>Ga0180429_10001442_pt1 | contig 20246 bp, 12 predicted proteins | sample SS_ome_FD_132428 | JGI IMG/M metagenome (GOLD analysis project Ga0180429, IMG submission 132428) | Hypersaline lake sediment archaeal communities from the Salton Sea, California, USA - SS_1_S_1 metaG | ecosystem: Environmental > Aquatic > Non-marine Saline and Alkaline > Hypersaline > Sediment ...
CATCAATGCGGGCGGGTTGCTCCCCCGCCATGCAGCGGACAGGCGGTGTCCGGATCTCGACAGCGTCGCGCGGCGCGAGGTCGAAGGTAGATCGCTAAGGTGGTGCTACAACAGGCAGCTTGGCTCCCCGGGCGAACCTGTGATTCTGCAATTTGACGTGTTCGGGAGCCTCTAAGCGGGAAGGAGTGAGCGGAAGGTTAGAAACGGAGCACCTAATCGGCAAGTGTTACAGTATATCTTCGGCCGGACTTGGCGGCAAGGCTTGGAAAAGACAAAACCTTGTGAAAACTAAGGGGCGGCCAGTGAAGAAGCTGTAGGAGGCGACTCCAGTCGCCGATGGGGCGTTGAAACCTCCGCAAATCGGCGACTGGAGTCGCCTCCTACATGGACTCATGCCTCGACACCGCCTCCTTCAACGGGCTGCCAACCTCATCCTTCTCGGCCAACTTATCGAGCTTGCCGGGCAGGGCCAGGATCGCGCGGATGACGTCGACCGACAGGTAATAGAGCAGAAACGTCAGATAGGCCAAAAACGGCAAGGCGGCGAAATACACGATCGAGAGCGTCGCGTCGACGGCGCTTATCTGGGCGACCGTCGGCCCGGCGTCGGTGAACATCTGGTAGCCGGTAAACAGCACTCGCAGCGTTCCAAAGGCCACGCCGGTGCCGAACGCCACCGGCACCAGTCGCAGGCCCGTCTTCAGCAGAAAGGAGATCACGCCGATCGCCTCTTCGCCGGCCCGGGTGTGCGGGACGATCGTGATGCTGAGGCTCTCAGGATGCAACGCGACGATGGCCAGGTATTCGGCCACCACGAAGGCGACCAGCCCGACGAGGATCAGCGAGTAGGCCTCGCTCTGGATGGCAACCACAACCGCCGCCAGCAGCGCGGCCAGCCCGATGGCCACGGCCAGCAACGCGAAGCAGTCGGGAAAGGCGGTCGAGGAGATATTCGTGCCGGTGGTTCGGTTGAGCCGATCGAGCGCCGTGCAGAAACGGGCCGCCACGTACTGTAACACGGCAAGGATCGCCACCGCGATCGCGCCCATCAGGATCAGGTTTAGGCTGTTGGCCTTCACGCCCAGCATGATCGACACCAGCGCGCAGGCCGCCATGGCCACGTAAAGCCCGTAGTGGCCGACGGAGACGCAGACCTCGGCGATCGAATCGACCAGCCGGGCGGGTACCTGGTCGCGGACCAGGTCCAATAGGACGTCGAAGAGCCGCCGTCCGGACCGTTGTCGCGCGTGGCGGCGCCGCAATCGTCCCAGCGGGGTGGCCGACGCCTCGGAGCCGGGTATCGCCGGGGCCGCGGACGGCATTTCGGGGATCTGGCTTTCGGTGATCTCGCTTTGGGGGTCCGCTTCGGACGCTTCCTCCGGGAAGAGCCCCTTGAGGTTTCGGGCCGCGACCCAGTCGTCCATGCCGTCGCGCCACAACAGGTCCTCCGGCGTCAGCGAGCCGGAGGCCGCCAACTGTCTTAGCTCGGCCGAACCGACGGGGCCGAACTGCTGATTGTCGTGGGCATAGTACCATTCGCTGTGCGACATGGCAGGCTCCTTTGCGGCTTGGACGTTTCACAACACTCCAAGTGCTATCTTTAGCCGCGCGACGGCAGCTTGCAAGGGGTCCGAGACCGGCGCCCCCCTGCCCTGCCCTGCCCTGCTGCCTTGATAGCAAACAGGGAACGACCTATCACGGAGGGCCCAACGCGGCACGACCGCAACCAAAAGAGAGTTCAAGATCGTCGTGGTTCGCTCCGCGAACCAGCGCTTGTTCGCGGAGCGAACAACGACTATTACTGTTCGGCACGCATTTGATACAGCGGCAGGTGCCGGTAGTAGACTTCGAGCATCAGCAGTTTCAGCGAGGTGGCGTAGATCCGCCCGCCCTTTGTTTCCCATTCGTCCTTGGGATCCCAGGTGCCGGCCAGATGGCCCGACTTCTGTTGGCTGTCGACGAGCATGTCGCGCAGGGCGTCGTTCCATTGTTGCCACATGGGGCCTTGCAGGTGGAACATCACCTGGGTGCCGTAATACCAGTAGTAGCTGTTGTCCTTATTCTCTTTCGGCAGATTTTCCAACAGGTATCGGGCACCGGACAGCAGCCGCGGATCGTTCTGCTCGGCACCGAGATACTGCAAGCAGAGCAGGCCCTCGGCGCTCATGGCGGGCGTTGGTCCCTTGCCCCGCTGGTACGAGAAGCGGCCGATCTGGTTGCCGCGTCCTTCCACGCTGCGGAGCCATTTGTCGAGCAGCGTCAGCGAGCGGCCGGGCACGTTCAGCGCGGCCATTTGCCCGCTCTTCAGGGCCATCATCTGCCAACCGACGACCGAGGTGTCGGCCGCTTGGCGAGGGTTGTATCGCCAGCCGCCCGACTGTTCGTGTTGGGCCCAGACGATGAAGTCGATCGCCTTTTGGGCCGGCTCGCGGAGCCGGGCGTCTTTGCTCATGCCGTACGCTTCGCACAGCGCGATGGTGGCGATGGCGTGGGAGTACATCAGCGTGTTGTTGCCGACGTTCTTGGGTCGCAATTCTCCCTTGTCGGTCTGATGCGCGATGAGCCACTCGATGCCGTCGCGGACCGTCGATTGGTAGTCGCCCGAGACGTGCGTGTTGCCGTCGCCCAAGAATGGCAGCAGGCCGAAGCCGGTGGCCCCCACCTCGTTCTCGACGTTACCCTTGCCGGAAATCTTCTGGCGCTCGTTGTGGAACTTCTGTAGGCTCCAAAAGCCGTCGTCGTGCTGGTGCTCGTCGAGCCACTTCAGCCCTCGGTGGACGGCGGCCAGTGTTTCGTCGCTGCCCCCGAAGGCGGTGATGACGTCGGTCTTGGCGTCGCCTTGGCGCAGCCGGAACATCGCTTGCAGCCCGATGTTGTCCTCGGCGTACATCAGCATCGGCGCCCGGGCCGGACGCCGGACGATTCGGCTGGCATGCGGACTGAAGGCGGGCGGGGCGTCGATCGACTCTTTTTCGAGGCTTCCCACGATCAGGCTGGGATTTCGCGGGTTGTGCAGCCCGGCCAACTGGCCGGCCGTCTTGACGTTGACGTTCGTCCATTGGGTGTCCGGCCGTTTCAGACCTACGTCGACGCCCTTGATCGACCTGGAGCCGCCGGCCGGGGCCGGAGCTACGGTGTCGAGGGTCTCGATCTGCTGCGGGGAGTCGGACGGAGCGGCCGGCGCGCGCCGGGCCTGCAACGGACTGGCCATCGCAACCGTGGCGATCGTCCTTGGCGGTTGGCCGCTGGCGCGTTCCACCTCCACGTCCTCCCGTTCCACTTGCAGGCTGGACGCCGAAGCGGCCGATCGTCGCCTGAGATTCGGTACTCCCACCATCGCCGTAGTGGTCGGCTGTCGGCGATCGACGGCCACGCTTACCGGTGCCGGCAGTCCTTCGCTGCTGGGGCCGCCGGTGTTGGGCCCGCTGGGCACGGCGGCAAGCGCCTCGGGCTCGACCTCCAGTACGGCGAGCGGATCGACAACCTCTCGGGCGGCTCGCTTCAGCGTGGTCGGCCGGGTGACGGTGTTGGTTTCCATCGGCTCCTCGCCGATGCGTTCCACGCCGATCTCTTCCTCGGTGAAACTGATGCGTGCCTCGACGGCCGTGCGGCGGCGCAGAGTCGGCAAGGCGGCCACTTCGGTCGTCGGCACGACCCGGCCTACATCGACGCGCATCACCGTCGGCTGTTGCTCGGCACGAGGGCCGGACACCACGGCGGCCAGCGTTTCCGTCTGCACCCGCGGCATGACGTCGGTCTCGACGACCGTTCGTACCACGCGCTGGATCGTCGGTTGCTGCTGGGCGCCGGCCGACTGCGGCACGTCGACGGCCCGCTCGACGCCGACCTCTTCACGCTCGACCATCATGGCCGGATCGACCATCCGGCGGGGTAACCTTCGCGGCGCGGCGGCCGAAGGCTGTAACAAGGGCTGGCGACGCTGTATCTCGACCTGCATCTGCTCGATCCGCTCCCGGCGGACTTGTTCGACGGCCTCGGTCTGCTCGATTTCCAGCGGCTGCTCTTCGATATTCGCCATCGCCAGGCGGCGGCGCGTCAACTCGGGGCTCTCGACCGTCTCCGGCTCGACTTCCGGCGGCGCGGCGATCAGCCTCTCCGGCGGCATCTCGCGATAGAACTTCACCGGCACCTGCGGCACCGAACTCTCCGAGGGGACCGGTACGTTGGGCATCTCGGTCACCTGGCGGACCACGTCGGCCGGCTCGACCGTATCCAACGCCTGCAGATCGGCCACCTTCTCGTATGCCTCCTGGCCCTGTTCGTGCGATTGGTGCAGGCTCTGCTCCGACATGTTCGTGGCGATTACGATCTCCTCGAACTCCTTCTTGATCTGCCGGACAATATCGTCGCCGAAGTAGACGTAAAACGAACTGAGCCCCATAAGGACGTGGATCAACAGTGCGGTCAGCAGGAACCCCGGCAAGGGCAGTCGGCGCAGCGAGACCTCGCGGGCGTACCAGAGCAACGCCAGCAGCAGCAACAGCGTAAGCAGCACGGTCAGCAGCCACCACCAGTTGCGGGCGATGAAAGCCAGCAACTTGCCAAGGTTGCTCTGTCCCCACCCTCTTTCCTCGATGATCTCGGTGGACTCGCTGCTGAACAGCGCGTAGCGCAGGCTGGGCAACGCCTGTTCGGCCTCTTCACCCGGCGCGGCCTCGGTGGGTATGTTTCTGGAGAACAGCAGTCGGAACTCCGACGACAGGGCCGGTTCGATCTCGTTGGCGGGCGTGTTTACGCCGCTGCCGAGGTTATCGATGTCGGAAACCGTGTCGTCGTGGATCCAGGCGCGGTAGATGTCGAAGTTGGCGTCTTCACCCAAGCGGACGTTCCGGTCGGAAACGAAGTAGAGGAACACGCCCTTGGGTCCGATGTAAGGGGCGCCCTCGTTGGCCTGAGGGCGGTTCAATTTCTCCAGCGGTTTGGCGGCCGCCCAGGCTTCATCGGCCGACGCCCGTTGCGACATGTACAGATCGAACTTGTTCAATCCCAGGTCGGCCCTCAGCGTGGTGGTCCACTGCTCGTCGAGTTCGCGCGTCTTGCTTTCGGCCAAGCGGCGAAGCATTTGCGGCGTGCGGTTGCTGGCGAAGAAGAGCAGCGTACCATCGGCCGAGACGGAAGGGTCGTATTCGTGGGCAAGGCTGTTTATCCGCGGGCCGAGGTTCCGCGGTTCGCTCCAGCCGTCCTCGGTGCGGTCGGAAACGTAGAGGTCGAACCCGCCGTGTCCGCCCTCTCGATTTGAATAGAGATACAGCCGCCGGCCGTCCTGGCGGATCACCGGTCCGATGTCGTCGGCCTCGGTGTTGAGCGCCTCGACCGGATTGGCCGGCTGCCACCCGTCTTGCACCAGTTTGGAAACGTAGATGTCGGCCGACCCGTCGGCCTTGCGGCGGGTGAAGTAGAGCAAGGTGCCGTTCTCGGCAAGCTGCGGGCGGATGAGGCTGTCTTCGGCCTCCATCCCGGCCGTGGGCTCCGTGACCCGTTCGGCCGGTTGCCAGACGATCTTGCGCCGCGGCGGAGCGGCCCCCGCGACCCACTGGTGCATGCGGTCGATCGACACGACGTTGATCACCTGGTTCGGCGCCACCGCGTACCAGACGCCGAATGCCACTGCAATCAGCAGCAACAGCTTGACGTACCACGGTCGGAGGATTCGCCGCACGAACGACCGCCGGGGGGATTTATTCTCGCTCATTGTACTGCTCCACGCGCCGAACACGCTCGGCCGTTTGAAGGAAAACTTGGCAGCGGACAGCCTATTGCCGTTTCTCCACCACGCTACAGTAATGCTCGATACGTTCTCGTTCGCAGAGCCCCATGATCCTGGCCGGATAGCGGAACGGCACCCGGTCGTCGGCTCGGATCTGGATGGTCTGCGTTCCGGGGTTCTTCATCGCCAGGTCGTGGAGAAAGCCGGCCAGCGTGTCTTCGTCCAGGGTGCTGCCGACGACGATGTATTCGCCTCTCTCGGTGACGTTGACGACCACTTCCTTGGGCTTCATCGACAGCGGCTGGGCCTTGGAGACCTCGGCCAGCCGGGTGGAAATCTCCCGCTCCTCCTGGTCGAACCGCGTGGCCACCAGAAAGAAGATCAGCAGCAGAAACACCACGTCGATCATCGGGATCAGGTTGGGGCTTTCGCTTTCGGTGTCGGACGGAGGTAGTCTCATGATCGAATCCCTATGGCTCGTAATTTGTTCTGGAATGTTATTGTTGCCAAACGCGCGTCTAGGCCGCCTCTACCGGCTCGGCGGCCTTTTGGTTTTCCATGCGGGTAAAAGCGGGCATGGTTTCCATCAACGTCTCGTCGATGTCGCGCAGGAAACGGTCCGCGCTGGCGTTGAACCAGGCGTGGAACAACAGGCTGGGGATGGCGATCGTCAGCCCGGCGGCGGTGGTCATCAGTGCCAGGTAAATACCCTGGGCAAGCAGTTCGGCCTTGCCGAGACCCTCCTGGCTGGAGATCCTAAAGGCGAAGATCATGCCGACCACGGTGCCCAACAGGCCGATCAGCGGGGCGATGCTGCCGACGACGGACAACGGGTGGTTGCGGCTTCGCATGGCGGCCAATTCCCTCGCGGCGGCGTCCTCCATGGCCTTTTCGACTTCCGGCAACGGCCGCCCCGCTCGAAGCACGCCCGCGCGGAGGATGTTGGCGATCGGCGACTTGGAACTCTCGGCCAGGTTGCGGAGGCTATCGAGGCTGTCTTCGTTGCGGCCGATCAGATCGCGCAGCTTGCGGACGAATTCATAGGGCATCACCTTCTCGCGTTGCAGGCGTACCAGCCGTTCCAAGATCACGGCCAACCCTACTATCGAAAAGATGGCCAGGATCACGTAGAAGGCCACTCCGAACTTCCCGCTACTGACGAAGAGCATGTGGCCGAACGATTCGGCGTCCTTCACTTCCGGAGCAACGTCCGCCGGCGCCGCCGCGGCGGGCTCCGGAGCCTCCTCGGCAACGGTTGCCGGCGCATCGGCGTCGGGTTGCTGTGCTTGCAGGCTTGCTGCGCGTTGGCCCCAAATGCCGGCGAGCACGACGAGGGCGAGCGTCCATACTGCAAAACGGAGGTGCGAGGGTGCGAAACGGTTCATGGCGGGTCTCCCGGGATTGAAATTGGATTGCGTAGGTTCGCTATCGGTTGAGGTCCTCGATCAAGCGCCGGGCGTCGCCGGCCTTGGGGTGGTCGGGGAACTTGTCGACGACGATCTGCAACGAGGCGATCGCCTTCTGCTTCTGATCCAACTCGATGAAGCACCGGCCCGTCTCCAGACGTGCCAGCGCCTGCCACTCGGCGTAAGGATAGCCGACGGCAACCAGCAGGTACTGCTCGATGGCGTCTTCGTATTTCTGCTGGGCGAAGAGGATCTCGCCGATCATGAATCGGGCCTTGGCGGCCGTCTCGGTCTCGGTCTCGGTGGTGACCTTTTCGTAAGCGACGCGGGCTTCGTCCAGCTTGTTCTGGTTTTGCAGGGCCAGGCCCAGTCCGTATCGGGCGTCGGCAGTCTGCTCGAAGTCGGGGAACTGGTTGATCAGGTCCTGGTATCGCCGCTGGCTCTCCGCCCAGTTCTTGACGTTTGCCGCGCAGGTGCCCGCACGATAGAGCGATTGGGCGTGATACTTGTCTACCTTGGCGTCGGCCACCTGGGCGAACAGCGGCAGGGCCTTGTCGTATTGCTTCAGCCGGAAGAAGCTTTCCGCGGCCAGGAACCGTCCGGGCCCGGCCAGTTCGCCGCTGGGATGGCCGGCGATCTGGGCCGACAACGTGGCGGCGGCTTCCTCGAATTTCTCCTGGCGGAACTGCATGTCGCCCAACTTGTATTGCAGTTTCTCTTGCAGTTCAGGTGCCTTCGCTCCGCCCAGCCCCGCGGCATAGCTCTCGGCGGCCTTGTCTATCTCCGACGCCTTTTGGCTCTCGTCTTCGGTCGCTTCGGCCGTGGCCTCATGGAAACGGCCCACGTGGAACCAGCTTTCCGGCGTAAGCGGGCTGTTGGGAAGGCCCTTGGCGAGCGTGCGAAACGTGTTGGCTGCTTCCGCTTGTTTGTCGGCCGAAAGCAGGGCGTGGCCCAACTCGTAATACATCTTGTCGATGTGTGGATATCCGGCGTGCTGTTGCATCATCACCACCATTGCAGCGGTGGCCGCCTGGAACTCGCCCGAGTGAATCCGGCACAGCACCAGGGCGTACCGGGCGTCGGCCGCTTCTTCACCCGACGGCCCGCTCGCCAGGAACGCCTCCAGGTCAGTGGCCGCTTCGCTGAACTTGTCCTGCCGCTGGTATATCAGCCCGCGGAGAAAGCGGCCCCGGGCGGCCAGTTCCGGATCGGCGCTGCCGGAGAGCAACTTCTCCAGCGGCGGCAACGCGTTGTCGTACTCCTGTTTGGCGAAGTGGGCCGCCGCCAGACCGTAGTTCGCCGAAAGGGCGAATTCGCTCTCGGGGAGATCCTTCAACAATGCGCCGTAATGGCGGATCGCGTCGTCGTGCTTCTTCTGCTCCTGGGCGATTTCTCCCAGCAGGTACAATGCCTGGTCCCGATACACGCTCTGGGCGTACTTGGAAATAAGCTCTTGGAGCCGGCCACCGGCCGCGTCGAGATCGTCGAGCGTCCGCAGGCTGCCGGCCGCGGCGATCAGCACTTCGTCGGCCCGGGACCAATCGCCCTTGGCTTTCAGGGCGGCGTCGTACGCAGTGACCGCCTCGCGATGGCGATCGGTGGCGCCGTAGCCGCGACCGATCAGCAGTTGGGCTTCGGCCACTTGTGCCGAGTCTTTCAATTTCCCGACCACCCCGGTGAGATACTTGACCGCATCGTCGTACTTTTTCGATTGGTGCATGCACCAGCCGATGCGCAAATGGGATCGTGGGGCCCGGGCGTGGTCGGGATGCTTCTCGACCAGTTGCCGATAGAACCCTTCGGCCTTTTGGACATCGCCACCGGCCTGCTCGGCCTGGGCCGGCAGCAGGTATCCTTCGGCCGCGATGTACAACACGGCGGGCAGCAGTTCGCTGGCCGCAAGACTGCCGTTGCCCAGGAAGGCCTCGGCGTGGCGGCGGGCGGCGGCGTAGTCTTCAACACCCAACGCGGCCAGTGCCGCCATGTAGAGGGCTTGCGCCGTCAGGCCGTGGTCGGGGAACTGCTTGACGAAGTTCTCGTAGGCGGCGGGTGTTTCCTTGCGGCGATCCGCGAGATCGTACATCGCGTCGATTCGTGCCAGTTGCAGGTAGGGCACGAACTCACCCGTCTTGAAGTCGTTGACCGCCCGATCGAGCATCGACAGCGCATCCTGAGGTTTCTGCAGTTTCAACAGCGCGAGCCCCAGCCAATAGGCCGCTTCGGCCGATTCCTCTTGCTTCTTGGCGACCAGCGTTTCGAGCATCTTTCGAGCGTCGTCGAACTTGTCGACCCGATAGAGGCATTTGCCCGCCGAAAGCTGGGCCGCTCCCACGTAAGGGCTGTTTGGGAAGCGTTTTAGAAAGTCGCTGAAGGCGGCGGCGGCCTCCGAGAGTTTGCCGTTCTCGAGGCGGCACTGCCCCTGCCGCAAGAGGGCGAAGTCGGCACTGGTGAAGTCGGAAACTCCGGCGACCGCGGCGAAATGTGGCTCGGCCTCCTCGTACTTCTGCTGGCTGAAAAGGGAAATGCCCAGCCGCAGGCGTATCTCGTCGGCCAGTTCGTGGTTCTCGAATTCCTTGTTGCTCAAAAACGCAGTGAAGGTCCCGGCCGCCTCGACGTCACGCTGCAACTCTTGCTGGGTGGTCCCCAGGGAGTAATAGGCGTCGGCCAACAGCGGGCTGTCGGAATACTGGGCGATCAGCTTCTTATAGGCCTCGACCGCTCCGGCCGGATCGCCGGCCGAGAAGAGCGACTCGCCCTGGAAGTAGAGTGCCTTGTGGGCGTACTTGCTCGTGGGGTACTTGGAGGGCACGGTTCCCAGCGCGCCGGCGGCGTTCTTGAAATCGGCGGCGTTGTTCGACGCGGCGGCCATCTGGAAGTAGGCCATACCCAGGTTGTATTGGACCGCGTCGGCGTTGGCGAAGTTGCTCCAGCGCGAGAGCACCGTCTTGAACGTGTTCACCGCGTCGGGGAATTTCTTGTTGTGCAGTTGGCACACGCCCAAGTAGTAGTGAACCCGATCGAGCCGCGAGTCGTTGGCGTACTTCTGGATGTACGTGTTCCACTTTTCGGCGGCACGGGCATAGAACCCGCTGTTTTGCAGCGCCGCGGCGGCATTGAAATCGCGAATCGCGGCGTTGTTCGCCGGGTCGGCGGCAATTGCCCCGGCCGGGTCGCCAAATAGCACCATGGCCGACAACAACAATGGACCGATGCATGTCCACCCAATACGGGAAAACGGCTTCATGATGAACCTCTACTGCTTGTGCAAATCGTTTCTCCTCGGATCAAGGTACACCGTTGGCAGCATGCTTGGCAACGCCGCACCCGGATCTACCCCGCGTCCTATGTGCCCCATACCACCACGGGCACCAACCCAGTTTCTATTGTGGACCCGTCAACCGGAAACGTCAAGCATTTAGGAGTGTTTTTATAGCAGTCATCTCGCGTAACGAAATGAACACCATAAGACGGCCGCTGTTTCCAAACTCCTGGAGATTCCGCCGAGTTTTTCCTGGCGCATCGTTGGCCTGCGAAGTTGCGTTGTTACTGCTGTTCGCGCGGGTGTCCGTCTTGCTGCCGGGCAATCGAGTCGATCTCGCAGCACCACGCCAGCCGTCCCAGCGACTTTGCATAGATCATCAGCGCGGCTACCAGCGGCAAGGGCATGGCCAGGATCGTCAGCACGGGCGATATGACCAACGTCGTGAGCAACAGCCCGGCAACCGGCACCACGAGCACTACTGCAAGGACGTAGAACGACCCCCACGTCTTCCAAGAGGTGCGCAGGCTTCGCCAGACCGGCGGCGAGAGCAAGCCGAACGGTGAGTTCATCTCCAGGATCGACAACTGGGCGATCGGAAACAGGACAAACACGCCGATCGGCACGATGCCGGCGGACGGTAGCCCGAGCAGGCTCAATGCCTGCTGGACGATCACCGGCGGCACCAGGCTGATAACCAACGCACCGCCCACACAGAGAGACTCGCCGATCCAATCGACAAACGGCCCGCTCGGCCAGTTGTGTACTTGATCGAGGCCGTCGTATGTGTCGCGGAGGATGGCAAGAAAATTGGCGGCCATCACGGCCGACCAGGCGATCGTCGTGGAGAGTGCCACGATGCCAAGCAGTAGGCCGCTGATCCAGTTGCCGGCGGCGAAAAACCCGTAGTCCGGCGTTGCGGCATTCTTCAATCCGAACACGCTCACGAGGATCACCGGCAACACGCCCGCCGACAGACCCAGCCAACGCACGCGTGCATCGGGCGAGAACGGGAAGTCGAAGACCCCGGCAACCAGCGGCCAACGTGGAGGAGCCGGCCGAGGGCGCGCCAACTCGCGACGCTCCACCTGCCGGCCCGACGCATCTCGTTGACGAAAGTCTTCGATGACCTCGTAGTCGGGTGTCTCGGGTTCCTTGCCGACGTCATACCCTTCGCCGGCGCCGTCGGTCCCTCTAGACACTTTCGCCGGCGATCGAAGCGGCGACACGTGATGCGGCTCGGGATCGGGCATTGCTGCTCCTCATGCTCTCAGGCCGGCTAATCAGCAATAGTCGTGGTTCGCTCCGCGAACCAGCGTTTTGTTCGCGGAGCGAACAACGACTATGGACTTCAACCCAACTCACACCTTCCCGTCGATCTCTTGTATCGTGCCCAGAGTTGATCGCCGACGTCGCCGAGGCGCTCGCAGAAGTGGCTGACCAGGTGCTCCAGTCCGGGCCAATCGACCGACTCGAAACGGAAGGTCAGGGCCGATTCGGTTACCGACGGCCGCGCCAGGGCCCAGCCGGCGGGAGTCTCCACGCGTATGCCGTCGATCGTTGTCCGCGGATGGTCCGACCAGACCCTTTCGATCTGCTCGATCACCTGCCGTTGCCGGTCCAATCCCAGCGAGACGCGCAGATCGGGCGTCATGAACACGTCGGGGCACTCGCGGCTGATCTCGGCCAACGCCCGCGGCGACCGGGCAAGGTGGGCAATCATCCGGCAGGCCGCCATCAGGCCGTCGTCGCCGCCGCCCAGTTCGCCGAAGAAATAATGCCCGCTGATCTCGGCACCGAACACGGCATCCGTTTCTCGCATTCGCGTGCGGATAAATGCGTGTCCGCAGCGTTGAACGACCGGTTGGGCCTGAAGCATCTCGGCAGCCCGCGGAATGCAATCCGAGAACTTCAGGTCGTAGACGAACGGTCTGCCTTGTAGTTTCCCCCCGAAACTCTGCAACAAGACCCAGGTGGCCTCCTCGGCGGTCAAGACCATGCCTTGATCGTCGACAAACGTAACACGATCGCCGTCGCCGTCGAAGGCGATTCCGAGGTCGGCCCGTTCGCGATAGACGGCCTCTTGCAGATCGACGAGGTTCTCCGGCAACGAGCAATCGGGAACCCGGCCGGCAAACGTGGCGTCCGCGCGGTCGTGAATCGTCGAGAAGAGGCATTGCGGAAAAACCGCGTGCAGATATCGCCGCACCCGATTGACCCAACAGCCGTGCAACGGGTCTATCACGACGTGCAAGTGGGCCGAGAGCGAGTTTGCCCAAGTCTCTTGGAGGAAGGCCACGTAGTCGAAGGTGACGTCGAGCGGCCGCGAGACGCTGTTCGGGCGACCGGGCCGAGCGGCGATCGGTTGTTCCGCCGCCAGACGCAACGATTGCACCTCGTCGGGCGTCGGCGGCAGACCGTCGATCGCCCATTTCAGCCCGTTGATCTCGGCCGCGTTGTGCGAGGCGGTCACGATTGCGCAACCGCCGGCTGCCAGCCGGCGTCGAGCATGGTAGACCATCGGCGTGGGCAGTTGGCCGACCTCGACCACGTCTACGCCGGCCGTAGAGAGTCCCTCGACCAGCGCGGCCATCAGCGCCGGCGTCGAATCGCGGATATCACCCCCAACGACAAACTTCGCCCGGGGTTCCACTTGCATCCCCAGGGCGTGCCCCCAACGTCGATACAACTCGGGCGTTAGCTCTTCGGCGCCGTGGCCGCGAATGTCGCACGGCTTGTAGATACTCACGTGCACGACCCCATCAATCTGTCGCTATTATATGAGGCCTTGACCCGAAGCGTCAACAGTAAGCCCACCCTGAAGGGGGATTGCAGGTCTCGAATCCCCCAGAATTCGGCATTGTTCCACGGACGATTCGTAGCCATAATATCAGCATGCGGGTCGTGCAGACGCAGCACGACGGACCACGAGCCCGCCAGGATCGGTGCTGGCATCCGGTCGAAGCGGGAGGGCCCTGTGGAAAGGAGGTGATCTAGTGGAATTTAACTGTACTAGCCAGCGAGGTGGCACCGCTTGACGACGGTCGGCGGGCTGTTCGATAGGCAGCCACCCGCTCGAACAGATCAGCAATGATCTGTTCGCGAGTAGAAAGGGCCCGGTCTCTGTTCTGGAGGCCGGGCCCTGATTTTTTGGGGAGGCTGCTAGTGGTCTGTTCATCTCGACTTTGCAGGTTGGGTGCCACGGTTGGACAAGCCAACCGTGGTACCCGTAAATTCAACTTGGACAGACCACTAGCGGCCGATGACGGTGAACATCACGTGCCATCCGCCGCCGCCGCACATTACACCGGACCGTTGTTGGCCGATGTCCAGCGGGCCGATCTCACCGGCGTTGTAGCAGCCGAACAGCGGCAACTCCCGGCCGATGCCCTCTTGGATGGCGGCCAGTTCGTCTGCCATGTTCTTCAACTTGCTGCGGCGGCCGGCGCAGTTATAGGCCAGCACGGCCACCGGCTCGGCTTTCATCTTCGCCATGGCTTCGGCGGCGCCCTGTTTGGCGGAGCTGATCACGGCGTCGTTTTCCTTGGCCTGGCGCCCCGCCATGGCGATCTTGAAGTTGCCCGAGAGCATCAGACCCACCGCACTGTCGGTGTACATCTTTCCGCCGAAGTAGACGAACGTCTGCCCGGCGTTCTTGTTGACCGATCCGCCGGTCATGGGGAACTCGTTGCCGAGAACCTTCTGCACACCTTCAACCAGGTAGGCGTTCTTGGGAGAATGGGCGTCGGGAATCAGCAGCAGCAGCTTGTCCTGGTCCGATTTGCGGAGCTTTCCGGCCAGTTTGGCGCCGGCGGCGTGCAGGAGGGTTTTGATCCTTGCTTCATGCTCGTCGAAAGCGAGTTTCGAGGTACCCAGGCCGGTGACCAGAGCGGCGGAGACCGCGATCCCATCACCGCCGATCCCCAATAGGCAGACGGAATCGAAATCGGTGCAGCCCTGTTGCGTGAACGAACCGTAGGTGGAACCACCCAGCACGATCGCCTTTGGCACGACGGAGCAGACGCCGTCGAGCAATTGTTGCTTGTACTCCTTGTCTTCAAAGCACTCGGAGACGACCACCGCCCGAAGCGGCGTGCCGTCCATCGCCTTTTTCAATGCTTCGGCGGCTAGCTTTCCGGCGGCGGCCGGCCGTTCGTCTTCGTCTTCAACCATTACGGTTTTGATGACGATGGGGCCGCCGGGTTTTGCCGCCGGAGAGGACCACGTGTCGTCGGCGCCAACGTGCGCCGTCGCCGAAAGCGTGCAGGCGGCGGCGATGATGATGAGGATCAGCGACAAGTACGTTGTTTGCTTGGTCATGAAATTCTCCTTGTTGGGGTGCTTTTCGGGTTAAACGACTTGTTTGCCGATTGTTACTATCGACCTCTTGCGACGTCTAATACTGTGAACTACACAACCCCCATTCGATCTTATTGTCGAACGGCGGTTTCTCTCCCCATTTGGCTCCCGTCCATCGGCTCCAGGCGAGCGCGTTTCGCTGAGATGGCCAGAGTCCGGCCGCCTGGCCGAGATCGCGGATGCCGGTGCCGTCCGGGTCGTGTACCAGCACCGAGAGCCGAAACTCGCGACCCTCGCTCGGACGAATCAGATCGCGCATCGGACGAAACGGCAGCGAGCATTCGTAATAGGTTGCGCCGTCCTCTCGGGCGACGGCCACTTGGGCGTCGTCGTACCCCAGTGGTCCCAGCGCTCGGGCCGTTGCCGTTTCGGAAAGTCTTGTTCCCGGAGTTGCCAATTGAAAACAATCTCCCTTGCCGTCGTCATCGTCGTCGTTGTCGGCGGCGGCGGCACGAAAGAGAAACTCGAATCGCGTCGCCTCTTCGTCGGGCGACGTGCCCGTGACGGCCTCTTGCGGCGAGATCGAGAGTTGCACCGCGTCGAACACTTGTGCTTCGTCGAACCTGACCAACCGGTCCTCTTCGACGGCGATCAGAATGGCAAACTGCCGGCGGTTCCAGTACGTGCTGACGGTCGTCTTCTTGCCGCCGGAGGTGAACGTGACCGGAATGGCGTCTTTCCACTCGCTCAGGTCGCCGTCGATCACCGGCTTGAAATACGGGGCACTGGCCACCACGACGTTCTGTCGGCGAACGACGGTTGCGCCGCCGCCCGTTGCCGAGACCTCGATCGGATACGAATTGCCGGCGTCGTCGCGTCCGCGTTCGATCGCGAACGAAACGCGGCGCAGTTCGCCGGGAGCAAGCGAAACGTCTCGTGCCGCGGGGGCGATTTGCCATCCCTCGGGCGCGGTCATGGCAACGCTGCCTTGGTATGGCACGTCGAGCAGGTTCTTCACGTCGACGATCGCCAGCGGCCCGGTCGAAGGCGTCACCACGAACGATTCCGCTCGAAGCGCCACCGGGTCGGCTGCCGTGGCAACGTTACCGGCAACCAACGCAACCCACACCGACACCAACGTGAAGATTCGCCACGGCAGAATGAAGTTTCTCATAGTAGTAGCTCATGTCACAAAAGGTGTCGGCCCCATAGTACCGTCTATTCTGCGCGACCGAGCAGTGCCCGTCAATCATCATGCCAAGCGGCTGAAGAGAATCCACCTGTAACCACCGTCGCCGGACGGTGGAATGCGTCTCGATCCACGGTCTGGCGACCGTAGCTACCGGGAAGTCTTCACCCGCGGCACGTCGCCCGAACTTATTTCTTTGTCGCTTGCAGCGTCTCTGGGAATCTGTTAGTTTGATGTTTTCGTGCGGCGGCCCGCCTTTTCGAGGTTGAAACTCATGCCCGAGACAGCACTTTTCGGCTACAGCGGTAGCCTGGATATCCACTGGATCGATTCTACGATCATCGTCGTTTACCTGCTGGGGATCGTCGTTCTGGGCTGCTGGGCCGGGCTCCAGCGCAGAGGACAGCAGGGGCAAGCCTATTTCCTGGCCGGCAAGTCGCTCACCTGGCCGATGATCGGCCTGGCGCTGTTCGCCACCAATATCTCCACCATTCACTTGGTCAGCTTCGCCCAACAGGGATATCAAAACGGGCTGCTTTTCGGCAACTTCGAGTGGATGGCCGCCTTCACGCTGATCTGCCTGTCGTTGTTCTTTGTGCCCTTCTATATCCGCTCCAAGGTGGCCACCCTGCCCGACTTCCTCGAGAAACGCTACGGCCGCGCCAGCCGCGACTGGCTCGCCGTGCTGTCGATCATCTCGGCGATCTTCATCCACATCGGGTTTTCGCTCTACACCGGCGCGGTCGTGCTTCACGGGCTGTTGGGCATCGAACTCTACACGAGCATCATTACGGTCTCACTGTTGACGGGCCTGTATACCATCATCGGCGGACTGCTGGCCGTGGTGCTGACCGAGTCGCTTCAGACGATCGTGTTGCTGGCCGGCGCGGTTTGCATCACCGTGATCGGGCTGGACGAAATCGGCGGGTGGACGCAGTTGCGGGCCGAGGTCGACCCGAGCTATTTCTCCGTGCTGCGGCCGATCGATAAGGAACTCACCGACCTCTCCTGGCTGGCCGTGCTGCTGGGATATCCGGTGATCGGCATCTGGTACTGGTGCTGCGACCAGACCATCGTGCAACGGGTGCTGGGAGCAAAAGACGAGAAGCACGCCCGAATGGGGCCGCTCTTCGCCGGCTTCATCAAGATCCTCCCCATGTTCATCATGTTGCTGCCCGGTGTTATCTGCCTGGCGCTGATCGACAAAGGGATCCTCGCCGCGCTGCCGCTGGACGCCGAAGGCCAAGCGGATACGGCACAGACCTACTCCCACTTGATCAAAGGCGTGCTGCCGGTAGGACTGATAGGGATCGTCTCGGCCGCCCTGCTGGCCGCCTTGATGAGCACCGTTTCGGGCGCGCTCAACTCGATCGCCACGTTGTTCAGCTACGACCTCTACAAACGATGGTATCCCGAAACGTCCGACCGCAAGCTGGTGCTGATCGGCCGGGTTGCCACCGCGGTGGCCATGGTGGTGGCCATCGTCTGGACGCCGTTGTTGGCGAACTTCAAGAGCATCTTCGACGGCGTGACCACCCTGATCTGCTACATCTCGCCGCCGATAACCGTGGTGTTCCTATGGGGCGTGTTCTGGCGCAGGGCGTCGTCGACCGCGGCCACAATCACGCTGATGACCGGATCGGCGATGGGACTGGTCGTCTTCTTGATCGACTGGTACAAGGAAACCACCGGATGGAAGATCCACTCGATGTACTCCGGGTTCGGGCTGTTCCTGATCGGCTCGCTTACGCTGGTCGTTTTCTCGTTGATTTTCCCGCATCGACATACCGAAGAAAGCGCCGCCTTGGTGTGGAAGAACCCCTTGGAGGCACTGCGCGGCGACCGGTGGCCGGGGCTGGGCGACTTCCGCCTGGTGGCCGCCGCGCTGTTCTTCGTGATGGTACTGCTGTACTGGAACTTCGCGTAGAGAGTGGTCCGTGATTGGCTATCTCGTTTAACCCCAATACCGTTCATGTTTCTTGTTAGCCTGGTCGCCCGCGACCGGCAGAGGGGCCGTTTTCCCGGGTTTTGCCGTCGCAGGCGACGGGGCTAACATCGGTTTTCGCAGAACATGAACGGTATTGGGGTCAAACGAGACCAAAAAAACCGGATTGCGGTCTCTCGCCCCAAAGCAACACGATGACCTACCTCTCTCGCATCGTCGACAGCGATCGCTCGTAGAACGCCTGCTCTTCGGCCAGTCCGTTCTTCTTGCAGAAGGCGATCAGCTTCTCGAACCGCTTTTCCGGATCGGCACCGGTGGCATAGCAGAGCTTGGCCAGACAGTGGGGGCAGAGGGCCAGCGGCCGGCGGTCCGATTCCCCGCGGTGGTTGCAGCCGCACATGTTGCACTCGTAGAGGATGCAGTGCTGCATCGAAAACATGTGGCCCGTCTCGTGCGTGGCCGTCTTCAGCGTGCGGCGCAAACAGAGCCGAAACGCGTCGTCGCTCTCGTCCGGATCGCCGTTGCGGTAGATCGACCACACGCCCACCCGCTCGCGCAGCGAGGCCTGGCCAAAGACGAAGTTCCAGCCGGCCCCTGGCCACAGGTCGCTGGCCGTCAACGCGATGAACACGCAGCCGTCGCGCGGCAGTCGCGGCCGCAGCACGTCGTAGAGCACATAGGTCGAGAGGATTTGCTTGTCGCCCCAGGTGGGATGCGTCCGCCGGGCCTTCTCCGGTATCATCCGCAGCGGAAGGTCTTCGCCGACCTTCACCGGTAGGTCGAAATAGATGCCCATGAACTCGGCCGTCAGGTCGATCACCTTGCGTTGCGTGCGGTTGAAATCACCCAACGGCTGGACGTAGATCACGCCGCGCTCTTTGGTCGGCCGGACCGGCCGTCCGCGGACGTACTGGCGGAAGGTCTGTCCCGGCTCGTCATGCTGGTCGAGCCAATCGCCCGGCCGCGGCTGGCCCAGCTTCGCGTGCAGCGGGAGCAGCTTTCGGTATTTCGAGGGCAACATCGTCCGGTCGTCCGGGTCGGCAGCACGAGAGCAGCCGGCGTGGGTGCCGAACAACGCACAGCAAACGATCAACGCGGGGAGGAGTTTGTGAAACATGGCCTTGTCTTCCGCGATTCAAACCGGCGAGCGATGCCCGCCCGCTAAACGGCACTGGCAAATCACTCTCAACCACCAACCACTATACACTAACCACTAACCACTAACCACTACCAACTACCCGGCCTTCTCCGGATAGACGACCAGTTCAACGCGTCGGTTCCGCCGTTTGCCGTCGACGGTGGCGTTGGAAACGACCGGGTGATTGGGGCCGTGGCCGACGACGAAGAGTTGCTCCGGCTGCAACTGCGTGCGATTGGTCAGCACGTCGTAGACGGCGATAGATCGGGCAACGGACAACTCGTGGTTGTTTCGCCACCGGTCGCTGGTGATCCGATCGCTGTCGGTGTGTCCTTCGATGCCGATGATCTGTTGGGGATATGATGCCAGCAGTTCGGCGGCGGCATTGCTGATCAGGCTGGCGCCGCCGGGCCGAAGCCGGGCACTGCCCGACTCGAACAACTGGCCGCCGGGCAACTCGACGCGAATCACGTCGCCGTCGCGGCGGACGTAGACATCCGGTAGGTTGATCGCCGGCATCGTCTGCAAGAGGCTGTTGTTGGGCATAATCGACACGCCGCCCCGACGACGCAAGGAGGCGGTCAATGCGCGAACCTTCTCGTTGCTGGAACTCTTCTCCGCCTGGGCTTCGGCCAATTGGGACGTAACGCCGCGAAGCTGATCGTTCAGCGCCGCCACCTGGTCTTCGAGCAACTTCGACCGCTGTTGCGATTGGCCCAACAACTCGCTCAACTCTTGGTTGTCGGCGTCCAACGCGCTGGCGCGGCCCTGCAATTGCTGATGCTGCCGCGAAGAGGCGAGTTGCTGCTGCTGGAATTGATCGAGCCGTCCCTTCAGCACCATCGAATTGTCGGCGCAGCCGGGCAGGATGATTGCCGCAATCACGGCGGCGGTCAGTGCGAGGGCCGACAACCGTCGCGCACACGCGAACCGTTGCATGGCTATTTTCTCCCAAGCGAATCCGAACGAAAAGGTATTGGCGGTACTTATTTCCCCATAACTCCCCTCGAACGAGGGATTCTGGCGTAGGGCATACCGCGACAAGTGGCCGGGATAGTAACCGAACAATCGGGGGGCGGCAAGGTCAATTCATCCCTCATAACCCCACCTCTGACGGCCGGCTGCCGGCTCGGGAAAAGCTACAGTTCAGAAGCTGTTAGCAGCCCGTTGAAAAACGAGGGATCAAGGCACAGGTCCATGTAGCAGGCGACTCCACTCGCCTCCTACAGCTTTTTCAACGGGCCGCGGCACCCCCCAACACGCAAGTATTCCAGGATCAATA
>Ga0180429_10001443_pt1 | contig 20245 bp, 12 predicted proteins | sample SS_ome_FD_132428 | JGI IMG/M metagenome (GOLD analysis project Ga0180429, IMG submission 132428) | Hypersaline lake sediment archaeal communities from the Salton Sea, California, USA - SS_1_S_1 metaG | ecosystem: Environmental > Aquatic > Non-marine Saline and Alkaline > Hypersaline > Sediment ...
AATAGTGGCCGCCGAAGGCGGACAATGCGGCTGGCCAGCAGGTCGCTGAGCCGTTGCCGTTGCCGGTCACCGGCCGTTGCCGTTACTGGTCGTTCACTTAACCTTGCCCATCGGGATCACGCTTGCCTCGATCTCCGCCAGGCGCTTCTTCGCCAGCGCCTCCATCGCCTTGACTCGATCGGGGTGTTTGGCGCTTACATCCGTGGTCTCTTCGATATCCTCGGCGAGATTGAACAGCACCGGACCTTTGCCCTTTGTCTTCAGCCGGGCGCCCCTGCGATCGAGAAACAGCTTCCAGTCGCCGACTCGAATCGCCTGGAAACCCTGCGATCCGTGCCAGTAGAGCAGATCCTTGCGCGGGTGTTTGGAGCCTTTCTTGCCTGTCAGCGTATCCCACACGTTCACGCCGTCGATTACCGGCGAGCCCTTCGACACGCTTTTCAGGTCGATCCCGCACACTGCGCTCAGGGTCGGCAGCATGTCGATCGCCGCGATGATCTCGGCGCTGCGGCGGCCCGGCGGGATTACGCCGGGCAGGCGGAAGATGCACGGCACGCGCGTTCCGCCTTCCAGCGCCGACCACTTCCGGCCGCGATACGGCCTGGCCAGCGACTCCTTCGTTCCCGGCTCTGGCCCGTTGTCCGACATGAACACAACGATCGTCTTCCTGTCGAGCTTCTCGGCTTCCAGCGTCTTAAGGATGTCGCCGATGCGCGAGTCGAGTTCCTCGACCACGTCGCCGTACTTGCCGAACGCCGATTTGCCCTTCCAGTCCGGATGCGGCTGGACCGGGAAATGCGGTGCGGTGTACGGGATGTACAGGAAGAACGGCTTGTCTTTGTTGGCCTTGATGAACTTGATCGACTCGGCGGTGAACTGCTCGGTCAGCAGCGGGTTCTTGAACGGTTTTTCCAGCAGTTCGTCGCCTCGCCACAGCTCCCTGGTCTGGTTGTTGGATTTGTTGATGTAGCAGGTTTCGTCGAATCCGCGTCGGTGGGGCAGGAACGGCTTTCGATCGCCGAGATGCCACTTGCCGCACATCCCGGTCCTGTAGCCGGCGGACTTGAAGATCTCAGCCATCGTCAGCGCCTTGGGGCTGAGTCCCTCGTCGGTGCGGATCATGTATCCCACGACGCCTTTGGTCCAGCCGACGCGAGTGGGATACGCCCCGGTCATCAGCGCCATTCGCGAAGGGGTGCAGACAGTCGCCCCGGCGTAGAAGCTCGTCAGGCGGATCCCGTCCCTGGCGAGTTGATCGATCACCGGCGTCTTGATCTTCGGATGCCCGTAGCAGCTAAGATCGTGGTAGCCCAGATCGTCGACCATGATCAGGACGACATTCAGCCGGTCGGATGCTGTCTTGGCCGTCTTAGCGCCCGGCGCAGTGCTCGGAACCGCCAGCCCGGCGGCCGCGACTCCGACGCTCTTCAAAAACGATCTGCGGTCCATCATGCCGTTACTCCTCTGTTCTCCGGAGACGTCAGGGGTTGAAGGACACCGTTGGGCCGTGCTCAGAGCCGGAGTACTCGATTTCGGTCTTGTACTCCTTCAGATCCACCTTCAACCTGGCGTAGTGGCCGTCATGGCGCCGCACCATCTCCAGTTGGTCGTCCGGCGTTTGGCCGATCTCCAGTTCCCCCTCGAAGGCCGGGTGGCCGTTGCGGAATTCCATCAGTTTCAGCAACCGCTGCACGACCGGTTTCTTCATTTCCTCTTCGACCTCCTCGATGGTGTAGTTGTGTCTGTTGATGTCGCGCCCGTTGCGCGTGTACTCCACCAGTTCGATGTCGTTCCGCCCGGCCAGCAGTCCCACGTAGTAGACCTGCGGAATTCCGGGGGCGAAGAATTGGATGGCGCGGGCGGCGATGTAGGCCTCGTCGTTGCAGTCAAGCGCGGAATAGTAGGTGCAGTTGATCTGGTATAGGTCGAGGTTCTCGTATTCGGGTCCGGAATAGATTTTTTTTGCGTTGGAGCCCTTCTCGTATAGCCTTTCAACCGTGTTTTCGATTTCATCGGGGTCGAGCAGCCCTTCGACATCCACGATGCCGATGCCATCGTGCGTGTCCAGCGTGGTGACCTGTTTTTGCGGGCAGGTTTTGAGCCAGCGGATGAGTTTTCGGCTGGTGCGGTGGAAGATGGAGTGCAGCACGAGCATGGGCAGGGCGAAATCGTAGCACCAGAAGCCGTGCGAGCTGAGCTTCTGCTGGTAGTTGAAGTGCTCATGCACCTCGGGCAGCACATCGGTGTCGAACGGGGCGACGCAATCCTTGAGCCATTCGAGCAGCTCCCAGACCGCCGGCTCACGGAAATAGCAGTCGGTGCCGATTTCGACGGTGGTGTAGGCGAAGGCGTCAAGCCGGATCATCTTCACGTTCGAGCGGCCGAGCCGGATGAGGGTGTTGCGCATGAGCGTGCGGGTCAGCGGGGAACTCCAGTCCAGGTCGATCTGTTCGTAGCCGAACGTACACCAGACCCGTTCGATGCTGCCGTCGGGGCGCTGGATCTCCAGATAGGGCGGGCGGGGCTTGCGCGTGTAGACCTTGATCAGATCCTCGTCGCTGACGCCGTCGGGGCCGAACTTCGTGAAGCTGAGGAAGATGTCGGCGAATTCGGATTCGGCGCCGAGTTCAAGGTAGTCCTGGAACCATGCTGACTGGCGGGAGATATGGTTGACCATGAAATCGATTGTCAGGTCGAAATCCCGGCCGATTTTTTCTATGTCCTCCCAGTTGCCGAACTGGGGATCGACATCTTCGTAGGTGATCGGCGCGAAGCCGCGATCGGCGGACGAGGGATAGAAGGGCAGCAGGTGTACTCCGCCGATGGCGTCGGACAGGTATTTGCGGAGGCAGTAGTGCAGCGTGAGCAGGTTGCCGCCGAGGCTGTCGGGGTAGGTGATGAGCTGGACCTGGTTTTGTGTGTTCATCGGTTGTCTCTGTTCAGCATGTTCCTGAAGCCGTAGTGGTCGATGCCTTCGAGGATGCCGCCGGCGCATTGGGCGTCGGCGAAGTAGACCTTGCGGTGCCCGCGGAAGGACTCGAGTTCGGGGCTGTAGTTGCCGACCACCACGCCGGCGATGTCGCCGCGCAGCATCTCGGCGTCGTTTCCGGAGTCGCCGGCGACTATGATGTTCGCCAGCGGCAGGCTCCACTTGTGGGTGAGGTAGCGGATGGCCTTTCCTTTGGAGGCCCGGTAGGGCAGCACGTCGAGAAACTGCTCGTGGGAGTAGATCAGCGTGTAGCGGCAGCGGTTTCTCTGGAGCAGGTCGTGGAGGGTGTTGAGCCGATCCCTGGCCGGGTCCATCTCGTAGCTGATCTTGAAGGGACGCTGGGTGTCCTCGTCCTGATATTCGAGGAATTCAAATGAATCCAGCAGCCCGCGGATCTTCTCCCGGCTCCAGTGCTTGGAAAGGTGGGTCTTCCAGCCCTGGTCGGGATGGAGGTCCGGACCGTAGTAGATCTCCGCGCCGACGGAACTGACGATGATGTCCGGCGCGGGCAGTTGGTGCTCGGCAAGGATCTCCACGGTCGATTCGACGGTGCGGCCGGTGGCGATGCCGAAGCCGATGCGGTCGTGATTTTCGCGCAGAAACTCCGCCAGTTCGGCAAGCCGATTGTTGTCGTCGCCGATGAGCGTGTTGTCTATGTCGGAGACGAGGAAGTGGTTGAGCCTGGCCAGCCGCCGACCGATCGGTCGAGGCGTCTTCTCGCCGTTGAGATCTTCGGTCGGTTTCTCTTCGACCAGATCGCGGATCTCCTTGAGGTAGGTCCGCACGTGGGTTTTCCAAGTGTAGTGTTCGCGCACATCCATAATCCCGTTCTTCGAGAACGTCTCCCATTGTTCGGGGTTGGCGACGATGGCCTTGACAGCCTTGGCGACGGCCTTCGAATCGGTCGGGTCGACGAGTATGCCGTTGTTGCAGTTGCCGAGAATGTCTCTGGGCCCCCCGTCGTCGGTCGCGACCAGCGGCAGGCCGGTGGCGGCGGCTTCGAGCAGTGTGAGGCCAAAGGGCTCGGTCAACGCGGGGTTCACGAACACGCCCTTGCTGGCCGCGGCGATCCGGTACAACTCCGGCACCTCCAACTGGAAGTCGTGCTTCTTGGGGATGGCCATCTTCCCGTAGAGATCGTACTTGTCCATCATCAGCAGCATTTCGGTCAACACATCGCGCTCGTTGTCCTCCTTGTCGCTGATGTCCTTGCGGATGCCCGCGTAGACCGCGAGGTTGGCCATGGCCTGAAGCTCCTTGTCTTCGCCAAAGGCCTGGATCAGCCCCGAGATGTTCTTTCGCTTGTCCGGTCGGCAGAGGGCCAGCACCAGAGGCTTGTCGTTGTACTTGAAAAAACGCTCCAGTTCCTGCAGGAGGGAGGCCTGGGCGTGCATCGCCTCCTCATCACGCTCCCTGTCGGCCAGCATGTTGTGGTAGTAGGGGTAGAACTTCTCCAAATCTATGCCGGGCGGGATGATGCTGTATTCGGGGCTCCGGCTGTTTTCGTATTGGCCGTATTGCACCTCCACTTCCTGGTTTGTGCTGGTGAAGACCTTGTCGGCCGACTTGAGCACCTCCTCCTCAGCCTCGATCCGCTGGTCGATCATGTATTGCGCCACGATCTTCTCCTCAGGCATGCCGTAGGCCAGCAGCTTCTGCTTTTTGGATCGGCCCAGCGAATGGCCGGTGAAGACGAACGGTATGCCGAACAGGCGGCTCAGCCACATCGCGACATAGCCGGCGTCCGCATAGTGGCCGTGCACGAGATCCGGCAGCCAGCCCTCCCGTTTGATGAACTGGATCGATTTGTCGATGTACTCGTCGAGGTGCCGCCACAGCAGTTCCTTACGCATGTACTTCCCGCCGCCGCAGGGGATACGGATGATGCGGAAGGTGTCGCTAACCTGTTCGACGGCCTCGCTGTAGTCGTCTGAAACGGTCTTGTCGCGGATCTGGCGGGTGAACAGGTCGACGCGCCCGACACCGGGCTGCCGGGCAAGCTCCAGCCCCTCTTCGAAAACATACTTGATCTGCCCGCCGGTATCGGCATCGCGCCCCATTTCGAGGTTGCGCCCGCGGATCAGCCCGTGAAGGCTGAACATTTGAATGTATAGACCGTCTTTCTTGCTCATGTTGCTCCCTCTGTTCAGGAGAGGTGCAGTTCTCGGTAAAAGTAAAAGGCGTTTTCCGCCGGAACCGCCCCGGCAGTAGTGCAGATGCGTTCGGCCAACGCGGTCGCCTGCGCCGTAAGCGAGGCCTGGGGTTCGGCGCCGGACCGGAGCCCTGGGCCGGGACGGCGGAAAAGGCGTCGCCCGCGCCGACGGTCTGATCGGCGGAAACCGACCCCGCCGGCCGGATGAATCTTCGCCCAGTGGTGGTGGAGAATGCTTCGGCGTCCCCCTGGCGTCAGGGCAATATGTCGGATGTGGTGTTCTTTCATTAATTGCTCGGCCGGCACATCGCCTTTCAAGCGGGCGCCGGTGAGCGGTCCGGCCGAAGTCAGCTCCTCGTCGTTCAGTTTCAGGATATCGCTCTACGTCGGCAATGATACGGGAATATCCGCCCCCATGCAACCGCCGCGGTAGTTTACACAAGGAAAACGCAAAGTCATGCTTCAGCTTAGGGCGCAGGTCGGAGGCTCGTGGCCGAAGGCGAGAGTTTCGTCTGCGAACGTCAACGGCGAACGCGGCAAGATGCCGCATCTTTCGAAACGGCCCTCGGATTCGGCTCAGCCCCCGGCTGGATAGGCCCCCGCTCGTTCGGGCAGCCTGATACTCTCGGGTCGGGTCTACGAATTCCGGCCGCAGCACTTTTTGTATTTTTTCCCGCTGCCGCATGGGCATGGTTCGTTGCGTCCGGTTTTGCGGCCGGGCAGTTGCGGCGCCGGCGTTGGCGTCGTCGTCGGCTCGCTCCAGGCGGGCGTTGGGGCTTGTGCGATGTTCGCCATCGGCTCGGCGGACTCCCGGGCCGGCGGCGGTTTTTCTGAGAAAGCGGCCCATGTTTCAAGTTCGGCGATCGTGTCGTCAATCCCGGTCGCCGGACACCGATCAAGCTCCTTTTGAACCCATACGTCGCCTTCCAGGATGCTCTGCTCCATTTGCTTCCGCCCGGTGATCCAGGGACCGACCAGGCCGCGGTCGTACGCTTCGTCGATCAGTTCGCGGGCCTCCCGCGGCGCAAGGGACACCAGGACGTTGACAAGGTAGCCGGCGACGGGCGCGTCGTCCCGGTCGATCAGAATTCGCAGGTGGTCGGCCAGACGGGCGACCGCTTCGGCGCGCGAGATGCGCCCGTCGCGAACCAGTATGATGTAGCTCTGGGCGCCTTCCCATCGGACGTATTCGTTGAGTTCTTCGTTGGCGATCAGGGCGTCCAGGACCTCCGGCGGATCGTCGGCCAACACGGGCAGTATCCTCGCCAGCGTCTCTGTGATCGTGTCCCCGAACAGATCGAACGGCAGTTCCCCTGGGAGACAGACCGCTTCGAGAATGGCCGGCAACGCTTCGGTCGCCCGGAATTCCGTCAGGAGGAACAGCGCCAGAAAATGGGCGTTTCCCTCCGGCAGATCGCCTTCCCGGGCGCCGGCGGCGGCCGAGCGAACGGCCTCTATCAGCCGCGGAACGGCCAGGTCGCGATGCTCCCGGAGCAGCTCGATCGCCGCTTTGGGCAGCTTGCCGATTGCGGCGTCCAGTTCCGCCATCGCGGCGTCCAGTTTGCGATCGATCGAGTCGCCAGAGTCCTCGGCGGCATCTTCGCGATTCTCGCTGATGTTCTGATCTTGCTCCCGGTCCATTGTCATCCTGCGTGCTCCATGCTTTCCGTTCGATCTTCGCCACCGTCCATGGCGCCATACTATACCGCAGGCCGGACGGAACCGCCAGCCCCCGCCGCGACATTCGTCGACACATTCGCCGAAGAAAGGGGACAGTCGATCATGAGCCTTCGGCGCACCGGCAGAGGGTGAAAATGGTTGTTTTCTAAGCGTGTGTCGCTGGCGACGGGAGAAAGGGTACAGGCACTTGCGCTTCGCTCCAGAGCCAGTTCCCTTTTCCCTGACCCTACCGCCTGGGGAACTTGATGTTTTCGAAGCAGACACATCCGCCTTCGTCCACCGAGGTGAGTCCTAATTCATCTCGTCGCCCTTGTTCGCGCTGACAGGTACGGCGTGTGTTTGACCGATTTTAGCGGCCTGCGTAGTAGTTCCATTGCTGACAAAGGTTAGTTCAACCCTGTGAAAGCAGAGAGTAGAAAGTACACCTTCGCTGCGCTACGGCAGGCAGGCCGCAGTAGAGGTCGTTTCGGTGCCCTCGACCGGCTCCACGCATCGGCTATCTCGCAGTCTCCGCCCTCTTGGTATGCGACGCCTTCGGCGATATATGCGATAAACTGTCTTCTACCTGGAATACCTATGGAATCAGGACCTTGACTTGCGGACACAATCGTGTAGCCTGTCAGTAGTTTGTCTACAGGGAGTTAATGACAGTGTGCATCGATAAGTATATCGACAAACTGACCCGGTTGAGGGTTGGATACGTTGGTTCGCATGGACGACCGCATAAGCCCGCGATCCTGCTCGCTATAATGTCAATGGTCGAAACGGGGCGCCTGAATGTAAATCGCATCACCTACAGCGCTGACCTGTATGATTTATTCAAGAAGTATTTTGCGATCGTAAAGACGGAGCATGACGCTGTGAATATGCGAGATCCATTCTGGCGCCTTCGCACCGACGGGCTGATCGAGCACTGCGCCAATGCAGGGTTTGAGGCCAGTATTGAAACCGATCCTAATCCACCTACGGTGGGACGACTGCAGCGGGTGTGCAGCTACTCAGCCCTGCCAGCAGATTTCTACAGCCTGCTCTGTAATCCGGATAGCCGCAGGCAACTGCGTCAATCGCTCATTGAGCGATATTTCGCGGACAAGGCTGTTGAGATCGAGCAGGTCATCTGCGAAGAACGAGGCATTGGAGCTTACGAACAGACCCTTGAAAAAATGGTGGAGACTGACGAACGGAATCCATTGGCGCCGACTGAGGCAATACGCAGCCAAGCATTTCGGAGGGTGGTCTTGCGAGCATATGATTACCGCTGTGCGGCCTGCGGACTGCGTGTAATCCTGGATGATCTCGTGCTCGCCGAAGCGGCCCACCTAATCCCGTATGCCACAAGCCGCGATGACGACCCTCGCAATGGCATGGCCCTGTGCAAGAATCACCACTGGGCGATGGATCGACATTTGATTGCACCAACCACGCATTTGAACTGGCGGATCAGTGGGTGTCTAGATGACCGCATTGAGGGTCAGAAAGACCTGATCGACCTGAATGGTCGTTCCGTGATTCTGCCAAAACAGCCTAAGTATCACCCCAAAACCAAATCTCTCCGATGGCGTCAGCGAAAGCTCATTCCTGCCTGATTAGCTTCCCAGGACCTGTGATACAGGGCGGATATCGAGGCTGGGCATTCAATCCCACAAGGAGTATCGGAACCGTGAGAACTTGGCGGAAGTTCTCGAGATACCATTTGGTCCGTTCGAAACTCACCATGGACGTGGGGTCCTTGGAGGATGTCTGCCTGATGAAATCCTTCGTCGCACAGATATAGACGCCGACCTTCACGATGTCCTTGATTTCCGCCACTGCCTGCGGCAGGCGCCGGGGTTGCACGGGCGGAGTCTTGGTATTTGGTATTGGGTTCTTCAGGAGCCTGGCCCGCTGGTTGGGGGGCTGGGTTTGTTGTAGTTCACAGACCCGACGGCTGTGAACGTCACGATCCGCCCGGGCGATGGCGTCTGATGCGGCGTCCAGAGGGCGGACGCCATGCTATTATTGTGCTAACCGTGTTCCAGTAAACGTGTTATGTCAATACGGGTGTTGGGGTGTTGTTGATCTGGAAAAGTAGTACTGCTTATCAGGCTTCAGGTTCACAGGTCTGAATATGCGAACCTGTTGTGAATGCGGCCGCCGCGTGTCGGCGTCCGCCCGGCACGCGGGCGGCGCCGGGGGGCTCGATGGCGGATTCCGTTTGCCAGCGGCCCGGCGATTGGGTACATTTGGCCGTGCGGAAACCGGTTTGACGCATTCGGCGTTTGACCGCGAGACCAGGAGACTCTCATGACCCTTCGACGCGGCATAACAGGAACCGGCAAGATGCAGTCACGACGCGACTTCTTGAAACTCGCCGGTCTTGGAGCCGCCGCCGCGCTGGCGCCCCGTTTCTCTCATGCCGCGGCGGCCGGCGACAAGCCGAACATACTCTTCATCATGTCCGACGATCACACCTCCCAGGCGGTCGGGGCCTACGGGTCGCGGCTGGCGAAGCTCAACCCCACCCCGGTGATCGACACGCTGGCCAAGGAGGGAATGCTGTTCGAAAACGCGTTTTGCACCAACTCGATCTGCACCCCCAGCCGGGCGTCGATCATCACCGGGCAGTACTCGATCGCCAACGGCGTGCTGGACCTCGGCGGGAGCATCGCCCCGGAAAACCAGTACCTGGCGATCGAGATGAGGAAGGCCGGCTACTGCACCGCGATGGTCGGCAAGTGGCACCTGAAGAAGGAGCCGAACTTCGATTACTACAGCGTGCTTCCGGGACAGGGCAAGTATCACGATCCTGTCTTCCGCGAGAAGGCCGACGGCAAACCGTTCGGCAGGAACGTGGTCAAGATGACCGGTCATTCCTCGGACCGCATAACCGACATTACGCTCAACTGGTTCAAGAACATCCGCGACAAATCCAAGCCGTTCTTCCTGATGCACCACTACAAGGCGCCGCACGACATGTTCGACAACGCCAGGCGATACGATTCGTATCTTGAGGATGTCGACATTCCCGAGCCGGAGAATCTCTGGAAGCAGCCCAGGTTCGGGTCGATCGCGACGCGCGGGCACAACGACGAACTGCTGCCGTACATCGGCACGTCGATAGGGAGGCGGAACCTGAGGCGCAACTACACCAAGTCGTACGCCAGAGACAAGTCGCTCAGCGACGCCGCGGCCAAGCGCCTGGCGTACAACGTCTATCTGAAAAAGTACCTTCGCTGCGTGAAGGGAGTCGACGACAATCTCAAGCGTCTGTTCGAGTATCTTCGCAAAGAGGGCCTGATGGACAATACGGTGATAATCTACACTGGCGACCAGGGGTTCATGCTCGGCGAGCACGACTACATGGACAAACGCTGGATGTATGACGAGTCGCACCGCATGCCGTTCCTGGTCCGCTACCCCAAGACGATCAAACCCGGCTCGCGGACCGACGCCATCGTCGAAAACGTGGACTACGGCCCGACGATGCTGGACTTCGCCGGCATCAAGACGCCCGACTGCATGCAGGGCGCCAGCTTCAAGTCGATCTGCGAAACCGGCAGGGAGCCGGCGAGCTGGAAGAAGGCGGCGTACTACCGTTACTTCATGCACATGGCCCATCACGACAACCCGTCTCATTTCGGGATCCGCACCAAGACCCACAAGCTGATCTTCTACTACGGCTGCTCGCCCAGCGGCGCCAACCAGACCCCGCCGGGCTGGGAGCTTTACGATCTGGTCAAGGACCCCAAAGAGGTCGTCAACGTCTACGACGATCCGAAATACGCAAAAATCGTCGCCGAACTGAAGACCCAACTGGCGGCGCTTCGCAAGAAGTACGGCGACACCGATGAGAAATTCCCGGCGATGAAGAAGGTGATCGACGAATTCTGGGACTATGGACCGACCGCCCGAAAACGCGCCATTGAGATATCTCACGAGATGCTCGAGCGAAAGAAGAATCCGCCGTCTCGACGTCGGAGAAACAGAAAGAACAAGTAGCCCTCGATGGTTCAGGAGTATTGCTGACACGCGAATGCTCCGCGGCGGGGCGAGACAAAAAAAGAGCAAGCCTGGCAGGGGGAGGCCAGGCTTGCTTGGGTTTCAGCTGGCGGGGGGAGACCAGCTGAACAACGTAAGGTATATTATGTACAGGATGTCCCATCTGTCAACCCTGTTTTAGCCCTCTCGGGCCTTTTTTGTGAAAATAATTGCCAGAGATGGGATATTTCCGAGCTTGCGCTTCTGGCTGAGAGCTCGAACTCATATACATGCAATCACTTACAAAATGGCTATGGGGTTTGGCGTGTGAGCTGTTTCGTCAAAGAATTTCTGCATAATTCTGGGAATCTGTGGTCCGCTGAGCGTGCGGCTCTGGAGAGGTTGCCTTCTCTGGCTGAAGATGAAGCAGATCGGAAGATTGCGTGAGGGATTTGCGAAGGCTGCCTGAAGATAAGTTCGCATCTCTGGGGCATGGTAGTGTAATTTCCCGCACATAGCCCGCACACCATAACCTCTGGTCGCCTTCAGTAGCCGTTGGTCGCCGTTGAGTGGGCATATATGCTTGGATGGTTGGAGTGGCGGGAGTCTCCTAAAAACAAAGCCCTTTCGCTGTTTTGCAAGCGGAAAAGGGCTTGTTTTCGTAATACGCCGCGCAGGGCTCGAACCTGCGACCCGCTGATTAAGAGTCAGCTGCTCTACCAACTGAGCTAGCGGCGCGTCTGTCAACACCATCTTTACCAGATGGGCGAGGCATTCTACCGCCGCCGGGGCGAAACGTCAATACCTTCTTTGGGCTTGATTAAATATCTTCGACGTGATTGAATCTACAGGCTCCGGCGACGTTAGACTCACCGAGGCGTACGGATTCGATAACGCATTCTAATCTGACAGGACACCTTACTTATGAAACACTATCGAAGATTCAGCGTGTTGCTGGCGACAATTATCATCACAACCGGTCTTGCAAACGCGGGCGACTGGATGCAGTGGCGAGGACCCAATCTCAACGGGTCGACCGATGAGACCAATCTGCCGTTCGATGTCACCAGGGCCGAAAACATCGCCTGGAAATCGACTCTGCCCGGGGCGGCCGGGTCGACCCCGATCGTTGTCGGCGACAAGATCTTCCTGACGTCCAGGAAGATCAAGAGCCTGGACCTGCTGGGGATGTGCGTCAGCCTGAAAGACGGCAAGACGCTCTGGAGCAAAGTGATGTCCAGCGGCAAGCCCTCTCCTCGCGCGATCGCCTCGTGCAGCCCGGCCAGCGACGGCAAACACGTGTACTTCCTGTTCGGCTCCGGCGACCTGTGCGCGACGGACCTTGACGGCAAGGTACTCTGGTCGCGAAAGCTCGCTGCAGACTACGGCCCGTTCGCCGTGCGCTTCGGCTACAGCGCCAGCCCGCTGCTTCGCAAAGGGCGATTGTACATTCCGTTGCTGCGTACGGCTGAGGGATGGGCTTACACCAAGGGAATGAAGGAATGGGGCAAGAAACCGCTGGACTCGCTGATACTCTGTCTTGATGCGGCCGACGGTCAAACCGTCTGGACCCAGAAGCGTTACACCGACGCGAAACTCGACTGCAAAGACACCTACATCACGCCGATGACCGTAGATGTAAACGGCAAGACCGAACTGATCATGTGCGGCGGCGAATACGTCACCGGTCACGACATCGACACAGGCAAGGAACTGTGGCGTTGGGAGTACACCAAGACGCGCAAGGTCTACCAGCGAATCGTCTCCTGCCCGGTGATCGTCGACGGCCTGGTGATCACCAACCAGGCGCTCGGGCGGGCTACGTTTGCTCTCAAGCCCGGCGGCAAGGGGCGGATCAAGCATGCCGATTACGCCTGGAAGTGGTCCGAAGACGGATCGGCCGACGTTTGCTCGCCCCTGGTCTACCAGGGACGCATGTACATTCTCCCCGGCGACCTGAGGAGCAAGGTCATCACCTGTCTGAATCCGAAGACCGGCAAAGTGATATGGCGGCATGAGTTCAAGGGCAAAGGACCCTGGCGAGCTTCGCCGACCGGCGCCGACGGCAAGATCTACTGCATTTCCAAAGGCGGAACGTACGTCGTTCTGGAGGCCGGAGACAAGTTCAAGGAACTGCATCGATCCTCGGTGGACGCCAAGGTCTGCTTCAGCACGATAGTGGCCGCCAACGGGCGCGTGCTGATCCGCACCGACAAGGAACTGATCTGCATGAAGAAGCCCCAGGCCAAGACGAAATAGCGCCGGCGGGCTGGAGGTCGTGACATGAAGCAGCGAATTCTCGCCGTTGTTGTCGTTTGTGCTTTTGGAGCCTGCGGTGCTGCAAGCGGGGCTCCCGCCGTAGCCGAATCGCTGGATATCTCCCTCGTTGAGGCGGGGTTTCCGGTGGGATTCTGTCTGCTGACTCACGACCGGCGGCAGTATGTCGCCTACTACGATCAGCACCATCGCATGACCGTTGCGTTCCGAACGCTGGACGCCAAGGCGTGGAAGTATCAGATCCTGCCGTCGAAGGTCGGCTGGGACAGCCACAACAGCGTTACGATGGCGATCGACGACGACGGCCGCATCCACCTGTCCGGCAACATGCACTGCGTTCCGCTGATCTACTTCCGCACCTCCAAACCGTGGGACATCGGCAGCTTCGAGCGGATCAAGTCGATGACCGGCGAGAACGAACGCCGCTGCACGTATCCGCATTTCATGCGCGGCGGGTCCGGCGAGTTCATATTCCACTACCGCGACGGCGGCAGTGGAAACGGCAACGAGATATACAATATTTACGATCACAAGACCAAGACCTGGCGGAGGCTGCTGGATACGCCCCTTACCGACGGCCAGGGCAAGATGAACGCATACATGCGCGGGCCGAGACTCGGACCCGACGGCTACTTCCACATGACCTGGATGTGGCGCGACACTCCGGACTGCCGGACGAATCACGATTTCTCATATGCGCGAACCCGGGATCTGAAGAACTGGGAGACGATCGACGGCAAGCCGATCAGGCTGCCGATCACGCTGGCCGGGACAAAGGGCGTGATCATTGACCCCGTTCCGCCCGGCGGGGGGATCATCAACGTCACCGGGAGCGCCGGCTTCGACTCGAAGAAGCGCGTGGTCGCCTCCTATCACAAGTTCGATGCGGACGGCAATATCCAGGCTTACGTTGCGCGGTTCGTCGGCGATAAGTGGAGGATCAGTTGCGTCAGCGATTGGGACTATCGATGGAACTTCCACGGCAACGGGGCGATCAGGGTCGAGATTCGCGTCGGCACGGTTACTCCCGCCGGCGACGGCAAGCTCCACCTGCCGTACAGGCACATAAAGCACGGAAGCGGCGTGCTGGTGATCGACGAGGAGACCCTCAAGCCGCTCGGCGCGACCAGGCCGAAGAAACGATCGCTCCCGACCGAGGTTACCAGACGCGAATCGAAGTTCAAGGGCGTAGGCGTTCGGACGACCGGAGACATTGGATCCTCCGGCAAACCCGGCGTGCGGTACATGCTCCGCTGGGAGACGCTCGGCAGCAATCGCGACAGGAAGCCCAAAGGCCCTCTGCCCGAGCCCAGCATGTTGAGACTCATCAAGATCGTTGAGAAACAGATCAAAGGTCAATGAAGACGCCGTCGCCGGCAGGCTGAAGATCCCGGTCGTCAGAGCCCGACTGGCCGAGCAGGCCGATGGGATCTATTTGTCCAACTGTTTGCGCATCTTTCGCCAGGCTTCGATCGATCGGGCCAGGTGTTCGCGTGCGTCGCCGCGCAGACCGTAGCATTGGAGTCCGATCGGGCCGGCGTATCCGATGTCCTTGAGCAGCTTCACAAGCCCCGCGACGTCGAACGAACCGTCGCCGAGCGGCTGTATCCACTTGCCTTTTCGCGACGCGATCTCCGCGGCGGTGTCGGCTCCGTGAATGCTGACGCCTTTGAGATGCGGCGCCGCGGCTTTGAGCGTCTTTTCGAGATTTTCGCCGCGCTCGGCCTTGAGCCAGTGGCACAGATTGAACATCACTCCCACGTTCTTGCGTTTGACTTTCTTTGCGATCCGCACCGCGTCGCCGACTGACTGCAGCCAGTCGCCGGTGTGCGGGTAGAGTATGACGTCCAGCGATGATTTCGCCGCGATCTCCGCAATCTGCGAGACCAGCTCCACCGCTCTCGGATCGCCTTTGGTCTCCGAAGGCTTCAATCCGCCGACCAGCAGGACCAGGGCGGTCCGGCGTCCCTTGAGGGTCTTGACCACATCCTCGAGCTGCGGGTCGTAAGGGCGTTTGTTTCCCGGCTTGACGCTGACTCGCATGTAGATGTGGAACAGTTTCAGGCCCGCCGCGTCGAGCGTTTTGAGCCGGCGCGGCACGTTCTTGAGCCACAGATGCCCGGCGCCGTCGTAACCGAGCTCCTTGAGCAACTCGGCCTGCTGCGCCAGGTTGCGTTTCCTGGCGTCGTGAGTGTCCATGCACAGGGCGAAGAAGGGGTTGGCCTTCTTCGCCGGTTTTGCGGCGATCGCCTGGGCGATGAGCAGAAGGGACATCGAAAGCAGTGTTGCGTATTTCATGGCGTCTCCATTTCGGGTTACCCCGGTAAGTGTACCGCCAAATCCGCCCGGGGGCAAAGAACTCGCCTCCGATATCGTCGGCGGACGCTTCCATCGCCGCGATGCGAGTCTATAATTGAACCGACTTGAAAACAGGAGCGATCGCGATGGTCATGATGATGCGGAGAGTTACGGCGTTTGCAGTCCTTGTCGCCTTGCTGGCGTCCTCCGGCTGCGAGGACAACAGCCGCGGAGTGGTGATCGAGACCCAAAAACAGCGGGGTTTTCTGTTCTCCGAGTTCGAGTCGGAGGTCGACATTCGCCGGGCCGACGGGTCGACAACGCAACTGAGCCACGTCGGCAACCCGTTCTACATCATCTCGTTCATCGAAGCGCCCTGCGGCGACCTGGCCTTCATCGACCCGCGAATCGAGCGGCTGGCCAAGAGGTTTGAACTCGACAGTGTGGCGGTGATCCAGATGTCGATGCCGCCGGAGAAAGAGAAATTCACCGAAGAGGCGATCTCCGAGGCGAATCTCCGCAAGATCGAGCTGATGAACCTCAGCCGCTTCATCGATCCCGAGCGGCGCGCCTGGCGCGTGTTCGGCGAGCCGGACCCCGGCACGATCCAGATAGTCGATCGCCGCGGAGTGTTCGGAAGCGTTCGCGAGAAGGGAACGCTCGACGAACCCCAGCAGGCGATCCTCCACGTCCAATGGATGCAGAAGGAGTGGAGAATCGATCAGCAGGAGGCGAAGATCGAACCGTGACGGATCGCGGCGACGCTCATTTGGGCAGCGTCTTGCTCCAGGCCAGCAGTTTGCTCTTCAGAAGTTTGGCGATCGCCGGATGCTTGTCGGCGAGGTTGGTCCTTTCCTCGCAGTCGGCGGGTATGTCGTACAGTTCGGCCCGGCTGCCGTCGTGATTGATCAGGAACTTCCACTTGCCCTCGCGGACGGCGAGCTTTGGCGGTCGGCAGGTCTGATCTCCCGCAATTCCGCCTCGCCACTCCCAGAAGATCGGTTTTGTACGCTCCCGCGGCGCCCCGGTCAGGATGTCGCTCACGTCCTCGCCGTCGGGCTTGATGTCGCCGACCTTGGCCCCGGCGAGTTTGCAGATTGTCGGCAGCCAGTCGACCGCGGTGATCACTGACTGCTGATCCCGTCGGCCGGCCTTGATCTTCCCGGGCCAGCGAGCGATCAGCGGCGTTCTCACTCCGCCTTCGTATATGCTGCGCTTGCGACCGCGGAAGACGCCGGTCGATCCGGCCCCGGCGTTGGCGGCGTTCTTCACGTGGTAGTCCTCCGGCCCGTTGTCGCTGGTGAAGAATATCAGCGTGTTGTCGGCAAGCCCCATCTTCTCCAGCTCGTCCATCAGCCGCCCGATGGCCTTGTCCATCCCGGTAACCGCGGCGCAGTATATCTTCATCTGCGGGTTGAGTTCGGGCGCCTCGGCGAGGTACTTGCGCATGTATCCGGTGAACTGCTTTTCGTCGACTTTGAGGTTCTCGTACTCCTTGAGCTCCTCGGGCGTCGGCTTGAGCGTGGCGTGGGGAACGAGCGTCCAGAGGTTCACGTAAAACGGTTTGCCCGCCCTCGCTCGGATGAATCGCAGCGTTTCGTCGACGAAGATCCCCGTTGACTTGGCGCGATAGTACGGGATCCTCCCGCGCCATTTCGGGCGCGTTCGTCGTGTGGCGCAGTCGTCGATTCCGTATTCCTTAGGCAGCGGAGCGTCTTTGATGGTCATGCTCGACAGATGCCACTTGCCGAAATGCCCGGTGGCGTATCCGGCGTTCTTCAACAGGCGTGTGATCATCGGGGCTTTGGGGTCCAGCCAGTTGGGCATGTTGCGGGCCTTGTTCTGCCGGGCCTTTGCGAAATGCTGGTGAACTCGATGCCGGGCGGGGAAATGACCGGTCATGAACGCCGTGCGGCTTGGCGAGCAGACGGGGTTGTTGACGTAGAACTGCGTAAAAACCGCGCCCTGTTCGGCCAGGCGGTCGATATTCGGCGTTTTCATGAACGGGTGACCGAAGCACTTCGGATCGCCCCAGCCCAGATCGTCGGTGAGGATGAAGATGACGTTGGGCCTGTCGGGCGCCTTGGCCGCCCGGGCGATCGGGTGCATCGAAATCGCCGCTGTTGTGACGGCGGTTGTTTTCAGGAAGTTCCGTCTGGTGATGGCTTTGCTCATTTCCCGATACTACTGTTCGGATCGTTCGACATCAAGTCGGTGAAGGGATATCGTGCAATCGCTGATTCCATGCCTCGGATGTTCGATACTGATATGCGTTCGAAACCGTTGCGTCGGTGCGCGAAGGCCCCGGGTGTAATCACCCGGGGTTAACTGGATTCGCCGGGGAAGGATCCTGCTGTTCGCACGCCGATTCGCTCCCGGTCAATACGCCGGGAGGTTTCGTGATGACGCGTATTGTCATTGGGAGCCGATCTCTGAAAACAGGCTCGAACTGTAACCCGGGCGCCGCCAAGTCGCACAAAACAGTGGATTCCGACTGCGCCGAATGGCATAATTATAAGTTCCTAACCGTACACGAGAGCCTTCAGACAACAAGGAGATGTTTAATGAAGCGCACGAGAGTTTTGCTTACCGCAGCACTGGCGATGATGCTGACTTCGTCGGCGACAGCCGCCAGCTTCGACTTTGACAAGATCGTATTCGTCAAGCGATTCACATACCAGTCCAGCCACTACTACACCGATTTCATCGACGGCTGCAAATACTACGGCGGCGGTTTGTGCACCCTCGACGTAAAGACCGGCAAGGTCACCGACCTGCTCCCGAAGATGAACAAGGGCATATTCGGGCGCTTCGACCTGTCGTTCGACGCCAGGAAGATCGTCTTCGACTGGAAGGCCGACATAGAAACCGGCTTCTACATCTACGAGGTGAACGTGGACGGGACGGGTCTTCGCCAACTGACATTCCCGCCGAAAAACGAAGAGGCGCTCAAGAAGAAGTACAAGAATCATCAGGGCAGGAACTGGTGCAGGCACGCGATACGATTCGACGAATACAAGAGCGCCACAGAAGACATGCATCCGTGCTACCTGCCCGACGGCGGAATTGCGTTCATCTCCACGCGATGCCAGTTCGGGATTCTCTGCGACGGACCCGATCGCCTGGTGACGACGGTCCTGTACCGCATGGACAAGGACGGCAAGAACATGGAGAAGCTGACCAACTCGGCGGTCTCCGAGGCCGGGCCTTCGGTCATGTTTGACGGGCGCCTTCTCTACACGCGTTGGGAGTACGTCGACAAGGGCGCCGTTTCGGTCAAGTGCCTCTGGTCGATGCGGCCCGACGGGTCGTCGACCATCGAAGTCGCCGGCCAGGAGGTGGCGTTCCCCGACTCGTTCCTCTATGCACGCCAGATTCCCGGAGCCCCGAACAAGATTACGTTCCTCGGAGCCCCGCACTGTCCGCAGTCCGGCGTGGGAACGATTCTCGTCGTTGACACCAACAAGAACATCCGCGACAAGGCCGCGGCGTACACCTACATCACGCCGGACTCCGACATCAAGGCCGAAGGCGGCTTCCACTTCAATATCGACGGCGGATGGAAGGGCGACCGCAGCGGGACGATCGGCAAGCTGTACATGGATCCGTTCCCGCTTTCGGAAACGAAGTTCCTGGCGTCGATGAAGCCCGCCGGCGTGCCGTGGACGCAGAAGGACGGCTGGTATCTTTGCGTGCTGGACGACAAGGGCAACGATACGCTGCTGTACCGCGACGAGGCTATCTCATGCTGGCAGCCGTTTCCGCTGAAGGCCCGCCCGACCCCGCCGGTGCTTTCGAGCGTTTTCGAGAAGGACCTGGCGGCCAAAAAGATGGCCCGCGTGAATGTCAGCGACGTATACCAGGGTCTCACCGGCGTCAAGCGCGGCGAGATCAAGTGGATTCGCATCAACGAACAGATCCCCCGACCCTGGCGTTCGAGGCGTTTCTGGGGCGGCGACGTGGCCTACCAGCAGCACGCGGTGATTTCGCGCGGCGGGCACCACGCGCCCAAGGCCCAGTGGGGCGTTGTTCCGGTCGAGGCCGACGGATCGGCGCACTTCCTGGTCCCGTCCGACAGGAACATCTTCCTGCAGGTCCTGGACGAGAACTTCTTCGAGGTCCAGCGCCAGCGGACGTACATCAACTACCGCCCCGGCGAGTCGCGCACCTGCATCGGCTGCCACGAGCCGTACGGAACCGCCCCGGCGGCGGCAAACAAGCTTCCTCTCGCGATGAAGCGCAAGGCCAGCATCGCCGGCCCGCAGCCCGGCGAGAAGACCGGTCGTCGAACGCTGTTTTACCCTGTCGACGTGCAGCCGGTTCTCGACAAGCACTGCATCAAGTGCCACGGCGCCAAGAAGGACAAGAAGCCCAAGGGCGATCTCGACCTTACCGGCGAGCCGACGACCCTGTTCAGCAAGTCATACGAACAGTTGACCCAGGGCCACCTTGGGAGAGTCAAGAAGAAGTTCATGTGGTACGTCGGAGAGAACTACCCCAAGACCGGCAACGTGAAATCCGTGCCGCCCAGGACGCTCGGCTCGCACAGCAGCGTGCTGGTGGCGATGCTGGCGCCGGGCAAGGTCAAGCTCGCCGACCCCAAGGACGCCGAACTGGCGGCCAAGCTGATCAAGAAGCACGACAAGAAGTACAAGCTGACCCAGGCCGAACTGATCAAGATCACCACCTGGGTCGACTCGAACGCACAGTTTTACGGCAGTTACTGGGGCCGGCGCAACAAGCAGTACAAGGGCCACCCCAACTACCGCAGAGACGTGACTTTCACCCAGGCGATCAACACGATCCCGCCGCTGCCGGAAGATCAGCGATAGTCTAAAACAAGACGACCGATTACGGGCGGATCTCTTAATCGGGATCCGCCCGTTTCTTTA
>Ga0180429_10001444_pt1 | contig 20244 bp, 16 predicted proteins | sample SS_ome_FD_132428 | JGI IMG/M metagenome (GOLD analysis project Ga0180429, IMG submission 132428) | Hypersaline lake sediment archaeal communities from the Salton Sea, California, USA - SS_1_S_1 metaG | ecosystem: Environmental > Aquatic > Non-marine Saline and Alkaline > Hypersaline > Sediment ...
GCGCAGGGCAGTCCGAGCACGGTGTCGCGCTTGGGGTTGACCGGGTAGAGACCGCCGGTGAAGCGGTTGCGCTGCAGATTCTCCAGGACCGCGCGGCCGACACTGTCGGGACGCTCACTGGCCCCGACCACGGCCACACCGCGCGGGGTGAAAAGGGTCTCCAGAGGGCGCGAGGCTCGGGCGCGAGCGCGGGCGTCTTCGAGTGCCCGGGACTTGAAGACCGGGCTCACTCTATCACTTGACATGCCTGTTCTCCTGAGATGCGATTCACGGCGACGGGGCCGTGCGGGTGGGGGCCCGCCCCCATACGACCACACAACGGGGCAATATCCGTACCACGTCTGGCGCGGGTCGGCCGGTCGCGCCCCTCGGCTCGGCGACCGGTCGGCAGGGCAGCGCCCGCGAGGCGCCCAGGTCCGCGTCGCCGTGTCGTCTCTGAGAGTACGCCGTCTCAACCCCGCAATGGCCTGGGACAGTTCTGTCCCAACTGGCCCGCCTGAGCAGAGGCATCCATCAATATGATGCATCAATGATGCATCACTCCGCTGCGCCCGTCTTCCTGACCGGGACCGAGACAGGGGGCTGGCGCCTTTTGCGTATGTGCGGCATCTAGCTGATTATACTATATTTCAGCGACACGTAACCGACTCGGGATCAGTCCCGGATTTGCCGTGGCACAGAGGTTGCATCGTGTGCTGCAACCTGGCCCGCATGCGTTGCACAGACGACGAACCCGCCAAGGGGGTGTTCGACATGGTATTCCCAGCACTTGCACTCATCGCCGCCGCGTCGTGGTGGGCTCCCTCAGCGGCCCACGGCGAGGTGGGTGGCAGCCTGTCTCTGGCCGAGGCACAGCGGCAGGCACTGGAGAACAACCCGAGCCTGCGAGGGGCAGCGGCCCGCATCGACGAGGCCCGGGCCGGCCACCTGCAGACGTGGGCAGCCCGGCTGCCGTCGGTGCGCCTGTCAGAGCAGGTGGTGCGCTCCAATGACCCGGTGGCCGCCTTTGGCGCGCGCCTGCGCCAGGAGGCCTTTGCGCCGCAGCACTTCGGCCTCAACGACCCGGACCTGGCGCCGCTCAACCGCCCGGGGGCCATAACCGACTTCCGCACAACCCTCGAGATCTCCCAGCCCATCCTGAGCCTGCCCGACCAGCTGTATGGCCGCCGCCGCGCCGAATCCGGGGTGCGGGCGGCGCGAGCCGGACTGGAGCGGGCCCGCGCCCAGGTGCGGCTGCAGACGGCCCAGGCGTACTGGGGCCTGGCCCTGGCCCGGCAGGCCCTCGACGTGGTCCAGCGCAGCCTGGAGACCGCCCAGGCGCACGCCGACGTGGCCCGGGCCCACTTCCGCCAGGGCTCAGCCCCCCGCACGGACGTGCTGGCCGCCGAGGTCCGCGTGGCCGAGCTGCGCTCCGAGGAGATCACCGCCGCCAACCGCGTCCACGAGGCGGCCGACCACCTCAGCCTGGCCATGGGATGGGATCCGGTCGATGGCCTGGCGCCCGCCGACACCCTGTGCCTGCGCCACACCGACGCGGAACTCGAGGGTCTGATCGCCGCGGCCCTGGCCGAGCGCAGCGACCTGGCCGCCGTGCGGCACCAGACCGACATGGCGCGCCACGGCCTGGCCGGCGCCCGCAGCGGGCGGCTGCCCCAGGTCCAGGCCTTTGCCGAGGTAGCTCTCGACGCGGACTCGCCCGTGGCGCGCCAGGGCGAGCACTGGACCGTGGGGGCCATGGCCACCTGGAGCGTTTTCTCCGGCCTCCAGCGACAGGGCGAGATCGGCCAGGCTCGCGCCCAGCTGGCTCAGGCCGAGGCCAACACCATTGCCATGCGCCAGCGCCTGGAGCGAGAGGTGCGCCAGGCGTACCGAGACCTGGACGCGGCCCACAGCCGGTTTGCCGTGGCCGTGCAGGCCGTGGCTCAGGCCGGCGAGCGCCTGCGCGTAGGCGAGCTCAAGTACGACGAGGGTCTCATGTCGACGACCGATCTGCTGGACGCGGAAACGGCCTGGCGGCACGCCCGCATTCTGCGCCTGCAGGCGCTGCACGATGTCAGCCTGGGTATGGCCCGCCTCGAGTTTGCCGTGGGCCGCCCCGTAGAGTGAACTGATCCCTTTCCCCCCCCTCCCGACGAGGAGTGAACAGCCGTGACTGTCGAGCGCTATATACGACTCATCGCCGGCACCTTCATCATGGGTAGCCTGGCCCTGGGCCACTGGGTCCACCCGTACTGGTATTTCTTCACCGCCTTCGTGGGGCTCAACCTGTTCCAGTCCGCCCTCACCAACTGGTGCCTGATGGATGATATCCTCCGCAAACTCGGCGTGGGTTGCGACGCGTCCCAGGGCGCCTGCTGCTGCGACTCAGCCCAGGACAAGACGGCCGACAGCACCTGCTGTGGGACCGACAGCGGCTGCTGCGGGGCGAATCAGGACGAGGCGGCCCAGTCGCCGGCCGCGCCGGAACAGAGCGGATGCTGACCGATCTGGCCACTGCGGCCGCCATTCTGGCCGCCTATGTCGCCCTGGTGCGGTACGTCCTGCCCCGGCTCGGGGTTCCCACCTGAATGGCGCCTCCCCAGGAACACCCCGGGCGGGTGTCAGACAGTGAGGAAGAGGACGCATGAGAGAGGCCCTGACGGCGGCGCTGGCCGCCCTGAATGACGGCCGGCCCGCCGCCCTCGTTACGCCCGTGGCTACGACGGGCTCCCTGCCCACGGGCCGGCTGGCCCGCATGCTGGTGCGGGACGACGGCACCACCGAGGGCACGGTGGGGGGCGGCCGCATGGAGGCCGACGTGACCGCGGAGGCCCGCGCCGCCAGTAGCGGCCAGCCGCGCCTGGTGGAGTTCAGCCTGACCAACAGCGCGGCCATGGAGGACGGCCTGCTGTGCGGTGGCCGCGCCACCTTCCTGGTGGAACCCGTGACCGCGGCGTCCGCCGTGGGTCTGAGGGCCGTGCAGGCCGCCCTGGCAACCGAGGCCGAGGCCCTGGAGGCGGTGCGCCTGGACGGCGACTGCCGTGGCGCCCGGCTGGTGCTGGGCAATTCGCCCGGCGCCGCGCCGGCCGGCAGTCTGGGCGACGCGGCCCTGGACGAGGCCGTCGCGGCCCTGCTGCCCGAGGCCCTGGACGACGACGCCAACGAGGTGCGCACCGTGGCGGCGGGGGCGACGCGGGCCGAGGTCTACCTCAACGCCCTGGTGCCGCGACCCGTCCTGTACCTGTTCGGCGGCGGCCACGTCGGTTTGGCCCTGGCCCGGCTGATGCCGACGGCCGGCTTTCGCCTGGTCGTGGTAGACGACCGCGAGGAGTTCGCCAACCGCGAGCGCTTCCCCATGGCCGAGCGCGTTCTGGTGCGGCCCTTCGAGACGGCGGTCGCGGACCTGGACCTGGGCGCGCGCTCGTACGTAGCCATCATGACGCGCGGCCACCGCGGCGACCGCGAGGTCCTGGCCCAGGCCCTGCGCACGCGGGCCGCGTATGTGGGCATGATCGGCAGCCGGCGCAAGATCGCCACGACGTGGGAGATCCTCCGCGAGCAGGGCTTCGCCGAGGCGGACCTGGCGCGCGTGCACGCGCCCATCGGCCTGCCCATCGGCGGCGACTCGCCGGGCGAGATCGCCGTGAGCATTGCCGCGCAGCTGATACAGACTCACCGGTTGGGAGAGCAACCGGACTAAGCTGCCGGGCTGTGCTACCCGCCTGGGACACGTGCCTGGGTCATCTGTCTGGGCGAGCCCGCCCGGCCGCCAGTCCGACCAACCCGCAGGCGATGGCCTGAGGAGCCCCATGGACGAGAGCTTTGAGAGCGTGCTGCCCCACTTCCGGCTGAGCACCGAGTACCCCTGGGCCTACCCGTGGCTGGTGGACCTGGTGGCAGTCGTATCGCTCGGCACCCTCGTGGTGCTGCTGGCAGGGCTCCTGATCCGGCGTCTGCGCTTCCAGCGACAGGTGTGGGCTAACTTCCACGCCACCGCCTCGGAGCACGGCCTGTCGGACGAGCAGACCAGCCTGATGGAGCGCATCGCGCGCCGGGCCAAGATGCGCCAGCCCCTGCTCCTGCTCACGTCGGTGCAGTCCTACGACCTGCGCGTCAGCGCCTATCTCAAGAGGCAACCGGAGAGCCAGACGCGGCAGGCCGAGATCGACTCGCTGGGGCACATCCGCCTGCTGCTGGGGTACGACCGGGTGCCGACGGGGCAGCCCCTGCGCACCACGCGCGAGTTGAGCACGGGACAGCGCCTGATGGTGTGGCCCGTCAAGGGGGGCCCGCCCGGGTTCTGCCACGCCGTGGTCGTGCACCGCGACGACGACGCCATCGTGGCCGTCCCCCTGCTGCGCGAGGACGACGACTTCCTGGCCCAACTGCAATCCGGCGACCGCATCAAGGTGCGCTTCTGGCGGCGCCACGACACCGAGTACCGCTTCCGCACCACCATTCTGGAGGCAAACCCCGACACCACGGCCATCGTCATCGGCCACTCCGAGCGCCTGGAGCGCATCCAGAAGCGCGACTTCTACCGCCTGGCCGTGCGCTTCCGCCTGGGGCTGATCGTGCTGCCCGAGCCCGGGGCCGGCGGCGCCGAAAGCATCGCCGCCGGGCGGCGTCTCGATGTCAGTGTGGCCGACATCAGCGGCGGCGGGCTGGGCGTGGCGGTCAACGCCACCGTCGCCCCCGACGCGACCGTGGTCGTCGACCCGGGGTACAACGGCCCCTTCCCCATCGCCGGGCTGTGGTGCCACGTGGCCGGCCAGGAGGAGCGCGACGGGAAGCGCTTTCTGCGGCTGGAGTTCACCAACCTGTCGCGCGAGCGGCAGGAGGACCTGGTGGGGGTAATCCAGCGTCAGCAGATACACCGGGTGAGCGCCTGAAATGGCCTCGGCCCACCTGCAGGACCCCATACAGGCCTGCCTGGTGCAGCGCCAGAACCTGGAGGCCATCTTCGACTCGGTGGCCGACGGCATCGTCGCCGTCGACTGCCAGCTGCGCCTGGTGAATGTCAACCGGGCCGCCCAGGACCTGACCGGCATCGACCGGCGGGGCGCCATCGGCCGCCCCTGCGCCGAGGTGCTGGAGCTGCCCGGCGAGCACCCCCTGCTCCAGGCCCTGGCCCGACCCGATGAGATGGAGGCGCTCTCCACCGACCTGGCCGACGGCAAAGGGCGCTCGCGCCAGGTCGTGGTCACCACCCGCGCGCTGCGCGACGAGGCGGGACAGAGGCAGGGCCAGGTGGCCATCCTGCGCGATGTGACCGAGCTGGAGAGCATGCGCGACCTGCTCCAGGGCCGGGAGCACTTCCACGGCCTCCAGGGCCGCAGCCGCGCCATGCAGGAGATCTTCCAGCTCGTCGAGGACCTGGCCGACAGCGACGCCACCGTACTGGTGCTGGGCGAGAGCGGCACCGGCAAGGAGCTGGTGGCCGGGGCCATCCACCACTCCAGCCATCGCCGCGACGGCCCCTACGTCAAGGTCAACTGCTCCGCCTTGTCCGAGGGGCTGCTGGAGAGCGAGCTGTTCGGCCACGTGCGCGGCGCCTTCACGGGTGCGGTGTCCGACAAGGTGGGGCGCTTCGAGCAGGCCTCGGGCGGCACCATCTTCCTGGACGAGATCGGCGACCTGAGCCCCACCGTGCAGGTCAAGCTCCTGCGGGTCCTGCAGGAACGCGAGATCGAGCGCGTGGGCAGCGGCCACACCCTGCGCGTCGACTGCCGCGTGATCGCCGCCACGCACCGCGACCTGCACCGCGAGATCAACGCCGGGCGCTTTCGCGAAGATCTGTTCTACCGCCTCAACGTGATGCCGATCGAGCTGCCCCCGCTCCGGGAGCGCACTGAGGACATCCCCCTGATCGCCACCCACTTCGTGGAGCGTTTCCGCGCCGAGACGGGCCGCGCGGTGCAGCGCCTGGACGGCGAGGCCCTGGCCCTGCTGATGGACTACGCCTGGCCCGGCAATGTGCGCGAACTGGAGAACGCAATCGCCCATGCCTTCATCAGGTGCCGGGGCGAGGTGGTGGGAGCCGATGCCCTGCCCGCCTTCCTGCGCCAGCCCCCCCCCGCTGAAGGGCTAAACGGGACCGGGGCGCGGCAGGCCGAGGCCCTCGGCCCGGCGCGGCGGCCGGGCCAGGGCGACGACGCCGGCGACGAGGCAGAGCGCCACCGGGTCATCGAGGCATTGCGCGCCAGCCGGTGGAACCGCACCGCGGCTGCGGCCCACCTGGGCATGCACCGCACCACGCTGTGGCGCAAGATGCGCGAGTGGGGTCTATGACGGCCGGCCAGTGGGCCCGACGGGCCCTCCCCGGCTCGAGCGCACCGGACCTGGCAGATCTGGCGGACATCGACCTACAGCCCTAGACTTTGGCGGCGGGGCGGCCGGCCCCGACCATGGGCCAGCCCCCAAAACGGGCCGACTCCGACAACGGGAGGAAGCAGACGTGAGCATACTGGTAATCAATGCGGGTTCGAGCACCCTGAAATTCAGTCTGTACGACGGCGAGGCGAAGCAACGGCTGGCCATGGGGGGCATGGACTGGGGCGGCAGCGAGGGGACGGCGGCCTTCAGTATCGAGTACACCGGCGCGGACGAGGCGGCCGAGTCCACCATCGAGATCGCCGGCCACGGCGAGGCGGCCGTGTATCTCATCCAGGCCCTGGCCGACTCGGACCAGCTCACCGAGGCCATCACCGCCATCGGGCACCGCGTGGTGCACGGCGGCGAGGCCTTCAGTGGCGCCATGGCCATCGACGAGGACGTCATTGGCCAGATCCGCAAGCTCTGCTCCATTGCCCCCCTGCACAACCCGCCGGCGCTGGCCGTGATCGAGGCGGCGCGCGCCGCCATGCCCGACCTGCCCCAGGTGGCCGTGTTCGACACGGCCTTCTTCGCCGGCCTGCCCGAAGAGGCGTATATCTACCCCCTGCCCTACGAGTGGTACGAGCAGTGGCGGGTGCGGCGCTTTGGCTTCCACGGCACCAGCCACGCCCACAGCCCGGAGCGGGCCATCGAGATGCTGGGCCGCCAGGACGACCCCGGGGTGCGCGTCATCACCTGCCACCTGGGCAGCGGCTGCTCCGCCTCGGCTTCCATCGGCGGCAAGGCGGCGGCCACCACCATGGGCCTGACCCCGCTGGAGGGCCTGATGATGGGCACGCGCCCCGGCTCGGTAGACCCGGGCATCCTGATCTTCGCTCTGCGCGAGAGCGGCATGTCGCCCGACGAGCTCGACCAGGCCCTCAACCGCAAGAGCGGCCTGCTGGGCGTGTCGGGGCTGTCGTCCGACTATCGCGAGGTCGAGACCGCGGCCGCGGCAGGCAACGAGCGTGCCGCCCTGGCCCTGTCGATCTTTGCGCGGCGCGTGCGCGAGACCATCGGTCAGCTGGCCGCCGACATCGGCGGCGCCGATGCCGTGGTCTTCACGGCCGGCATCGGGCAGCGCTCGGCCACCCACCGGGCCCGCGTGTGTGAGGGGCTGGGCTTCCTCGGCATCGAGCTGGACGAAGCCGCCAATGCCGCCGCCGAGCCGGATGTCGACATCAGTACCGCCGACGCCTCCACCCGCGTGCTGGTCATCAGCTGCCGCGAGAACTACCGCATCGCCCGGGAGACGCACCGGGTGCTGCACTAGCCGCGCCCCGGGGCGGGCCGCCCTCTGTATGCGCGGCCTGCCCGACCTGCCGGCGCGGGGCAGGCCGACTGCGTCCAGGGCAGGCAGATCGCCTATCCAAGCAGAAAGGGGAGAGCCAAGCGGCCCTCCCCTTCTGCGTTCTGCCCGCCTGTCCGGCGGTACCGGCGAGCTGCGAGATCACTCGCCAACCCGCACCCGCAATACCCCCCACATGAGGGCGCAAAACCACCTGTGTAAAGACCGGGCCAACGGCCCGGTCTTTACGTCACACCGCCTGGACCGCGGCGATCGCCGCCACGGCCACCACATCGTCCACGCTCGCGCCGCGGGACAGATCGTTGAAGGGACGCGCAAAGCCCTGCATGATCGGGCCGATGGCATTGGCCCCGGCCAGGTACTGGGTGAGCTTGTACGCAATATTGGCCGCGTCGAGGTCGGGAAAGACCAGGACGTTGGCGTGGCCGGCCACCGGTGAGGTGGCCCCCTTCTTCTCGGCCACCTTCGGCGACAGGGCCGCGTCGGCCTGCAGTTCGCCGTCGATGGCGACATCGGGGGCCATGACCTTGGCCAGTTCCGCGGCCTCCTTCACTTTGTCGACGTCGGGATGGGCCGCGCTGCCATAGGTGGAGAAGGAGAGCAGGGCCACCAGGGGCTCGATGTCCAGCAGAGCCCGGGCCGAGCGGGCCGTGGTCACGGCGATCTCGGCCAGTTCCCGGGCGGAAGGCTGGGGCACAATGGCCGCGTCGGCGTAGATGAGGGGATCCCGATCGGGCAGTTCCATGATGAAGAGACTGGAGGCCTGGGACGCGCCTGCAGCGTGGCCAATGGTGAGCGTGGCCGCCTGGATGACGGCCGTGGTGGTGCTGGCCAGACCGGCGACCCCACCGTCGGCGGCGCCGTCGGCCACCATCATGCTGCCGAAGTACAGGGGCTTGCGGACCAGGCGCTTGGCCAGACCGGGCGACACCTCCCGCTTGTCGGCGTAGGACTGGATGTACTCCTCCAGCCGGCTGTCGACAGCCGGATCGATGCAGGTCACGCGCGCCAGATCGACTCCCGCCTCCGCCGCGGCGGCCTGCACTTTGTCCTCCTTGCCCAGCAGGATGGGCACGGCAACGTCTTGTTCGACGAGCCGGGCGGCGGCGGCTACCATGCGCGCGTCATCGCCCTCGGGCAGGACGATGCGCTTCCCGGTGCCGCGCGCGCGTTCTATGAAGGAATCGGTGATGGCCATCTGTCTCCTCCAGCCTTGCAGAATGTGGTCTCGGGCCGGCGCTGGTCCCAATCGCCCTCTGGCAGATCAGGCGCCGTCTGGCAGGTCAGTCGCCGTTGAACAGGAACGCCCCCACCAGCCCCCAGACCGTCACAAAGGCGGCGAGGGTGAGGACCAGGCGCCACAGCCTCGATTGCCAACTACGCATGGTCGTCCTAACGGGGGCAGGCCTCGGGGGGTCAGTGAGTGGCCGGCCGCGGCGGCGCAATGGCAGCGGCCGGATCCTGCTGGCTGTTTAGCAACTCCTGTGCCGCTGCCACAGCCCGGCTTGCGGGACCACACGCGCGCTCGACAGGCCGTGCCGTGAGAGGGATTCTACATCTTCAGACCGGGGAGTCGCATTTCGGTCTCCCCCGAGATCCGCCCAGGCCGCGCCCCGTGGGTCGGGCTGCGTCGCGGCGCCCGCTGGATTGCGACAGCCCGTTCCCATTGGCCCGGCGGGTGGGACGGCAGTGTCGCACAGATGCGGCGCCAGCCGCACCGTCCCCGCCGGCTGGCGCGGCGCGGCCGCCGTCCGGTTTCAGAGGAGCCGTCGGCCGCGGCCGCCCATCTGTTCCTGGTACGATATCTGCTTCGCCGCCCCCCTGGTACGGGGTACGCCGCAGCGACCCCATGTGGCGCAACTGGAACTGAGCGCGGTCAGGAGATGCAATAGTGGGCACCGTACGCAAGACCGACCGGGACGGGGGTGGTTCGGCCGACCTGCTCGACTCGTACTGGCACGACATCAAGACCTGCGAGCCGATCAGCCGCGAGGAAGAGTACAACCTGGTCAAGAGCGCCAAGGGCGGCGACGAGGGCGCCATGAACCAGCTGATCTCCGCCAACCTGCGCTTCGTCGTGACCATCGCCAAGGAGTACCGCGACACGGGACAACCGCTCAGCGAGCTGATCTCGGACGGCAATCTGGGGTTGATGGAGGCGGCCAAGCGCTTCGACGAGGACCGGGGCTTCAAGTTTATCACCTACGCCGTGTGGTGGATCCGCCAGTCCATCCAGCGGGCCCTGGCCGAGCGCAAGCGCACCGTGCCGGCGCCGTCCAACCGCCTGGCCGACCTCAAGTCGGTGGAGCGCAAGGAGGGCGAGCTGTCCCAGGAGCTGGGACGCTCCCCCACGGTCGACGAGGTGTCCCGCGAGGTCGGCTTCAGCACCCAGCGCATCGTCCGCGCCAAGCAGGCCGCCTCGCCGGACCTGTATCTGGACCGCAGTCTCTACGAAGAGGAGGACGCCACGGTGCTGTCCCTCTTCGAGTCGGGGGAAAAGCAGCCCCAGCAGGTGACCGAAGAGAGCGACCTGGAGCGGGCCGTGGACCGGTGCCTGGACACGCTGAACGCGCGCGAGCGCCAGATCATCCGCTGGTACTACGGGTTTGGCGGGCACGAGCCCATGACGCTGGAGGAGATCGGCGACATGTGGGGGCTCACGCGCGAGCGCATCCGCCAGCTGCGCGACCGGGGCCTGGAGAAGCTGCGGGCCCAGTTCGGCGACCTGCTGGTGGAGCTGTCGCACAACTAGAGCTCAAGCCGTCACAGCAGCACCCGGACGCGGGGCCGGCCCTGGCGCGCCGCTCGCACTGCCGGACCGGGCGAGCCGTTCAGGTGCGCCGGCCCTTCCTGTGCCTGGCCGCTGCCGGCGTCTCCCCCGCGACCAACAGGCAGGCCCGTTGCGCCCGGTCCGCAGCAGGTGGATTGCGTTGTCTAGTACGCGAAGTCGCGGATATCGTAGAGGGCCACGTGCGCGCCGCGCTCCCGGCAGGTGGTGGCCGCCTCAAGGCGCTCGCGCTGAGCCGCCATCTCGACTTCGGTCAGGGAGTGGCGGCCCGCGCTCGCCACACGGCGCGCCGGCTCCATGTCGGGCGGCAGCACCAGCGGCGAGTAGTACACAAAGTCCCCCGGCCCCAGGGGCATCTGCTCAAGGGCAGCGGCCGTCTCCTCTTCGTGCGCCGCAGCCCATTCTCGCCCTCCCGGACCGAGCAGTACGATGACGCCCACCTGGATGCCGGCCTGGCGCAGACGGGCGATCGCATCGACCACCAGAGAGGCGGCGCCCGGCTTGTCGAGCTGCCGGCGCAAGCCGTCACACCCCGTTTCCAGACCGATGTAGAGTCGCCGCACCCCGGCCCGGGCCAGCCCCGTCAGATCGGCGTGGGTCAGCCGCCGAGTGCCGAACACGTCGCAGAAGGCATACAGGTCGGCGAAACGCGGCTCCGGGTACGCGGCCCGGACCTGCTCCAGGAGACCGGGCAGACGAGCGGCGGGCGCGCTCAGAAGGTTGCCGTCGGCCAGGAACAGGGAGCGCCGCAGGCGCAGCCCCTCGCCGAGGAAGGCCCGCACGCGGCCCAGGTGGTCGTCCAATTCGGCCGCGTCGCGCACGCGGTAGGGACGATCCCGGTACAGGTCGCAGAAGGCGCAGCGATTCCACGGACACCCCTCGGTGACCTGCAGCACCAGAGCCATGTACCGGTCCGGGGGCAGGATGGTCACGGGCCGATACACCTCGGCAAAGCGGGCCGCATCCGCGGCCAGGGCCGCGCCGTCCCAGGCGCGCAGGCGCTCGACCCACGGGGCCATGGCCTCGGGGCCCCCCCGGCCGTCGCCGGCCTCCACCACCAGGTCGCCGGCTCGCAGGGCCCGATCCAGTTCCTCCAGGCGGACGTGGAGGCTATCCACCAGGCGCCCGGCCTCGGCCGCGCTCAGCAGCCGGCGCTGGCGCGTGCGCTGCTCCCCGCCGACCGCCCCGGAGCGGGCCAGGACCTGTCCGCCGAGGCTGCGGCGGCTGTTGACGCCGTCCTGGAAGGCGGAGAACAGCCGCCCGCCGCGGTCAAAGGTGTACACGGTGAAGGTATCGATGGCCAGGGAGATGGCGTCGGCCCGCAGGTGGAAGAACCACTGGTGCGGCCCGGAACCCAGGCTGAACTGGAGCGAGAAGCGCTCGACCGAGTCGGGTGGCGATGGCATGGTGAGACCGGGGGGTCCTGTATCTGACAGTCGGCGCCTGCCGGTTGACGCGGCGCCGCGACTGGCACGAGAGTTGTGGGCAAACCGGCGGGAGGTCAGCTGCTCCCCGTTTCTCCCCCTAACCTAGGACAGGTGTGCCCCATGGCCAGACGCGCCAAGATATCCTTCGTCGTCGACTGCATCGCCCTGGTCGCCTTCGTCGTGCTGGTGACCACCGGCATCCTCATGCGGTACCAGCTGCCGCCCGGCAGCCACGGCTTGAGCGTCTGGGGGTGGGGCCGCCACGACTGGGGCGGCCTGCACTTCTGGGTTGCCGCCCTCTTCCTGGCCTCGGTAGCCCTGCACCTGTGGCTGCACTGGCGCTGGATCGCGGCTCTGGTCCAGGGGCGCCGCCAGGCGGCGCGGCGCGGGCGCGCCATCCTCGCCACCCTCATCCTGGCCGTCGTGCTGGCCGCGGCCGCAGCCCCGCTCTTCAGCCAGGTGATCGTCGAGGGGGGACGGGGAGAGCACGCGGGCGAGGGGCACGGACGGGGGGCGGGTCGCGGCCGGCGCGCGCTGGAGTCGGCCGACCGGGAGCACAACGGCCACTGAGCCGCCTCGCTGTCGTACACGGACACGCCCCGCTGACCGGCCAGGGCCAGCGGGGCGATGGTGTATTGCGTTGCATGGGCGGCGGACCTCAGGTCCTCAGGTCTGCCGCTTCGCCTTCAGCCGCGACGGGTTCGGCATGCCCCGCACATCGGGCAGGCAGACCCGTGACGCGAAGGGCAGGCCTTGCCTGCCCTTCGCTTTCCAGCCTCAACTGAGGCCCACCACGTCGCCGTTCTCGTCCAGGTCGATGCGGAGGAAGGCCGGCTTGGAGGGCAGTCCGGGCATGGTCATGATGTCGCCGCACAGGGCGTACACGAACCCGGCCCCGGCCGACAGACGCAGGTCCCGCACCGGCAGCGTGAAACCGGTGGGCCGCCCCAGCAGCTTGGAGTCGTGCGACAGGGACAGGGGCGTCTTGGCCATGATCACCGGCATCTGACCGTAGCCCTGCTCCGTGTACCGATCGATGTGGCGCTCGGCATCGGGCAGGAACTCGACGTCGGCGGCCCCGTAGATACGGGTGGCGATGGTGCGGATCTTGTCGCGGATGGGCGCCTCGACATCGTAGAGCAGCTCGAAGGTGCTGTCCTGGTCGCAGGCCTCGACCACGGCCTCGGCCAGCTCGGCCCCGCCGGCCCCGCCGCGGGCCCACACCTCGGACGGGCGCGCCGCAAAGGCGCCGGCTTCGGTGGCCGCCTCGATGACGCGGGCCATCTCCGCGTCCGTGTCGCCGGGGAAACGGTTGACGGAGACCACGGCCGGCACGCCAAACTGCTTGACGATGTCGATGTGGGCCCGAAGGTTGTCGAGACCGCGTTCCAGGCACTCCTGCTCCGAGTCCTCGGCCCCGTCCTTGCCCAGGCCGCCGTGGTGCTTGAGGGCCCGGATGGTGGCCACGATAACGGCGCAGTCCGGGGTGAGACCCGAGTAGCGGCACTTGATGTCGCTGAACTTCTCGAAGCCGCAGTCCGAGCCGAAGCCCGCCTCGGTCACCAGGTAGCCCTCCCCCAGCAGCCCCAGACCGATGCGGTCGGCGACGATGGAGCTGTTGCCGTGGGCGATATTGGCGAAGGGGCCGGCGTGGATCAGCACCGGCGTATTCTCCAGGGTCTGCATGAGCGTGGGCATGAGGGCGTCCTTCATGAGCACGGCCATGGCCCCGGCCGCGCCCACGTCCTCGGCCGTCACCGGATTCCCCTGCCGGTCGAGGGCCACCACGATGCGTCCCAGACGGGAGCGCAGATCCTGCAAGTCCGACGCCAGGGCCAGGATGGCCATGGCCTCGGAGGCGGCGGTGATGTCGAAGCCGCTCTCGCGCGGCGTGTCCGGCCCGTTGCCCTTGAGGGTGATGCTGCGCAGGGCGCGGTCGTCCACGTCCACCACGCGCTTCCATATGATGGCGTCCGGGTCGATGTCCAGCCGGCGCAGGCCGCGGCGCTTGAGGCGCTTGTCGTTGAGCTTGGCCTCGTGGAACAGGCGCGCGTCCACGGCCGCCGACAGCTGGTTGTGAGCCGCGCTCACCGCGTGGATGTCGCCGGTGAGGTGGAGGTTGAGATCCTCCATGGGCACCACCTGGGCGTGACCGCCGCCGGCGGCGCCGCCCTTGAGCCCGAAGGTGGGTCCCTGCGAGGGCTGGCGCAGTGCCGCGATGGTGCGCTTGCCGATGTGGGCCAGGCCCTGGCTCAGGCCCACGGAGGTCACGGTCTTGCCCTCGCCCAGCGGTGTGGGCGTCATGGCCGTCACGACCACGTATTTGGCCCCCGGCGCGCGCTCCCGCGTCTCCTGGGTGGACAGGTGGATCTTGGCCTTGTACCGGCCGTAGAGGTCGTATTCCTCCTCGGCCAGTCCCAGGCCGGCGGCCACGTCGGTGATGGGCCGCAACTGGGCGGCGCGGGCGATCTCCAGGTCGCTCTTCATGTAACGTCCTCTAGGCGGGAATGGTGGCAGGGTCGATGGGGCAGGCACCCCATTCATCGGTCATCTCGGCGATCCGCTCCAGCCGCGACAGCAGGGCCCCGGGCATGATGTTGTCGGCCACGCCCAGGATGAAGGCGTCGCCCGGCGCCGCCGTGCGGAAAACCTGGCGCATATAGGTTTCGAACTGGGCCTCGGAGAAGGCCGGCTCCAGTATCACCGAGGGCACCGCACCCCAGATGATCACGTCGGTGCCCCAGAACTCCCGGGCCTCCTCGAGCGTGCAGGTGACCTGCGGCGCCGTGGTAAAGGTCTCCACCATGTCGTACCCGGCGTCGCGGATCTGCTTGAGGATGAGGCGGGAGTCGTTGTCGGCGTGCATGCACAGCCGCATGTCGCGCTCGTGCAGGAGGGCCGAGAACTTCTGGTAGTAGGGGGTAATATACCGGTCGAAAAGCGGCGGCGGCGTGATCTGTGAATCCAGGTGCACGCCGTGCAGCACCAGCCGCGCCGGCGATTCGGTCACCACCGGCCACAGGCGCTCCTCGTCCAACTCGGCCATGAGGCCCAGCAGGCGCTCCACCTGCTCGACGTAGTCGGTGAGGTGGTAGTAGGCGCTGTTGTACCCCACCAGCTTCTGCAGGAAGTAGTGCAGGGGGCAATCGCCGATCGACACCATCGGGTACCCGTCGTCGCCGATCTCGGCGTCGTAGGCCCAATACTCGTCGTAGCACGGCCGGTGCTGCTGGTGACTGAGGATGTACTCGACTGGAGCGTAGTCGGCCGGCCCCTTGATCATGTGCTCGACCTCGAGGCGGCCGTGGCCGGCGTGGTCCAGCTCGTCGGAGTGCCGCGAGCGCGTGGACACCGTGCCGGCCGGGGTGCGGTACTCGGTGAGTTCGGTGCCGTCCTCGCTGCGGGACACCACCTCGACATCGCCGGTCTGCTCGGTCGCGAAAACGCGGCCGTCGCGGGCCGGCGTGCCCATGCCCAGATCGGCCTCTACCTGACGCAGCGTCAGACCGGCGAAGCGCTCGGGCAGGGTACCGGCCCGCGTGTGGGCCGTGTGCCACACCAGCAGACGCGGTATCCACGGGATGCGATCGGGCCGCTTCCCGTCCATGATGGCCAGCATCCGCTCGCGGTTGGTCATGACCTGCTCCTTTCGTTGACGCCCGTGCCGGGCGGCCGCGCCGCTAGGGCAGGGCCGGCCCCGGCTCGCCCAGGTCCAGCTTGTCGGCCGTCAGGTGCAGCGAGTCGTTGCGCCACGACGAGGTGTGCACCAGCGCCGGGTCCTTGGGGGGCTGCAGGGGCACCAGGCTCTCAAGGCCGTCGCCCTTGAGCCCGGCCTCGATGACGCGGCCCCAGTAGCAGCGCCTCGTGTTGTCGACCTCGCACATGCCGTCCACATAGGCGCCGGCACAGGGCCCGTTGATGAGCCGCTTGGCGCAGCCCTGGGTGGGTTCCGGGCACATGTAGTGCAAGTCGGGAATGCGGCAGTCACCGCACATCTCGCACCCCAGGCTGGCGGACTTGGTGACCTGCTCGGCGAGCAGAGCCAGCTTCAGGCGCAGGCCGTCCTCCTTGCCGGTGACGCCCCACTTGAGCAGCCCGTTGAGGCCCTTGCCCTCCTCGAAGTACATGCGGTGCAGGCGCGCCATGCTCTTGCTCTCGCCCTTGTACGCGCTGCGGTCGCCCTGCTGAAAGGGACCGTCGACGAGCAGACCGTCGTCGCCTTCGGGGAACAGGTAGAAGGCGTCCTCGGGCCCTCCCTGGAGGGGCCGCGTGCCATCGGTCTGCTGGAACTCGGCCAGGCTCTCGCGCCAGTCCTGCGAGCCGAGCTGCCGGTACCGCTCGACGATCTCGTTGGCCGTCTCCAGCTCTTCGACGCCGGCCAGGTCGATGCCGCGGTAGTCGAAGCCGCGCACCAGGATGTCCACCAGCAGCGCGGCCTGGCGCAGCGAGAACTCGCGCTGGGTCTCGGCCAGCTCGGTGAAACCCATCTTGCGCTGGCGGCTCTTCTCCTTCTTCGGCAGGAGGCGGCCGTAGTACTTCTGTCGCACGTCATCGGGGATCACCACGCCAGCCACGTGCACGCGGTTGAGCACCTTGAGGATGGACGGCGTCAGGTAGAACACCGTGCCCAGCACCGGCACGTCGGCCATGCCGGCCCGGTTCATGTAGAGCTTGAGCTCCTGGAACTTCTTGACGTCGTATCCCAGCTGCGTGATGAAGTAGCTGGCTCCGGCCCGCCACTTCTTCCACATCTTGAGATACTGCCCCCACGTGTCGGCCTCCAGATACTTGAAGGGTGAGACCGCGGCCCCGGCCCGGAGGCCCTCCAGGCCGCCGCGAGCCCGCGGCAGCAGGCTGGGGAATTCCAACCCGCGGCGCATGCAATCGACCATCCACAGCAGGGTCACCGCGTCGAGATCGAAGCACGGGCGCCCGCCATCGGGGTAGTCGCCGGTGACGGTGAAGAAGTTCTGCACGCCCTGGTGATACAGACCCAGGACGCGCTGCATCAGGCCGTTGCGGTCGTCGCTCTTGCACGAGAGGTTGACCACCGGCTGGCGCCCCATGATCTGGGCGATCTCGAGGGCCAGCGTGTCGGGCCCCGGGGTGCGGTTGCCGCTGGGCGTGTCGGTAATGGTGAAGTGGAACTGCGAGTCCTTGGCCTCTTCGGCCAGGGCCATGATCTTGTCCACCGACTGCTCCGACGGCGCCATCTCCAGGGTGAAGATGGGCTCGCCGCCCTTCTCGGCCAGAGCCTGGCCAAAGACGTCGGGGATCGGCTGGCGCTTGGCCGGCGTCGCGCCGCGCGGGTGGGCCTGGGTGTAGTCCACCAGCTTGGTGAGCGTGTCCATGGCCTCACCCGTGGCGATCTCGCGGATGAGCTTGAGGATCTTGCCGTCGACCAGGTCCTTGCCCGAGATCGCCTTGGCGTCGCAGATGGCCGCGTCCACGCCGTAATCCATGGCCACGCGCAGATAGGCGCGGTTCACGGCCAGGCGGCGGGGCAGACCGTCGGAGCAGTTCGACAGCCCCAGGCAGATGTGCACACCCTCCATGTCCGCGTCTTCGCGGATCATCTTGATGCCCTCGAAGGTGCGCTTGGTGTAGCCCACCATGTCGGCGCCCAAAGGCCCCACCGTGGGGTCGAAGAACACCTGACCGGACTCGAAGCCAGCCGCGCGCGTCTTCTCGAAGATCTGCTGGGCCGTCTCGTGGTAGACCTCGGGGCCGGCAATGTCCGTGAACCCGGTGGCGTCGCCGGCCTTCTCCAGGAGCATGCCCACGATGGAGAAGGAGAAGCGCTCGCGCAGCTTGAGCGGATCGAGGCGGGTGATGGTCACCGAGTTGGCCAGGGGGGGGCGTTTCCCCTTGAGCTCCTCGCAGTACTGCACCAGACCCCACTCCAGGATCTCCGGGTCGGAGCTGTCGATGCAGGGCGCGATGCCGTTCCCGTGCGCCATGATGAGGTCGAGGATGTGCCCCATCACCTCGATGGCGCCCTCGCGGCCGATGCCCGCCTCGGTAAGGAAGTTGTCGACGTTGACGTCCATGTAGTCGGCCTGGACCGCCGCCTGTTCCTCAACCAGGTGGATTAGGTGGCGCTCGCCGGCCTCCCTGTCGATGGCGTCTCCGGTCAGCCATCTGCGCGCCGACAGCTGAACGGACGGAATGTGACAGTGCAGGACTTCGCCAATGCGAATGAAGGACATGAGCGACCTCTTCCTTTCCTAGCTGTGGTCTCTAGGTGCGGCTCTCGGGCACGTCTAGCGTCGGATCGAACATCATTGCTTCGCTGAAGCGCATCTGAAAATCGGGCGTATCGGCTACCTGCAGGTGCTTGGCCTGCCGGGCCACCTGCTGGCCGCGGCGCCGCAGGCTCCGCGAGAGCAGGGCCAAACCGGCGCCCACCAGGGCGCCATTGCCGATGTAGTTTAGCTTGTCCAGGGGCAGCGGCGGAATAAGGCCAAGACGTATGGCGTTGACCTTGTCGAGGTAGTTGCCGAAGCCGCCGGCAATGCAGAACTCGTCCACCCCGTCGAGCGTGACGCCGGCCTGCTCGATGAGCAGGTCGATGCCGGAACGGATCGCCGCCTTGGCCAGCTGCAGCTCGCGCACGTCGCGCTGGGTCAGGGCAATCGGCGCGCCGTCGCTGTTCCAGGCCAGGGCAAAGGACACGTCGCCGTCTTCCTCGAGCACGTGCTTGTGCAGGGCCTCGGGCACGGCTTCTCCCAGTTCGTCCCGCCCCAGGATGCGGCCCGTCTCGTCGACCACGCCGGCCCGCAGCATCTCGGCCACCACGTCCACCAGAGCGGAGCCGCACAGACCGCGCGGCTCCCCGTGGCCGATGACCTTGCACTGGACGGCCTCACCGTTGGCCCCTTCGTCGCCGGGGCCGCAGATGCTCACCGCCTCGATGGCGCCATCCACGGCGTACATGCCGCAGGAGATGCGGGCCCCCTCGAATGCGGGCCCGGCCGCGCCGGAGCAGACGATGAGATCGCCGCCGCGCCGCAGGGCCATCTCGGCGTTGGTGCCGATATCGGCCAGCACGCGCACGCGGCCGTCGTCCTCGTCAAAGCCGGCCGCCAGGACGGCCCCCACCGTATCGGCGCCGACAAAGCCGGCGATGTTGGGCAGCACGTGCACGCGCGCCGCCGGGTTGACACTCAGGCCCAGATCCAGAGCCGACATATCTACCGCGTCGCCGAACACGGCGGCGTAGGGCAGGCGCCCCAGCGAGGCGGCCGACACCCCCAGGGCCAGGTGCACCATGGTGGAGTTGCCCACCAGGGTGACGTCGTACACCCGGTCGGCGTCCACGCCCTGGCGCTCCAGCACCTGGGCGATGGCCTCATCCAGGCTCTGCAGCGCCAGGATCCGCAGGCGCTCCAGGCCGCCCTCCTCCTCGTCGGCGTAGTTGATGCGGGCGATGACGTCGTGCCCCTCGGCAGACTGCCGATTCCCCGCCACGCCGTGCCCCACCGTCTTGCCGGTGGTCAGATCCACGAGATCGGCCACCACCGTGGTCGTGCCCAGGTCCAGGGCGAGGCCGTAGCAGGCCGCGGAGGTGTCGCCGGGCTCCACGCTCAACAGGCGGCCGTCGCCGACCACGGCCGTGACCTGGCCGGCGTCGTACCCGATCAGGTCGGGCAGCCGCCGCAGCAGGGAGGCGTCCACCTGCAGGTCGGCCCGCAAGTCGCCACACTGGCGCAGCTGCTCCAGCCGCGAGTGGGCCTGGTCGAGGGCCTGCTCCCCCAGGTCCACCACGTGTTTGGTCACCTGCGGGCTCAACTCGGTCTGCCGCCGGGCCCCGACCGGCAGGACCCGGATGGCGGCGGTGCGGGAGCCGGCCGGCACGCGAATGGTCGCATCGCCGGTAATGCGGGCGCGGCACCCCAGCCGGACGCCGGCCTCGATCTGCTCCGGGGGCAGCAGCGCGCGCTCCTCGGGCAGCGGCTCTTCGACGCCGTCGCCGAGCACGTGGACGCGGCACTTGCCACAGGTGCCCTCGCCGCCGCAAGGCGTGGTGAGATTGATGCCGAACCGGGCCACCGCCGCCTGCAGCGTGGTGCCGGCCGGCACTTCACAAGTGGTGCCCTCGGGGTCGAGGGTTACGGTGCAACTGAGGAACTCGCTCATGCGCCTATCGGTGCGATCTGGAGAACCGCGTCGTCGTGGCTGGGTATCACACGCTGCCCCGGCTCGGCGGCCAGGAACTGATCCTCCGCCCAGGTCCCGTTCAGCCACGCCTGGATCAGACTCAGATCGCCGTCGACTTGCACGAACTCCCAGCCCCGTTCAGCGCAGATCTGCCTCGCCTGCTCCCGGTAGGGAAGGTCGTCGGTGAAGTCGAAGTTGACGTATAC
>Ga0180429_10001445_pt1 | contig 20237 bp, 19 predicted proteins | sample SS_ome_FD_132428 | JGI IMG/M metagenome (GOLD analysis project Ga0180429, IMG submission 132428) | Hypersaline lake sediment archaeal communities from the Salton Sea, California, USA - SS_1_S_1 metaG | ecosystem: Environmental > Aquatic > Non-marine Saline and Alkaline > Hypersaline > Sediment ...
AAAAACCGGCTGAAATCAGGTTGATCCACGGAGACGAAGCAGCAAAATCTGCGTTAAAGATAAAATTATCAGAGCTGTTTCCAGAGATTAATACATGGATACCGTAACTATCGAATCAGGTTTGATGTAACTTCTCTCCCTTTAGCTAAAGGGAGAGAAAATCATATTCAAGGCAAGATTGTTTTTGCACCACCCGGTGTACCAAGAATCAATACATCGGCAGGACGTCTGGCAAACAGCCCGTTGGTTACGACACCGGTGATGTGGTTAAGCGTTTCCTCGAACTTGACCGGCTCCATGATTTTCAGGTTCTGTACATCAAGAATCACGTTGCCATTATCAGTAACGAAGTTTTCACGCCATACCGGGGTGCCGCCCAGCTTGACAATTTCACGCGCAACATAGCTTCTTGCCATGGGTATAACTTCTACCGGTAAAGCAAAGTCACCAAGCACATCGACAAGTTTGGATTCATCAGCAATACACACAAACTTTTTACTGGCAGCAGCGACAATTTTTTCTCGTGTCAGTGCGCCGCCGCCACCTTTGATGAGATGCAGATGTTTATTTGATTCGTCGGCGCCATCCACATAAATTTCAAGGTCTCCAACCGAGTTAAGATCAAACACAGGAATACCATGGGATTTCATGCGCTCGGTCGAAGCTTCAGAGCTTGAGACCGCGCCTTCGAATTTGTGCTTGAGAGGGGCGATGAGATCAATAAAGTGATTAACGGTCGAACCGGTTCCAACACCTATAACCCCACCGTCAGGTAAATACTCTATTGCAGCCTGTGCGGCCACTTTTTTCATCTCATCTTGGTTCATTTTGTACTCCACAATGTCTTTTGCGTTTATGATAAAGCGAATATTACCAGAAACTAGTTAATTGGTTGGAAACATGCCGCTGAATTACGTTAAAAAAATCCTCCAGGCGAAAGTTTATGATCTTGCGGTAGAGACACCGCTGGATCCTGCTGTACGCTTATCCAAGCGCTTCGAAAACAATATCCTGTTAAAGAGAGAGGATTTACAGCCGGTATTTTCATTCAAGATACGGGGTGCATACAACCGCATGGCACACCTTTCTGAAGCTGAGAAAAAGGGCGGTGTCGTGGCTGCTTCAGCAGGTAATCATGCCCAGGGCGTGGCCATGTCAGCCGCAAAACTGGGCATACAGGCATTGATTGTCATGCCAAAAACCACGCCGCCAATAAAAGTTGAAGCAGTGAAGTGCCGGGGTGCAAAAGTTGTTCTTAAAGGTGACTCCTATGATGAAGCTTATGCACATGCGCTGGAAGTTGTAAAAGAGAAAGGAGCAACCTTTATTCATCCGTTCGATGAAGAACTGGTGATTGCCGGCCAGGGAACCATTGCCATGGAAATCCTGCGCCAGCATAACGCACAACTGGACTACCTGTTTGTACCGGTTGGTGGTGGCGGTCTGATTGCAGGCATCTCTGCTTATGTAAAGTATGTCAGCCCTCAGACAAAAGTGATTGGGGTCGAGCCAGAAGATGCACCTACCTTGTATAAGGCACTTGAGGCAAAGCGCAGAGTGAGATTGAAACAGGTCGGTATTTTTGCCGATGGTGTGGCAGTTGCTCAAATCGGTAAGGAAACCTTTCGTATTGCCAAAGAATGTGTTGATGACGTTATTCTTGTAACAACGGATGAAATCTGTGCGGCGATCAAGGATGTGTTTGATGATACTAGAACGGTTCCCGAACCTGCCGGTGCACTGTCTATTGCCGGCCTGAAAAAATATATCTCGGAAAACAACCTTAAAGATAAAAACATGGTTGCCATTGAAAGTGGCGCCAATATTAATTTTGATCGTTTGCGACATGTTGCCGAGCGTGCCGACCTGGGTGAAAAGAATGAGGCCTTGCTTGCTGTAGAGATACCGGAAAAGCCGGGCAGCTTCCTGGCCTTTTGCAAAGATCTGGGTAGGCGCGGCATTACCGAATTTAACTATCGCTATGATGACAATGAAAAGGCACAGATTTTCTGTGGCGTGGAATTACGTGATGGAGAGGCCGAACACAAGGCGATAATCAAAAGCCTGTGCGATAAAGGCTATAACGTGGTTGATCTGACCGAAAATGAAATGGCCAAACTTCACATACGTTATATGGTGGGTGGTCACGCGCCGCAGGCAACAAACGAACAGGTGTTCCGCTTCGTGTTCCCGGAAAGACCGGGTGCCTTACTGGATTTTCTTAAAGGCTTAACGCGTGGCTGGAATATCAGTCTGTTTCATTATCGCAACCATGGTTCTGCATACGGCCGGGTGTTGCTGGGGATTCAGTTAAAGCCATCAGAAAAGGCCAGCTTCAAACGTTTTCTCACGGAAAATGGTTATGCCTTTACAGAAGAAACCGATAATCCGGCCTACCAGCTGTTTGTGGGATCATCAAACAACTAGGAATTGCAAGATAGTTTGACAAGCCCACACTTATATTGAGTACAGAAAAAAAGACCCGCTGATGCGGGTCTTTTCAGTTAAGGATTATTTCCTTTTCTTTTTAGGAGCGACCTTGCGTTTTGTGGTGCTTGGCCTGGCAGCTTTTTTCTTGGCTACCTTCTTTTTGGCTACTTTCTTTTTAGTAGCCTTTTTCTTGGCTACCTTCTTTTTAGCCGTTTTCTTTTTGGCAGCTTTTTTCTTGGCTACCTTCTTTTTAGCTGCTTTCTTCTTAGCAACTTTCTTTTTGGCAACTTTTTTCTTAGCTACCTTTTTCTTAGCCACTTTCTTTTTAGCGACTTTTTTCTTAGCAACCTTTTTCTTGGCTACTTTTTTCTTGGCTGCTACTTTCTTTTTAGCAGCGACCTTTTTTTTAGCGACCTTTTTCTTGGTTGCCTTCTTCTTAATTGCCATATCTTCCCTCCAGAAGCAGCTAGGTAAAACTCATAAAAAAGTATAATCCAGTATTAAATAAATACTAGGTTATTGATGTTAAAAACTTTAACTTTTTTTATTAACGACTTACGAGTTAAAAGCTTTAGTAAAAACCATCACTTTTTTTTCAGTTATAACGCCATCAAGCCTTATATCCCATGGTTGATGTTTTATGTTGCTGCATTGTTGCAAGTCATGTGCAAGCCCAATCAACATGGGTAAACGTTTTTCACTGTAACGCCTGGTAAAAGCAAAGGTTCGATCATAAAAACCGCCACCCATTCCTATACGATTACCTTTGTCATCGAAGCCAACCAGAGGCATAAGAACAACATCAAGAAAACAAGGCGATATGGGTTTGCCCATGATGGGTGGCTCAGCGATATTAAAACGATTGGTCACCAGTTGTGTGTCGGCTTTATAGGGATAAAACCATAGCTGGTTTTTAGCATAGGGATAAAGCACTGGTAAAAACACCTGCTTTTTCATTTTCAACAGGGTTTTGAAAATGATATCTGTGTGTAGCTCACCATCACCGTGAAGATAGATGGCAAAACGTTTATGACGTTTAAGCAGGCCAGACTTTTTCAGCTGTTTAAGAGCAGATAACTGATGTTTGCGTTGACGGCTTAAAGAAAGAGCACGTCGTTGCTGTCGAAGGGTGATTCTGAGTTGCCTGGTGTTCATTTGAGGAAGAGCGCTCCCCACTTGTATCGTTATTGATCTTTGTTCTTGAACCAAAAGGTTCAAGTGGGAACAACAATGTCACTATAAGGCTTTCCACTACGAGGTGGACATGCACACAAGTGGGCATTTTATGCTCCCGGGGTAGTGATTAGGCTCAAGAAAATACCCGATCAACTCTCGAATACAGCAGGGAGCGCCTAATTAAAGGCTAAACCTATTTGAATTAAAGTTCCAGCTGATTTGTTTGATTTAAAGCAATTTCAACTTTATCTCGAAGGCTTTTGATGCGTTTGCTGACAATATCTGAAATGGCTTCACTGTCCGTGGTTTTATGAAGCAGTTCGTGCGTGATATTCAGGGCAGCCATTACCGCAATGCGGTCACCTCCGATTACATTGCCTTTGTCGCGGATGAGTTTCATCTGGTCACTCAGGTATTGAGCCGAGGATTTCAGGCCGGAAACCTCGTCGGGTTCGCAGGCGATGCGGTATTCTTTATCAAGAATTTTTACAATGGTTGGCTGGGTTTTGGTGTTTGCCATAGTCTTTCCGAAACGGTTCTGAATCAGGTTTCAATCGATTTAAGCCGTGAAATCATGGCTTCTATACGGTTTTTGGCCAGTTCGGTTTTTTCAACCAGGGCCGCACGTTCGGCAACAAGTGATTCCTGGTTGACTTTCAGGCTCTTGTTTTCTTCTTTCAAAAACTCGCAGGCTTTAATCAGTTCTTCGACTCTGACTTCAAGTGCTTTGAGATCGACTTCCACTGTGGTTGATTGTTCTTTTTGTGTCATGGCAGTGACTATAAAATGCTGTAATTGTGTGGTCAATCAGCTAATTAACTCATTTGCGGATAATAGTTACATGCTATCATGAATTTTGCCTAAAAAAGGAAAAAATACCTGAAAATGACTGAAAACGAACAGCATACCGATCCTTATCATGAATTGCAGCACAAGTTGACTACAGCAAATGCCAGTGCAGATGCTGCAGAAGTGCATGGCGTGATCTGTGGTGTGATTTCGTCGAACCAGGAATTGCCCGTTTACTGGTTTGACGAACTGTTCGATCAGGCAGAAGAGGGTGATCTGCTGGTAGCCGATTGTAAAACTGAGGTTGAAAGTCTTTATACCAATACTATCAGGCAGATTGAGGATGCCGGGCTGGGTATGCAGTTGTTATTGCCCGATGATGAAACCAGCCTGGCAACAAGAGCGCAAGCTGTTTCGCAATGGTGCCAGGGGTTCTTGTATGGCATGGGCTTGAGTGGCGATGCTTTTGAGCAACAGCTTTCAGATGAAGCCAAAGAGGCACTGGAAGATATCGCCAGTTTTACGCGGATGGATATTGGTGGCATTGAAGAGTCCGAAGAGGAAGAAGATGCGCTGGTGGAGATTACCGAATTTATCTGGGTTGCCTCCATGCTGATTCGTGAAACATTGTTGAGTAAACCTGTTGAGGACGATCCACTTCAGAACAACCCGGAAAGCACGAATGAATATCACTGAGTTCAAACGACGCAGAAAACAGTTGATGCGCATGATGGATAATAATTCCATTGCCATCTTGCCGACGGCACCCGAGTCAGTGAGAAACCGGGATGTGCATTACCCGTTTCGTCCTGATAGTGATTTTTACTACCTGACAGGTTTTGACGAGCCCGAAGCGGTTGCTGTCTTGATTCCAGGTCGTAATCATGCCGAATATATTCTGTTTTGCCGTGCAAAAGATGAAACCAAGGCCATGTGGGATGGGCCGATGGTTGGTCAGGAAGGCGCTGTAGCAGATTACGGTGCGGATGATTCCTTTCCGATTTCCGACCTGGATGAAATTCTTCCCCGTATGCTGGAAGAAAAAAGCCGAATTTTCTATGCCATGGGCTGTAACAGTGACCTGGATCATCGACTGTCTGAATGGATTACAAAAATAAAGAGCAAGGCAAGATCCGGCATGCAAAGTCCGATGGAAATTGTCGAGCTGGATCACTATCTGCATGATATGCGTCTTTACAAAAGCCGTTCTGAAATCAGCACCATGCGCAAGGCGGCCAATATTTCAGCTGCCGCCCACAAAAAAGTCATGCGTAAATGCCAGCCTGGCATGATGGAATTTCAACTGGAAAGTGAATTCAGGCACAGTTGCGCATTAAAAGGTGCAAGACAGCAGGCTTATACCTCCATCGTTGGTGGTGGCAACAATGCCTGTGTGCTGCATTACATTGAGAATAATGATGAACTGAAAGCTGGCGATATGTTATTGATCGATGCCGGTTGTGAACTCGATTATTATGCTTCGGATATTACGCGCACCTATCCGGTCAATGGAAAATTCAGCAAGGCCCAGGCAGAGCTTTATCAACTGGTTCTGGATGCACAGCTGTCCGCGATAGAGCAGGTCAAGCCTGGCAATCACTGGAACCAGCCACATGATGCAGCCGTTAAAACCATCACCAAAGGTCTGCTTAAACTGGGTATTCTCAAAGGCACGCTCACTAATGCCCTGAAGAAGGAAACCTATCGTAAATATTATATGCATCGAACCGGCCACTGGCTGGGCATGGATGTGCATGATGTGGGTGATTACAAGGTTGATGGTCAATGGCGTGAGCTTGAACCCGGCATGGCGCTTACTGTCGAACCAGGACTTTATATACCCAAGGGAACGAGAGGCGTACCTCGAAAGTATCAGGGTATAGGTATTCGTATTGAAGATGATGTCGTGGTCACCAAAGAGGGATATGACGTGCTTAGCAAACAGGTGCCGAAAACCATCGAAGAGATTGAAGGCCTGATGCATAAAAAATGAGTCAGTCAGAAAAACAGAACAGTTATGATGTCATCATTGTGGGTGGTGGCATGGTGGGTGCCAGCCTGGCCCATGCCTTGTCCGGTCATGGGCTGTCGATCGCTGTTATCGAGTCTTATCCTTTAAACACATCATCCCAGCCCAGCTATGATGATCGCGCCATTGCCTTGTCTTATGGTACTAAACGTATTCTTGAGGCCTTGGGTTTATGGTCAAAGCTGGCATCTTCAGCCGAAGCGATTAAAAAAATTCATGTTTCTGAACAGGGTCAGTTCGGCTTTGCGCGCCTTGATCATCTCGAAGAAGGCGTTGAAGCCCTGGGGTATGTTGTTACAGCACGGGACCTGGGCTCGGTATTGTTGCCAACCCTTACTGAGGTAGATGATGTTTCGCTGTTATGCCCGGCAACAATGGAAGACTTCAGCCTGCAAGATAACAACGTCACGGCCAAGGTATTGATTGATGGAAAACCATCAGCACTACAGGCAAAACTGCTCATTGCGGCTGATGGTGGTCAGTCGAGTGTGCGTGAGCAGCTGGATATCAAGGTGACTGAGTCTGATTACGGACAATCGGCAATCATTTCCAATGTCTCCAGCCAGCAGCCTCATGACAATATCGCTTATGAACGATTTACAACCAGTGGGCCTGTGGCTTTATTACCCATGACAGAAAATCGCAGTGCGCTGGTTTATACGGTAAAAAACGAAGATCAGAAGGCCATGATGGCATTACCTGATGATGAATTCCTGGAAAAGCTGCAACTTCGCTTCGGCTATCGTCTGGGTAGATTTACCCGTATTGGCAAGCGTTTTGTCTATGAGCTCAAACTCAAACAGGTTGAAGAACATATTCGTCATCGAGTTGCTCTGATTGGCAATGCAGCCCATACCGTACATCCGGTTGCAGGCCAGGGCTTTAACCTCGGTATCAGGGATGTTGCCGCCCTTGCTGAAGTCATTGTAGAAGCCCATCACAAGCAGGTTGATATCGGTCAGCTTTCGGTTTTGTCTGAATATGAAAACTGGCGCAAGCAGGATCATCGCAATGTTATGACGGCAACCGACTCCATGGTAAAGCTGTTTGAACATCCTCTTTCAGTCGTCAAGGTGGCACGAAATGCCGGAATTCTTGCGGTTGATATGTTGCCAGGTGCCAGGCACCTTATCAGTCGTTTCGCCATGGGGTTAACGGGCAAACAACCAAAACTGTCCCGGGGGGTCTCGCTTGACTAGGTCAAACAACCATCAGGCTGATGCCCATTGTGATGTGGTCGTTGTTGGGGCAGGCATGGTTGGCGCGACAGCCGCGCTGGGCTGTGCAAACCAGGGACTTAAGGTCATGCTTGTTGAGGCATTCCAGCCAGATACAACATTTAATCCGGAATTTGTTAACAACCGTGTTTCAGCATTAACCAGGGCATCTGAAAACCTGCTTAAAGAACTCGGTGTCTGGTCTGATATGAAGAACATGCGTGTACAGCCTTATTCTGATATGCATGTATGGGATGCGTCCGGCAAAGGCTCCATTCATTTTGATGCCGCGGAAATAGCAGAGCCTTCATTAGGACATATCGTAGAAAATCATGTGACACAACTGGCTTTGTGGAAACGCCTGGCTTGTCATGACAATGTATCCACACTCTGTCCTGACAAGGTTGTTGATGTTGGTCGTGACAGCAGTGGCAGTAAAGTACAGCTTGAAAGCGGTTTGACGATAACTGCATCACTGGTAGTCGTTGCTGACGGAAAGAAGTCTGCGGTTCGCGATATGCTGGGTATTGAAACCAGCGGCTGGCTCTATGATCAGCATGCCCTTGTCGCTACCATTACCACTGAAAAGGGCCATCAATACACCGCCTGGCAGCGCTTCATGGAAAAAGGGCCTTTGGCATTTCTGCCTTTAGGCCATAATGCTGACAAATCCTGTTCCATCGTCTGGTCAACTTCACCTGAACAGGCTGAAGAGTTAATGGCCCTTGAAGAACAGGCGTTTTGCGATGCGCTTACCGAGGCCAGTGACGCCGTGCTGGGTAAAGTGACTGAGGTTAAAGACCGGGGCGTGTTTCCGCTGGAGCTCAAGCATGCCAAAACCTATATCCGCGAAGGTTTTGTGCTCGTTGGTGATGCCGCCCATGCGATTCATCCGTTGGCAGGGCAGGGGGTTAACCTGGGTTTTCTTGACGTGATTGCGTTGCTGCGAGTGATTGCTGATGCCGCCGGGCAACAGCGGGATATTGGTAGTATGCATACGCTGAGAAAATTCGAGCGCCAGCGTAAAGGCTCCAACCTGACCATGCTGGCAGCAATGGATGGCTTCAAGCGATTGTTCAGCAATAACATCATGCCACTTTCCAAGGTGCGTAATGCCGGTTTGACGATGGTTGACAACCTTGGACCGCTAAAACAGTTTTTTGTGCGCTATGCCATGGGGCTGGATTAATCATTTGCCCTGAAAATCCCTGATGTAAATTACTCGATGGGTGTTGACAGTTATTTTTTTATAAATATAATTACGAATCATTCTCATTTACATTTATTTTAGGTGTTGTAATGCGTTCTGTTATTTTTTCTGTACTGTTGTCATTGATTGGTTTGCCGCTGGCAAGTCTGGCTGCTGATGAAGTGGTCGTTTATTCAGCCCGAAAAGAGCACTTGATCAAGCCGTTGTTTGAGGCTTTTGAAAAAGAAACCGGCATCGAGGTTAAATACATTACCGACAAGGCGGGTCCTTTGCTGCAGCGTCTCAAGGCAGAAGGCAAGCGCTCTCCTGCCGATATGCTGATGACCGTTGATGCCGGTAATCTTTGGCATGCTGCTGAAAGTGGAGTGCTGGCTTCGATTCAATCCGACATCCTGGATAAGGCTGTTCCTGCACACCTGAAAGATCCGCAAAATCGCTGGTACGGAATTACCGTGCGTGCAAGAACCATTGTCTATAACAAGGACAAGGTAAAGCCCGGTGAGCTATCAACCTATGAAGCGCTGGCGGGTGAAAAATGGCAAGGGCGCCTGTGTCTGCGTACATCGAAAAAGGTTTATAACCAGTCACTGGTAGCGATGCTGATAAGCCGTCATGGTGAGCAGCAAGCCGCAAAGATTGTGTCCGGCTGGGTCAACAACCTGGCATTGCCTCCTTTTTCCAACGATACCAAAACCATGCAGGCAGTTTCATCTGGGCAGTGTGATGTAGCGATAGTAAATACTTACTACTTTGGCCGTCTTGAAAACAAAGACCCGCAAATCAATCTGGCACTGTTCTGGCCCAACCAGCAGTCTTCTGGTGTTCACGTCAATGTCTCGGGAGCTGGTATTACGCAACATGCAAAGCACAAAAAAGAAGCTCAACAGCTGCTTGAATGGCTGGTCTCCGACAAGGCACAGTCGATGCTGGCTGGCTTGAACATGGAATACCCGGTGAATGCTGATGTGGCCATTCCACAACAGGTTAAGAACTGGGGCGAGTTCAAGGCTGATGATACCAATTTATCTGAAGCTGGTCGTTTGCAAACCCGTGCTGTAAAGCTGATGGATAAAAGTGGTTATCGATAAAGCTCAACCTTTGCTCTCCGGGCATACCGGAGGACGATGGCAACTGGCCAGCATTATGCTGGCTTTTGTCGTTTTCATGCCATTGCTGGTATTGGCATTTTCCTGGTTGTCATTTGAAGGCGAAGTCTGGCGGCATCTGTCTGAAACCCTGTTGCCGGATGTCATATTCAATACCGTGGTTTTAATCCTCGGTGTCTCAGCGGGAGTACTGCTACTGGGTATCAGCCTGGCCTGGCTGACCAGCATGTGCGAGTTTCCCGGCAGGCGCTTTTTTGACTGGGCGCTGATGCTGCCATTTGCCATGCCCACCTATGTGCTGGCGTTTGTGTTTCTGGGACTTCTGGATTTTTCCGGGCCGGTGCAGGCTGCCATACGTTTTATCTTTGATTTGCCGGGAAACTGGTTCTTCGAAGTTCGTAATGCCGGTGGCGTTATTATCGTTATGACGCTGGTGCTCTATCCCTATGTCTACATGCTGGCAAGAGTGGCTTTCATGAGCCAGGGACAGGCGGTGTTTGATGCAGGCCGCAGTCTCGGACTGTCACCTTTTCAGGCATTTGTAAAAGTGGCCCTGCCAATGGCGCGCCCCGGGATTATTGCCGGGCTGAGCCTGGCATTAATGGAAGCGCTGGCTGATTTTGGTGCAGTCGCAGTATTTAACTATGACACCTTTACCACGGCGATTTACAAGGCCTGGTTTGGCTTTTTCAACCTGCACCTGGCGGCCCAGCTGGCGACCCTGTTATTGATACTGGTTGTCGTTGCACTGACGGTGGAACGCAGGCTGCGCGGGCGTTCCCGCTATGATGAAAATCGATCAAGACACTGGCGGCGAATACCGTTAAATGGCAGCAAAAAATGGCTGGCTGCCGGCTACGCGGCCCTGGTATTTGCGCTGGCCTTTTTTGTCCCCTTGTTACAACTGATTAGCTGGGCATGGGAGTCACGGGCCGATTTTGATCAGAGCTACCGGCAGTTGCTCGGCCATACTTTCATGCTCGGTATGATAGCGGCACTACTGACGGTGACTGGCGCGTTCATCCTGGCTTATAACCGCAGGATTCACCAAAACCGCACTTCGGCAATTACGGTGCGTATCGGCACCCTGGGATATGCCTTGCCAGGGTCGGTGCTCGCTGTTGGCGTAATGATTTCACTGGTCTGGCTTGACCAGAGAGTCGCCGATTTTGCAGAAGCGGTGCTCGGTATCGAGTCCGAATTATTGTTAAGTGGCAGTGTGTTTGCCTTGTTAATCGCTTATTTTGCACGTTTTCAGGCGGTTGCTTTCGGACCGGTAGAAAGTGCCCTGGAGCGTATACGTCCGTCAATCAGGGATGCCTCACGCAGCCTGGGCGCAACAAACTGGGAAACCATTCGCCTGATTTACCTGCCCATGCTCAAGCCGGGCATGTTGACCGCTGCGCTGCTGGTGCTGGTCGATACCATGAAAGAAATGCCTGCTACATTACTGCTTCGACCTTTTGGCTGGGATACCCTGGCAGTAAGAATTTATGAAATGACCTCTGAAGGTGAATGGGAGCGTGCGGCACTTCCTGCCGTGGCCCTGGTGCTGGTTGGCCTGATTCCAGTATCCATTCTGGTGAGGAAATCTGCAGCTCATTGATGTGTGCATGATTTCTGAATATCTCATGTTTTTCGTATGTGTTGTACGTCAGAAATTATGAGAAACTGCATTTATCAGAATGCTATAGAGGTTTCTCAATGAAAAAAACCGTCCTGAACCAGGCTCATCGTGACCTCAAGGCGCGCATGGTACCTTTTGGCGAATGGGATATGCCCGTTAACTACGGATCACAAATCGAAGAGCATCATGCCGTTCGAAAAGATGCGGGAATGTTTGATGTCTCGCATATGCAGGCCGTGGATCTGGCAGGTGAAAAGGTTCGTGATTTTCTGCGTTATCTGCTGGCTAATGACGTTGCCAAACTGAAAGACCCGGGTAAGGCGCTTTACAGTTGCATGCTCAATGAACAGGGTGGTGTGATTGATGACCTGATTGTCTATTTCATGCAGGAAGACTGGTTCCGGCTGGTCGTTAATGCCGGTACCGCAGAAAAGGATATCAACTGGTTAAGACAACATGCGTCTGACTACGGTGTCTCGGTGAATGTACGTGATGACCTGGCGATGATTGCCGTGCAGGGACCAAATGCCCGTGAAAAAGCCATCCCCGAGATAGAAAAATTTGCCGGGGCCGAACTGTCCGTGCAGGCAGCTGCTTTGAAACCCTTTCATGCCGCTGGTGGTGACAGCTGGTTTGTTGGACGTACCGGTTATACCGGTGAAGATGGTTTTGAGGTGTTAATGCCACAGGATAAGGCCGTAGAATTCTGGAAGGCCTTGAATGATGCAGGTGTCAGGCCTTGTGGGCTGGGGGCCAGGGATACCTTGAGGCTGGAAGCCGGCATGAATTTATACGGCTCGGATATGGATGAGAACGTTTCCCCGCTGGAAGCGGGTCTTGGCTGGACACTGGCTTTTGAGCCGCAGGATCGTGATTTTGTTGGAAGACAGGCGCTTGAGGCTCATAAAGCCGCAGGCCCTTTGCAAAAGTTTACCGGGCTCATCCTTGAAGGCAGAGGCGTATTACGTGATCATCAGAAGCTGTTCGACGGCGAAACACAAGTCGGCGAAATTACCTCAGGCGGTTTTTCTCCCACGCTGGAAAAGGCCATAGCCTTTGCCCGCCTCAGCGCAGATGCCGCTGAAACATTGCATGTTGATATCCGCGGTAAAAAATTACCGGTCAAAAGAGTCAAGTTACCATTTGCACGTGCGGGTAAAGCCTGTTATTAATTCAGAATTTCCCCAGTATCAAAACCAGAATAGAGAGAGAGACATGAGTTACATTCCTTCCGATTTATTATTTACCAGTTCGCACGAATGGGTCAGAGATGAAGGCGACGACACTGTAACCATAGGTATCACAGACCATGCCCAGGAACTGCTCGGTGATCTGGTGTTTATCGAACTTCCGGAAGTGGGTGACACGATTGAAACGGGCGGCGAGGCCGGCGTAGTGGAATCAGTAAAAGCCGCTTCAGATATTTTCAGTCCGCTTAGTGGCGAAGTCATTGAAATCAATGAAGACCTGGTCGACAGTCCTGAACTGGTGAACGAACAGGCCTATGACAATGGCTGGATTTATAAAATCAAGCTGGCTGAGCCTTCTGAAATGGAGAACCTGCTTAAACCGGAAGCCTATTCCGAAGTTGTAGAAGCTGACGAGCATTAACAGACAATCATTGTGTTGCCCGCTTGTGGGCGACACGGTTTTCCTGTCCGTATCATTACGGCAGCGACATGAAGCGGAGCGCTAGCTAGCCATGCCATTTATTCCCCACACCGAAGAAGAAGTCCGTCACATGCTGGACACCATTGGTGCCAACAGTATTGACGATCTGTTCGATGAAATTCCTGCGGATTTGAGAAGTTTCAGTCTTGACGGCATTCCCGAAGGACTGCCGGAAATGGAAGTTGCCCACTTGATGCATGAGCGTGCCCGTAAGGACAGTAATGTGCATTGCTTTATTGGTGCCGGCGCTTACGATCATCATATTCCAGCAGCCGTGTGGGAAATAGCGACACGAGGCGAATTTTACAGCGCCTATACCCCGTACCAGGCAGAAGCCAGCCAGGGTACCCTGCAATTGCTGTATGAATACCAGTCCATGATGTCGGCATTGATGGGCATGGATGTTTCCAATGCCTCGCTGTACGACGGAGCTTCTGCACTGGGTGAAGCTATCCTGATGGCAATACGTGCCCACAGAAAATCTAAATCCAAAAAAATACTGGTGCCCAAAAGCCTGCACCCTGCCTACCGCCAGGCAGCCAACGCCATTGTTAAAAACCAGGATATCGAACTGATAGAAATTCCGTTTGAAAACGCCACGGGTAAAACCAGCCTGGATGCCTTAAGTGAATATGCAGGAGCCGATATTACCGCCCTGGTTATTGGCCAGCCGAATTTCTTTGGCGTGCTCGAAGATGTTGATGCTCTGACCCGATGGGCTGAAGAGAATAACGCCATGACCATCGCCGTGGTGAATCCGTTAGCCATGTCCATTCTCAAGCCGCCCGGTCAATGGGGCGAGAATGGAGTGGATATTGCCTGTGGTGAAGGGCAGCCCCTGGGAATACCACTGTCTTCCGGCGGGCCTTATTTTGGATTCATGTGTGCTACCCAGAAAATTGTAAGGCAGATGCCGGGTCGTATCATAGGCCGTACCGTTGATCTGGATGGAAAACCGGGTTTTTCATTAACCCTGCAGGCGCGAGAGCAACATATCCGGCGTTCCAAGGCGACATCAAATATCTGTACCAACCAGGGGTTGATGGTGACAGCAGCAACCATTCATATGTCGATGATGGGAGCAGAAGGGCTTGCCAGGGCTGCTGCGGGTTCTCATGACAAACATCGTAAACTGGTTTCCGGCTTGTCGGCTATTAAAGGTGTTGGGGTGAAATTCGACAGTCCGGTTTTTAATGAGACCGTCATCAGTTTACCTGTTGAGAACGCGACAGTGCTTGAAGCGCTGGCTGCAGATAATGTACTGGCCGGCTTTGATCTGAAGAAAGATTACCCGGAACTGGGCAATGCGCTGCTGGTGTGTTCGACAGAAAAGCAGGGCGATGCATCAATAGACCTTTTTGTCGAGAAACTGGGCACCCTGCTTGCTTCCTGATACTGATTTAGCCTGAATATTACCGAGAATAATTATGCTGATTTTCGAACAATCCTCAAAAGGACGTAGAGCACACGCACAGTCTCCGGCAGCCATGGCCTCACTGGATGATCTGCCTGCGGATATGCTGCGTAAAGCGCCTCCACTGATGCCGGAAGTGTCTGAAATGCAGGCTGTCAGGCATTACACCAGGTTGTCACAGAAAAACTTTTCTATCGATACCCATTTTTACCCGCTGGGTTCCTGTACGATGAAATACAACCCGAGAGCCTGTAATTCTCTGTCCATGTTGCCAGGGCTGGTCGATCGTCATCCCTATGCACCGGATTCACACAGTCAGGGCTTTTTGTCCTGTATGCATGACCTTCAGGAAATTCTCAAAGAAGTGACCGGCATGAAAGCGGTTTCACTGTCACCGATGGCGGGTGCACAAGGTGAGTTTGCCGGTGTGGCGATGATCAAGGCCTATCATGACGCGCGTAATGATACGGCCAGAAATGAAATTATTGTTCCTGATGCTGCGCATGGCACCAACCCGGCTTCCGCCGTGATGTGCGGATACAAGATCAAGGAAATCCCGACCAGGGATGACGGGGATATCGATGTTAATGCACTGAAACAGGTTTTGGGGCCGCAGACAGCGGGGATTATGTTGACCAACCCTTCTACCGTTGGTGTCTTTGAGCGTCGCATCCAGGAAATTGCTGCGCTGGTTCACGACGCGGGCGGTTTGCTTTATTACGACGGGGCAAATCTCAATGCCATTCTTGGCAAGGTGCGTCCAGGTGACATGGGCTTTGATGTTATTCACATGAACCTGCATAAAACCTTTTCCACGCCGCACGGTGGTGGTGGGCCCGGGGCTGGACCTGTCGGTGTCAGTGAGCGCCTGGAGCCCTTTTTACCCATACCAATGGTTGACTATGATGGCACTCAATACCGTTTTGTTACTGCCGATGATCGTCCACAGTCCATTGGCCGCTTGTCAGCTTTTGCCGGCAATGCCGGTATCCTGTTAAGAGCTTATATCTATGCCCGTCTGCTGGGACGCGAGGGCATGACACGTGTGGCCGAGTATTCAACGCTGAATGCCAACTACATGCTCAAGAAAATGAAAGCTGCCGGTTTTGAAGCGGCTTATCCCGAACGTCGTGCAACCCACGAGTTTATTATCACTCTCAGGAAGGAAGCCAGGGACCTGGGTGTAAACGCCATGGATTTTGCCAAAAGACTGCTCGACTATGGCGTGCATGCGCCGACAACCTATTTCCCTTTGCTGGTTCCCGAGTGTTTCCTGATTGAGCCGACAGAAACCGAATCAATTGATTCGCTGGATAACTTTATTGAAGCCATGATCCAGATTCGCGAAGAAGCCCGCAACGAGGCTGACAGGGTCAAGGGTGCGCCATATACGCTGCCGGTTCGCAGACTGGATGATGTCAAGGCGGCAAGAGAACTGGACATTGCCTGGAAACCGACTGAATAGAACAGCAGTTTCTATTTAATAACTACGGGGTTCCGGTTATCATTCCCGGCCTAAGTCTCAGTAGTTACACAAGGATTTTCAATGTCGGCTCTCATCTGCGGTTCATTCGCTTACGACACCATCATGGTGTTTCAGGATCAATTCAAAAATCACATCCTTCCTGACCAGGTTCATATTCTGAACGTTTCGTTCCTGGTACCTAACCTGCGTCGCGAGTTTGGTGGTTGTGCCGGAAACATCGCTTATAACCTGAACCTGCTGGGTGGTGATGGCAAGCCGATGGGAACAGTTGGTACCGATTTTGCCCCTTATGCTGAATGGATGGATCAGTGTGGCGTGGATCGTTCCTGTGTAAAAGAAGTTGATAAAACCTATACGGCACAGGCCTATATTACAACCGATCAGGATGATAACCAGATCACTGCTTTTCATCCCGGTGCGATGAATTACTCGCACGAGAACAAGGTGGCCGATGCACCAGGAACCAGCATCGGCCTGGTTTCTCCGGATGGTCGCCAGGGGATGATTGACCATGCCCGCCAGTTTGCTGAAGCAGATATTCCTTTTATTTTCGATCCTGGTCAGGGAATGCCGATGTTTGGTTCGCAAGACCTGTTGAACTTTGCGGAGCAGGCGACCTGGCTGGCCTTTAATGATTATGAAGCCAAGCTGATGTCTGAAAAAAGCGGTAAGTCAATGGAGCAGCTTGCCGAAATGTGCAAAGCAGTTATTGTGACACGTGGTGGTGAGGGATCGCTGATCTACACCAGGGAAAAGGTTTACGAGATTCCCAATGCGCCAGTCGATGAATTAAAAGATCCGACCGGTTGTGGTGATGCTTATCGTGCGGGTCTGTTGTATGGACTGATGCGTGACATGGACTGGGAAATGACCGGGCGCATTGCTTCGCTGATGGGAGCGATCAAGATCGAGCATGCCGGCACGCAGAATCACAAGTTCACTCCACATGAATTTGATCAACGTTTTCATGCGGCGTTTGGAATATCGTTGTCGTAACGATCCAGCATAGCCAGTTCCAGTTCTGGAACTGGCTCTTAACCATCTTTGGAATTCAAATGTCTCCAGCTATCATAAAACTCAACAAGAACGCCGATCGCCGTCTTCGGGAAGGTCACAGCTGGATCTACAGCAATGAGATCAATACCAAGCTGACCAGCCTGCAAAACTTTGAGGCAGGCGAAATTGTCGATGTCGTCAATCATCAGGACAAGTGGTTGGGGCGTGGCTATATCAACCCGAATTCACTGATCTGCATCCGTCTGCTGACACGAGATAAAAAGATTGCAGTCAACAAGTCATTAATCGTGCATCGTCTGAATGTTGCGCTATCTATGCGCGAGCGTTTTTACGAAAAGCCTTTTTACCGCCTCGTTTATGGTGACTCGGATGGTTTACCCGGGCTGATTGTTGATCGTTACGGAGATTACTGCACAGTAGCGATTTCAACTGCCGGCATGGAGAATCTCAAAGAGGCAATTGTTGAAGCACTCAATCAGGTGATCAAGCCAAAAGGGATTGTTTTTCGAAACGATTCATCAGCTCGCGCCATCGAAGGGCTTGATCGTTATGCCGAGATTGGTTTTGGTGATGTGCCGGAATCAGTGATGATTGAAGAAGGTGATTGTGAGTTTTCGGTTTCATTACTGGAGGGTCAGAAAACCGGATGGTTTTATGACCAGGCTGCCAACCGCAGGCGCATGCTGGATTATGTGCAAGGTAAAACGGTGCTGGATGTTTGCAGTTATATCGGTGCCTGGTCGGTGCAGGCTGCCAGGGCCGGTGCTGAAAAAGTGACCAGTGTTGATGTTTCAGAATCGGCACTGGACCAGTTATTCCATAATGCGGAACTTAACGGGGTATCTGATAAAGTTGAAGCCATTCAGGGAGATGCATTCGAAGCGCTGAAAGCCCTGAAACAGGAAGGTGAAAAATTTGATGTCATCATTCTTGACCCGCCCGCCTTTATCAAGCGTCGCAAGGATATCAAGCAGGGAGTGATTGCCTACCGTCGTATGAATGAAATGGCGATTCGCCTGCTTAACAATGACGGGATTTTGATCAGTGCATCCTGCTCATTCCATCTTTCATCACAGGATTTGCTGAAAACCCTGCAACAGTCAGCTAGACACAATGATCGCTGGCTACAGGTGCTGGAAGAAGGTAAACAGGGGAGAGATCATCCGGTTAATCCTGCAATTGTAGAAACCGGATATCTGAAAGCCTTTTATTGTCGGGTGTTGCGAAACTCGTAAGCTGCTAGGGGTGGTTGGCGATACGCATCACTTCCATCTTGATACGTGCTTTTTCATTGGGGGGCAGTTGCTCCCAGTATGAGGCAAATTCCTTGGCTTCATCAGACAGATACGAGGCCTGCTGATCACCAAACATCAGCCATGCCGGGTTCACATCCAGTACTTCAGCTATCTTGTCGATTTTTCTTGGGCGCAGGCTCTTGCCATTTTCAATTTTCTGGATAACGGCCTGGTTAGTTTCAGCATGAATCGCCAGTTGATCCTGGGTCCATCCTTTCTGGTGTCTTTTGTAACGTACACGCTCTCCAAGCGTACGTAAAAAAGTGTTTGCAGTCCTTAAATCCATAGTCATTCTCTTTGTTCGATTTCCGGCTGAGGAAAATGTTTCGTGACTAGATTAACGGCCGAATAATCATGGACTTGAAAATTTTTTTAATATCAGGAATTAAATTCTTTTGAATCCTGTCGCGGACTTTTTTCTATAAAGCCATAAATAGCCGACTGTTGCTGATAGCCAGGTCGATTTTTTCAAGCATTTTTTTGTATCTGGGATCATCAACCGAGCCGTACAAATGTATAAATTGCTGCTCGTTTAATGGTCCGTGCCTGCTTTTGATCACAGGAAAAATCTGTTGCACTGTCTCGGTATCTGACAGGCTCTTTTGCAGACCTGTCGCTGAATTATTGTTGATCACAGCCGTTTCACCCAGGCGTGTTCCCAGCCGGTCAGCAGTAAGGTCGTCAAAGCTGAAGCCCGAACCACCATCAGCGTCACTGACCTCCTTGCCGGTGCCGATCAGGTAGGAAAGCAGGCTGTTGCTGTGGCTGGAAATGGCCGCAGAGATCAGTAAATGCTGCGCCAGGTCCATACGCCGATTAATTTTCAGCTCGAAAGCAGGCAAACGAATTTCATCAAAGTTGCGTTTACCCAATGCCCAGTTACCCAGTAAAAGCAGTATTGCGCGGTTCTCATTAATCGGATCATGGTTAAGTGAACGTGAGCCAGCCAGCTTGAATAATTGCGTAACCACAACAGTGAATGACTTTTGTGAAGCGTGCTCAAGTTTAGACAGTTCCCCGGCGTAATATTGCAGCGAAGGGTTGTCCAGGTAATTGCGAATCTTTTTTCTGGCCAGCTGCTCGGTTTGTGAAAGCCAGCGATAATCCAGCTCAAGTGCTCTTGCCGAGAAGCGATAATCGACCAGTGATTGTTGCAGCAGGCTACATTCATCCGTAGCAGATAACACCTGCTGACTGATTTCGAGTAGCAGGGCTGAAATTTCATCTGGAATGCTGATGTTACCCAGTTGGACATTACTGAGCTGCAGGCGGTCTGCAGATTTTGAAAATTGCAGTTGCAGGTTTAGGAAATAATCGAACGGCAGTATTGTGGTGCCTGCTGAAAGTTTTAAAGCCAGTCCGTGATTCAGTAATTGGCTCTCAAAGCCGGTGGTCAAAAAGGCGGGCTGAATGGTTTGTAAAAAATAACGCCCTGCCAGGTCAAGTGCCGTTTTATCGAGCTTGAGACTTTTCTCTGTATTGTCGGTCAGCGACCGGGGATCGTGTTGTTTCAGCAGGGCCCGGGCTTTTGAAATATCTTTCTGCGTAAGAACGAGCTGGTGTTCAACCAGTGGCTGGTGCTGCAGTGAAGCAATAAACAGGGCGGCCAGTGCAAAGGGCGAAAGAAAGAGAATCAGGAAAAAAAGTTTGAACAGAAATTTCAAAGCAACGGCCCGGATACAGAATGACAGTGTTACTATACGGGAATGAATTATCCTGACATAGACCCTGTTGCCCTTAGCCTTGGAAGTGTTGATATCCACTGGTATG
>Ga0180429_10001446_pt1 | contig 20227 bp, 17 predicted proteins | sample SS_ome_FD_132428 | JGI IMG/M metagenome (GOLD analysis project Ga0180429, IMG submission 132428) | Hypersaline lake sediment archaeal communities from the Salton Sea, California, USA - SS_1_S_1 metaG | ecosystem: Environmental > Aquatic > Non-marine Saline and Alkaline > Hypersaline > Sediment ...
AAATTTCGGTGTCAGTTTTGCCGTAAACGGCGGCTTCCCCTTGTTTGATCGATGGGGCATCGGCGTGCAGGCGGGCACCAGTGCCGTACTGACCAACTTCCACGGCACCCAATTCACCGGCGACGAGGTCCGCAGCCAGAACTTCACCACCGTCGGTATGTTTCAAGGGATCCGCACGAGGTTTGGGGGCAATCTGAAGTGGGGATTCGCCTTCGACTGGTACTTCGACTACTACTACGAATGGCTCGTCATGAGCCAATGGCGTGTGCAACTCGCCTATGAGTTGAACCGCCGTCACGAGATCGGCCTCTGGGCGTGCATTCCCAACGACGGTGACGACGCGGCACTGCCTGCCGGGGCGGGGGCGCCGGCGATCGACCGTTTCGAGCCGATAGGGCAGGGCAACTTCTACTATCGCCGCAATTTCGCAAACGCCGCCAGTGTGATGGGCTACGTCGGCATCATCGAGGAGCCGGGCGAAGTGGTCTTCGGCGGCCGCGTTCGGATGCCCTTCAGCAACCGCTTGTCGGTAATCGGCAATTTCAACTACGTAGAGCCGAGCACCAACGGCGTCGGCGGCCAGGACGAGGAGATGTGGCACGTGGCGTTGGGGATCGAGTTCGTTCCCGGCCGCTGCGGGAACCGTTGCCGGGATGGCCGTTTCACGCCGTTGTTGCCGCTGGCCGACAATGGGCTGTTCGCGATCAAGCGGAAGTAGCCCCACGAAGCGTTGACCGACATTTCAGATATACCGCAGCCGGTCAGAAGTTGTGGAAACGGCACGATGCCCCCGCCACCCCTATGCGGAGGGGTTGGCGCCGACTGCGAAACTGAGAGTTTCAACCGTCGGCCACTTTTCGGATGCTACACTTTCGAGGGCGATATTGCCAATTGCGTAAGTGTTTGCTTCCCCGTTTTCCCTTGACCCCTTTGATGCATTATGGCGACCTTGGAAGCTGTTATTCCCGAATTGGGTGTTTTAGTACGCGACGTAATGGTCGACAGCGTACATACTGCCTTCTCTGATGAATCCATTGGGTCAGCCGCCCAAGAGATGTGCGACAAGAACCTCCGCCGAATTGTCGTCATCGATCGGCAGAAGAAAGTTGTCGGCGTCGTATCACAACGCGACGTTTTGCGGTACTTGCTGCTGGCAGAAGGAGTGCAGGAGTCGGAAGACCGCACCTCCCGGCAAATCGATACGCTGATTACCAGGGAAAGGCCGATTACGGTCCTGGCAGAGATCCCGCTGCTCAAGGCGGCCGTCGTATTGGCGACCAACAAGATCGGTTGCCTGCCGGTAGTCGGTCCCGGGGGCGAACTTCAGGGGCTACTGTCGATAACCGACCTCGTCGCCCGCCTGATCGGAAGAGAGCGGAACAGTCCCCTAGATGCACAATTCGAGTTCTACAGCCCGTCTACCGAAGCCCGGGCGAAGCCGGTGGCGTTTATCCGTCGCACGAACAGCGACCTCGTTCTGCCGCTGAAAGCTCTGGAAAAACCCGACACGCTGCCCTCGTACGCCCTGCTCGGCTACGACCCGGAGAGGAGCCGCATTCTGGTCAAGTTCGTCGACAGTCCGCACGGCGATCACAACACGCTGGAAGTCAGACGAGAAAAAGACCAGTTCATCATTCCCGCAAAGGGTTTCGTCATGTACTTCGATCTGACGGGCAAGGCCACTGCCTACGATGTGACGTGCCACAAGGATGGGTGTTACCTGGTGCTTACGCCGAAATAGGCTGCTATTGGCACAATACCTAATGCGGGCCTGCTTGCAGCCAAGGGCGTTGTCGGGTATTATTCTTGGTGTCGGTAGTCCCATCGGGCACTCAAATTCGATGTTCAGGTACAGCAAGCGGCAGCCAAAAGGCGGTGCAAGATGATCGAAGTCAAGGAAGCGGTTGCGAATGCCATTCGTTTCTTGGGTGAGATGTACCGTAGTAAGTTGAGCAATGAAACGATCACCGACATCAGGCTTGAGGAAGTCGAGCTCGTGGAAGATGGGCCCTGTTGGATGGTCACTCTCAGCTACTTGCAACGACTTACGCCGAAGCAATTGGCCAATGCGATTGAGGGATCACCTGTCCGTGAATACAAGGTGATCGCGCTCTCGGCGGAAACCGGTGAAATCCGATCGATGAAGATGAAGCAACTGGCATGACGGATTCCGTTCTGCGATCCATCCAGCGCTACCACTCACGAGGAGTGCTCGTCGATACGAATATCTGAGTGAACCCGCCAAGGAACAGTACTTCAAGGAGTTTGCCCGGGGAATCGACGTGCTGAATTTCAACCACCTAAGACTGCCGGGGTGGATCGGTGTGTGAGCGGGCAAGAAAGGCCTCAGCGGCCAGCAATCGCGTGCATCCAGACGGAGCGTGAATGCGCCGGCACGGCCAGCACCCCCTGCCCGGGCCATGCGAAGGCACACTTGCTTGGACGCCCCCGGTCTACTATATTTAGGAGATAGGACTTTGGGGCGGTCCTTTACGGAACTTCAAGGCGGCCGGCTTCTTCCGGTCCCATCTCCAGGAGGAATATGCATGGCTCGACGCTTCTGTAGTCTGCTGTTGTTACTGGTTCTCTGCGGGGGTGCTGTCGCCCTTGGCGCGCCGGCAAAAAAATCCGCCCCGCCGGATGAGGACTACTACGAACTGTTCAAATTGCTGGTCGACATGATGGACCAGGTCGAGCGGAACTACGTCAAGGACGTCGATCGGCGGGAGATGTTCGAGGCGGCCGTCGAGGGCGTAATGGGTACGCTCGACCCGTACTCCAGCTATATCAAGCCGAAAGAAATCTCTCGCTTCCGAAGCACGGTCGATAGCCATTTCGGCGGTATTGGTGTTCGGGTGTCGGTTACCCAGGGAAAACTGACCATCCTGAGCCCGGTGGTGGGCACGCCCGGCTATCGCGCCGGCCTGCTCTCCGGCGATCAGATCGTGGAGATCGACGGCGAGAGCGCCGAAGGGCTTTCGATCGACGATGCCGTTCGGCGTTTGAAAGGCAAGCCGGGATCAAAGGTCACGTTAGCCGTAATCCATCCGGGCACCACCAAACGCGTGAAGATCGACGTCGTTCGTGAGATCATCCACGTCAGTACCGTACTGGGCGACACTCGCAAGGAGGACGACACCTGGGAGTTCATGCTCAAGCCCGAGCAGCACATCGGCTACGTCCGCATTACCGGCTTCAGCCGCGATACGGCCCGCGAAACGAGAGAAGTCCTCGATGGGTTGCAAAAGAAGAAGCTCCGCGGGCTGATTCTCGACCTTCGCTTCAACCCGGGCGGGCTGCTCAGTTCGGCCATAGAGGTCTCCGACTTGTTCGTGTCGCAGGGCACAATCGTCAGCACGGAAGGCCGCAGCAGCCCGAAACGGGAGTGGAACGCCGAGAAGAAGGGTACCTACGAAGGCTTTCCAATGGTGGTGCTGGTCAACCGCTACAGCGCCAGCGCCAGCGAGATCGTTTCGGCCTGCCTGCAAGACCACGACCGGGCCGTCATTCTCGGCGAGCGAACCTGGGGGAAAGGAAGCGTGCAGAACGTCATCGAACTGGAGGACGGCGCCAGCGCCTTGAAACTGACGACCGCCAGCTATCGTCGACCCAGCGGAAAGAACATCCACCGCTTCCACGGCTCGAAGGAGGAGGACGAGTGGGGCGTCATGCCCGATGACGGTTTCCTCGTCGAACTTGGCGACGCCGAAATGCGCGGGCTGGTCGACGATCGCCGTCAACGCGACGTGATTCAACCGCACATCGATCCGGATGATCCGAACGATGATCCGAACGATGATCCGAACGACGATCCGAACGACGACGAATCGAAAAACGGTGGCAAGGACGCCAGGCCCGACGAGGGCGCCGACGAGGAATCTGAAAATGGCGACGAGTCCGAAGAACCTGCATTGGTCGATCGCCAACTGCAGAAGGCCGTCGAGTATCTTGTCGGCGAGTTGGCCCGGGCGGAGTGAGTGTGTAGGATTCTCCCGCAACCTCAAGACGATACGGCTACTTCTCTTTAGCCGGTGCCAGGTATTGCGGCCCCGTGACGCCCATCGACACGTAGATGCTCATAAACGCGTCGACCGACATATCGGCCGGGTGAACCGACTTAACGGGCACGAAGATCAGGCTTCCGCCGACCGGCACGGGGGCACTCGGCACTAGAATGGCGTGGTAGTCGATCTCGTTGATGGTGAATTGCTCCCGTGTCGGTAACAGTGCGAGGAAGGCCGCCCCGCTATCACCGCCGAACATACAGAAGACCACGCTCATGCCTCGCAAGTCGGCGTTGGCCTTTTTGTCCATCATGCCGACGAGCTGTTTGGCGGTGCCGTAAACGCCGCCCAGCAACGGCACGCGTTTGGCCGCCGCGTCGATTACCCGCTGCACGAACCTCTTGGCCCCCATTTCCACCAGCACCCCGAGAACAAAGATCGACGCCAAGACGATGATCCACCCCAGGATGTAGGCGAGCGTCGTGTTAGTGGCAAAATGAAGGCCCAGTTGCTCGAGTGCTTTTCCGAGTATGGCGTTGGGACCCAACAGTTTGCTGACAAATCCCACCACCCAGAAGACAACGGCTACCGTGATTACCAGCGGCAATATGGCGAACGTCCCCGCGAGAAAGAAGCGAACGAAGGGACGCCCAAGCATCGACATACTATTCATCACAAGGTCCTTATTGGTGTACGAATATAGCATCGGCTGCTCTGTTCGCGTTTGTTCAGACAAAACCCCCGATGTGGCCGGCGGGCGGGCGCACCTCGAGGGCGTGGGTATGAAGCGAATGCTGGGCCGCGTATACTTTGCGGCTGAGAGTCTATACGATAACCGCCGCAGAGAGAAATGGGTCGTCACATGAAAAAGCCGACTACTGCAAAACTGACCGTCCGCTACATGGACGGGACGGAAGAAACCTACAACCGGGTTCGCGAGGACCACGTGTTCAATACTGCCGCCCTTATTGATGAGGTGGTCAAGACAAACGCACTGTTGATCGAGACCGGCGATCGGCTTGCGGTGATACCTTTTCACAACGTCCGCAGCATCGAGGTCTCGCCCCCACCCACCGACCTGCCGCGATATGCGATAACCAACGCGCGAGAAGTCTCGTCAGCCGGGCGATAGAATTGATCGAAAAGCACAACTCCAATCCGTGGTCGTCCTGAATCCGTGGGGGAGTTTACGCGGAGCATTCCCCCCACGGATTCAGGGCAACCACGGATTCCCGGGACAGTAGCCTCGTGAGGCGAATCACGCTCGGGTGCGTATCAGGGACCGGCCTCCTCATCGGGCTGGTCCTCTTTCTCGTTAGGAGAACCTGCTTCGACCGCCGCATTGCTGAGAATGATCCGTAACACGTCGACTTCCGGGTCGTAAGTTGTCTTGATGACGAACTCCTACTTCAACTCCACCTCATACGGCATCCACAGCAGCGTCGGCTCGGTGAACAGCCGGCGGAAGAGCTTCGTCTTGCGGGCGGCTTCCAACAACTCGGGGGCGGTCGATTCAAGCTCGGCCGAAGGATCTGCAAAAAGCTGCTCGAAGAGGGTCTTCGGCCGCGGCAGGATCAGCAGTTCGACCTTCTCGTCCTTTTTCAGCCCGGCCGCCTGCTTGGCCGTGTCCAATGCGTCGGCGAGCGTGCCGAGTTGATCGATCAGGCCGTTTTCGGCGGCCATCCGGCCGGTGTAAACTCGGCCCTGGGCCAGCGCGCCCAGTTGCTTGGCGCTCATGTTGCGCCCCTGGGCGGCCTTTTGCACGAATTGGCCGTAGGTCGACTTGAGCATCTCGGTCCACACCTTACGTTCCTTGGGCGTGAACGGCTCGGTCATCGAAAACGCCCCGCTGTTCTCGCCGCGGCTGATCACTTCGGTCGTAATTCCGATCTTCTCGTACAGTCGGCCGACGACCAGCTTGCCGCCGACCACGCCGATCGAGCCGGTGACGGTGCCCGGCTCGGCGAGGATCTTGTCGCAGCCCATGGCGATGTAGTATCCGCCGCTGCCGGCCACGTCGCCCATGCTGGCGATGATCGGCTTTTCGATCCGCACGGTCTCGCGCCAAATCAGGTCGCTGGCCACGGCCGATCCTCCGGGGCTGTCGATCCGCAACACGATGGCCACCACCTGCTCGCTGTCGGCCGCCTTGCGCAGGGCCTCGACGATGGTGGTCGAACCGACGGCCGAACTGCCAAACAAATCGGTGGTGCTCTTGCCTTCCATGATTGGACCCACGGCGTAAACCACGGCAATCTTCTTGCCCTGGCCGGCTGTTTTGACGGGCTTCGTGCCGAGTACCAGTTGCATCAACTTCATCATCCCGCCGAGACCGGAGAAATCGGTATCGACACTCTTTCGCTTGTATTTCGTGACCAACTCGATCTGGTCGGCGCCGAGTTGCTTGCAGAGCGACTCGCGGAATTGATCGGCGTATGCGACCCGATCAATCAGCCCGGCATTCTTGGCGGCAGCGGCGTTGAACAGCCCCCGGTCCATCAAGGTCTTCACCCGGTGGTCCTTCATTTGGCGATCGGCGGCGATCACGTCGGCAACGTCCTCGTATGTGTCGTCGACGATGGCCTCGAGGCTCTCGCGCAGCGGCTCGCTCATGTTGGATCGGGTGAACGGCTCGGCGGCCCCTTTGTATTTGCCCATCTGGAGCATGTCGAACTGGATACCCAGCTTGTCGAGCAGGCCTTTGTAGAAGGTCACTTCGGCACGCACGCCGGGAATGATCAACATGCCGGACGGCGGCATCACGATCTCATCGCAGGCAACGGCCAGCAGATACTGGGGCGCCATCGCCGTGTTCATCTCGGCGTAGACCGGCTTGCCCGCCTTGCGGAGCCGGGTAATCGCGCAGCGCAATTCGTAAATCTTTCCGCGGCCGATCGCCAGCGGCTCGATTTTCAGCCAGACGGCGGCCACCTCGTCATCGCCGGCCGCGGCGTCCATCCGCCGGATGACCGCCGCCAGCGAGGGCTGCAATTCCGCGAACAGCCCTTCCGACCTGGGGCCTTCCGGATAGGTCCCCTTCAAGCTGAATTGAACCACCTTCGGCTTCGGCTTAGCTTTCTCCGGCGCCGCCCGCGCGGGCGAGAGAAACAGACACGGAAGGCATATCATCGAACCAAGAACAAACAGGCGTCGCATGGTTTGGGTCCTTTTCTATGGGCGTTGGAATCAATCGTAGGGCGGGTACTCACGCCCACGCTACCAGTGTAGCTCAATCGTGTTCCGCTGTCATCCGCTCGGGAATGCCGAACTCCCTTCGAAACGGCCAGGAGGTGTTCATTTTCCGCAATGTTGCACACGCCACAGAGTTCGGTCGACCAGTCGCCAGGCGTCGATCGCCCCGCGGCACAGCCGGCGGAACATCCAGAGGCCTTCGCCGCCCTCGACCTTGATCCGCGGCAGCTCGATCGGATCGCAGCCGGGCACGATCGAGCCGTGCTGCGACGTGAAGGCCGTGGTATAGCCGACCTCGGCCAACACGTTCGCCGTGAGGTTGCTGAAATCGGCCCGGGTGCCGTAGGGATAAGCGAACGACGTGACACGAACGCCAAGCCGTTGCTCGATCATCTCGCGAGACCGCAGGGCCTCGTGGCGGACTTCCTCCGGTCCCATTTCGCCCAACGAGCGATGCGTCAATCCGTGCGAACCGATCGCGACACCCGACGCCGCCAGGCCGTGTAACTCGTCCCATGTCAGATAGGACCGCGGCTTGCCCGCTTCATCGTCGATCAGGCTCGGCGTGACGTAGGCCACCGCCGGAATGTCGAACTGTCGCAGCACGGGCAGCATTTCGGTCCACAGGCTGCGCAGCCCGTCGTCGATCGTCACCAGCACGGCCCCGGTGGTCAGATCCCTTTCGCCGGTCATGAACTCCTCCAGGTCGGCGAGCGAGACCGCCAGGCCGTTAGCGGCAAGCCACTGCATTTGTGCCTCGAAATCGCGCCGCGATACGCAGAACGGATCGTACGCGGCCTCGCCGCAGCGGTGGTAGGTCAGCGCTCGCACCTGTTTCCTGTTGCCCGAGGGTCGGCAACTTCCGGCCGTGATGATGGCACGCCGGGCGACCTTCTTCAGATACCATCGATATTGGCTGATGCGGTGCGACATGGAGTTGTCGAGGATTAGGTTACTTAGTTTTCAGAAGTTCATAGTCGAGGTTCGCTCCGCGAACAAAACGCTGGTTCGCGGAGCGAACCTCGACTATCTCTGACGGACGGTCCAGTATTCCCACAGCACGCGGACCACGAACTGAGGATTGCCTATCAAGTACCGTCGTGCTTTGCGAGGTTGCTGGCGGAGGATCCCGAGCCACTCCAATCCTCGCCGTCGCAGCCAGGCCGGGCTACGGTGGATGTCGCCGGCCCAGTAGTTGAACAACCCGCCAACCGTCATGCAGACCGGCACTTTCAGGGCGTGTTGGTTCTCGCAGATCCAGCGCTCTTGGATCGGGCTGCCCTGACCGACCAGAAGCAAGTGCGGCCGGGCCTCGTTTATCTGACGAACGACCCGGGCATTGAGTTCCGGAGTACTCAGATATCCGTGGTGGTATCCGCTCTGTATCCAGCCGGGAAAACGGGCGGCGGCGTGCCGGGCGGCGCGGAATATCGACTCCTCGTCGGCGCCCAGCATGAAGTAGCGATATCCACGGTCGGCCGTGGCGTCGAACACGGCGGGCACGAGGTCGGTACCCACCAGGTTGTCGCGCAGGCGGATGCCCTGGAGTTGGGCCGCCCAGCGTACGCCCGTGCCGTCGCCGAATACATAGTCGGCCGAGTGGAGCACTTCGTGAAACCGCCGGTCACCGGCCGCGAGGTTCAGCGTGTGGGCGTGGGCGACGAAGATGCTGCGAGTGCGGCCGTCGTAGTGCTGAACCATCTCCTCGATCAGTTCGACCACTCGCCGCCAGGTAACGTCGGTAATCGGTACGCCGAGAATCGAGAGCACGCAGTCGGTGTCCGCGGCAGCGGCCGACGTCTCGTCGAGTGTCGAAGGATTCATCATGATCGTCGAAGTCCGGTCGTCGGCCATTTTTCCAAATCGAGTCTCTGTAGGAGGCGACTCCAGTCGCCGATTTGCGAGGCCTTCGACGCTCCATCGGCAACTGGAGTCGCCTCCTACAGACTTCTCAACAGGCTGCCAAATGTCGCCAAAGGGTCACGCAATAATAGCCTACGATCGGCCCTAACACTTTGCCGCTCCGCGTCCCTCGAAGACAATTCTCGCTCAGCCCCGGAGCATTACGGGGTCGACTTGGATCGTTTGTGGGGCTCATGCGACCTGTATTGTTTCTGAGAAACAGTGGTATGCGCTTTCCCGGCGGGGACCGAGACCGTCCGGCCGTCGAGAAACCGCTTGCTTCCGGCGGATTCTGACAGAGAGTTGTATATGCGAGTCTTCCACTTGAGCACTCTCGACGAACTGGGCGCCTACGCCGACGACTGGGATCGGCTGGCTGCCGGCGTGCCGTTTCGCAGTTGGGCGTGGCAGTCGACCTGGTGGCGACACTACCAGGGCCCCAATGCCCGGCTCGCCGTGTTGGGCGTGTTCGACGACGCCGACGCCATGGTCGGCCTGGCGCCGTGGTACGTCGTTGTTTCGGCCACCGCCGCGCGCGTGCTGCGTCTGTTGGGTAGCGGCGAAGTCTGTTCCGACCATCTCGGCGTACTTTGCCAGCCCGGCAAGGAGTTTCTGGTTACCGCCACGCTGGCCGACTACCTGACGGGCGACTACCGGACGGGCGATGGCCGGGCCGGCGAAGAAGATCCGCTGCGTTGGGACCTGCTCGAACTGACCGGTTGCGATGCCGACGATAGTGCCACGGCCCACCTGATCCAACACCTGTCCCAGCGCGATGCCACCGTGCAACGCCGCGCCGGGCCCAACTGCTGGCGGATCGAACTGCCCACTACTTGGGACGAATACCTGGCCGGCTTGTCGCGGGGCCATCGCAAGCAGATACGCCGACTTCAGCGAAACTTGTTCGATACCGGCCGTGCCGTGCTGCGTTCGGTTCGACGCGTCGATGAACTGCCGGCCGCGATGGATCTGCTGGTCGATTTGCACCGGCGGCGGCGCGAGATGTTCGGCCAGCCGGGCTGCTTCGCCTCGCCGCGTTTCCAGGGTTTTCATCGCGACGTCGCCCGCCGGTTGCTCCGCGGCGGACAGTTGCAGTTGAGTTACCTCGAACTGGACGGACGCCCGGCCGCGGCCGAATATCAGCTCGTCGGCGACGGGGTGGTCTACGCCTACCAGTCGGGAATTGCACCCGACGTGCTCGACCGGCAACCCGGCCGGCTGATAACCTTGGCCGCCTTGCGTCGGGCAATCGAACGGGGATACCGGGCATACGATTTCCTCCGTGGCGACGAACCCTACAAATCGCACTTCCGCGCAGCACCGCGGCCCGGCGTCGAGGCGCGCATCGTTCCTCGACGAACGACCGCCCGACTGCGACACGGCCTTCGCCTGGCCGGCGGCAACGTGGAACGATGGATCAAGAGCGGGCTAAGAACGATTGCAGGCGCTTCCTCGGCGGTGCCACGCGCGGCGACAAAGAACTAATGCGGGATTCCTGCCACGAAGGGAAGGATAGAGAAGAGCCCAAACAATGCCAATCTGGAAACAAATCCTCCTGAACTTCTACTACCACGGCACCTACCCGATCCGCTGTTGGACCGGACGCTGTGCGCTGCGGGACGATCGGGTGCCGATAATCGTGCTGTTGTATCACCGGATCGCCGATGATCGGGCGAACAAGTGGACCACGTCGAACCGGACTTTCGCAAAGCAGATACGCTGGCTGCAAAGACGTTTCGAGTTGATCTCGCTGGCGGAGGCCCAGCGGCGGATTCGCCGCGGCATGAACCACCGGCCGTGCGTGAGCATCACCTTCGACGACGGATACGCCGACAATTGCCGCCAGGCGATTCCGCTGCTGGTGAAACACCGCATACCCTGCACCTACTTCGTCACCCTGCGGAACGTCCTTCAGGAGGAGCCGTTCTCGCACGATATGGTGATGGGCAATTTGCTGGCGCCGAACACGATGGAACAGATCAAGGCAATGGCCGGGGCGGGAATAGAAATCGGCGCGCACGCCTATACGCACGCCGATCTCGCGGCCATCAACGATACGCGGCTGCTGCGTTACGAGGTGGTCGCCGCCACGGATGAACTACAGCAGCGGCTCGACCGGCCGGTTCGGTATTTTGCTTTCCCGTACGGGCAACGCGCCAACCTGAGCCCCGCCGCGTTCGAGATGGCTCGCCAGGCCGGCTGCGAGGGGGTGTGCTCGGCCTACGGCGGGTTCAACTTCCCCGGCGACGACGACTTCCACCTGCAACGTATCGCGGTCGACGACGACATGATCGGCCTGAAAAACTGGGTCACCGGGGATCCGCGAAAACTAAACACACAGAGGTTTATCTACGCGCAGACCGACTCTGGGAAGGATTCAGTAGTCGGGGTTCAGGGTTCAGGATAGTCGTTGTTCGCTCCGCGAACAAAGCGCCGGTTCGCGGAGCGAACCACGACTATCTCGAACCCCGAACCCAAGTTACCACCTCAGCCCAAAAGCACCGATGGCCGGTACCCCCGTCAACGTTGAACTGCCAACCGCCGGGGGATCGCTGCGCACCGACACCCTGGCCGACAGCGTGATGATCCTGCTGGGGCTGACGGCCGTGCAACGGGTGGTTGGTTTCTGCCGCGCAATCATCTTCTGCCGATGGCTCGATCCGGAGCAACTGGGTCGCTGGGAGATGGCCTTCAGCTTTGTACTGTTGGCCGCGCCGCTGGCCGTGCTCGCGCTGCCCGGGGCGTTTCGACGATACGTCGAACACTATCGCCGGGCGGGACAGCTAAGGACGTTTCTGGGCCGAACGGCGACGGTTTGCTTGGTGTTGGCCGCCGTGGCGGTCGCTTCCGTGCTGCTCGGCCGGCGTTGGTTCTCGGTGTTGATCTTCGGCGACACGGATCAGGGGCAACTGGTGGCGATTCTGGCCGTCGGCCTGATCGCGGTCGTCGCCTACAACTTCCTCATTGAACTGTTTACCGCGCTGAGGAACGTCCGGCTGGTAGCAGTGATGCAACTGATCAACAGCATGGCCTTCGCCGCGTTGGGGGCCTGGCTGTTGCTCTCGTGGCAGTGTTCGGCGAACGCCGTGGTGGCGGCCTACGGCACGGCCTGTCTGATCGCCGCCTGCTGCGCGTGGCCGGCGGTGCGGCGTACCTGGAGTTCGTCCTCCTCGTGCGGCGTCGAACCGCTCGCCGCCGGCACGCTCTGGGGAAAGATCGGGCCGTTCGCCGCCTGGCTCTTGCTCGCCGCCGTGCTGGCGAACCTCTTTGGGGTCGTCGATCGGTACATGCTGATACATTTCTCGATGGCCTCGTCGGACGATGCGCTGCGTCAAGTGGGAAACTACCACAGCGCCCGCGTCGTGCCGCTGCTGTTGATCTCGATTGCCGCCATGCTGGGCACGATGATCACACCACACCTGAGCCGCGATTGGGAGGCGGGCCGCCGCAATCGGGCGGGCTTGCGGCTGCGGCTCTTCCTGAAACTGTTCGGATTGTCCGTCTCCGCCGCGGCCGCCGGCCTGTTGATCGCATCCCCGTTGTTGTTCGGCGTGGCCTTCAAAGGCAAGTTCGCCGGCGGACTGGCCGTACTGCCGTGGACCGTGACCTATTGCAGTTGGTTCGCCCTGTTTGTGGTCGCGCAAACCTATCTTTGGTGCGCCGAGAAGGCACGCCTGGCAAGCGCGGCCCTGGCGGTCGGGATGGTCGCTAACGTCTGCCTGAACCTCCTGTTGTTGCCAAGACTAGGACTGCCGGGCGCCGTGCTTGCCACCGCCGCCGCAAACCTGATCGCCCTGGTGCTCCTCGGCGTCTTCAATCACCGGCTGGGATTTCCCACCGACCGGGGGCTCTTGGTGATTGGTGCCTTGCCGATCACCGTCTGCCTGGGCCCCCCGCTGGCGACGCTGGTGCTGGTGGGCGTCGCCCTGGAGGTCGTCTATCGCGACCGGATCTTCAATGCAGAGGAGAAGCAGCAGATTGCGGACGGCATCAGAGAGTATCTGCCTTGGTTTCGCAAGTTACGATTCAGGACGACCACGGATTTGCAGGCTTGATATGCCTCGAAACACGGGAAATCTGAAACCACCGCAAGACCGCGGGCCGTTGCGCGTGATGTTCGTGCTGACTTACATGCCGGTCGGCGGGGCGGAAACGATGCTTGTAGAAGTGATCCGCCGAATGGACCGCGCGCGGTTCCTGCCCGAGGTCTGCTGTCTGAAGTATCTCGATGCGCTGGGAGAGATGATCGCCGAGGAAATCCCCGCGCACAGCGGCCTACTGGCACACAAATACGACTTCGGCGTGCTCCGGAGACTTGTCCGGCTGATGCGGCGGCGTCGGATAGACGCCGTGGTGACGGTGGGTACCGGCGGCGACAAGATGTTCTGGGGACGGCTGGCCGCGCGGCTGGCCGGCGTGCCGGTAATCTGTTCGGCGTTGCACTCGACCGGACTGCCCGACCACGTTGAGTTTCCCAACCGCCTGCTGGTGCCTATCACCGACGCCTTCATCGCCGTGGCCCCGTCGCACGGCGCGTACCTTGCCCGGCACGAGGGATGCCCGGCCACGAGGGTACGGGTGATCGCCAACGGCGTCGATGTGGAGCGGTTTCATCCGCGTTGGCCGAGCGAGTCGCTGCAAAGGGAGTTGGGCGTCGCGCCGGACACGCCGACCGTGGGGATCATCGCGGCGTTGCGTCCGGAGAAGCATCACGAGTTGTTCCTGCGCACGGCCGCACTGATTCACGAGAGCTTGCCCAAGGCTCGGTTCCTGGTCGTCGGCGACGGTGTTCAACGCGATAGGCTTCGCACGCTTTCTCGCGAGTTGTCGCTGCAGGGTATTGTACATTTCCTCGGCACTCGGTCCGATGTGCCCGAAATTCTCGCCTCACTCGACGTGTTGTTGTTGACCTCGCGAATGGAGGCCAATCCCATCTCGTTATTGGAAGCGATGGCCTGCGAAAAACCGGTGGTGGCCAGCCGGGTCGGATCGATTCCCGAGGCGGTGATCGACGGCGTGACGGGATACCTTGTCTCGCCTGACGAGGCCGGCCAGTTCGCTGCCAAGACGATCGAGTTGCTGGGCGACCCGAACCGGGCCGCCGCCATGGGACGCGCCGGACGCGAACAGGTCATCGCACATTGGCCGATCGATCGGGCCGTCGAGGGATACCAGGACCTGATAGCCGGCATCTACGCGACGAAGGCCGGGCGCGGGCGGACGATTTCCACGGACGGCAAGCGTGCCACCGCAACGTCGGAAAAGCAGCGGGAGTTGTAGGAGCCGCAAGCAAAGGAGGGTTCAGGGTTCGGGGTTCAGGACTCTGGGGGCACGTTTGTCCCGAAATCCTGAACCCTGAAACCTTCGAAACTCGACTTATCTGCAACATCTTCCAAAGACCAAGCAACCCGGTTCCTATCCCCCAACCCCTATCCCCCCAATCCCCAACCCCCCATTTTCCGCGGGGCCTTTGCAGGAGGCGGGCACTTCCCTATCATGGTTTCAGTGGGTGGTGTCTTCATCGGGCAGTCTGAACATGGCAGATCTGGAAAAGAGTCTTACCAGGGGCCTTTTGGCCGTGCTGGCCAGGTTTCTCAGCGGTGCCAGTGTGCGCTGGATCGATTCCCAGCCCGACACGTGCCAAAGGGTCTACTTCGCCAATCACACCAGTCACATGGACGTGATCGTGATCTGGTCGGCGCTGCCTCGGTACGTTCGAGCGTTGACGCGGCCGGTTGCCGCGAAGGACTATTGGTACGCGGGACCGATACGCAGATACCTGGCCAACGAGTGTTTCAACGCGATCCTGATCGACCGTACGGAGATCAAGGTGCATCACAGCCCCATCGACCTGATGGTTCGTGGAATCGGCAACACGCACTCGCTGATCGTGTTTCCCGAAGGTGGACGCAACGCCAGCGGTGAGATGGGCGAATTCAAGAGCGGCCTGTACTACTTGTGCAAGAGGCGGCCGGACCTCGAGATGATCCCGGTCCACATCGACAACATGAACCGGATCCTTCCCCGGGGCGAGGTGCTGCCGGTGCCGCTGTTGTCGTGTGTTAGTTTCGGGCCACCCATTTGGCTCGAACGGGGAGAACCCAAAACTGACTTTCTCGGCCGCGCGCGCGAGTCCGTGCGACGGCTCAAGGAGTTGTGAGGTGAGCAAGGGCTGCGGGGACGTGGGAGTTGGGGATGTGGGAGTTTAGAACCTTAGGATTGATCGGCGGCGTGCTCGTGCTGCTGGGCATAGCTACGGCGGTGGTTCGCGCGCTGAAGGGCCGCGAAGACGTTGGGCTCGACACCGCGCTGATCGAAACCTACCGGCTCCGCGTCCGTGCCTGGTGGGTGCTGTGCACCGTGCTGGCGGCCACGTTCCTGATCGGCCACGCGGCCACGGTAGTCCTGTTCGGGTTGATTTCGTTCTGGGCACTGAGGGAATTCATTACGCTGACGCCGACCCGGCCGGGCGACCATCGGGCGTTGTTCTGGGTCTTTTTTCTGCTTACGCCGCTGCAATTCGTACTGGTGGGAATCGGCAGCTACGAGTTGTTCAGCATCGTGATTCCGGTATACGGGTTTCTCTTCGTACCGGCACGAATCGCACTGTCGGGTGATTGCAAACGGTTCCTCGAACGGACGGCCAAGATCCAGGCCGGGCTGCTGATCTGTGTTTATTGCCTCAGCTACGCCCCGGCGCTGCTGACGCTCGATCTGCCCGGCGAGGGCTGGGGACCCAAGGCCCGGCTGTTGTTCTTCTTCGTGCTGATGGTCCAACTCAGCGATTCCCTGCAATACGCCTGGGCACGGATCCCCAGCAAGCACGTGATCGTGCCGGCGATCAATCCCAACAAGACCTGGGAAGGTCTGCTGGGCGGCACGCTGAGCGTGACGCTGATCGGGGCCGCGCTCTGGTGGGCAACGCCTTTTCACGGCAGGTATTGGTGGATGGCCGGCGCCATGTCGACGGTGATCGCCGTAATGGGTTTCGCCGGCTCGATCACCTTGTCGGCCATCAAACGCGACCGCGGCGTGAAAGACTACGGCACACTGGTCGAAGGCCACGGCGGAGTGCTGGATCGGATCGACTCGATTTGCTTCGCCGCGCCGGTGTTCTTTCACTTCACCAGGTATTGGTTGATGCTGCAGGGATGATCGCGCACCTACCGGCTGCTCCACTCCAGAATGATCTGCCGCGGCCGCTGGATCGGTTGTGGCCGGGCGACCTGGTTGCAGACCCCTTGTTCGGCGGTTGAAACGGCGGCTGTTACAACGGGCGGTGCCGCGGCACGCGTGCCCGTAGCGTGCCAGCCCGACGACGGGAGTTGCCGTGGTGCCGCCGCGGTGTGCGACGCCAGGCGGATCGGATTGCTCGACGACGACGCGCCGGCCGGGATCACGCTGCCCGGGGCGTAAGACGGGCTTCGTGCGGCGGCAACGGGAACAACGGCGGCGGATGCCGGCGATTGGTCTTTCGCCGCGATGGCCGGGTGATCTTGCCGCGGTTGGATCGGCGGCGAGCCGTGTCGCACCCAGGCCAGCCAGGAATTCTGCAAGACACCGGCGTCGGCCAGTCCATAGGTGCGGCGTATCGCCCCCGACCAGTCGTTGGTCTTCAGGCCGTCGCCGACGAATTCGATGTACTTGCGATGGCCGTGCTGGCGAATCAGGTACTCGGCCACCGAGTATCCCTGAGCGTACAGTGGCATGACGTCTCGGGGATAGTCGCGCATGGCGAACATCCGGTTGAAGGAGATGCCGCGGCCCGTCTGAAGGAAGCGGTAGAGCATTTTGCGGTACTTTGTTCGCTCGCTGATATGCTCGACGCTGGTGGCCCCGCCTTCGTCGGCCCAGCGCGGCAGCGGCCGGCGGAAGTGGCTGGCGAAGATCATGTGCGTGATCTCGTGCGGCAGTACGGAATCGAGGATCCGCTGCCGCGAGCCCTGGATCGACATTCGCCAACCGAACACTTCGCCGCGGTCGAAGACGAACGTCGTGGCTCCGCCTGCCCCCAAGTTTTGGCCCGTGCGAACGGTCAGCACGCACGGCTGCGACCAGTTGGGCATCGCGCGGCCCAGCCACATAACGGCCAGGTCGTGGCGAAATTTCTCCGCCGCTTGCGAAACCTGTTTTCCGTAGGCCGGATCGGGCGTTTCGACAATGAAGTTGGCACTGCGGTGCCGGGCACCCATTGAAACAAGAAGCACGACCGCGATAATCGCGGTCCGAATGACGCGAGCTTCCATGCTCTTCCTCGCTTCCTTGACTTACTTGTTGAAAGCAGCGGTGGGATCCTTCCCCGTGCAGCCGAGTTTCCTGCCGGCCGTGGGGTGCAAACCCCGGGCCAATCCGTACTGAAAACTCTCAGTAACTCCCGGCTGCTTCAGTTGAACCTCTTCTTGGGCGTGCTCTTGTGGTTGCCCGGCCCGCAGTGCCGAGTGTTCTCGTGGCGGGTAGTGTTGTAAGATTTGCAAAACTTAACCGATTACGGCGAAACGGCAAACCCCGATTTTGCCGCCGCGATGCCAGCAGTGCTTGCGGCCGGGTAGCTGGGGCAAGGCGAAGCGGTGCCCCAGTGTTTCCCAGCGCGGCGGAACTGCAACCAAAGGAGGGTTCGGGGTTCAGGACTTTGGGTTTAACCTCTACCGCTAAGACCTGAACCCCGAACCTTGAACCCTAAGAATCCTGCGGGCAACGTGTTACGGACCGTCGGCTGAGGATCTTTGCCAAAGACCTAACGATGTCTCAGGTCAATAGTGCAGAGGATCTTTGCCTTTCAGCAAAAAGTAAGCTATCTTTTATATTGGAGACCATATTCTAGAATATCCCCGGTTTTCACTGAAACGCCTTTGCCGGCCGGCTCAGCGTCCGATCGAAGGCGTCGAGAAACAGACGTTTCCGCCGGTCGTCGGCGGATACATATCGCAAGTCTTTCTTCTTGGGGGATGCCGCCATGGGTTATCTGTCTAGCGGTCTGCAAATTCAACTGTTTCGATGGTTCTTGGTGCTGCTCTTTGCAGTAGCGTGGGTCGCGGTTGCGCCGGCACAAACGATTGTGCGCGTGGAAGAAGATTGGGAGATGGTGGTTGGAGAACCCGACCCCACCGCCGACGCTCCCCAGGTGACTTGTGTGATTTCGCCGCAGGGCAACGTTGACGGTATCTACGCCACGTTCGAGTTGAACAATCGCACTACGCCCGATTTTGCCGCGGGCGGGTTGCAGTTCGAGATTTGGCAGGACGAAGTGGCCCTGCACGAGAGGAAGTTCCCCAACCAGTCGGCACTGACAACACAAGGCGAAGCCGTGTCCTGGACACAAAGCATGGCGTTGGAGGAAGGAAATCTGGTTTTCGAGATCACCAACGGCAGTTCCACAACCTGGGGGAGCTTCGGAGGGCAAGGTTATCTCACGTTTAGCATGTGTACATCGATGGCCAGCCTGAACACGTACAATCCAGATGTTTCCGTAGCAAATTCCGGCGTCAGCTACGCCGCCAACCGCGTGCAGTCGCTGACCCTGAAGAGAATCCGCCTGTATACCTCGGATGGAACAGAAGTTGAACTGGCAACGCCGAGGGTCGTCCATTCGCTGGACTAGATCCGTAACGCGACAGCAGGGAGAAGAATCCTTCACCTAATTCGGGAGACACACCATGTGTACTGGAAATCATCGCAGACGCCGAGCCGGAACCGTTCTGGTGTTCACGCTCTTTATGATGATAGCAACCATCGCCATGTTGGCGTTTGCGATCGACCTTGGGTACGTGTTCGTCGTCCGCTCGGAACTGCAGAGGTCGGCCGACGCGGCGGCGCTGGCCGCGGCGTGGGAGTTGTGCGACGAGATCTCGGTCGGCACAAACAACGATCCAATGGAGGCCGCGGAACTTGCCCGCTATACCGCCGGCGATTACGCGGGACTTAACACCGTCGGCGGCGCGAGTCCGGCCATGGCCTACCAGGACGTCGACGTCGGATACCTTCAACCCGACGGGGAAACGGTGAGCCTCGTTCCCAGTTCGCTGGTCGCCGTACAGGCCCATGTACGCAGAACGGCCGACCAAAACGGAGAGGTCCCTCTCTTTTTTGCAAGGCTGCTGGGTATGAACGGCTCCTCGGCACAAGCACAGTCCACGGCGGTGTTCGTCAGCAATATCTCCGGTTTCAGGCCTCCTTCTTCCGGTGAGAACTTGGATATCCTTCCCTTCGCGCTCGACAAGGAAACTTGGGACGATCTACGCGATGGAATCGGAACCGATGACTGGACCTGGAACGAGGAGTTGCAGGAGGTAACCCCCGGGCCTGATGGCATTCTGGAAGCCAACCTCTTTCCGCAAGGAACGGGCTCACCCGGCAATCGTGGTACGGTCGACGTCGGCAGTAATAACAACAGCACCGCCGATCTTGCCCGACAAATCCTTGAAGGCATCAGCGCCGAGGACCTCGAACACCACGGCGGAGAACTGGCATTCGACGAAAACGGCGAACTCTTTCTGAACGCGGACACCGGAATCAGTGCCGGCGTGAAGGATGAACTGGCGCAAATCAAGGGGAAGCCGCGAACCATATTCATCTTCAGCCAAATCGCCGGCAACGGCAACAACGCCTACTACACGATCGTGCATTTTACGGGCATGCGGATCCTGGACGTGAAGCTAACGGGCAATATGTCGAGCAAGCGCGTGATCATCCAGCCGGCGAAGATGGCCGTCCGCGGCGGGATTCGGGCGACCGGCGGAACTCAGACGAGCAGTTTCGTCTACTCGCCCGTCTGGCTGATTCACTAATGAGACTCTACTCCAGCCCCAAGCTGTGCAAGTAGGCCGCCTTCTGCCGCTCGACGCCCAGGCGCTCGGTGATCTGGTCCCACCGGGCGGCCGCTTGTTGCAGCGCTTCGGCCGGCGATTCCTCGCCCTTGACCACCGCATTGACCGCCGTGTCCAATGCGGTCATGTAGTCCGACCGCCCGGGAATTCGCAACGCGAAAACCCATTGCTGGCGCATGAGAGATCGCGCGGTCAACTCGCCATACTCGGCCGCGGCAGCCGCCGAAACCGGCTTCTCGACCCAGCAGCGCGGATCGTCCAGATGCGAGCGCCGCAAGAGCGTCGTTGCCCGACTGGCCGCGCACA
>Ga0180429_10001447_pt1 | contig 20202 bp, 19 predicted proteins | sample SS_ome_FD_132428 | JGI IMG/M metagenome (GOLD analysis project Ga0180429, IMG submission 132428) | Hypersaline lake sediment archaeal communities from the Salton Sea, California, USA - SS_1_S_1 metaG | ecosystem: Environmental > Aquatic > Non-marine Saline and Alkaline > Hypersaline > Sediment ...
GATCGCGGCACTTACATCAAGTACGCACACAATCTGGGCGGCAATCCCCCGTTGAAGATCATGGTGGAGGGCGATGCCGTGCTGCTCAACCAGTACAGCGTGATCGCCGTTGATCCGGATCGCTGCGCCAATGTTCAATATTCCCTGGCCATGGCCTTTATCAAATGGATCACCGGCGAGCCGGCCCAGCAGGCCATCAAGGATTTCAAGCTGCTGGGAAAACCCCTGTTCACACCCAACGCAAATTAGATATCGGCCTTTTCGGCGGCGAACGCCGTCCGGATTTCGCGATGCCCCGCTGCGTGATCCAGATAGTTTTGAGCCGCCTGCCGAAAGATCGTTTTGTCGGCATTGTCGAGCGTTTTTTTTAAAACCGCCGGTGTCCCGGCGACCAGCGCATGCGGTCCGACAATCTGACGCTCCCGAACGACGGAGCCGGCGGCCACGACGCTGCCGGTTTTGATGTACGCACCGCTCAACACGACGGCGCCGATGCCGATCAAACAATCGTCTTCCACCGTGCAGCCGTGTACAACCGCGTTGTGCCCGATGGTGACGCCGCCGCCGATGTCAAGCGGGAAGCCCTCATCCGTATGCAGGGTGCAGTTGTCCTGAACATTGCTCCCGGCACCGATGGTGATGGGTGCGATGTCCCCCCGGACAACGGCCCCGTACCAGATGCTGGCGTCGGCCCCGAGGGACACATTGCCGATGACTACGGCCGTCGGCGCAACAAAGGCCGATGGGTTGATGTGAGGATCGATTCCTTTGTAGGGTAAAATCATTTTTTACCTCCTAGCGCATTTGCGCCACCGCCGTCGTTGTCTGTCCTACGGGAAGATTTCGCTGCTGGACCCGCTTGAGAACCGCGCGAATGATGCCGGCGGATATTAAATTGGCCAGGGTCAGACTGATGGCGCCGATGAGGTAGCCCGGCACATTCAGCAAAAGCGCCAAAAAGCCGCTGGAAACAACTCCCGTCATGTACAGACCGTGGCCGACCAGAACGGCCATGGGTTTTTTCTGCCAGGCCGCCATTCCTTCACTGTGGGCACGCAGGGCCACGGCAAAGGGAAAGGCGGCCAGTGAAGCGGCCGTCACCGTGACCAGGCCCAGATCGGCTGGATTGAGTTTCTGCAATGTCACATAATAAAGCGGTTTTAAGCCGGGCAGAATGAACAGCAGCGGTAGAAGTCCAAGAACAGCACCGGCTGCCAGCGCAAAACGCAGCGTCATCCGTTCGGTGTATCCGGGCGGGGGAAAAGCCAGCACCACGGCCTGGATGCGCGTGGCGGCGTAGGCCACGGGATTGGCCAGGCTGACGGCCAGAAAAAAGACCGGCAGGATGCGTTCGGGTTCGGGTGCGCGGGCGATAAAGGCGCTGAGGATCAGAACGGACAATACCAGGAAAATGCCGCCTATTGCCAGGGGAAGATTAAAAAAGAAGATTTCCCCGGCGCCGGGCGGTTTGGCGACGGCCGGCGGCAGACGGCGGCGAAAGGGTCGCGAAAAGCGGATGGAAATCAACACCTCCAGCAGAACCGGTCCGCTCAGACACACCACAGCCCAGATCGGACCGATCCATCCCGCAACGCAGAAGACCGCCGAGAGAAGGGCCGTGAGAAGGATGCGCCCCAGGGTTGCCAGGCTGGCGAGACCGGTGGCGCGGCCGTTGTAAAGGGCGACCTGGTAGGGGATGCGCAGGAAAAAGAGCAGCTGCAGGGGTACGGCGGTCAGCAGGGTGATCCGGGCCGGTATTTCGATGGAGGGCGGCAGGCCGATCATTCTTCCGAACAGCAGATGCGCGGGCGCGGGGATACAGAGCAGGGCCTGAAGCAGGATGATTCCCATGCCGGTCCACAGGCATACCCGCCAGAAGGTTTGATAGCCTTCGCGCGTTTTGGCAAACACCATGCCGGTTGTCATGTAGTAAACGGCAAAGATGCCCAGGAAAAACATCACCGTGCCGGACTGGGCCAGGCCGGCCAGGTTGAGGGGTCCTCCGTGGCCTCTCGATGCCACCATGGCCACCAGGGGATGCGAAAACGCCTGGGCCGTGGCCTGCAGTGCAAGCGGTGCGAAAAACTGCGTCAGCTGCCGGTGGGGGGCGGCTGCCTGCGGGGCGCCGTCCCCGTTTCTGCAATGGTCCTCGAATGTATCCAATCGTCAAATCGCCTGTTCTCATTAAAACCCGCATCACGGTCGGGCAGAACGTTTTCGATGAATGGTTTGCGGTAAAACCCCGCAAAAGGTCCGCATCCGGATCAGTCCGGTGTTTTCGGAGGCCTTTGCGCGTCCGGACAAGCGTCATTTTCGGCCCCGGCTTCTTCCGATGCTTCTTCCGCCACTCCCAGCGCTTTGATGCGCTGAAACCACTGCTTCCGTGCCAGCGCCCGCATGTCTTCGACTTTATCCGTCTCATCCATGATTTCCATACCGATCAGGGTTTCAATCAGATCTTCGAGCGTCACCAGTCCCCTTGTGCCGCCGTACTCATCGACAACAACCGTGATGTGCTGACGTTCTTTAAGAAGATGCTCCAGCAAAGTCGACAACGACACCGAATCCGGAACGGCCAGTATTTCCCGTTTGAGAGCGTTCAGCTTTTCGTCGTCGCGGCCCTGCGCACTGCATATCAGCACATCGTCTTTGAGAACAAATCCGGTGACGTCGTCCATGTCCGTCCTGTAGAGCAGCAACCGCGAAAAAGGGCTTTTGGCAATGGGCTTCAAGGCGCTGGTAATGGACATGTCTTCGGGAAATGCGGAAATGACGGTTCGCGGGGTCATGATGTCGGTCACTTTCAGCGATGCGAGCCGGAATAAATTGCGTATAATCCTGGACTCCTTCTTGGGGATGTATCCGCTGTGCTCGCCGACCCGCGCCATGGCGATGAATTCCTCACGGCTGAACACATGCAGGCTCTTTCCATGCGTAATCAACCGGGTCAGCCGCTCCGATATCCAAACGACAGGATAAAGCAGCGCGATCAGCGTTTGAATAAAAAACACGGTCGGTACGGCCAGTTTCGACCAGTACAGGGCGCCGATCGTCTTGGGAACAATTTCGGAAAGAAAAAGGATCATCAGCGTCATGAACGCGGAAAACAGACCAAACCAGGTGCTTCCAAAAACGAGGGTCGCTTTGGCCCCGGCGCCGATGGCCCCGACGGTGTGCGCAATCGTGTTCAACGTCAAAATGGCCGCAAGCGCCTGGTCCACCTGATCCTGCTTCAGCCGTTTTAAGCGCGCCGCCTGCTTCGGCCGCTTGCCTTTGAGGTCTTCTATGTAGGACGGTGTGACGCTCAGGAAAACCGCTTCCGCTATGGAACAGAGAAAAGAAAAGCCCAGGGCCAGCAGCACGTAGACGACCAGCATCATCACATCCGCTTTTGTACCCGGTACGTTCGGCAGGACAGGAATTTCAGCGGCGGCCGCCGGCGTCGGACACAGCAGCGCCAATACCCATAATTTTTTGATATTTTTACCTTTGATGGATATCATGCCGGTTTATCGGCGCCGCAGGGAATGTTTAAAAAGGTGGAACGGCATACGGGAAACCCCGACATCCTGTTGTTCGGGTTCGGATCGAAGCAAACGGAGTGCGGATATTGCAGCCTGTTTATAACAACTAATATCGCACCTTGCAACCCGGCGGTAAAGATAAAAGGGGACGTCCATGATTTTATGCTTTTCGGGTGTAAGGCGTCTGCCGGCGGTTCGGCTGGTTTTTCGGTGAGAGGGCGCCGGCGGGAGTCCCGGAGCCCGGCAATCATTTTCGGTTATTCAGCGGCCGGTCGCCGGCGAAAAGCCCGGGCAACCGGTCATGAGAGCGTGTTTGCGGCTGATGGGATATTCGCGGCAGATCTGCGGTTTGACGTCGTGAATCCGGCAGATCCAGCGGTTCCGCTCGGGGGCTTTCTGCAGAAACGGGCAGGTATCGGCGAATTGACGCGTCCCGGGCTGCATCCAGATGCGGTACACCGGTTCGGATTCATCTGCTTTAAAAACGCCCACCCAGGCCAGGATGTCCTCTCTTTTCAGGCGCCGCCACATTGCCACGTCCGATGGGCTGATTTCACTGTGATAATCCAGCGTGCGGCAGCAGCGGCCGCACTGGCGGCAGACAAAATCCTTCATTTCCGTCGGAATCCGGATTCCGCGACGGCCGGTGGCCGGGTCGCTTGCAGGGTGTGCCTTTGCCTGGAAGACCCGGGAACAGGCCGCCGCCAGCAGTTCATCATCCAGCGGCACCTGCGACATGATGCGGCACATGGCTTCCACCAGATCGGCGCCTTCATGCCAATCCATCCGCCGCTCGCCGGGCATGCGCAGCCACATGCCGCTTTTATCTCGTTCGGTCCGGGCAAGAATCCCCTGGTGAGAAAGCAGGCCTGCCAGCCCGTTGAACAGCAGGATCTGGGGTTCATGCTGACGAAAGTCCCGGCAGATGGCGGCAACGGCCTGTGCATGGGTTAGAAAGATGCTGTCCCGGGCATTCATCAGACGGCCCAGTGAAAGAAAACCGGCCGCAGGTGATGGGTAATCAGCACGGTGCGGCTCTTGGCGGATCCCCGGCATGCGGCGGTGATCCGGTAGCTGCCCGGCGGCAGATTCACCAGCAGCCAGGGGCCGTCCACATATGTCTCCAGCACGCGGTCGCCGTTGTCGTCCTGGATGTCGACGGCGATATCGGCCAGATATTTGCCGTCAACACCGGCAAAAATGAGCTTGAGGTTGTACTCCTGTTCAAGGTTTTGCATCCAGTCGCGCTCCTCGACACCGACGCCGCCGCCAAGATAGGCAACGCCCTGGTCCGTGGTCCGCTTTTCAATAATGGTTCCGTTAAACCCAACGGCGATGGCATGCCACAGCAGCATTAGCCCCACAACCACCAATAATGAGCGGATCTTTGCTTTCATGAAAACCTCCTTTACGATGACGCATGGACAGATTGCCTGTGAAAAGAACGCGGGTGCCCCGATGACAGAGTGTTTGTCAGAAGTATGTTGCGCTGGCGGTGGGCTTGTTCTGCATTGTCGCGGCGAGGTGCGGCATCGCTTATGGAGCGCCTGCATGCGCGGCAACACAGCTGCAAGCCATTGCCATTCAGGTCCGCCGGCCGCTGTATCGAGCTGTCATAAAAAAATTATAATGCAGTCCCGCCGCCGCGCAAGGACGTTTTCCTTTTTTTGACCATCAGCAGCAGTCGTCGCTCCCGGAATCGTCAGACACCGGGAGTTCCAGCAGCAACGCCGGCGGTTTACCGATAGTTTTCAAGGCAGGGGATCGAGGCAGTCCGACGCCACCGAGCACTGGCCGTCATCTTCCGAGATGGGGCTGAAGGCTTCCGCGCCGATATCGAGGGAGGGTTCGAAAAAGGTGATTTCCTCCTGGGTGAAGCAGGCCTGGTTGATGTAGTCCAGGATGCCGCCGGCGCCTTTGATGAATCGATAGCCTTCATCGCTTCTGACAACCAGCACGGGCACGCTGTCGATGCCCAGAACGGAGAGCACCAGGCGGTTGAGCTGCGGAGAAAAGCCGGCGCTGCGTTCGATGCCGGGAAGTTCAAGGGCGGCGATGTCTTCGATCGGGTTCAGATAGAATTCACAGCTGTTGCAGTTCTTCAGCGCGTCCAGCACGGCGCGGCAGTGGGGGCAGTCCGCCGAAAAAATGAGATGGACTTCCTTGCTGGGTGCGGAGCAGCTTTTTTTGCCGTAGGCCGCATTTTTGAGCGAAACGTCCGGCATGTAGGCGACGGCCGGAGAAAAGGTGAGAATGGAAAATGAAACCATGATGCCCGCTGCGGTCACCAGGCCAAGGGCCATCTGGCGGCGGCTGTAGAGCAGATTAAGCAGCAGCACCACTGCAAAAACCAGCACACAGTAGGCGCAGAGCGCGTGGGCGGCAAACAGCTGGTATGCCATCAGCGCCGCGTCAAAGGACAAGCCGCAGATCAGCAGAAGGCCCGGCCAGTCCACCCTGGAAGCCGCCATCCGGTCTCTGAAATAAAGGGACCAGAATACAGCCTGAAAAAAGATCAGACCCATCAGATTCAATACCAGCGGCGACAGCACACTCAGCTGCTCGACGACCTGACAGCCGTCATTGAAACACGCACCGGCGCCGGAAATTAAACTGATAACGGTTTGAACAGCGGTAAGGATGCTGGCGCACAGGGCCAGCGCGGCCATGATGATGGTGTTGCGCATAGAGCCATTCCTGCAGCAAATTGTGTGAACAGCATGGCGGCCGCACAGAAAGTGAACCGCCTTTGGTGAAGCCATGTACCAAATGACAAACAATTAATATAACGTGTTAAAATAAAATGTCAAAGGGTGAATAGCGGTCAATCCAGCCGTTTTTTGAAACGGTTGACGGCCGCGGGAAAAACCACACCGCCCAGAACCGCGAGGCCGATGAATTGCGGCCAGAGCTGCGCCAGGCCGGTTCCCTTGAGAAAGATTCCCCGGACGATTACCAGAAAGTACTGCAGGGGGTTCAAATAGGTCAGCCACTGGACGACCAGCGGCATATTCGCCACCGGAAAAACAAACCCGCTGAGCATGAAAAACGGGAGCAGAAAAAAGAAATTGGTCATCACGGCCTGCTGCTGGGTTTTGGAGACCGTGGAAATAAAAAGCCCGATGCCGAGCGTACTCATCAGGAAAACAAAGGTGGCGCCCAGCAGCAAAAACGCGTTGCCGACCATCGGAATTTTAAACCAGAGGATGGCAAAGGCGATCACCATCACCATTTGCGCCTGCGAAATGAGAATGAATGGAATGGTCTTTCCCAGGATCAGCTCCAGGGGTTTGAGCGGCGTCACGATGAGCTGCTCCATTGTACCGGATTCCCTTTCGCGCACCACCGCCATGGAAGTGAACAGCAGAGACAGCAGCATGACCAGAAAGGCCACAATGCCCGGCACATAAAAGTACTGGCTGTCCAGATTCGGGTTGTACCAGGTACGCAGGCGCGCATCGATTTTACCATAGTCGAACGGTTTGCGATAAAGGTCATGGATGAGGCGGGCGTTGAATTCTTCCAGCAGCACCGTCATGTAGGAAATCCGGATCGACGCCATGTTGCTCATACTGCCGTCCGCCAGCACCTGGATGTCCGCCGTGTTCCCGCGCAGAATCCGGGAGCTGAAATCCGGTGGAATGACGATGCCCAGATCAATTTTGCGCAGCAGCAGCAGGCGGTCGAGATCGTGGGAGCGTTGCGGACGGTGGGTGATTCTGAATGTTTTGCTGCCGTCGACGGCGTCGACGAGCCGCCGGCTGTTCGGCGTGCGGGAGTGATCGATCAGGGCGACCCGGATGTCGCGCACATCGGTGGTGACGACATAGCCGAAGACAATCAGCTGCACCAGCGGGGCAATGATCAGAAGCGGTCTGTTTTTCCTGTCTCTGAAGAGCTGGATGAATTCTTTGCGAACCAGCTCGCGGATTCTCAGCCAGCGCATCTTACAATCCCTCTTTTTTCAAAATCAACACGTTGCCGGCGCTGAGGCACAGGAGCATCAGCGTCAGAACCAGGAAAGCGGGCCACAGGTGCACAAGGTTCAGATGCCGCAAATAAAGCCCGTTTAAAATGTCGATGTAATAGGTGCCCGGCACAAAATAGGTGATCAGTTTTAGTACAGCGGGCATATTTTCTCTCGGGAACACAAAATCGGACAAAAGAAGGGTCGGCAGGTAGGTTGTCAGAATCGCCATCTGGTTGGCCACCAGCTGGGATCTGGTCAGCGCGGAAATCAACAGACCCAGGCAAAGCGCCACCCCCAGATAAATGGATGAGGCGGCGATCATCAGCCAGAAGCTGGATTTCATTACCACGCCGAACAGCAGTTGCCCCATCAGAATGGCGACGAGCACGTCGACAAGCCCGATGAAGAAATAGGGCAGGGCCTTGCCGGCCAAAAAGTCCACCGCTTCGATCGGGAGGGAGCGGATGGTTTCCATGGTTCCGTTTTCATATTCCCGGGCGATGACCAGCGAGGTGAGCAGGGCGCCGACGATCATGATGATCAGCGCGATAATGCCGGGAATGATGAAATTGCGGCTTTCCAGATCTTCATTGAACCAGACCCGGATGCGTCCTTCCACCGGCGCATTTATTTTTTCCAAGCCCTTACGGTTGAGAAATCCAACCAGACGATGCTGATTGATGCGTGAAATATAGGCCGTAATAAACGCCCGGGTACTGCCGGCGACGTTGGGATCGCTGCCGTCGATAATCACCTGAAGCGGGCTTTTCCGTTCGGATTTCAGGGTCGCCGACCAGCCGGGCGGAATAATGACGGCCAAAATGGCCTGGTTGCTGTCGATGTGGGCGACGGCCGTCTCCCTGTCGGGAAGATAGCAACTGATTCTGAAATAGGCGGATGCGTCGAGTTGGTGGATAAAATTGCGGCTATCCGGTGTGTTGTCGTGGTCGACCACCACGGTGCGGATATTTTCCACGTCCAGACTAAGCGCATAACCAAACAGCAGAATCAGCAGAAGAGGGATGAAAAAGGCCAGATAAAGACTGCGGAAGTCGCGGATCAGGTGGTAATATTCCTTGCGTGCGATGGCGGCGACGATCCTCGGACTCACGACTTCCTCCGGGCCATCAGTTTGACAAACGCCGCGTTTAAATCCGCCTCCGGCTGGTCCGGCAGGACCCGGTGCACAATTTCCGACGGGGAACCCGCGGCAACGATTTTACCCGCGTTGATCATGACCACCCGGTCGCAGTGGCGGGCCTCCTCCAGATAGTGGGTGGTCACAAAAACCGTGACCCCTTCGGCCGTGAGCTGATGGATGAAGTCCCAGAAGCGCCGCCGGCTGATCGGATCCACCCCGGATGTCGGTTCATCCAGAAACAGCAGCTTGGGCCGGTGCAGCAGCGCACAGCCCAGGGCGAGGCGCTGGCGCCACCCCGGCGGCAGCTCGCGGGTCAGGCGGTCCCGTACCTGCGTCAGGCGGGTAACTTCCAGGATTTCCCGGGTGCGCGTTTTCCACATGCGGGAGGGGACCGCGTAAATGCCCAGATAAAACCGGATGTTTTCAAAAGGGGTCATGTCCAGATACAGGGAAAACTTCTGCGACATGTAGCCGATGGCCTGCTTGATCTCCTCCGCCTGCCGAACAATGTCCCAGCCGGCCACGTGACCGCTTCCGGCGGTGGGGGAAATGATGCCGCACAGCATGCGGATGGTCGTGGATTTGCCGGCCCCGTTGGGTCCTAAAAACCCGAAAATTTCGCCGGTGTCGACGGAAAAGGAAATGCGGTCGACCGCCACGAAGGGACCGAATCGCTTTTCCAGGTTTACCACCTTTACCGCTTCAGGCTTCAAAACCGTCCTTTGTCGTGGCTGCATCCATGGCCTGGATGCGGTCTATCATGGCTGTTTCCAGATCAGGAAAAGCCGCTTGAATCTGCCGGGGCGTTGCCACGGATAGAATGTGCGCGTTGTGCATCAGCACCAGACGATCGCATTTTTCGCCTTCATCCAGGTAGGCGGTGGCAATGAATACGGTCATGCCGTCCTGCTTCATTTCCACCAGAATATCCCAGAACTCCTGGCGCGAGACCGGATCGACGCCGTTGGTGGGTTCATCCAGTATCAGCAGATCGGGCTGGTGCACCAGAACGCAGGCCAGACCCAGTTTTTGCTTCATTCCACCGGACAGGTCACCGGCCTTGCGGTCCCTGAAGGGCAGCAGATTGGAAAATCCCAGGTAGAGGTCCCCGCGTCGACGTCTTTCTTCGCCGCGGATGCCGTAAATGTCCATGAAAAAGTCAAAATTTTCGGAAACGGTCAGGTCCGGATACAGGCCGAAGCGCTGCGGCATGTAGCCGATGATTTGCTTGACCTTGGCTTTGCCGGCGACGACGTCATGGCCGTCAACCAGAATACGGCCTGCCGTGGGGGGGGCCATGGTGGCGATCATCCGCAGCAGCGTGGTTTTGCCGGCGCCGTCGGATCCCACCAGGCCGGTGATGGTTCCCGCCTCGACATGGAAGCTGGCCCCGGCAACCGCGGTTAGGGCACCGAATTTTTTGGATGCCTCCTGCAGCGCGACCAGCGGCGGTCGGTGCGGTTGTCCAGCGGCCTCCGCCGTTTTCTGATTATTCGAGCCACACATCGGCCGGCATACCCGGTTTGAGTTCGACGCTGGGATTGGGGATGGTGATCTTGACGAGGTAAACGAGTTTGACCCGCTCTTTGTGGGTCTGAATGATTTTCGGTGTGAATTCCGCTTCCGGCGAAATGTAGGAGACGCGTCCGGCATAGGTTTTGGAAGGAAAGGTGTCGATTCTGGCCGTCGCCGCCTGGCCCGGTTTGACGTTTCCGATTTCCGTCTCGGCCACAAAAATTTTCAGCTCAACGATGGACAAATCAGCCACCGACATCGCTTCCTGGCCGGGCGAAACCACCTCTCCTTGCTCAACATTGCGGCTGACGACAATACCGCTGAAAGGCGCTCTCAATTCCGTGTGTTGCAGCTGGATCGCCGCCAGGTCGAGCGCCGCCTCGGCGGACCGCACCCGGGCTTTGGCGGCCTGGACCTCCTGCTCGGCGGCTTCGATTTTTATTAAATTGTTTCGGGCCTGTTTGAGGGCCGCCCGACCCTCCGCCAGCTTGGATTTCGCGGCGGCGATGGTTTCGGTGCGGAATCCTTCCTTGAAAAGTTCGTAGGTTTTCTGGGTGCGTTCAAATTCTTTCAGGGCGGTTTCATATTTGAGATCCACAGCATCCTTGTCTTTTTCGGCCACAATGCGGCGGTCAAAAAGCCGGTCGAACCGAATTTTGTCCTTGCGCGCCTCATCCAGGGAAAACCGTGCCTTTTCATAGGCCAGGCGCGCCTGTTCGACTTCCTGTATGCGATATCCGGCCTCAAGCTCCGCCAGCTGGGCCTTGAGCGTTTGAACCGAGGCGCCGACCCTTTCGACCTCCGCCGGCAGTATCCTGCGGTTGAGCTCCAAAAGGATTTCCAGCTGCTTTAATTTCTCCCGGGACTGCAGTTCATTGAATCGGGCCTGATCCCGCCGCGCCGTGTATGCTTCCTGGTCGAGTACGGCGAGGGTCTGATTTTTTCCCACCGCTTGACCTTCATCCAGAAACACATCCTGCACCCGGCCGCTGACTTGAAAGGCGAGATCGGCCCGGGTGGCTTCGATGATGCCCGAGTAATACAGTTCCGCATCCCGTTCTTTTTTTTGTCCCAGGTAGACCAGCACCCCTGCGCCGATGAGCAGTGCCAGAAAAACAGCTAAAATCACCCGCTTTTTCAATGCGACCTCCGATGCGTGGAATCATCAGCATAACACTTTTCGAGCGCAGTCTTCAAGCCAGCAAAATGGTGTTCTTGCGCGCGGGGTCCAGCGAAAGGATGGTGCGCGCCGCGTCCGGGCCGGCGATGTCCCGTCCGACTTCCCGGGCCAGGGCGACGATCTTTTCCACCAGCAGGGGATTGGAGGCCGCAGTGCCGTCCGGCAGATAGAGGTTGTCTTCGAGTCCCACGCGGACATGCCCCCCCATGACAATGGCCGCTGCGGCCAGGGGGATTTCGGCCCGGGCGATGCCGGCCGCCGTCCAGGTGGCGTCGGCGGGAATGCTTTCGGACAAAAAGAGCAGGTTCTTGACGGATCCCGGCATGGCGCCCGGCGCGCCCAAAACGAACTGGAAATGCAGCGGGGTCTTGATGAAGCCTTTTTTCACGAGGAACAGGGCGTTGTTGATCATGCCGGTTTCGAACACTTCGATTTCGGGCTTTACGCCGGTTTCCTGGAACACCTTTGCCAGAAATTGGATAAACTGCGGCGAATTTTCGTATATCATTCCCGGCAGATTGCTGGAGCCGGTGGTAAATGATGCCATCTCCGGCAGAAGCCGGACGGGGTTTGCCCGGGCTTCCCAGTCTCTGCCGGCCCGTCCGCCGGTGGAGAGCTGAATGATGACCTCCGGCGCCGCCGCTTTGATTTTCCGGGCGCGCGCTTTGAAAGCCGCCGTGTCCAGGGTCGGCTGCTGACGGTCGTCCCGGGCATGGACGTGAAACAGAGCCGCTCCGGCATCGGCGCAGCGGCGCACATCGGCCGCGACTTCATCCGCCGTCACCGGCAGATTGGGGTTGATTTCCTTGGTCGGCACATTGCCGGTCAGGGCGACGGTGATGATCAGTTTTTCCATAATTAAACCTGCTGGCGGTGCATTATTGTCTGTGTGTTTTCTCCCGGAACGTTGGGCCGGGTGATTTTTCAAACACTTTGATCATGGCGCCTTTATCTTCACCACCCCAACCCGAATCAAGTGCTTTTTGATAGGTTTCCGCCGCCGCGTGCACCAGCGGCAGGGAAATTTTTTTTTCCGCGGATATTTCCATCGCATGCTGCATGTCCTTGTACGCCGATGCAAGGGGATAGCCGGTGTCAAAACGATTTTCGAGAATGCGTGGAATGAAGGTGTCGGCGGCAAAACTCTGGCCGGAGCCGCTGCGGATCACCCGGGCGGTTTTTTCCGGATCGAGCCCGAGTCTGACCGCCATGGGCAGAACTTCCGCGAGCGCCGCCATATTGCAGTTGAAAATGATGTTGTTGATCATTTTGGCCAGTTGGCCGCTGCCGACATCGCCCATGTGAACAATGCGGCTTCCCATGGCTTCCAGCAGCGGCCGGACCGCCTCCACAACATTTCGGGGGCCGCCGGCCATAATGGTCAGAGACGCATCCTTGGCCCGCTGTTCCATGCCCGTAACCGGAGCGTCTACAAGGCGTATTCCGGTTTTTTCCAGCTTGGCGGCGAGCGCCGTTGTCTGCAGAAAACCGGTTGTCCCGCAGTCCAGAATAATCCTTGCTCCGCCGGCTCCCTGCACAATGCCCGGGTCTCCAAAAATCACTTTTTCGATGATATCCGCATTGGGAAGGCTGAGAATGACGGCGTCCACACGCCGTGCCAGATCGCATGGATTCCGGGCCGGCCCGGCGCCCTGTTTTACCAGAAAGTCCATCGCGCCCGCATCGATGTCATAAACCGTGAGGTCAAAATCATTTTTAATCAGATTGAGGGCCATCCATTTGCCCATCTGTCCCAATCCGATGAATCCGACCGTTTTTTGCATACGTTTTTCACTGCCTTTCGCCGGCGGCGCCTCAAGTGTCACGCCCGGCCCGGCTGTTCAGTCTTCTGACGACTGTAATGTGATGGGCCCGTACCAGGCGGTCGCCGATTGACCGGTGTTGTCGGTGTCGGTCATGATGGCGATTCCACCGATTTCCGGCGGCTCCCCGCCGAAATACTGCCGATAGTCATCGCGGATGTTGCGTTTTTCCTGCTTCCAGGTGCCGGCCGCCGCGGCGCCGCTTTCGACGGCGACCATTATTGCATTTTTGACAAAAGGATTGGGAAGTGCGCTTCCCTGCGGCAGCCGGTTGGCCCAGATGTAATTGATCGCCCTGGTCTTCCAGAACAGGGCCGAAGGGAAGATAACATAGACCCGGGCCGCATAGTCGTCTCCTTCCTTTTTGCGGGCATCTCCACCGGCGATGGGGCTTTCTATTTTCCACTTCCAGGTCAGCAGAGGGTATTTTTCGGCGCTGAATTTTATTTCGTAAATAAGGGCCGAAGCCGCAGCGGTGCTGGTGGCTTTAAGGCAATGGACGCCGTCTTCAATGGAAGATGTGTATGTGGTGCGGCCGGAAAATTTCTTTTCACGCCACCCGGGACCGATTCCCTGGCTGAAATCATCGATGATGATCTCACCTGCAAAAAGATTCGGCAGGGTCATCAGCAACACGCCGAGCGTCGCGATGGTTGTGAGGGCGCGGCGCTTCATTCTAATCTTCTTTTGCTTCATCCAAACGGCCCGGTCGGCGCTGAAATTTTCCTGCAGCTCTTTCCGAGTGTATGGATCTACAATAAAATCGCAATGTTTTCATCACTCCATTCCGCCTGAACACGTTGACACCCATTTTTTGTGATGTATTATTTATACATGGTCCGATACCGAATACACCGGGCGGATCTGATTTTCAAGCGGTGACGGCGGTATAACGCCGAATTATAGTGGTAAAGATGTTCGTTGTGAACGGACCGTCTGTAAAACATGCATACACTGAAATGTTTGGTGCTGCAATCTTAATAGTGGAGGTTTGAAATAATGGATTTAAACAAATTGACCGTAAAATGCCAGCAGGCGCTCCAGGATGCCCAGACCAGGGCCGTCAATTTCAGCCACCAGGAGGTGGACGGCGAGCATTTGCTGCTGGCGCTGGTGGAGCAGTCGGAGGGACTGGTGCCGCGGCTGCTGGAGCGCATGGAGGTTCCGGTGGAGGCGTTCAAGGAAAAGCTCCTGCAGACGCTCGACAAAAAGCCGCGCATCAGCGGGCCGGGTACGGAACCGGGCAAGGTGTATATTACCCAGCGCCTGAACAAGCTGCTGGTGCAGGCCCAGGCCGAAGCCAAAAAACTCAAAGACGAATACGTCTCGGTTGAACATATCCTGCTGGCCTTTATCAACGAGGGAGGCGGCACGCCCGCGGGAGCCGTACTGCAGGCGTTCAACATCACCCGCGATCTGCTGCTGCAGACGCTCACCGCCATCCGCGGACATCAGCGCGTGACCAGCGCCGACCCCGAAGGAACCTACGAGGCCCTGGAAAAATACGGCCGCGACCTGGTGGTAGAAGCCCGCTCCGGAAAGCTCGATCCGGTCATCGGGCGCGACAGTGAAATCCGGCGGGTGATCCGCATTCTTTCACGCAAAACCAAAAACAACCCGGTCCTGATCGGCGATCCCGGTGTCGGCAAAACCGCCATTGTCGAAGGGCTGGCCCATCGGATCGTCCGCCAGGACGTGCCCGAAGGATTGAAAGAGAAAACGCTTTTCGCGCTGGACATGGGGTCTTTGGTGGCCGGCGCCAAGTACCGCGGTGAATTTGAAGAGCGTTTAAAGGCGGTCCTGCAGGAGATCAAGGCGTCCGAGGGGCGCATTCTGCTTTTCATCGACGAGCTGCACACCATCGTCGGCGCCGGCAAGGCCGAAGGCTCCATGGATGCCGGCAACATGCTCAAACCGATGCTTGCCCGGGGGGAGCTGCACTGCATCGGTGCCACCACCCTGGATGAATACCGCAAGTACATCGAAAAAGACAAAGCGCTGGAGCGTCGTTTTCAACCGGTGGTGGTCAGCGAACCCACCGTGGAGGACACCATTTCAATTCTGCGCGGATTAAAGGAGCGTTACGAGGTGCATCACGGCGTGAAAATTCAGGACGGCGCCCTGGTCACCGCCGCCGTGCTGTCCCACCGCTATGTGACCGACCGGTTTTTGCCGGACAAGGCCATCGATCTGATCGACGAGGCCTGCGCCATGATCAGAACCGAAATCGACTCCATGCCCACGGAGCTTGATGAGGTATCGCGCCGGATCATGCAGCTCGAGATCGAAGAAGCGGCTTTGAAAAAGGAAAAGGACCGGGCCAGCAAGGAGCGGCTGGAAAATCTTCAGAAAGAGCTGGCCGAGCTGCGAAATGAAGCGGATGCCATGCGCGCCCAGTGGGATGCGGAGAAACAGGCCATTAAGAAGGTGCAGGCCATCCGGGAACAGCTGGAGAAGATTCGACATGACATCGAAGTCGCCGAACGCAACTACGATTTGAATCGTGCGGCTGAATTGCGCCACGGCAGACTGCCGGCGCTTGAACAGCAGTTGAAGGGCGAAGAAGATGTGCTGGCCAGAAAGCAGACCGGCGAGCGGTTGCTGCGCGAAGAGGTCACCGAAGAGGAGATCGCCGAAATCATTTCCCGCTGGACCGGCATCCCCGTCACCCGGCTGATGGAGGGGGAACGTCAGAAAATTCTGCGGCTCGACGAAGTGCTGCACGAACGCGTCATCGGTCAGGATGAAGCCGTGCAGCTGGTGGCCGATGCCGTCATCCGGGCCCGCTCCGGCATTAAGGACCCGCGGCGCCCCATCGGCACCTTTATTTTCCTGGGCCCCACGGGCGTCGGGAAAACGGAGCTCGCCAAAACACTGGCCGAGGCCCTGTTTGACACCGAGGAAAACATGGTTCGCATCGACATGAGCGAGTACATGGAAAAGCACACCGTCGCCCGGCTGATCGGAGCACCCCCCGGCTATGTCGGTTTCGAGGAGGGCGGGCAGCTGACCGAAGCGGTGCGGCGCAAACCCTACGCGGTTATTTTGTTCGACGAGATCGAAAAGGCCCATCACGATGTGTTCAACGTGCTGCTTCAGATTTTTGACGACGGCAGGCTGACCGACGGCCAGGGCCGAACCGTGGACTTCAAGAATACGGTCATTATCCTGACCAGCAACATCGGTTCGCATTATCTTCTGGAGGGAATCGATAGAAGCGGGGAACTGAGCGAAGACCTCAAGCGCAAAGTCATGGCCGAACTGCGGCAAAACTTCCGCCCCGAATTCCTCAACCGGGTGGATGATATCGTTCTGTTCAAACCGCTGACGCTCGATGAAGTCGAAAAAATCGTGGCGCTGCTGGTGCAGGATTTGTCAAAACGTCTGGCGGAACGCCGGATCAAGATTGAAATCAGCGATGCGGCGCGGCACTTCATCGCCGAAACAGGCTATGACCCGGTTTACGGCGCCAGGCCGCTGCGACGCTATATCCAGCGCGAGCTGGAAACCCGCATCGGCCGCGCCCTGATCGCCGGGGATGTATCGGACGGCGCCACCCTGCACGTCGATATGCGCGACGGTGAGTTGCGCATCGATCACGATGGTTGATGCCGGCGGGTGACCGGGGTCAGCCTGCGTGAGGGCGGGCTGACCCCGGGCTTTTTCGGCAAAGGAGCAGATGAATGGAATCGGGCTGCGGCATCACGCTTCCAGCTTGTCCGGAGGTCTTCTTTTCCTGACCACCGGTTTGTTTAACACCAGCATAATGATGTTCCGGTTCAAATCTTTCAGCTCCTGCTCTATCCGCAGGTTTACATCCAGGACGCTGGCGGTCAGCAGACGGTTGCGCTGAGCATTGTCCCGGATCTGGAAAATGTATATCGGCACCAGGAAAGAAAGAATCCCGTAGCCCAATACCAGCAGGCCGATTACGATATGCCAGATGTTGCTGCTGTCGATGCCATACATGTTTCCCAAGCCCCTTTCTATTTAATCTTTTTGCCGACGGAGAAGGCATCGCCGATTTTTTTGCCGGTTGCATGGTACGTTCTGACGGCGGGTGCAAAAACAATCGGTTTGACCTTCTCGATGTCGGGCATGCCCTGGTCATTTAACACGGACGCATCCGCCTTTATGTCCATGATTTCACCGATGAACTGTGTGTGAAGGCCGATCTCGAACGTGTGCAGCAGCTTGCATTCGAGAACCATCGGGAATTCCTGAATGTAGGGTGCATCAACCAGCGCGCTTTTCACAGGGGTAAGCCCCGTGGCCTTGAATTTGTCCACCGTCCGGCCGGATGCCATGCCGAAATAGTCCGCTTCGGCGACGTATCGTTGGGATGGGATGTTCAAGGTGTAGGATTCAGTTTCGATAATATTGTTATATGAATACGTCGCTTTGCGAAGAGAGACCGTTACGCAGGGGGGGGTGGAGCAGCAGATGCCGCCCCAGGCGGCCGTCATTGCATTTGGTTTGCCGTCTTGGTTGTACGTCCCCACGACGAGAACAGGTGCTGGATAAACGATTGTTTTGGCGCCGATTGATTTTTTCATGCGTTTTCCTTTTCCTTTTGAGTAATTGAAGACGGTTGAAGCTATACCGGAAAAGAACTGGCTTGAAAAGAGCGCGTCAAGAAAAGAGACGGCCTCTTGCAGACAAATCCTGCACAAGATCGGCCAGACCCTGCTTGGCCAGCATGTCCCATGCGGTTTCATGCCGCCAGAACTTCAAGGCGACCGCCCTGAAAACATCCGCCGTTACCGGGGATGATGGGGGATCGTTCAAAAAGGCGACCCACTTTCCCAGAAGCAGGCCCACCTCGTGGAGCATGCCGATGGGCTGCCTGGGTTCAAAGGCGTACAGCAGGGCATTGGTCAAATAAGCCCTTCCGGAGTATTCGGCTGCTTCTCCGACACCGGACACTGCCTCGGGGAAATGGGCTTTGGTTTTTTCGCCCAGTTTTTCGCCCGCCCGCAGCAGGCCCTCGGCTAAAACAGCGCCGAATCCTTTTCGGAACGCAATCATGTCGGCCAGTTTTTCAAAAAACGACAATTTTCCGATTTCTTCGACATGCAGGCCTGTCTTTTCCGGCCCGAGACATCCCGACGCAAAACAGGCCTTCAGCCAGACAATGACGTTGTACATCTCCATGGTGCAGAGCGACAGGTCGTTGCATAACCGCGCAGCGTCAAAGGCCGCCGCATCCGGTTCATCATTTCGGTTCGCAATCCACTCCTGATAGACAAACACGGCCTGGCACATCCCGGCGATGTCTTTTCCGGAGGCCGCCCGTGAAACACGCCGGAATTCGCAGTCGACCGCGCATTGATAACAATGGGCGTATTTTGGCGGCGCGCCTGCTCCGGCGGCGGCGTCGGGTTCGACCGGTTTTCGGCACAGTTGGTACACTTTTTTATTGAGTTCCCGGAGGCTGCCTGGCTGCGCCACTGAAGGAGCGCCGCTGCCCATAACGGCGACGGCCTTGAGGTTCTTGGATCCGAACACCGCACCGAACCCGCCGGTGACGCTGCCGTCGTTTTCCGTCATGAGATTGGCGCTGCGAACCAGGTTTTCACCGGCGGGGCCGGTGGTGATGAACCGGAGCGTTTTACCGAATTCCTGTTTCAGCGCATCTCCTGCGGCATAAACGCCCTTTCCCCAGAGCGAAGACGCGTCGCGGATCTGCACGGTGTGGTCCTTGATTAACACATAAACCGGCTTGCGCGAACGGCCGTGGACGACAAGGCCGTCAAAGCCCGCTCTTTTCAGGTAGGGCCCGAAAAAACTGCCGATGTTGCCATAGCAGAAACCTTCGGGCATCCGCATGGGAGACTTGCCGATGACCATGCACCTGGCGGCCCCCTGCACGCCTGTCGCCACCAGCGGGCCGGTCATGAAGATCAGCCGGTTTTCCGGATCAAAGGCGCTGGTGCCGGGCGGAACTTCTTCCCAGTAAATTCGGGTGGCGATGCCGCGGCCGCCTAAAAACCAATCGGCATAGGACATGGTGTCCATGGTCGATATTCGGCCGCTGGAAAGATCCACTTTTAGAATCCGCCCGCACCATCCATGTAGATTTGTTTCCCTGTCCTTTGTCAATACAACACCCCATATCGGTTTTGATTTTATAAAATCCTGTCAGCTGTTTCCCTGCTTCGGCGGCGGCGGCTTCAATGGTTCCAGAATCTTGTAGGCCGCACCGAAGGCGCGCACGATGTTCATGAAGGCGCCCGGCAGGGGAACGTCCCTTTCGGAGATGAGAATGTTGCGCTTGTCGGCCTTTTCGAGAACGGCCTTGCCGTTGATCCCCTCGTGGCTGTCGCAGAGATATTGAACGCGCAGGGCGTCTGTCAGCGGAATTCGGAGGTGGTCGAAATTGTCGCCGAACGCGGCGGCCTCGGCGTCGATGCGCTGCCGATTGGCGGCGGTGAAGGCTTCCACGGACGTTTCCATGTCCTTAATTCCGAAAAGGTCGTTGATGACGGCAGCGGCCAGACGGGCCGCGTCCTGTGCCGTCAACTGCGGATAACGCTTTTCCATGTGGGGTTTGAGCTCCTTGAAAAGCACCATTTTAATGATGTCGATGCCCTGCCGCAGCGTGGGGACAAGATCGCTGCGGGTGTCTGCGCCGTTTTCATACATCGATCTACACCTGAAACTGCCGTTTGTGCTGTTTGATTGTTATGGACGTTTGCCTTCGGCCGCATCCAGCACCGTTCGGACCATCCGGGCCATTTCGGATTTGATGACCGGTTTCATCAAGAATCCTTTGATCCCCAGGGCGGCGGCTTTGTCTTTGTTGAGCCTCTCACTGAATCCGGTGCAGATGATGACGGGAATATCCGGCCGGACGGCCATCAGTTCCGCGGCCAGCTGATCCCCGGTCATGTGCGGCATGGTCATGTCGGAAACCACCAGATCAAAGGCGGATGGATCGGCTTTGAAGGAATTGAGGGCTTCAACGCTGCTCGTACATTCCGTAACGTGATATCCAAGCCGTTCCAGTATCTGCTTTTGAAGCACCACCACGGATCGTTCGTCGTCCA
>Ga0180429_10001448_pt1 | contig 20199 bp, 15 predicted proteins | sample SS_ome_FD_132428 | JGI IMG/M metagenome (GOLD analysis project Ga0180429, IMG submission 132428) | Hypersaline lake sediment archaeal communities from the Salton Sea, California, USA - SS_1_S_1 metaG | ecosystem: Environmental > Aquatic > Non-marine Saline and Alkaline > Hypersaline > Sediment ...
AGAAAGCCTCAACCGGCTAACGCTGAAGATCGTTCCAAATGTCGGCATCCTCGGGCACTCAGTGTTGAGGAACGCCGAACGGTACTCGACATGCTTCACGCCGATCGCTTCCTCGACAAGGCACCGGCCATCGTCTATGCCACGCTCTTGGACGAAGGCACCTACCACTGCTCGATTCGCACGATGTACCGCATCTGGCAGGACTTGCAAGGGCCCAAGAACAAGTCGTGCTGTAAGTCATTATTAGCAAAGCAGTTGCGATGTTGCGAGTACAGGGTAGCACATTATTGACTCAGCCGACGGAAAAACGTATAATACTACATGTGATATCATCCGATGAAACTTAAGAAGTGGATTCTCCTGCTCCCCACAACGTACAACGCCGGAGAAGACGTGCCTGCGGCGGTGTTGTCCCGCATCCTCAAGGACATCGATCAGGCATTTGATGGCCACACGGTGGACGGCGTTTGCGAGGGCAACTACAAGATGGACGATGGATCAATGGCAAGCGACCGGTCACTAAAGGTGTGGGTTGCCGTCGATCCGACGCGAGTCGACGAGGTGCGGAAGCTCGCTGCCAGATTCGCGGGCGTGCTGAAGCAGGAGAGCCTGTATTTTGAAGTGACAGAAGCAGAGGTCGAATTCGTGCGACCGTCGCCAAAAACAGGAGAAGTCCCATGAGTGTTGCCAACGACGTTCTTGCCGAAGGGGCACGCTTGGCCGAGAAGTCGAAAACCTGGGCCGATCTGTCCAACGCGCTGTTTGATCCGCTTGATGGCTTGGTCGCAAAGCGTCTTCCTGACCCTGCGGACCGCGCAGCGTTCCGCAAGAGCAAAGCCTACGAAGAATTGCACGAACTCGTGGAGCGGAAGATGCTGCAAACCGGAGTCGTAGCCGGCTCCGAACCAACGAAGAGCGGTCGGTTTGTTGTGCGTTTACCCAAGACGTTGCATGCCGCCTTGGAGCGAGAGGCGGCCGCTGAAGGGACCAGTCTGAACCAACTCGTGCTGACGAAGCTTGCCGTCCGGCTGAGCGACGTTTTGGGGTCAGAGCGCCCCTAGTCATTAGGGGCGTGCCGGAAGATATCACTAGTGGCTAAGGGCGGTCTGATCCCACGCGTCCCCCACGCGTCGTTAGTTGCGATCATCGGGCAGCTTTTTCACGCGTGGACGCATCCATTGAACGATGCTCTTCGCCAACGGCTTCGAGGCCCAGTTTACGTTGCCATCGGCCGAAGGCGATTGCAGGCGAAATCTATCCAGGAACATACCGTTTACCCGCCCCGCCCGCCGCCGAAACTCATCTTCAAGCAGCGCGAACGGCATCGCGAAACCTCGCTGCGGATCTACGGTGAACGAAATCACCTGTCGCCAGGTTTTCGGATCAGGTGTGTGAAGCTTGTTTACCCAATTGCCACCGCTCGCACACTGAAACAAGTACACCGGGCATCCTCCCCAGCCGTCATTGAAGGGATCAGAGCATACAACGTCCAACCCTTCTTCCTTGCCATTCTCCGAAATCCATCTCCCAATTTCATCCATTCGTGCGGGCTCGTTGACGTGAGCACTGACCTCTTCGACAACTGTCTTGATCATCGAGTTGTTTTCAGGAGCCCATCCAGTACGATGGACCATCCAACCTAGCCATTCAAGGCATTCAGCCGTGAGCTTCTCGAAAAGGTCACCCTGTTCAGTGAAATCGCTCCCGAACTGCCTAGCCCATCCTTTGTACAATGCCTGTATGGAAAGAAGAAGGCAGAAAGAATACGCTGGATTGTCGTTCCAAGCGCAGCGCCGTCGTATTCTGCGTCCGTCAATCTCGAACGGAGCACCATTAAGAACGCTCTCGCCCCGACGCTTCAACTCAATCCAGGCATCGGCAACGCGTTCGCTTGCGAAGTCTTGTTCACGATAGACACTGTTTTCACACAGCGCATCCACTACATCTGTCTGCGACAACTCCTCATCGATAAACGCGACGCTACCCTCAATCCAGTCGACCAGAACGTCCAGTTCGACGTTGTGCTCGCTCACCGACGGTTGAAATCCACTATCGGGCAGGCACAGCATGCTCAATCCTCGGACAACAGTCCGGCCTTCAACTTGGGAAACAATTCCAAGAACTGAAGCACATCGCGTCCCAGTCTTTCTGTTGCATTCCGTAGTCGTTTTGACTTCTTGTGATGGTGTGCGGTCCCGAGAGCTTCTTCCACCTCGTCGGCGGCACGCTCAATGTGCTGAGCAGTTTCGGCCTCTGATCCACCAGCCATGCGGTACGCCGTGTCGAAAACGGGAGTATCGCTTCTCTCCAAATACTCTACTGCCTTGGGACTTTCCAGGATTGTCCCGAATCTGTCTGTTTGACGGGAGTCCTTGACGATTGGGTCCTTTTCCTCACTTCCAAACAACCAGCAGGCGAAGTTTGCGAGTCGTTTCAGCTTGGGCTTGGGAACCGGCAGTTTTGCCTCCCGCGGATCTGCAAGGATATCAATGTTCAAATATGTTTGAACGCCTTTTGTCCTCAACGACAGATACAACACGCTAAAACGGTCCTCCACCTTCTCGATCGAAATATCATCGCTCTGCTCTTCCATCTGCAGAAGAATCCGATACGAGATGTAGTTCTGCCGCACAGTGGGTGTTTTGCTTCCAATCCGTCTCATCACCTGCTTGTACGATAGTCTCTGACTATCGATAAGATGAGCGATGAATTCCGCCTTTTCCGCCGGGTTCCATTCTTTGATCCCGCTTACGTGCCGGAAGCCAAGATACGCTTGAACTTCCTTCCGTGAGTCCGCACGGACAAATGGCACCTCCTCCAGTTTCTGCATCTTCGATGGCGTAGCCGAGGACGCGATTTCCAGCCATTTCTGGCCTACATCCTCACCACCCTTATGCGCCTTGAACAGCATTTTCAACGCTGCCAAGCGCCGGTTGCCCTCGACGACGACCAACTTCTTCTTTCGACCGACCATCTCTTCAACGACAACCAAGGCTTCTTGCGTCCAAAACCCGCTCTCTAGGAACGAGACGGCGAGTTCGTCAAGGACGCCTTCTGCGACCATCCACCGAAGGATCTCCTCTTGTCCTGGTTTCTCCTCAATGACATGCCGCCCGAGCCGTGGGTTGTTTGGATCGAGACACAGGTTTTCGATATGCTCTCGTTCTATCGTTTCACTGATGGCCATTTGGATCCTCCTATAATCCTCAGGCTGCTTTCGGTCGTCGGCACGTTAACGCGCCATGGGCCACAAGCAGCGACTCGCCGATCCGCCTGACGACTTCGACGTTCACAGCGTTTCCAAGAGCCTGAACAGCTTTGGTTTGCGCGGCCGGAAGGTGCCTGAGTTGGTCCATACTCTGGAGGCGGCTACACTCGCGAGGCGTCATGTAGCGGCGCTGCCAGGCAATGATTGGAACTTGGGTGGTGGTCATCGCCACTAGCGATGGTGCTGTTGTGGGACGCTTTACCCGCACACCCGACGCTCGAAACTGGATAACGAATTTCCAGATGTCCCGGGGCTCACCCTTACAGTTCCACTCAAACTTCTGGAGGCTCGGCGGGAACTCGCGAATCTTGGGCAGCCAGGGCTTGATCCATTGCTTGTTTCGCTCATAGAACTGCCGATTCTGTCGAATAAAGAGTTGCTTCCAACGGGGAAAAGCGCCGCTTTCGGCGCGGGTGTAACTTGGAAGCCGCTCGATAATCTGGCGGCGTGTCCGGCGGTTCAACGTCTGGCCAAAACAGCCCTTGTAGTTGGAAAGCCTGTGCACCGGAATCCGGTGTAATGAGTCATACTTGGTGTACGGGTACGTGGCGCCGAATTCCATGGTCCAGATCGGAAACGACGGCAACTGCTCGCCCTTTGGGGCTCGCTCCAGAAACTCCTGCCACACTTCCAGGCAACGTATTACCTGGTCCGTGAGCCCTTTGGCATCGAGCGGCCGTTCATCGAGGACCATTTGGATGCTTGGCTTCGAATCGTCCTCCTCCGGCCAAGTGAAGTGCTCAAGCCCACACCGGCTGCCTACGATGAAGAGGCGCTCCCGGATCTGAGGGATGCCGAAGCGATGCGGAGAGAGCACTTTCGTGTCGACAGCATACCCACCTTCCCGCTCAAGCTGTCGCCGCATTTTCTTCCAGGTTCTACCACCATCGTGACGTTCCAGGTTCGCCACGTTCTCCATCAGCAGGTACGTCGGCCGGTGGCGCCGGATGACCCGGAGTACGTGCTTTGAGAATAGGTCACCCGATAGCTTGCACTTCGTCCCCTGTTGCTCGCCAGCTTTCGAGAAAGGCTGACACGGGAATCCCGCACAGAGCACGTCGTGGGTCGGGATGTCCTTCTCGGCAATGGCCCGCAGGTCACCATGCGGTCGCATCGAGAAGTTCCGCTCGTACAGATCGCACAGATGCTCGTCGATCTCACTTGAGAACACGCATTCATGCCCCAGGGCACGAAGCGCAAGATGAAAGCCGCCGAGACCCGCGAAGAAGTCGATGAACCTAAGCCGCTTACGAGTGCCCAATTTGTATAGCTTCCTATTCGAATTTCCGCTGCTATGGCTATTGATTCACTGCAGCTACTAGCTTACAAAACCTCTGGAAGCACAGCAAGACGCACACGCACCTGCCCGGAGAGAATACGCCATGAGAACCGCTTCACGGCGACAAAGTCCCCCCATCTTGCCAAGTGAGCCCAGCGGATCTGCTCTTACCACGAAAGTGGGGACCATGTCAATTGCAGAAACCCCGTGTTTGCCGTCAAGCCGTCAAGGGGAACAGGACAGGAGAAAAGCGATGACGCCGGCGTGCCCGGGCAGGCGGTCGATCGGTTGAAGAATACCCGCATCGCCCCAGAAAAACGCACATCGGAGTTCTATCCAACCAAACGACCCAACAAACGGACTTCCACCACGCGCCCACCAGCACAAAACGCCTCAACCGATCCCCTCGTCAGACACCCGCGCAAGCAGCAACCACAAGAAAAACGGCCCGCCAAGCAACGCCGTGACGATCCCGACGGGCAGCTCGGTCGGCGCCATCAACGTGCGGGCAAGCGTGTCGCAAAGCACCAAGAACGCACCGCCGAAAAGCAACGTGGCCGGCGTCAGGTAGCGATGGTCGGCACCGATCAACAGCCGGCAGATGTGCGGGGCCATCAACCCTACAAAACCGATCGGGCCGCATATCGCCACCACGCCGCCGACCATCAACGATGCCGCAAAGAACAGGCCCTTCTTCACCCGGGCAACCTCCACGCCGCGGCTGGTCGCCAATTCCTCGCCGGTGGTCATCAGGTTCAACTCGTGGGTCAGGTAGAGCACGATCACACAGCCGCCGGCCGCGAACGGCAGCACGCTGTATACGTCGCCGAAGTCGACCACCTGCTCCAGGCCGCCCATCGACCAGCGAAGGATGCGATAGGTCTTCGTGAAATCGCTGATGTACTGCAAAAAGAGGATCAGGCTGGAGAAGAAGAAACTGACCGCCACGCCCGCCAGAAGCATCGTGGCCGTCGAGAACCCGCGCCGCGCGCGGGTCAGCCCGTAGACCAACAGGATCGCCAGCATGGCACCGCCCAGCGCGCAGACCGACGTGGCCGAGAGTCCGACGTAGGCCAGATAGGCCCAGGTCCACTGCCGGTGGATGCAGATGGCCGCTCCCAGCGAGGCCCCGCTTGAGACGCCCAACGTGAACGGCGTGGCCAACGGGTTGCGAAACACGGCCTGGAACACCATGCCGCTGACCGCCAGGGCCGCGCCGGCCAGAAAGGCCATCGCCACGCGCGGGATGCGGATATTCCAGAGGATGTTGAGTTTTGCCTCATCGTTGGAGCCTTCCCAAAGCGTGCGCAGCGGGATGTTCTCGCTCCCCAGAAACGGCGCAACCGCCAACACGAGCAGGGCAAACAACAGCAGCACCAGCAGCACGGCTCCGCGTTTCATGGCGTCTCCCGTGATGGCAAGGACGGCACGATTACCGGGACGTCCGACTGCGGATGATCGACCAGCACGAACGGCGTGTCGTAGATCTCGCCGAGCACTTCGGGGTTCATGATCTCGCCGGGCCGCCCGTCGAACACCACGCGCCCCTCTCGCAAGGCAACAATCCGATCGCTCTCCAGCACGGCATGGTTGAGGTCGTGGGTCACGGTGACGACGGTCACGCCCGAGCGGGTGTTGGCGTCGCAGAGCAGCTTGCGGATCTCGGTCTGGTGGTGATAGTCGAGAAAGGTAGTCGGCTCGTCCAACAGCAGGACGTCGGCACCCTGGACCAAGGCGGCGGCGATGAGCACCTTCTGGCGTTCCCCGCCGCTGAGCGTACGCAGCATCCGGTCGGCAAACGCGGCCGTGCCGGTCTGTTCGAGCGTCCGGCGGACCAGGCGGCGATCTTCCTTGCCGACCGTGGAGAAGGGGCTCAAGTAAGGGTAGCGTCCCATCAGGACGAACTGCTCGACGGTATACGGCCACAAATGCCCTTCGGCCTGCGGTACGTAGCTGATGCGCCGGGCAAGTTGCCGCTGGCGATAGCCCTTCAGCGGGCGGCCGAAGACCTCGATCCGCCCGGTGCCGCCGGTCAGTATCCGATCGAGACACTTCAGCAGCGTCGTCTTGCCGGCCCCGTTCGGACCGACAATCGCCAGGTATTGGCCCTGCTCGACCCGAAACGAGACGTTACGCAAGATCTCCTTCGCACCAATGCGGAAGCTGAAATCGCGGACCTTGATGGCGGTCTTGTCGGCCGAAGCTTGCATGATTACCGCCAGTCCGCCTCGGGGTGAATCAAGCGGGCAAAGCACTCGATCGTGCGAATGAAACCGGGACCGGGGATCGACGCCCGGTCGTCGGCAACCACGTAGACCCGGGCGTTGCGCACCGCCTCGACTCCGGCCACCTGTTGCCAATCGGCCAGGATCGCCTCGTTGCCCAGCCTGGCGGCGGTCGACTCGGGAACGATGTCGATGATCACCTCCGGATCGATCCGCAGGATTCCTTCTCTGGAGACGACGGGAAAACGGGCCGCGGTCTGCCGGCAAGCGTTTTGCCCTCCGGCCAGGTGCATGATCCGATCGAGGTGTCCGTCGTTGCCGACGATGAAGACGTCCTCGAGGCGTCCGGCCGTGAAGGTGCGGTCGACGGCGATCAATACGCGTCTTGGCGGCAGCCGCTGCGTCTTCCGCCGGATGCGGTCCATGCGCGACCGGACGTCGCCGAGGATTTCGCCGGCCTTCCGTTCCGCCTTGCAGGTACGCCCGATGGCCGCGATCGATTCGAGGATCCCATCCACGCTCTTGTGGCAGACCACCAGGGTGGGGAGCCCCAGTTTTGCGAAGGCCGGCCGGGTGTTTCCGTTGTCCTCGAGCATGACGACCAGGTCGGGACGCAGGGCGACGATGGCCTCGAAGTTCGGGTTGAGGTATCCGCCGATCGGGGCCTTCTCGCGTGCTTCGGCCGGGTACCGGCAAAAACGCGTGACACCGACGACCCGCTCGCCCAGCCCCAACGCGAAGAGCGTCTCGGTGACGCTGGGGGCCATCGAGACTATCCGCTCGTATTGCCCGGGGCCCGGCGCGGCGGCGGTCGGCGGCGGGCCGAGCATCGTCTTGGCCAGAAAGCTGCCGCCGAAGATCAGCAGGATGATCGGCGCGATGATGAGCGTTGCGCGCATGGCTTCGGCTTCGCTACGTTAGGACAATAGGCTGAGGTCGGTGAACACGAACCCGTCGCGCTCGATCGTCTCGCCCACCTCGACCCCGATGGGATGGGCAAACATGGGTCCCGCGGAAACGCACGTATGAAACTCACCGTTCTCGGCACAAGGATCGGCGCCGTCGGGGAGTTGTTCGAGCAAGTCGCGATCGAAAACACGGCCGGCAAACTCGCGCGGCACCTGCGCCGGATCGACGCTCGTAACGTGGGCGACCAGCCCGGCTGCAATCATCGCTTCGGCAAGTTCTCCGGTAGATCGCTTCCAGAGCGGAAAGACGGCCTCGATACCGGTGTCGGCAAGCTGTGCCTCGCGGTAGTCGCGAATGTCTTGCAGAAAAAGGTCGCCGAAGATCATCCGCGTGACGTCTTGGCACCGGGCTTCATCCAACGCACGGCGCATCGCTTCCTGATAGACCTCGTTCGGGCAAGGCGCGGGGATCGGTACACGGCAGAGCGGCAGTCCGGCGGCCTCGGCCTGGGCCTCGAGAATCTCCTCCCGCACGGCATGCATCGAGACTCGCCGATGGGGCCGCGTCACCGTCGTCAGTAGCCCAACGACGTCGATCTCGTTCTGCCGCCGCACCTCGTGCAGCGCCCAGGCACTGTCCTTGCCGCTGCTCCAACACAGCCATGCGCGGGGTTTGGTCATGGAGTTCATTCCGTTACGGATACGGCTCGCCTAAAGGTCTTACATCGCAACTTCTGCGCACGGTGCGCGTATGTTTCCGTAGGCCTGGAGACCCGTCCTACGTATTGGTTGCGGCTCCGCCGCGTTAGGCACAAGGTCCTCGTATCATACCATGCCGGCTCGGCCGAGTGTCAATCCCCCGCTAAACGGCAAGCCACAGGTACTGGTCAAATCAAGAGCCGGCTGATATACATGACAGTAGCCCATCTCAAGGAGGTCCATTATGCCGGTCTTTGGCCGTGATAAACACAAAGGCGACGAACGGGTGGCGCCGCCCCAGCAGCAGCCGGCGGATTCCGAACCGGCACAGTTCGAGCAGCGAACCACACAGATCGGCGGCGATCTGTTGCGTCACGCCCGCCGACACCGCACCGGTGTCTTCTCGGCGAAGTTCTGGTCCGACCAGTTGATGAACTGGGCGATGAAAGACCCCGCCTTCAAGGTGCAACTGTTCCGCTTCATCGACTGTTTCCCCATGCTCACCACCGCAGAGCAGGTCCACGAGTACCTGGTCGACTACCTCGGCCAGCCGGGGGTAACGTTGCCACCGGGTATGGAGTTGGGTCTGAAGGCCGGCGGCATGGCCAAGAGCATCATGTCGAAGACCATCGCCGGCCGGATCAACGCCATGGCCGGCAACTTCATCGCCGGCACCGACGCCGCCTCGGCGGTGCCGACGCTGCGAAAGCTCTGGGACGAGGGCGTCGCCTTCAGTGTCGACCTGCTGGGCGAGGCCTGCGTCAGCGACGAGGAGGCCGTTGTCTATCGGAAGCGTTACCTCGACCTGATCGAGACATTGCCCGACGAGGTCGCCGGCTTTGCGTCCAACGAGCAACTCGAGAACGACCACCTGGGTCCGGTGCCGCGGACGAACGTCTCGATCAAGATCAGTTCACTCTGTTCCCGGACCGATCCGATCGATTTCGACGGCTCGCTCGACCGGTTGCGCGAGGCCTTGCGGCCGCTGCTCGAGGCCGCCCGGAAGCGAAACGTGCTGATCAATTTCGACATCGAGCAGTACGCCCTGAAGGATCTGACGATCGAACTGTTCGAGCGCTGTTGCGAAGAGATCGAGTTCCCCGCCGGGCTGGCCATGCAATCGTATCTTCGCAGCGGCGTGGAAGACGTGCGGCGCGTGATCAACTGGGCTCGGCGCGTCGGCCGGCAGGTCACCGTGCGGCTGATCAAGGGCGCCTATTGGGATTACGAAGTGATCCACGCCGAGCAGCAAGGCTGGCCCGTGCCCGTCTGGACCAGCAAGCGGGAAACCGACGCCTGTTTCGAGCAGATGGCCCAACGGCTGGTGGCGGCCGCGCCGCGCCGCGACAGTCAGCCGGGCGTGAAGCTGGCACTGGGCTCGCACAATGTCCGCTCGATCGCCCACACGTTGGCCTTGTTGGAGAAGCACAAACTGCCCGAGTCGGCCGTCGAGCTGCAGATGCTCTTCGGCATGGCCGATCAACTCAAGGCGGCGGCCCGTTCTCGGAAACTCCGCGCGCGAGAATACGTGCCGGTCGGAGAGATGATTCCCGGCATGGCTTACCTCGTGCGCCGGCTGCTGGAAAACACGTCGAACCAGTCGTGGCTGCGTGCCGGGTTTTCGGATAACGTGCCCGACGAGCAACTGCTGGCCTCGCCCCATGAAGAGCCGGCCGGTCGGTCGAAGCCGCCCGCCCCGGCGGGCGACGCGGCCGCGGTCTTGGCCCGGCGGCACGAACTCAGCCCGACGGTCGAGGGTCTCGGCGACGGAAGCCCGATGACCAACGAGCCGACCCGCGATTTCTCACACCGCGATCAACGGGAAGCATTTGCGCGGGTCGTCGGTTCGGTCGGTGCGCCGCCGGTCGCCGGCGAAGCAACGGCCGAGGACGCCCGGGAGGCGGTCGCCCGGGCAACGGCCGCATTGCCCGACTGGCGCGACATGGACCCCGTGGCCCGATCGGCGATCATCCTCGGGGCGGGCGCCGAAATGCGCCGGCATCGCGACGAGTTGTCAAGCGTCATGGTTCACGAGGCGGGCAAGACCTGGCGCGAGGCCGACGCCGACACGTGCGAGGCGATCGATTTCTGCGAATACTACGCCCGATGTGCCGTGGGGCTGTTTCGTCCGCGACGCCTCGGCAAGTTCGTCGGCGAATTGAACCACGTCTTCCATCAACCCCGTGGCGTGGCGGCCGTGATCAGCCCGTGGAACTTCCCGCTGGCCATCTGTGCCGGAATGACCACCGCGGCACTGGCAACCGGCAACACGGCCGTAGTGAAGCCGTCGTCGCAAACGCGGGGAATCGCCGGCGCGATGTGCGAGATCCTTTGGACCGCCGGCGTCCCGGCCGACGTGCTGCACTTCCTGCCCGGCTCCGGCGGCGTGGTCGGCTCGGCGTTGGTTCGCGACCCGCGCGTGGCGCTGATCGCGTTTACCGGCTCGAAGCAGGTCGGGCTCGACATCATCAAGGCGGCCGGCAACGTCCCCGACGGTCAAGGTCTCCTCAAAAAGGTCGTCTGCGAGATGGGCGGCAAGAACGCCGTCGTCGTCGACCAGTCGGCCGATCTGGACGAGGCCGTGCTCGGCGTGCGCCAATCGGCCTTCGGATACTCGGGGCAAAAGTGCTCGGCCTGCAGCCGCGTGATCGTCGTCGGCGACGCGTACGAGACCTTCCTGCGGCGGTTGATTGAAGCCACCCGGACGCTGCAAATCGGGCCGCCCGGCGATCCGTCGACCGACGTCGGGCCGGTGATCGACGAGTCGGCCGCCGCGAAGATCCGCGCGTACATCGAAATCGGCCGCGGCGAAGGCAACCTGGAGTTGGCTTGCGAGGTGCCCGACGGACTGGCCCGGCAGGTGGGCAAGCCGTACGTGGGGCCGCACATCTTCTCGGGCATTCGGCCGCGGCACCGTTTGGCCAACGAGGAGATTTTCGGCCCCGTGCTCTCGGTAATGCGCGCGGCCAGCTTTCAGGAGGCACTCGACGTGGCCAACGGCCCCACGTACAAGCTGACCGGTGGCGTGTTCAGCCGCAAACCGGCCCACTTGGAGATGGCACGGCGACAGTTTCGCGTCGGCAATTTGTATCTCAACCGCGGAATCACCGGCGCGTTGGTCGGGCGGCAGCCGTTCGGCGGATTCGGCCTTTCGGGCACGGGAACCAAGGCCGGCGGCGGCGATTATCTGCTACATTTCGTCGAGCCGCGCTGCTGCACCGAGAATACGATGCGACACGGGTTCGCGCCGGGGCTGGAGTAGTTGCCACCAGAGTGTGGCCACGGGAGCGTGGTCGTTTAACCCGAAGCCGTAGGCGAAGGCCGTTGGTTTCGCGGCTCCTTCGCATGGCAACCGTCGCCTTCGGCTTAGGGTTAAACGAGGAAGTCACTTGTCGGTCGCCGCCAAACTTCGGACCCCCGGGCATTGCAGGATACGCTCGCGTGGTATAAAGTGATTATCATGAAAAGTTTTCTCCGGTGAACCACGAGAGTTACACCAAACGGCAAGGCGATGATCAAACCGGCCAACACCCCGGCCCCGCGGCAAGATGATCCCCCGTACCGGCCGGGTGAGCCGGTGGCGCTGTTCATCCCCTGCTATATCGACCAGTTCTACCCGCGGGTGGCCGAGGCCACCGCCAAACTGTTGACAAAGTGCGGCGTACCGATCGTATATCCCGAAGGGCAAACATGTTGCGGCCAGCCGGCGTTTAACTCGGGCTACTGGGAAGAATCCAAGCGGGTGATCCACCACTTCTGCGACACCTTTGAAGGGCATCGCTGGATCGTCACGCCGTCGGGTTCCTGTGCGGCGATGTGCCGGGTGTTCTTCGGCCACGTCGACCCCGACGAGCGGATCGTCGGCATTGGGCGCCGCGTGTTTGAACTGACCGAGTTCCTGGTCGACGTGCTCGGCGTGACCGATACCGGGGCGACGTACCCCCGCAAGGTCACCATGCACGTCGGCTGTCACACGCGTCGCGAGTTGGGTGTGGTCGAGCAGCCGCTGGCGTTGCTTCGCGGCATTCGCGAAATGACCTATTGCGAATTGCCCGAGATGTCCGACTGCTGCGGTTTCGGCGGCACGTTCAGCGTGAAGATGCCCGAAATGTCGCTTTCGATGGGCCGCGCCAAGGTGGAGAACATCGTGCGCAGCGGTGCCGAGGTGGTCGTCTCGCCCGACACCAGTTGCCTGATGCACGTCGCCGGCATAATGCAACGTACGGAAGAAGCGAAGCATATCGAAGTGAAACATATTGCGGAGTTGTTGGTTAGTGAATAGTGAAAACCTCCATCTCGAAGGGGCCTCGTTCCTGAAACAGCAGAACGAGGGACTCTACGAGCCGGCCGGGTCGAAGGCCACGGGCGAAGCGGCGGTGCGCTCGACCGACAAGAATCGCGTGATTACCGGCGCGATTCCGTATTGGCAAGACTGGCGCGAACAGGCCCGCGATATTAAACGCCACGCGGTCGCCAATCTCGATAAACTGCTGGTCGAGTTCGAGCGGAACATCGCGGCCCGCGGTGCCACCGTACTCTGGGCGGAAACGGCCGAAGAAGCCAACCGGATGGTCATCGATATCGCCCGAGAACACGACGTCCGCAGCGTGGTCAAGGGCAAGTCGATGGTCACTGAAGAGATGGAGCTTAACCGTTCGCTCCAGGCGGCGGGCATCCGGACCGTCGAGACCGACCTGGGTGAGTACATCGTTCAACTCGCCAAGCAGCGGCCCACGCACATCGTCACGCCGGCGCTGCACCTGTCGGCCGAAGAGGTCGGCCGGCTGTTCCACGAAAAACTGGACGAGCCGTTCACGTCCGAGCATCAGCAGCTTACCGACATCGCCCGGCGGCACCTCCGCGAGGAGTTCATCTCGGCCGACATGGGTATGTCGGGCTGCAACTTCGCAATCGCCGACACGGGTACGATGGCGATCGTTGAGAACGAAGGGAACGTCGGGCTGTCGACCTCCACGCCGCCGATCCACGTGGCCACCATCGGCATCGAAAAGGTGATCCCCTCGATACACTACCTGCCGGTCTTTCTGCAACTGTTGGCCCGGGTTGGAACCGGCCAGAGCCTCACCAGCTACACGCACCTGATCCACGGCACAACGCCGGGCAAGAAGCTGTACATCATACTGCTGGACAACGGCCGAACGCGGATCCTGCGGGACCCCGCCGCCCACAACGCGCTGACCTGCATCCGCTGCGGCATGTGTCTGAACGTCTGCCCCGTCTATCGGCGTGCCGGCGGTTGGGCCTACGGCTGGGTATATCCGGGACCGATCGGCTCGATCATCAGTCCGCACCTGGTCGGGATGAAACAGGCGGGCACGCTGCCGTTTGCATCTTCGCTGTGCGGAGCGTGCAGCGAGGTCTGCCCGGTGAAGATCGACATCCCGCATCAACTGGTACACCTGCGGCATCGGGCCGTTTGTGAGCCCTCGCCGGCCAACTCGATTCTCGATCGGCTGACCTGGAGGGCCTGGGCCTGGGCAATGAGCGGGCCGCGGCGATATAAGTTGGCGATGTGGGCCGTTCGCGTGGGTGTACGCGCCGCCGGCGTCATCCCTCAATGCTTGCACGTCGACAAACTGCGGGCATGGACCCGAGGACGCGAGTTGCCGAAGGTCCCCGGGCCGGCATTCAGGAAATGGTGGAAGAGGCAACGTCCATGAGCAGCCGCGACAACATCCTTCAGCGAATTCGCACCGAACTGCGGAAGGCCCCCGCGCCGGAGCAGCCGCCGGTGCCCGAGGTCTGGCCGCGCATGAACCCTTCCAGCGAGCAGCTTGTCGAGCAGTTCACCACCGCGTTGGAGCAGGTCGACGGCGAGGTGATCCGTTGTGGATCGATGGAAGAAGCGCGGCGGAAGGTAACAGAGTTGGCCGAGCAACTCGACGCAAAGCCGGTCGGCGCGGTCGATTGCCCGGCCTGCCGCGATCTGCTGAGCGATTTCCCGGCCGACCGCGTCGCCTGGACTCGCGACGGCTGGGACCCGAAACAAATGGCCCAACTGCCGGCCGGCCTGGTGGCCGCGGAACTGCTGCTGGCCGACACGGGCACGTGCGTTGTGGTCAACGACACGGCCGAACAACGGCTGATGTGCTATTTGCCGCCGGTGTGTCTGGTGGTGGCCCGGGTCGATCGGTTGTTCGAGCACATGCCGGCCGCCTGGGAAGAGATCGCCCGGCGGACGGCCGAGCCCCAGCAACGTGGCGAATTCGTCTTCATTACCGGGCCCAGCCGCACGGCCGACATCGAAAAGATCCTCATCCTCGGCGTCCACGGCCCGAGGCGTTTGATGGTGATTCTGGTCGGATAGCCGTGGAGTACGTGCTTTGCACCGACGCGTATTTCCGGCCGCGGCCTTTCTTGCTCTTGTGACCTTGAATATGGAGGTTGAACGACGCTATGAAACTGGCACCTATCCTGCTGATGTTGTTGACGAGTCCGACCGCTCTTGCGGTCGACTTCCATGTCGCCCCGTCGGGAAACGACGCGAATCCGGGGTCGAAGGAGCGTCCGTTCGCAACGCTCGCGCGGGCAAGAGACGCGGTCCGGGCCCTGAAATCCAAGGCACCGCTTGCCGAGCCGGTGCGAGTGAACGTGGCCGGCGGGCAATACGCGCTCGACGAACCGCTCGCGCTGACGCCGGAAGACGGCGGCACGGCACGGGCGCCGGTGATCTATCAGGCCGTGCCCGGCGATCGGCCCGTCTTCAGCGGCGGACGCCCGATCCGCGGCTGGAAGCCGGGGCCGGATGGGCTGTGGACGGCACGTGTGGCTGAAGTCGCCGCCGGCAAGTGGTACTTCGAGCAGTTGTTCGTCGACGGCCGGCGTGCAACGCGCGCTCGCACGCCGAACAAGTTCTACTTCTACATTCAGGATGTGCATCAGGAGATCCTCGATGGAAGTTCATCGCGCCGGCCGAAGCAAGCCCGGCAGACGGTGCGGATGCGGCCGGAGGATTTCAAGACGATTGCCGGCCTCAAACCGGAGGAATTGAAGGACGTGAACTTCGTGGTCTACCACAAGTGGGACAACACGCGGCGGTTTCCGGAACGCCTCGACCCGCAACGGCACGCCCTGGTTACCAGCGGGGCGGGCATGAAGTCGTGGAACCCCTGGCGGCGCAACTCGCGCTACCACTTGGAGAACTTCCTCGGAGCACTCGACGAGCCCGGTGAATGGTTCCTGTCGCGCGATGGCACGCTCTACTACCGACCGCGGCCGGGCGAGGACATGACCAAGGCACAGGTCGTTGCTCCGACGATCGAGCGGTTCCTGGTGCTCGAGGGCGATGCGGCCGCCGGGAAGTTCATCGAGCACGTCAGTTTTCGCGGGCTGACGTTCCGGCACGCGCAGTGGCTCACGCCGCCGGGCGGCTTCGAGGCGGCCCAGGCGGCCGCCCCGGTCGAAGCGGCCGTGATGGCCGACGGGGCACGACACGTGACAGTCGAAGACTGCGAAATCGGCCACGTGGGCACGTACGGCGTGTGGTTTCGCAAGGGATGCCGCGACTGCGCGTTGCGCCACTGCTACTTGCACGATTTCGGCGCCGGCGGCGTGCGGATCGGCGAAACCGCCATCGCGGCCGTCGAGGCTGAACGAACCAGCCACGTCGCCGTGGACAACAACATCATTCGCCACGGCGGCCACATCTTCCCCTGCGCCGTCGGCGTGTGGGTCGGCCAAAGCGGCGATAATTCGATCACGCACAACGAGATCGCCGACCTCTACTACACGGGCATTTCCGTGGGTTGGCGTTGGGGATACGCCGACAGCCTTGCCAAGAGAAACATGGTCGCCTTCAACCGCGTCCATCACATCGGCTGGGGTGTGCTCAGCGACATGGGCGGAATCTATACGCTTGGACCCTCGCAGGGCACGGTGGTGCACGACAACATCTTCCACGACGTATACGCCTATTCGTACGGCGGCTGGGGCCTGTATACCGACGAAGGAAGCACGGGCATCCTGTTCGAGAATAACCTCGTCTACCGCGTCAAGACGGGCGGTTTCCACCAACACTACGGCAAAGAGAACGTGGTTCGCAACAACATCCTCGCCTTCAGCAAGCTGCACCAGTTGCAGGCGACCCGCGTGGAGGACCATCGATCGTTTGTTTTTGAGAAGAACATCATCTACTACGACAGCGGCAAGCTATTGTCGGGACGATGGAACGAGGTCAACTATGAAAGCGGCAACAACTGCTACTTCAACGCATCGGGCGAGAAGGTGGATTTCCTGGGCCGATCGCTCGAACAGTGGCAGGCCGCCGGCCACGAACAGGGCTCGATCATCGCCGACCCGCGGTTCGAGGACCCGCGGCAGTACGACTTCAGTCTTCCGGCAGACTCGCCGGCCCTGAAGCTGGGCTTCAAGCCGTTCGACTACAGCAAAGCCGGCGTGTATGGCGATGCAGATTGGATGGCCAAGGCCGACGAGGCCAAGTATCCACCGTTGGAGATAGCGCCCGACCCGCCGCCGGTGAGTGGCAAGTCGAACTGAACGCTATCGTTCCGGCAACTCGGCGATACGCAGATTCCTGAACGAAAGGTCGGTCGTCGGATCGTGGCCTTGGATCATGATCGTGCCCGGCTGTAGGCGAAGGCCCTTGCGGGGGTTCTCGTCCGGCGGCCGCGTGTCGGTCCAATCGCACACCTGGCGGCCGTTGACCCAGGTGGCCACGTGCCGGTCGTCGGCGTGGAGCGTCTTGGTGAACCAGGTGAAATCGTCGGCCACCACGCGCCGGGCGTCCTGGCGGCGGAAGATCCCGCCCGTGCCGCAGTCCTGCGGTTTGGTGCGGTCGCCGTCGACGCAGCCGTTTTGGATCTGGCTTTCGTAGCCGTTCATCGCTTCGCCGGGTATGCAGCGATAGAAGATGCCCGAGTTGAGCGCCTCGCCGTTGACGAACACTTCAAGCTGCAGGGTGAAGTCGTCGTATTGGCCGGCGGTCTCGATTTGGCCGCGGCCGTTCTTGACGTTCATCCAGCCCTCCGGCGTTACGGAGAAGACGCTTGCCATGTCGGGGTAGGTCTTCCAACCGCTAAGGTCTTTGCCGTTGAAGATGCTCTTGGTGCCCAGCGGCTTGAGCTTGATGTTGCGGAACTCGATCTTGCCTTTGCGGAATTGCAGGCCGATGAATCCGCGGCCCAACGGTTTCGGGTCGGTATATTCCAGGAGCGTCTCGCCGTCGATCTTGACGGTGAACCGGGGGCCGTCGGCCGTGAGTTCGAAGGCCTGCCAGTCTTCGCTGTCGTGTTGCCCTTCGCACAGCTTGCGATGAACGATGCTGCCGGTGGGCCAGTCGTTGGTGCCCGCATCGGCGATGTTGATTTCGTAGCACCGGCCGTTGACCTCGGACGGTTTGGGGCTGGTCCGCAGAAAGATTCCGCTGTTGCCGCCCGCCGCGCTGCGGACGTCGAGCTTCAAGACGTAGTTTCCCCATTGACTGGTTGTGTGCAGCAATCCCTGCTCGCCCTCGGTGGCGGTCAGGGCCCCGTCGACGACCTTCCAATCGGCCTTGTGGGCCGGGCGCCAACCGAACATGGTCTCGCCGTCGAAGAGCAGGATCCAGCCGTCGGCCAGTTCTTCAGCGCTAAGGGACGGCTTGGAAATAGGTTCGGCAGATAGTCGCCTTTCGCTCCGCGAAAGGGCGTTCTTTCGCGGAGCGAAAGACGACTTTGTTTTTGCGTCGTTCCCAAGGGTGTTCGTGCCGGCGGCCGGCAAAAGAACGAGTACGAGTAGGAATACGAACGACGCGCGGATGAACGATTCAATCATGATTCTCCTTTCAATGTGGCACAGCTACCGACAAACCCAATCGGCATCAGGTACTAGCCTAATCTCGCGGAACGAGGATGAAAACCCCCCGGCCGGTGCCGGCCACCAGCCGGGCGCTCGTGACCCAAGTGCGACGGCGCGTTGACAAGGGCGTTGTGCCGGATTAGTTTCTAGGAGAACTTCGCGCCGTGTGTGCGACGCGAGAATAGTGGCCAATCCACCCGGGGAATCATATCAGTGAACGTCAACAGCACGATGCTTATTCGCGCGATCCTGTTTGCGGCTGTGTTTTCCGGCCCGTCGCGGGGGTTCGCCCAGCAGTTGCGGGTCGAACTGAACCCCACGATGCTGACCAACGAGGCCGAGGTCGGCGACCCGTCGGGCCTGATCGACGAACAGCGGCGGATCATCGGTCCGCCCGCCGGCAAGCCGCGGACGTCGTGGGAGTTGAACTCGAAGTACTGGAAGCAGTTCCCCTTCAGCGCGCACCTCGACTTGGGCCGAGAGAAGAACCTCTCGAGCATCTGGATCTACGACACCAACGGCCACGGCGACGTGGCGATCAGCGCCGGCCGGCCGGGCCAGTGGACGGAAGTGGCAACCTACGATTGCGGCTCCTACCTCGCCTGGGCGGAAGTCAAGCTGGACGTTACAACCCGATACCTGCGAATCACCCGCAAAACGCCGGGCGCCAATTTCACCGAGATCGCGGTATACGAATATACCGACGAAGCGTACCAGGCGGCGCTGGCCCGCAAGGCCGAGGAGGCCCGACGAGAAACCCTGCGGCGGGCGGCGCTGAAACAGGCGCGTGAAGAAGCGCTCAAACGGCCGCTGATCGAGATGGCGCCGTACGGAACGCTGTCTCTGGTCGACGAAATCGTCTGCGCGACCGCCGCCGATCGGGGTTTCTCCGAGTCGCCGGCGAACGCGAGCCGGATCGAGACGATCCTCGGCCGCCCGGCGCGAGTGCTGCCACCCACCAAGGACGAGGCGGCTTGCTTCACGTACCGCATCGGCAAGATGAAGCTCCTGCGCGGCGGCGGCGTCTACGTTCTGGCGGTCGAATACCCCGAGGACAACCCACGCAGCATGGTGATCATCAACACGGGCAACGAGACGGCGCGCGGATTGCACACCGGCACGACGCTGGGCGATGCCTTTCATGCCAAGTACGTCAACAACCTGGCCGAGTCGATCGACGTGCCGCTCTCGGGCAAGTGGGAGACCTGGTCGCTGTTGTTCCGCTTGCACGACCGTTTTCCCGAAAAGGGGTTGGTCCGCGGCCCGAAGCCGCGCGTGCTCACGCCGGAAGACGGCTTCGACGTGACCGTGGCGCAGTTCTCCGCGAAGAACGTTCCGATGTCGAAAGGCGCGGCGGTCGGTCGCATACGCCTGTTCGAAGTGGTCGATCCGGATCGCCTGACGCAGCCGTTGAACCTGCCGCCGAAGGGGTTGCCTCGCCGCCGCCTCTTCTGGCGCGAGGAGATGGCCGACGGCATCATCGACCGCAAGACCGACCAGCCCGGCATCGCGAACCCGCTCGACTGGTATCGCCACAAGGCCAGGCTGATGCAGTTTTTGGGCATCAACACCTACAGCAAGGACCTGCTCGAGTTCGGGGCCTGCCAGCACTGGGACTCGACGCCCCACGGCGGCAACAACTGGGTCTTCCACGACAGTTCGCTGAAACACCTCTGGGCCGAGATCGTCGATGTGATGGGCAGCCACGGGTTCGAGATATTGCCGTACTACGAGTACTCGGGCAGCAAAGGCTACCAGGGCCTGGGCAACCAGCGGCGCGCCAAGCCGCTTACGCGGGACGACGCCTATTCGCACATAACTTGGGTCGAATCGGCCAACGCCGACGTCACCGATCCGGACACCTACGAAGATTTCAAGAAAATGCTGGACCTGACCGTGATCCGCCTGCGCGGCAAGGCGAAGTTCGCCGGCGCGTGGATCCGCCCTCGCGGGCAAATGCCGGTCAGTTTTTCCGACAAGGCGCTGGGGCGATTCTCCGCGGAA
>Ga0180429_10001450_pt1 | contig 20179 bp, 15 predicted proteins | sample SS_ome_FD_132428 | JGI IMG/M metagenome (GOLD analysis project Ga0180429, IMG submission 132428) | Hypersaline lake sediment archaeal communities from the Salton Sea, California, USA - SS_1_S_1 metaG | ecosystem: Environmental > Aquatic > Non-marine Saline and Alkaline > Hypersaline > Sediment ...
CAGCGGCGCGGAGACGGTCCCGATGGCCCGCACCGAGATCCGCCGCAATCCCCGATTACGCCATGTCCAGTGGTGCCCCTCCGCGGTGGCCGCGTAGCAGCCGCGGCCGGTCGCGAGGCGCAACTCATCGCCTGCCGATACGAGATCGAAAACCGGCGCGGGCGGCGCCGGCAAGCGGCACAACCAGCGGACGCCCCCGTCATCGCTGCGCCAGAGGGCCCCCTCGGCGGTGATGGCCCAGAGGCGCCCGGTAGCTGCGGAGGCATCACCATGCAATGCGAGGATCGGCGAGGATCGTTCCCCCGTCGCAAGTTGCGCGCGTCCGACAAGCTCCCAGCGCGTGCCGCCCGCCCGACCGCGGTAGAGCTCCTGGCCCGCGACCGCATACGCGACGCCCCCCGGCACCAGGGGCGGCAAAACGGCCCGGACCTGTTTCGGCAGCTCGGCCGAGGCGGGCAGAAAGCTCCGCCCCCCGTCCCGACTGATGAAAAGCCCTTCCCACTCGCTCAGCGCAAGCAGCCAGCGCTCGTGTCCCGGGAGCGCATGGACGTTGCGCAGCGTCGGACGCCGGGCGGCGGCGGCCAGAGAGTCGCCGGCGGGCGGGAAACGGGCAGCCCAGGAGCGCGTTGCCGTCGCGCCGCAGCGGTGGAAAATGCCCTCACGCGTCGCGACCAGCACCCTCGGCGCGCTCGGCGACGATCCGGGCGCGGGTAGCAGATCGATCGCGCGCAGCGCCTGAGCAGGCGGAAGCGCGCCGATCCGCCGCCAGTCGGCGGCGCGGGCGGCGTCCCGGTCGGCAGGTCGGCCGGATCCCGCCAGCGAATCGCCGGCGCTGCTCGAGATCGCCGGCGCGGCGATTGTCTCCGCGCGCGCGGAATCGAAGGCGCGGATCCAGAGCCCGCCTCCCGCGTCGAGCAGGACGAGGCCCTGTCCCGGCCGGTAGGGCACGCCAACGAGAACGGCCCTCTCGCCTGCCGGGAGCGCCAGGCGCTCCCAGGCTGCCAGTCGGCCCGAAACGCCGGTCGCCTGCCCCGACTCCGGAATGCCGTGTCGGCCTGTCGTCGCCCCCGATGAATCGCGGCGGCCATCGCCGGTGGGAGGTTCCCAAAGGAAGAGCTCGCCGGAAGCGCTGCGCGCGATCCAGCGGCGTCGATCGAGGTGGCAGAGCTGCTCGAGCGCAGCGCCCTCGGGCCCGAGCGGCTGGAAGCTCCAGCGCGACGGGCGCTGCGCAGCCGGCACCGGGGCGCGCTGTTGCGCCCCCGGCGCGGCAAGCCAGGTCGCAGTGAAGAGCAGGACCGCCAGCAGAACCGAAAGCGAAAGGCCCGACCGACGGAGAGGGCGAGACCCAAGCCGCCCACCGCACGCCATCGGATCGGATCGCTGCTGCCGGCGGAGGCTCCCTCGGAAGAGTCCCGCCATGAGTCTGAGCTCCCTCTCGTGTCGCGCGCGAAGTCTAGGATCCGCCCGCGGACTCCGCAAGCCTGATCGGGCCGGGGGCGGCGGGGCCAGCTTGACCCCCGGCGGCGGCGATTGCTACGATCCCGCTCGCTTCGCGCCCCACGCCGCCCGGGTGGCGGGCGCAGCCAACGAGGAGCTCAACCGATTGGAAAGCAATGACTTAAGAGCAGAGAGGCGGCCGCGCGGCCTGCTTCTCGTCTTGCTCCTGATGCTCTTGCTGCGCTGGTGGCTGGCAACGACCCCCGGCTATCCGCCCGATCTGCACGCCTACAAACGCTGGGCGTTGACGGCGGGCCTGGTCGGCATCGAGAGCGTCTACGACGGTCGTCTCTACGACTACCCGCCGCTCTACGCCTATTTGCTGGCGCCCGTCGGTCGGCTCTACGGCGCGATCGCGCCCGAGGCGACCGAACGCTATGAAACGACGCGCACCTTCGGCGATTCGCGCACCTTCTCGCTGCTCGTCAAGCTCCCACCGCTCGCTTTTGACCTGCTCCTGGCGCTGCTGCTCGGCCTCCTCGCCTGGCGTCAGCGAATGTGGACCCGCCTGCGCAGCGGGGGCGGTTGGTTCCCGGCCTGGCTCTACCTGCTCCTGCCGCCCGCGCTGATCTGCGCCGGCTACTGGGGACAACCGGACGTGATCCATACCTTCTGGGTCTTCCTCGGCCTGGCGCTGATCCTGCGCGGCCGACCCGAATGGGGCTGGGGTGCAGCCGCCCTGGGTGCGCTGATGAAGCCGTTGGCGCTCCCCTTCTTCCCGCTGCTCGCCCTAGCGACACTGGTCGTCTGCGGTTGGCGGCGCCTTTTCACTGCCGGCGTCGTAGCCGTGGCGACCTACGTCGCCGGCTACCTGCCTTTCATTTTGACCGGCCGCACGACGCTCGTTTTCGAGCGTCTCTTCACCGACATGGGGCTGATGCCCTATGCCTCGGTCAATGGCCACAACCTGTGGTGGTTGCTCGCACCCTGGAAACCGGCCGACGTGCCGCACTTCGGCCCGATCACGCTGACGATGATCGGACAGGCGCTTTTCTTGGCCGCGCTGGCTTTGATCTTCATTCTCCTCTGGCGCATCGAGCGCCCCCGGTTCGCGGCCAGCGGCCGGCACCTGTGGAGCGGCCGCCGTCGCCGGCCGCTGGCGCAAGAGCATCACTGGTTTCTTGCCGCCGCCGCCACGGCCCTCGCCTTTTTCACGCTCTCGACGCACATGCACGAAAACCACTCGTTCACGGCGTTTCCGTTCATCGTGCTGCTGGCCGGCCTCGGGCGTCGCTGGCTCGTCTATGCCGTCGTCTTCGGTTTCTCGATCGGGATCAACATGCTGCTACACGACATCTACCTCGCCAACGAGTTCTTCAGCCAGCTCGGGGGCGTTTCCAGCATGTATCATCCCGACCTCTACCGGAATCTCTCCTGGGGTGAGGTGATCATCTCGTACGGAAACTCGCTGCTGACCGTCACGCTCTTCGGCCTCTTGCTCGTCTGGTTCCTGCGGTTCAGGCGAGATCGAGCAGTTCCTCCAGCATCCGCGCATTGACGACCGCATGCCCCGCATGGCAGTTGTTGAAGAAGACGTAGGTGCGCTGCGCCTCGCGCGCCAAGCCACGCACGAGCCCCGCCCACTCCTCAAGCTCTTCACGCCGGTAGAGGTAGTTGTAGCGTTCGCTCCCGCCTCCCCACCAATCGCGCGCGTTGCGTCCATGAAGGCGCACGTAGGCGACGTCGCCGACCAGTTCGGCGCGTTGCGGGATCAGCCCGCGCAAGTCGGGCTCGTCAATCGAGCAGAAGCCGTAGCCGAGTTCGGCCAGACGCGGACCGAGGTCGGGGCGATCCCAGGAGGCGTGCCGAAACTCGGCGAAGAGCGGCAGCGCCGGCAGCGCGGCGCGCAGGCGCGCGAGGTAGTCTTCGGCGGCCGTGGAGCGGCGAAAGCGATAGGGGAACTGCGCTAGGGCGCCGGCGAACTTGCCCTGCTCCCGCAAGGGGGAGATCGCCTCGCGAAAGGCGCGGGCCGGCTGCGCGAGCGTTTCGCGCTTGTGGGTCAGGTCTCCCGGCAACTTGACCATGAAGCGGAAGTCATCACTCGTGCGCGCGCCCATGCGTTCCAGCGTCGCCGGCGGCGGGATGCGGTAGTACGTGGCGTTGATCTCGACCGTGTTGAAGTGACGGTCGTAGAAGGGCAGCATCGCGCCACGGGCCGTGCCGGGCGGGTAGAAGGGACCGATCCAGTCGGCGAAGCTATAGCCGGACGTCCCGACCCGGATCGCCCCCGGCGCCGCGCGGCGCGCGGGAGCCGCGGGCGGGCGGGGTGCAGGCGGGCCAGGCTCCGGCGGCCCGAAGAGGTCATGCTGGACCGGGGCCGCCCCCGGAGGTGAAGCGGGCTGGGGGGTCGCACGACGGCGCTCAGACGAATCGTCCCGCATGGCGTGGTTGCTCCGCGCTGGAATCCTCGGTCGACTCGCCGCTGGGCACCTCGCCGGGCGCCCCACCCGGTCTGCCGGCCCTCATCGCCCTACTCGACCCAGATGCATTCGTCACCCCGGGGGCGTGGGCGCCCGTAGCCGTCCGGGTCGTCTGCCGGCGGTCGGGCAAGGCACCCGCCGGTTGGATGCTGTCGTCGCCGTAGTGCTCCCGAATCCCATCGAGCGTGTCGATCAACTCGCGGTAGCGGCGATCCTCCGGGAAAAGACCGATCTGGCGGCGCCCGCCGGTCGGCTGCAATTCCGCCAACGTCAAACCGAGCAGGCGCACGCCCCCCCCGCAGTAGTGCCCCAAGAAAAGCTCCTTGGCAACGCGGTAGATGTCGCGCGTCTCCTGGCTCGGCACCGCCATCACCCGCTGGCGGGTGATGGAGCTGAAATCACTGAAGCGTAGCTTCAGCCGCACGCAGCGGCCGGCATAGCCCTCGCGCCGCACGTCACACCCCACGCGCTCCGCCAACGCCAGCAGGAGCTGTAGGCCCGTCTGCGGAGACTCGATATCCTCGGCGAGCGTATGTTCGTGCCCGAGCGATTTGGCGGCCGGCGCTTGGTGCGAAGGTGTCACCGGTGTGTCGTCGCGCCCCCAGGCGAGTGCGTGCAGTGCTTCGCCGTAGAGACCAAACCGACGCGCCAACAAGGAGCGCGGCGTCTCGGCCAAATCGCCGATCGTCTCGATGCCGTAGAGCATCAAACCCGCTTCGGTCCGCGGACCGACCCCATAGAGCTGACCAACCGGTTTGGGCCAGAAGAGGCGGCGAAATGCCGTTTCCCCAAGCAGTGTCACCCCGCGCGGCTTTTCCAACTTGGCGGCCATCTTCGCAATCGCGCGATTGGGACCAACCCCGATCGAACAGGTGAGTCCAAAACGCGCTTCGATCGAGGCGGCGATCTCGCGTGCAAAGCGATCGACACCCTGCCATCCCCCCTTTCCACGGGGGGTGCCGTTGGGACGCACATCGGTGATATCGAGAAAGGCTTCGTCGATGCTGAACATCTCCACCTGAGGCGTGATCGCCAGCAGATGCTGCAGCAGGCGGCGCGACGTATGAATGTAGAGCGCCGGATGGCAGGGCACGAATTCCGCCTGCGGGCAGAGGCGGCGCGCCTGTGCCGCCGGCATACCGGCCCGAATCCCGAACTCACGCGCCGGATACGAGGCGGAGGCGACGACCCCGCGGCTGGCGGGCAACGCGCCGACCACGACCGGCCGGCCGGCGAGCGCCGGACAGGCTTGGACCTCCAAGGCGGCGAAGTAGGCATCCATGTCGAGATGCAGAATGCGGCGCTCGGCGGACATGTGAGCCTTCCCTCCTGGCGGCGAGGCCAACGGCTGATCCCCAGGCCGATGCCTGGCAGCTAGGCGAACTCCCGATAGACACCGACGACGCGACCCAGAATCCGCAGCGTCGGCGAGCTGGCGGTGACGATCAACGGCGCAAACTCCGGGTTCTCCGGCACGAGGCGGATCTCTCCGCGCTGGCGCTCGAAGCGCTTGACCGTCGTTTCATCCCCGATCATCGCGACGACGATCTCGCCGTTGCGCGGCTCCGGATCTTGGCGCACGAGCACGATGTCGCCCGGCAAGATCCCGGCATCGCGCATGCTCTCCCCGGTTACGCGCAGGGCGAAATCGGATCCGCCGCGCGCGATGCGCTCGGCATCGAGACACCCTTCGACGTGCTCCGGCGCGAGCACGGGGCCGCCGGCGGCAATCCGTCCGAGGATCGGAATGCCGGACCGCGGCGGGGCGAGATCGCCGGCAGCGACCATGTCCGCCCCGGAGGTCTGCAGCGTCGAACGCGACTGCTCCCGGCCGCGACTGCCGCCCATGCCCCACCCCGCTCGAGGTCCGCGCGGACCGAGCCGAATGCCCCGTGCACGGGCCGACCGCTTGCGAATCCAGCCGGCGCGGGCGAGGAGCTGAAGGTGATAGTGCACGCCATTGGTCGAGCGGATTCCAAAGCGCCGGCCGATCTCGCGCAGCGTCGGCGGCGCCCCTTCCGCCGCCTGGCGGTGGACGATGAAGGCGTAGATCTCCCGCGTTCGTGCGGGCAGAGCGGGTGGGGCGGAGACCGGAACCATGAAACCTCCAGTGTGGGAGGGGTTGGGTGTCGGGGGGAAGAGTACTGAACATTTGTTCATCCCGCAACCCCCCTGATTGTGGAATGAGAACTGCTGGTTTGATCATCCAACTTGGGATTCCGCAGGCAGTTGGCCGTGTCGATCTGCTGTCAAGCCAAGGACCTGGAGTCAGCGACGAACAGGGGGGCGCGCTCCGTCCGGGCCGATCGGTCCCGCACGCGAGCAACAACGCCGCAACGAACAGACCGAGAATAGGATGGCCGCCCCGATCGGCCGTCTGCGATCCACAATCAGCGGAGGAAGAGGAGGCTCAGGTCGGGCCAATACGTCACCAACACCAACCCCACCAGCAGCACGAGCAAAAACGGCAGCGTCGCGGCGTACACGCGCAGAATCGGCTGGCGGAAGCGGAACGAGGAGATAAAGAGGTTCAGCCCCACCGGCGGCGTCATGAAGCCGATCTCGAGGTTGGTGAGAAAGATGATCCCGAGGTGGGTCAAGTCAACGCCGTAGCGCTGCGCGATCGGAATGATCAACGGCACGACGACGATCAGCGCGGAAAAGACGTCCATCAAGCAGCCGACGATCAAGAGGAAGACATTCAACGCCAGCAAGAAGCCGAGCCGACTGGTAATGACGCCCTCGATGCCGTCCAGAATCTGCATCGGCACCTCGGCGTCGATCAGGTAGTTGGTCAAGCCGAGGGCCGCGGCAAGGATGATCAGGATCCCGCCGACCAGCGTCATGCTTTCGGTCGCGACACGTGGCAGGCGCCGCCAGGAAATGTCGCGGTAGATCAAGACCTCGACGACGAGCGCGTAGAAGGCTGTCGCCGCGGCCGCTTCGGTGACCGTCAGCTTGCCGCCGTAGATCCCGCCGAGCAGGACGAAGGGCAGCGGGATCTCCCACGCCGCGCCGCGCACCGCGCGCCCCAGCTCGGCCCAGGTGAACGGGGTGCGCCCCCCCACCTTCCAATGCCGCACGCGGAAAAAGGAGTACACCGCCAACAGCAGAATCAGCAATGCACCGGGCAGGATGCCGGCGAGGAAAAGCCGGTCGACGGTCGGACCGCTGAGCGGATCGGCCAGCGAAGTGCCAGCCGTCTGGGTAGCAACGTAGCTGTAGACGATCAGGGCCAGACTCGGGGGAAAGAGGATCCCGAGACTGCCGCCGGTCGTCAGCAGGCCCAGCGAAAAGCGTTCGGAGAAACGATCCTTGAGCAGCGCCGGCATCAGCAGACCGCCGAGCGCGACGATCGTGACCCCGCTGGCGCCGGTGAAGGCGGTGAAAACCGCGCAAGCGATCATCGCGACCAGCGCCAGTCCACCCGGCAGCCAGCCGAAGGCGGCGCGCGTCAGGCGCACAAGGCGTTGCGGCGTGCCTGCTTCGGCGAAGAGGTAGCCGGCGAAGGTGAAAAGCGGGATGGCGACGAGCACCGGCGAACCGGTCATGCGCATCATTTCCGTCACGACGGCGGCGGTTGAAATGTCGGCGGCGGCGAACGCGAGCAGCGCGGCAAGCGCGAGAATCGCGTAGAGCGGCGTGCCGAGCAGCGCGAGCAACGGAATCAGCACAATCCACAACCAGGTCACGCGGTCGTCTCCGCTTGCATGTCACTCAGGCGCCCCTCGCGTTCGGCGGCCAGGCGATCGAGCTCCGCGTTCGGCGCCAGGGCACGATCGACGAAACGCACCGCACAGAGGGCGAACCCGAGAAAGATCACGCCCGCCAGCAGCCACACCGGGAGGCCGAGAAAGCTGGTCGTGCCGAAGTCCTGCTCCTGCCCCATGAAGACCCAGGCGGCGCGCGCGAGCACCAGGCTCACCGTCGCCGCGACGAGGGCGGTGAAGCGGGTGACGGCGCGCTCGACGGGCGCGGGCAGAAGGCGGGCGAGCACGTCCATATGGATGTGGCGCAGCTTTCCGGTCGCTACGATCGCCCCAGCGAAGCCGAGTGCTAAGACGAGATGCCGTAGGAGGGGATCGATCCAGATCAGTCCGGTCTGAAAGACGTTGCGCAGCACGATCTGTAGCATCGCGCCGCCGACCATGCCGAGAATCAGCACGGTCAGGAGCACCCGCTCGCCGATCGCGACCGCGCTCTCCCACCGCGCGCCGCCGATGCGCCGGCGAACCAGCGCCCGCAGGACGATCCAGGCCAAGAGCGCCGCCAGGGCCCAGGGGTAGAAGGTCCCCGCTCCGGCGGTGCCTGCGATCCAGCCCGGCTCCACGGCGCCGTCCCTATCCCTGCTGGCGCGCCGCTTCGAGGGCGGCCGTCAGCCGGTCGAGCAGCTCGGGGTCGTACAGCTCGCCGGCCAGTCGCTGCCAGACACGCCGGCCCACCGCCTCGAACTCCGCCAGCGCTCCGGCCTGCGGGTCGATGCGCTCGATGTTGCGCTCGGAGATCGCCGCGGCCGCCTCATCATTCTGGGCCCGCGTCGCAGCCAGCAGGCGCGAGAAGATTTCCGCCGCAATGCGCTCTAGCGCCTCGGCTTCGTCGGGCCGCAGCTTGTCGAACTGCGACTGGCTCAGCACGACGGCCCCCAGCGCGTGGGTAATCGGGATGTCGGTCATGTAATTGAGGCGGGTGAACCACTGCAGCGAGAGACAAGCATAGGGCGTCGCGTAGACGGCATCGACGATGCCGGTCTGCAGGCTGGTCAAGACGTCGGTGAGGTTCAGCGGCACCGGCGTCACGCCGAGTTCGTCGAGGAACGCCTCGGCGAGCGGATCGCCTTCCCAGAGCCAGGTCTTGCGCGCTTTCAGATCGGCCAGGCTGCGCACCGGGACCTGGCTGAAGAAGTTGACGAAGCCGACTTCAGCCCAGCCGAGCAGGTGGAACCCGCGGTCCGCGAGGCGGCGTTCGAAGGTCGGGTCGAGCACTTCGTGGGCGAGTGAAACCTCCTGTGCATTGCGGAAGAGAAAGGGCAGTTCCATGATCCGCAATGAGGACTCAATTTGTCCCAACCCGACCCCGGTCAGACCGGCGCCATGGATCTGGCCGGTGCGCATCTTGCGCAGCACATCGAGATCGCTGCCCTGCTGGCCGCCCGGATAGAACTTGAAGCCGACTTCACCATCGGTTTCGGCGCGCACGCGCTGGTCGAGCTCATGCATCAGCTTCATCCAGGTCGAGCCCTCAGGCGCGATCGTGGCAACCTTGAAGCGCACCCGCGGGCGTTTCGCCTCGGCGGAGAGCGCGGACAGGAAGACGGCCGCGATCATGATCGGCACCAGGATTCGTAGCCTCAGACGCCCGCTGCGCATCTCGTCTTCCCTCGCTTCCTTACTCTCGGCCACGGCCCACGGCGGGGCCGACGCGTCGATTCGCGGCGGGAGCGGCGGCCAACCGAGCTTCCTCACGCCGCGTCCGCGATGGTTCAGAAGAGCTCGTAGCGCTGCTCCAAGAGCTCACGCGCACGCTGTTGCGACACGGTGTTGATGAAGCGCACCGCCGGCATCGCGCGCGGGTCGTGAACCAGCACATCCTCCAGCGTCGCGGTGAATTCGGCCTCGTCCAACGCCATCACGTTGTGATAGCGGGCGTAGAAAACGCGATGCAGCAGGAAGTCCTCGCCGGCAACCGCGAACGCCTGCTCGAAATACCGGCGCGACTGCTCGAGGTTCCCCCCGAGCCCCTGCGGGATCGTCGCCAGGGTCATCCCCATCACCGCGTAGGGCATGCCGTAGAAGTAGCTGGGTTCGAGGTCGATCGCCGCTTCGAGGAGCACGAACACGTAGGGCAAGTCGAGCATCTCCCGCGGCCGGTCGAGATTGGCGAGCACGTATTGGCCGAGGCAGGCCCCGGTCCAAAGAAGAAGCGGCGCCAAGTCCCGCGGCTGCTCGGCGGCAATGCGCCGGCGCAGCGCATCCGGGCCGGCGTCCCACGCTTCGGCGAACCAGTCGATGCGGCGTAGGAAGCGGCTCCCGAGCTCGCGGCCTTCGCGATAGAGCTCGGTCGCGTAGCCGGGATCCTCGTCTCCCACGAAGATCAGCGCGTAGGAGGCATAGAGCTGGACGGTTGTCGTCCAGACATCGGTGTTTCCCGGATCGGAGCGGCAAAGCCCCCGCAACAGGAGGATCTGTCCCGGGATGCCTTGGCGGGCGGTCTCGATGTCGGCCGAGGAGAACGTCTCGGCCAAGGCGGCATCGATCAGCGGAACGGTCGAGTAGACGAGAAGCTTCTGGCGCGAACAGCCACTACCGGCGAGCAAGACCGCCGCGAGACAGACAGCGACCCCAATCCACCGTCCGCGTAGGGCGGCCTGCCGACGTCCGTTCATCGGGTCTACACCTCTCTCTAGCCCGCTCGTCACCGTCCTCCGGCGCTGAGCGCGCAGGGCACTCTAGCGCCGGTCCGCCAGGCTGTCAAACGCCCTCACCGGGAACCGCGCGCCCGCGCTCGGTGTCTTGACGCATGGCGCGGACGTCAGTACAATTCCGCCCCGTCCGACGCGTCAGGTTTCTTGTCGAATGCGCAAGGTCAAGGTTGGCAAGAGGATCCAACGATGATCGAAGTTCGTGGATTGACGAAACGATTCGGTTCGACGGTCGCTCTCGACGATGTCGACTTCGACGTCGCCCAGGGGGAAGTGCTCGGTTTCCTCGGCCCCAACGGCGCCGGCAAGTCGACCGCGATGCGCATCATCACCTGCTATTTCCCGCAGGACGCGGGCCAGGTGCGCGTGGGCGGACTCGACACCCGCACCGACAGCGTCGCCGTCCGGCGGCGGATCGGGTACTTGCCGGAAAGCGCCCCGCTTTATCAGGACATGGGCGTCGAGGAGTACCTCGCCTTCATCGGGCGCATCCGCGGCCTCGACCCACCGCAACTGCGCCGCCGGATCGCGGACATGATCTCCGTCTGCGGCCTGACTCGCATGGCCCACCGCCTGATCGGCACCCTCTCGAAGGGTTACCGCCAGCGCGTCGGGCTGGCCCAGACGCTGATCCACGACCCGGACGTCCTGATTCTCGACGAGCCGACGACCGGCCTCGATCCGAACCAGATCGTCGAGATCCGTGACCTGATCCGCCGTGTCGGGCGCGAGAAGACCGTCATCCTGAGCACGCACATCCTGCCCGAGGTCGAGGCGACCTGCAGCCGTGTCCTGATCATCAACGAGGGTCGCATCGTCGCCAGCGGCACGCCGCAGGAGCTGGCGACGCAGTCGCAGGGCGAGGCGCGCATCTTTGTGACCGTGAAGGGCACGCCGGCGGCCGAGGTCGAAACCAGCCTCGCCGCGGGCGGCTTCGCGCGCGATCTGCGCGCGCTCGAGGCGGCGGCGGGCACGGCCCGCTTTGTCTTCCAGAGCGACGTCGCCGATCCGGAGGAGCAGCTCTTCCGCCTGGCCGTCGCGCAGCAGTGGACCCTGACCGAGCTGCGCCGCGAGTCGATGAGTCTCGAACAGGTCTTCACGCGCCTGACGACGCGCGAGGGCGTCGCCCCGCGTTAGGCGCGCGGGAAGCGGGCGGCGGGCGCGCTGCGGCGACCCGCGCCGCCCCGAGAAGCATGGGCCCGGGGGGGCGACCGGCGTCCCCAAGAAGAGGAATGCGACGATGAGCAATGTCTTCGCCATTGCGGGCAAGGAGTTTCGCAGCTATTTCGAGTCGACGATTGCCTACATCTTCATGGTCATCTTCCTCGTCTTGACCTCGTTGCTCTTCTTCGAGCTGCAGAAGTTTTTCGTCATCGGCCAAGCGACGCTGCGCGACTTCTTCGGCCTCGTGCCGATCGTCATGCTCTTCTTCATCCCGGCGATTTCGATGCGCATGTGGGCCGAAGAACGCAAGCTCGGCACGCTCGAAACGCTGATGACGTTGCCGGTGCGCGACTGGGAGGTCGTCCTGGGGAAGTTCGCCGCGAGCATGCTCTTCCTGTTGATCACGCTCGCGCTCACCTTCCCGCTGCCAGTGATGGTCGTCGCGCTCGGGAATCCCGACCCGGGGGCGCTGATCGGCGGCTACTTGGGGCTCGTCCTGCTCGGCGCGGCCTACCTCTCAATCGGCCTCTGGATCTCGTCGCTGACCGAGAATCAGATCGTCGCCTTCATCAGCGCCGCGGTCATCTGCTTGATTCTCTTCATCATCGGGGTCGACATCTTTCTGACCGCCTTGCCGCGCTGGATGGTCCCCTTCTTCAAGAGCATCGCGCTCGGCAGTCGTTTTAGCTCGATCGAGCGCGGCGTGATCGATTTGCGCGATCTGCTCTACTACGTCTCGATGATCGGGTTCTTCCTCTTTCTGAATGTGCGTTCGGTCGAGCTGCGGCGCGGCGCCTAGGGGCGCCGGCGGGGAGCGCGGAGCAGGCACGACGCACACGGCGGAGCGCAGGAACGAAGGAGCACAGAGCGATGGCTGAGTCGATCGGCAAGGGACGCAGGATGAGCGCGGCGATCGTCGGCACGATCCTGGTCGCCGCCATCCTGATCCTGATCAACGTGATCTTCTCCGGGACCTTGATCCGTCTCGACCTGACGGAGGGCAAGGAATTCACGATCTCGGAGGCCACACGCGAGATCCTCGGCGATCTCGAGGACCTGGTGACGATTACCGTCTACATGTCCGCAGACATGCCGCCGCAGCTCTCGACCCTGCGCCGGCAAGTCTCCGACATGCTCGACGAGTATCGCAACTACGGGCGCGGCAAGGTGCAGGTTGACTTCGTCGATCCGGCCGGCGATCCGGAGCTCGAACGCCGCCTGCGGATGCTCGGCATTCCGCAGATCCAGGCCCAGACCGTCGAGCGCGACCAGCTCCAGGTCGTCAACATCTACCTCGGGCTGTCCGTCACGTACTTGGACCAGCAGGAAGTGCTGCCGGTGATCGAGGACACCTACGCGCTCGAGTACGACCTCACGGCCGCGATTCTCAAGGTGAGCCGCGAGGAGGAAGACGTCGTCGGCATCCTCGCCGGACCGGTGCTGCACGAGCTCTCCACGGACATGACCGGATTGAACGAGCTCCTCCAACGGCAGTTCACGATTCGCTCGGTCGATCTGGGCGAGGGCGAAGAGAGCGTCCCCGAGGAGATCGATCTGCTGATCGTCGCCGGACCGAACAACGTGCCCGACCGCATCGAGTACCAGCTCGATCAGTTCCTGATGCGCGGCGGCCACGTGCTCTTTCTGGTCGATCCGATCCGCCTGCCGGAAGGCGGCGGGCTGCAGGCGATGCCGGTGACGAGCGGCATCGAAGATCTCCTCGCCCACTACGGCGTGCGCGTCCAGAAGGCGATGGCGCTCGACCGCGCGTACTGCTCAACGGCGAGCTTCGCCGGTGGATTCGTCCGCTACACCGTTCCCTACCCTTACTGGCCGAAGGCGATCCCCGAGCTGCTCAACCAGGAGCATCCGATCACCAACCGGCTCGAATCGCTGACCCTGCCGTGGACGGCGCCGCTCGAAGTCGACGTGCCGATCGCCGAGGGCGATCCACTGCCACGCATCCGCGAACTGGAGCGCGCCAACGAAGAGGCGCGGCGCGAGATCGCCCGCCAACTCGGGGTCGAACTGGAAGAGGATCAGGCCACTGAGGCCGGCGCCGACACAAGCGCCGGGAGCGCGACGGCCGATCTCGCCACCCGCGCCGCCGCCGACACCGCCGCGGCCGCCGGCGAGGGGGACGCGCTTGCCTCGCCGCGCGCCGATGTCCTCGTGCGCACCTCACCCAGCGCCTGGCAGGTCAGTGGGCGCTACGACCTGAATCCGCAGCAGCCGTTCCGCCCGACGGGCGAGACCGACTCCGAGGTCCTCGCCGTCGCGCTGCAGGGCCGCTTCGACAGCTACTTCGCCGAGCGCAACGCCCCGCCGCTGCCCTCCGCCGCCGCCGACAGCGCGGCCGCGGTCGCGGCACCGACCGAGACGCCGCTCGTCGCGAGTCCCGAGACGCGCCTGCTCGTCGTCGGCAATGCCCAGTTCGCGACCGACACCTTTCTCGGGCAATTCCCGGCCAACTCCGTCTTCTTGCTCAACGCGATCGACTGGATGACGTTTGGCGACCAACTGATCAGCATTCGTTCCCGCGGCGCCACGGAACGCCCGCTGGCGAGCATTGCGGATGCCGCCAAGTCGCGCATCAAGCTCGCCTGCATCTTGGGAGCGCCGCTGCTGGTCGTGCTCTACGGCGTGCTGCGCGCGACGCATCGCCGGCGCCGCCGTTCGGCGCAGGAAGTGGCCGCTCGGGACGCATAGGGGAGGAAAGCGACGATGAGTTCGAGGTCGATGGTCGTGCTGGCCGTACTGGCGGCCATCCTGGTCGTCATCGCGATCACGTCGCGGCGCGCCGAACGCGCCGAAGAGACGTTGGCCACCGGTCCGATCTTCCCGCAGGCGGACTGGGAGGCGGTGACCACGATCACGCTCGCGGCCGACGGCGACACGGTGCGCCTGGAGCGCCCGCAGGACCGCTGGCGCGTGGCGACCGAGGGCGGCTTCCCGGCCGACACGACCTTGGTGGCGCGGATGCTGGAGAAGACGGAGCTCTTCGACCGCCGCCACTTGCGTTCGCGCGCTCCGGAGATGCAGGCGAAATTCGAGGTCGACGCGGGTTCCGGCATTGCGGTCCAGATGTACGCCGCCGGGGGCGACCCAGTCGCCCGCTTTCGCATCGGCAAGACGGGACCCGACTTCCGCAGCCAGTACCTGCGACCCTTTGAGCGCAACGAGGTGTATCTGATTCCCGACTACCTGCGCTCGGCCTTCGACGTCTCCCGATCGACCTGGCGTGACCGGCGCATCTTTGACTTCGATGCCGAGAAGGTCGCGCAGGTGCGCTTTGAAACGGCCGCCGGCCCACCGATCGTCGTCGCCCGCAATGCCACGGGCACGCTGCGCATGGTGGCGCCGGAGAGCACCGCGGTGAAGGAGCCGGTGATCCAGTCCACCCTGCGCATGCTCGGCACGCTGCGCGCCGACGCCTTCCCCGACTCGATTCCGCCCCTGGACGCGATCGGGCTGGCGGAGCCGCAGCAGCGAGTCGCGGTCACACTCGAAGACGGGGCCCAGTACGCGCTCGAATTGGGGATCGCCGACTCCGCGGCGGCACAGACGTATGCCAAGCGGGCGGCGGACGAAACGCTCTACTTCTTGCGCACGAGTCGGCTCAGTTCGCTGCTGCGCGGAGCGGATGAGCTGCGTGACGATGCGGGCGCCGGCGCGCCGGCGCCCGGCGCTCCGCCGCCCGGCCTCCCTCCGGGCGTTACGCTTCCTCCGGGCGAGTAGCGGGAGGTTGCATGAATCAACGGACGCGCAGTCATGGCCGGCCGCAAACCCCCCTGACTGCGCGTGGGCCGATCGGTGCGAGCTATCTCTGGGCCGGACTGCTCTGCCTGCTGATCCTCGCCGTCTTCGTCACGCTCGAGCCAGTGTTGCGGGTCGAGGCGCTCTGCTTCGACGATCCCGAGTTCTTGACCGACAACCCGCTCATCCGCGACCCGGGATGGGATTCGATCGAGCGCTTTTTCGCCGAAGTCTTCGCCCCCTCGACCGTGCGCGGCTACTACATCCCGCTCACGATGACGTCGCTCGCCGCCGATGCCGCCCTCGGCGGGAGTCCCGAGCAGCTTTCCCCCTTTCACCGCACCGACCTGTTGCTTCATCTGGCAACGACGTTGCTGCTCGCACTGCTGCTCGCGGAGCTGTTCGGTCGGCGCCTCTTCGCACTTCTCGCGGCACTCCTGTTCGCGCTGCACCCGGTCGTGATCGAGCCCCTCGCCTGGATCGCGGAGCGCAAGACGATGCTGGCCGGTGCCTGCTCGTTGCTCAGTCTCTTCTGCTACGCGCGGGCGGTGCGCGGCCGGGGAGGCGCCTACTGGGCCGGCGCCTGGATCGCCTACCTGTTCGCGCTGCTCGCCAAGCCGACGAGCATGCCGTTGCCGCTCTTGATGCTGATGCTCGATGTCTGGCCGCTGCGGCGCCTGCGCTGGCGCGCGCTGTGGGAGAAGACCCCCTTCTTGCTCTTGATGGGCGCCTCGGCCGTCATCACGCTGGTCTCCCACGCGCGCACCGCCGACGTCGCACTCTTCGCCAGCTACACGCCGGGCCAAGCGCTGTTGCTGATCGCCTTCAAGATCGCCTTCTATCTGCAGAAGCTCGTCTGGCCCGCCCCCCTGACCCCCTGCTACGTGCCGCCCCACCCACTGACGCCCGCCGATCCGGCCCTGGCGGCGAGCGTCCTCGTGGTGCTCGGGCTCGCAGCCGGCGCGCTCGCGGCGTGGCGGCGCACACGCGCCCCCTTGGCCGCCCTCGGCTTCTTCGTCGTCGCGCTCTTCCCGGTGCTCGGCACGGTGCAGTACTCCTGGGTCATCGTCTCCGACAAGTACCTCTACCCCCTGCCGCTCCTTGCCGCCCTGCTGGCGGCCGGCGCACTCTGGGTTCGCTTCGTGCCGCCGCGGACGCGCGCGCGCGAGGCGGCAGCGGCCGCCGGCAGCCGGACGGGGCGGCGCGCGCGCGTCGTCGGCGCGCTCGTACTCCTCCTTCTGGCGGCGGTCGCGGGTTGGACGTCGCGCGCGCAGCTCGCCTACTGGCGCACGACCGAGGCGCTCTACGAGCACATGATCGCACACGCGCCCGAAGAGGCGCTGCTTTACAGCAACCTCGCGCTCGAGTACGAACGCCAAGGCCGCTTGCCCGAGGCGCAACGCGTCCTGACCGAGGCATTGCGTCACGATCCGGATGCCGCGCGTGTGCATGCCAACCTCGGCGCCGTGCTCGAGAAGCTCGGGCGCCCGGCCGAAGCGCTCGAGCATTTCCGCGCCGCCCGGGCGCAGAGCGACGAACCGGCGGAGATCGAAAGCAGCATCGCCAATTCGCTGCTCAGTCTCGGACGCGCCGCCGAGGCGCGCACCCACTTGGAGGAGGCACTGCGCCTTGATCCCCGCTCGGCGGCCGCGCACACGAATCTCGGCCGCGCCCAGGCGATGCTCGGCGAACGCGAGGCGGCCCTCGCCAGCTTCCGGCGCGCCGCCGAGCTCGATCCGCTCGCCTACACCGCCTACGGCAACATCGGCGGCCTGCTCGCCCAGGCTGGGAATCACGCGGACGCGATCGAGCACTACCGCAAGGCGCTCTCGATCGAGCCGCGCTTCGCCCAGGGCCACAGCAATCTCGCCTACAGTTTGACGCAGCTCGGACAGCTGGATGAGGCGGCGGAGCACTACGCACGGGCACTGCAGCTACGGCCCGACCTCTACCCCGCCTACGTCGGGCTGGGCGCGATTCGCCTCGCTCAGGGCCGCGCCGCGGACGCGCAACGGCTTTTCCGCCAAGCGCTCCAACTCCGGCCGGGAGACGCGCAGGCACAAGCGGGATGGCAGCGCGCGCGAGCCGCGCAGGCGCCCGGCCAGCGTTGAGGCGCTCGGGGAAGCGCCCGGGCCGCCGGTCAGACCTGCATCAGGGAGGCCGGTTCCGTCACTCCCACCCCACGCCCCAGACGCAGCAGGCGCCGCAAGGTCGCTTCCAGGGTGGCGATCGGTAGTGGGCGAGCGAAAGCCCCGGCCAAGTTGCGCGGCAGCGCCAGCGGGGAGAGGCCCGACAGCTCCGCTCCGTCGCGCCCGACGAGCAGGACGGGCAGCCGACTCCGGTTCTCCTCGACCTCGCGCCAGAAGGAGCCGCCACTGCGCCAACTGGAGAAGATGTCGCTGATCAGCACGTCACAGGGCCACTGGCGGAGCTGATGCCACGTCTCGGTCGGACCGCCGCTGGCGCGACACGCGTAGCCGCGGCTGGCCAGGTAGCGGGCGAGACGGCGCGCCTCGTCGTACCGGGCGAAGCCGATCTGGATCCGGCGCGATGTCCCGAGCGGAGTGGCGATCAGCGCTACGGCCTGCACGAGCTCGTCCACGACGCCCTGCGGCCCGCGGCTGGCGGGTACCAGGCTGACGGGCAGGTCGAGGGCCTCGATCTGCGCCGCGTAGTCAGACGGCTGCGCGCACAGAGCCCAGGCGGGGGTGGGCGGGTAGATCAGGCCGGGATGCCCGAGCGCCTGGTAGGCGAAGAGCGTCTCGAGATCGATCAGCGAGGGCGTGCAGCCATTGAGCGTGCAGACGACCGCGGCCGGGTAGCAGCGATCGAGCGCCGCGATCGCCTCCGGCAGGGAGGCGGCCCAACACGTTGCGAAGCCGGCATCGGCGAGCAGCGCTTGCGTGCGCGACGCCAGCGCGGGGCTGCGGACCCAGATGAGAATGTGTGGCGTGTCGCCGGACCGTAGCACCCTGCGGTTCGCCTCCGTCGACACTCCCTGCCCTCGCAGCGGGCCTCCTCGGGAAAGGGCATCCCGCCACCAGGTGGCGCAGAATAGCAAAGCGCGGCCGCGGCGCAAGCATTTCGAGATCGCTTTAAGCAATTGAACTTACTTGACGCCATGAAAGCAGGTTACGAGTTCGAGACGAACTCCGATCGCTGTGGCCAAAGCCCGTGGATGCCGCCCGTGTGGAGGAAGAGCACGCGCTCGGCGGCGGGCAGACTGCCCGCCGCCAGATCGTGCCACAGCCCGGTGAACGCCTTGCCGGTGTAGACCGGATCGAGCAGCATCCCGGTCCCTCGCGCCACGCGCGCGATCGTCTCGACCTCCTGCGGATAGACCGCGCCGTAGGCGGGGCCCGCGTAGCGGTCACAGAGATCGATCCAGTCCGGATCGACGTTGGCCGCGAGGCCGAAGCGCTGCTCGAAGTCGGCGATGATGCCTTCAATCTGACGCCGGAAGTAGACGGTCGTACGCTGGACAATGTATCCGCGGACGCGCAGCTTGAGCCCCAACAAGCCGATGCCGAGCAGCAGCCCGGCGTAGGTGCCGCCGGAGCCGACGGCGCACACGATCCGCCGCCAGGGCAGTGCCGGCGCTTGGCGGCAGAGCTCGCTCAGCATCGCCACGTAGCCCCAGGCACCCCAAGCATCCGAAGCCCCCTCCGGCACGACGTAGGGTACTTCCCGGCGCGCCCGCAGCTCATCGGCCACCGCCGCCATCTGCGCGTCGCGCTCCTCGTACTCGCCCGGCGTCACCCAGCGCACCTCGGCGCCAACGAGTCGATCGATCAGCAGATTGCCGTCCGCCGGCAGTGGCCGCCCATCGGGTGAGCGCAGGAGCAACGTGCAGCGCCAGCCGAGACGCGCGGCGGCAACCGCCGTCGCGCGGGCATGGTTTGACTGCGCCCCACCGCAGGTCACGATGTGCGTCGCGCCGCGGCGGCGCGCTTCGGCGAGGACGAACTCAAGCTTGCGGATCTTGTTGCCGCTCATCGCCAGGCCGGTCAGATCGTCGCGCTTGCAGTCGATCGCCGGCGCGGCGGGGTGGGGCTGCAGGCGCGTCAGCGCCTCGATTGGCGTCGGCAGCCGCGCCAGGTGCACACGCCCGGGCAGGGCGGCCGTCAGTCGATGCAGGCGGGCGGGATCGACCGGGGGCATCCTAGTGGAAGATGCTCCGCAGCCACTCGAAGCCGAAGATGCGCTGCGCGTCGTTGACGACAATCAGCACGACCAGGGCGAGCAGCAGGAGCATGCCCGCTTGCTGCACTGCCATGCGCGCCCGCACCGGCATCTCGCGCCGGATCAGCGCCTCGCCGCTCAGGATCAGCAAGTGTCCGCCATCGAGGGCCGGGATCGGCAGCAGATTGAAGCAGCCGATATTGACGCTGATGAAGCCGATGAAGCTCAGCAGATGGACGATGCCCTTGCGCGCGCTATCGCCCGAGAGTTTGGCAATCATGATCGGTCCGCCCAAGTCGCGGATCGAGACCTGCAGCGTGACCAGCTTCCAGATGTTGCCCGCCACGAGCGTGACGATGTTCGTCGTCGCATAGACGCCCGAAAGGAGGATCTCCCCCGCCGACCCGGGGCGAAAGACGACTTCCGGACCGATGCCGATCTGGCCGATCGTGGTGCTCTCGCCATCGATTGTGGTCTCGATCGCTTTCGGCGTCAGGGTGAAACGCTCCTCCTGCTCCACGCGTGCGACGACGATCTCCGTTTCGACCTCGGCGCGCGGATGCACCGCCGCGAGCAGATCGTCCCAGTTCTCGATCGGCTCGCCGGCGACGGCGACGATCCGATCCCCGGGGAGCAATCCCGCCTCATCCGCCGGCCAGCCGGGCGTCAATTCCCCGACGACCGCTTGCGAGCTCGGCTCGGGAATGCCCTTGATGACCGAGATACCCGTGTAGAGGAGCAC
>Ga0180429_10001451_pt1 | contig 20164 bp, 12 predicted proteins | sample SS_ome_FD_132428 | JGI IMG/M metagenome (GOLD analysis project Ga0180429, IMG submission 132428) | Hypersaline lake sediment archaeal communities from the Salton Sea, California, USA - SS_1_S_1 metaG | ecosystem: Environmental > Aquatic > Non-marine Saline and Alkaline > Hypersaline > Sediment ...
AGCAGCAGGTCGAGGTAGTCGCTGAGGTCGACTTTCTCGAACTGTACGGCGTCCTCGACGTCCCGGTCGGACAACGCCGTCGAGTTCCAATCTGGCGTATCCGGGGCATTCTTGACGGCGACCCTCGTGCCGTTGAGGTATGCCACGTAGCCGTCATCGTAGGCCACCTCCAACTCGAGGTCGGAAAAGTCCGCCGGATCGGTCACCGTAAACGGCACGCGGACGAGCGCCGAGGCGTTGACTGGGATAATCGTCTCGATCAAATCGAAACTGGTATCGGCGACCAACTCCAGGTCGAAGCTGATGTCGCTGCTGGTCCGCGACTTCTGATGGATCTCGACGGCCAAGACATTGTCGCCTTCCACGAGCTGCCAGCCGGGATCAATTGCAGGCTCGTGGAACGCCGTCTCGCTGCCGGTATCGTTGCCCGCGAAGGTAACGTAGTCGATCGCCCCGACGGGCATATTGCTTCGGGCGAGTTCCTGGCCGTTTAGATAGACGACCGCGCCGTCGTCGCGCCGCAGCCCGAGCGTCAAGTCGGTGATGCTCCATGCATTGTCGACGTTGAAGGTACGGCGGAAGTAGGTGGTAACGTGTTTGTTGCTGGAGTTGCCACCGTAACTGACCACGGTGGCCTCGTTGCCGTCGCCGTAGCCGAGTTCGGCCGGTCCGGCGCTCCACGCGGCGTCGTCAAAGCCGGTGGTGTACCAGTCGGTTCCCTGATCGGACCCGTCGTCGAGGTATCGCCACGTCGAGCCGGCGGAGACCAACGTAGTGGTCCCGCCGGGAACGGATAGTCCGAACCCGAGACCCGTGGTGCCGGTGGCCCAGGCGTCGTCGACAAAGCCGTTTTCCATCCAAGTCGGGTCAAGCGGGCCGGCCGTCGGCACGTGGTACTTCACCGCGTCGCCTTTGTCGACCAGTACGGTCGTGCCGTGCTCCTCGTACATCACACCGTAGGAGATCTCTTCCAATTGCCGGGGGTACTCGGGCGAATAGCCGTGTACCAAGACGTCGGACTCGTCGAAGAGGCCGAGGAATTCGCCGCCGCTGGTGAGGCTGAAATCGGTGTGCAAGTAGCCGTGTTCGTCCAGCGCGGGGTTTGTAATGTCCAGGCCCGAGGCACACACGATCATGTAGTCGCCGGCCGCGATCAAGGTGTCGGGAGGAAACAACCACGAGTGGCCCTCATCTCTCAACTCCCAATTATCCAGGTCGACGTCGGCGGCGCCGGGGTTGTACAGTTCGATCCAGTCGGGCGTCAGGACGTTGCCCCACGGATGGCTCTCGCTGCCGCGGACGCGCGTTTCGAGTCCGCTGTCATTGATGGTCATGAACTCGTTTATCAGCACGTCGCCGGCCAGCAGAAGCCGCGGTTCGAGCAGTTCAAAAGCGAGCCGATCAAAACGGCGACACTTCAATCCGGCAGTCGCCGACTTGCGGCGAGACAGCTTCCGCGGCGCCATCGCAATTCACCTTTGGGAAGTGCAAAGAACGAACGTTCTCGGGCGAGCCCCACCTCAACCTATTATTGTGACAGAAAACTCGGAAAATGCAAGGAAGTATTCGTTCAATCCGTTCGTAGTGCCCCGATTCATTGGACGTGACCATCTCGTGCAGGAAGAGGAGGAGGTAGTCGTCGTTGTCAAGATCGTCCCTGCAGGCGAGCCTACCCTGACCTACTGGACTGACCCGCCCGACTAGGCCGTTTCGCTCTTCGGAGGATGCTCGGCGTGTTGATCTTGCTCGGCTTTCTGCATTACCTCAGACACTTCCTGCCGGCTGCCGAGGTAGTAACCGACGCCGATCATCGCGATGAGGATGCAGAACAAGCGGTACGCCAGGGCGACGACCAGGCCTTGTCCCGGGGCTATGTCGGCCTCGCCGGGCACCCGGGTGTAAAGGAAGTCGAGCACGAGTTCGAAGGGCCCCATCGGCAACGGCAGCGCGCCGGTCGAGGCGCTCAACGGGCTGACGACGAAGTGGGTGCCCAGCGAAAGGACTTCGCCGGGCAGACCGCTGGCGATCAGGTAGATGCCGGTGGCGAAGAGGCTGTGGACGCCCAAGCTCATGGCGGCCGCGTTGAGCAATACGTTGGGCTGGCGGCGATACATGCGGATCGCTTCGATGAGGTCTTCGATCGCGCGCCCCAGGCGCGGAATGCGTCCCAAGGCGGCGGTCAGTTTTCCTTCGGTCACGCCGGGGGTCATCAACGCTCCGATTCCGACGCCGCCGAGAATCGTCGCCGCGAAGGTGAGATTGCAGATGAAGCGAATTTCCGGTACCTGGATATCCCAGAACCCGGTCGAGATGATCGACACCGCCGCCAGCACGAAGAGCATGTACAGCCCGATGATCCGGTCGACGGCCACCGAGGCAACCGCCTTGGCGCGGTGTTCGGGAAACTCGCGGGCGAGCATTACGGCCTTCAACAGATCGCCGCCGACGATGCCCATCGGAGCCAGGTTGAACAGGTAACCGAGGAAACCGATCCGCAGCGCGTTGGTCGGTCGCAACGGCAGGTCGAGCGCGCGAACCAGATACCACCATCGGACCAGGGTCAACATCGTCGCCGTGGCACAAAGCACCCAGGCGCCGGCCAGTGTTCCCCAGTGTTTGGGCTGGTTGATCAGGTTTGCGAAGACGTTCGGACCGCCTTCCCTCGGTTGAATCGCGCGCCACACCAGGTAAGCGATGATGCCTACCGATAGGCCGATCTTCAGCGACAGGATCGAGATCTTCTTCAGTCGTTCGGCTTGTTCGGGCGTTAACTGCACGCGGCATACCTCTCCATGTTTACCATAGCTTAAGACTCCAGGTCACGGCAACAAGCCAGGCCAGGGCACAAACCTGGCTGGACCGCGACGAGTAGACGATTTCCACCGGCGAGCCGCCGGCGCCCTCCATGCTGGCCAGGCGGAGGTAGTTGAGCACTCCAAAGGCCACGAACGGCATCGAGGCCATCTCGCGCCCCTTGGTCAGTATGTCTGCTTCGATGCTGTAGAGGGCATAGGACAAAACGGCCACGCCGGCGCAGAGCGTAGTGGCCTGATCGAGAAACGCCGTGCTGTATCCGCGCAGGCTGGGCCGATGATTGTGATCCAACCCTTCGATCAGATCCGCCCGACGTTTCGTAAAACCGAGGAAAAGCGCCAGCGACGACGTACACAGCAGCAACCACGCCGACGGAGTCGCGCCGACCAGCGCACATCCCAACAGCACGCGGATTACGAAGCCGGAGGAAAGCAGAAAGACGTCGAGCAGCGCGACGTGCTTTGCCCCCAGACTGTAGGAGAGGTTGATTCCCACGTAGCCGACCACCAGGCTCAACACACCCGCCTTGCCGGTTGCCAGCGAGAGGCCCAATCCAAGAAGAAGCAAGACCACGATCTGCACTTCCGCCGTTGAGACCGAAACCTCACCAGAAGCGATGGGGCGATTCTTCTTGCGCGGGTGCAGGCGGTCGGCCTCGGCGTCGAACAGATCGTTGAGCGTGTAGATGGCCGAGTTGATCAGGCAGAACCCCAGCAGTCCCAGCAGGAACGGGACGATCTCGAACTCGGCGACGCCCTGCTCCGACCTCGTATTGGCTACCCACGCAAAGGGAACGGGGATCAGAACGAAGATGTTCTTGACCCAGTGCTTGGGGCGGGCAAGACGAATCAGGCCGTTTGGGTTTTTCATGTCAGTTCGAGCGGGAAGAAACCACGAATAAGCACGGATGAATGCAGATGAGGACGTGTCAGAAGTTGATCCTCCGCATCACGAACCGCGGCAGGTTGCGAATCACGCACATCACCAGCCGCCACATGGGGGGGGCGTAGACTACCGGCCGGCCGCGGTCGATTGCCTTGAGCACGCGCCGGGCGACGTCGTCCGGTTCGCCGGCAAACGGGGGCGGTTTCAATCCGGCGGTCATGCCCGTCTTCACGAAACCAGGCTTCACGCACACCGTCTTCAGGCCCTCGGCGCGGAACTTGTGGTCGAGCCCTTCCAGGTAGTGCGAGAGCCCTGCCTTGGCCGATCCATACAGTATTACCGTCTTGCGGCCCCGGTCGCCGGCCACGCTGCTGAAGACACAGAGCAGCCCGCCGCCTCGCGTCAGCAGACGCCGCCGGGCCTCTTCGCAGAACAAGACCGTGTTGGCGTAGTTGGCCGTCACTACTCGGGCCGCCCAATCCGGATCGTCTTCGAGTTGTTGCTGCGTGCCGAAAAGCCCGGCCGTGACGATCACCGTGTCGAAATCGCCCAGGGCCGCGTCGGCCGCATCCAAAGCGGCGGCGAAGGTCTCCGGGTGAAGCAGATCGCAATCGGCCGTTTGCACCGGGCCCGAGGCCCCGCGCACCTCCAGGTCGCGAGCGGTTCGCTCCAGTTGTTCCGGCACGTGTTCCAGCAGAAAGAGCTGCTCGCCGCGTTCGGCCAACAGCCGCGAAAGCGATCGCCCCATTCCCTTCGTTGCTCCCAGGAACACGACTTTCATAATGCGTCTCCCAACAAGCGAACCGACAGGGCACTGCGGAGCTTTGCCTGCGGGTCCCACTTTCTGCGGACCGCGTTGAACGCTTCGAGACGCGGCTCCATGGCGGCGAAATGCTCGGGCCTGCTCAGCGCGTCCTTGGTCAAATAGATCCGGCCTCCCTCGGCAATGACCAACTCGTTGAGCCGGTCGACGAACGGTTGTGTTTTTGTCGGGTGGATCGGGAAATCCATCGCAATCGAGATCCCCGGCCGAGGAAACGAAAGCATGCCTTTCCCTTCCGACCCGCAGTCCTTGATCACGCACAAGAAAGCCCCGCCACCGCTGGAAACGAACAGCTCCAGGAACCGCCGGGCGGGGCCGTTGTCGTCTGCATGCGGAAGCACGCACTGGTATTGCGCGAAGCCGCGGCGCCCGTAGATCAGGTTCCAGTCGTCCGCCACGTCGAGCGGGTAAAAGAACGATTCGGGGTGCTCGATACCCTGTCTGATTCGCTGAAAGTGCTTCCGATAGTAGAGCACGTTGAATGCCTTCATGCTCGGGCGGCACAGCGCGAAGTTGGGCAACTCCACCGGGACGCGAAAACGTCGCTTCAACGGCGGCCGCGCGTCGGGGGCCTCGTCGGCGTTTGCCCAGCGACCCTTCATAAGGATGCCGCGGCCGAGGTCTTCACCCCGGGCAAGACAATCCACCCAGCCGACGGTCATCGGCCAGCCGACGGCCGCTTCCTTCAGCCCGGCTACCATGGAGTCGAGATTGTCGATCCGTTCGCTCTCTCCCCAAATCCACGGCGTGGGGATCTTTCGCAACGAGAACTCGACCTCCAGGATGTGTCCCGTCAATCCCATGCCGCCGATGGTCGCACGAAACAGTTCCGGCTCCCGTTGCTCGGAACACTCGATGATACGCCCGTCGGCCAGGCGGAGTCTCAGACTGCGAACGTGTTGGCCGAAGCAACCGTCGACGTGGTGGTTCTTGCCGTGAACGTCGGAGGCGACCATTCCGCCGAGCGTTACGTACTGCGTTCCCGGCGAAACGGGCGTAAACCAACCCCTTCGCAACAGCAGCCGGTTCAACGCGAACAGCGAGAATCCCGCCTCGGCTCGGGTGACCCCGCTGTCGGGGTCGAACGCCAGCAGCCGGTCGGCCAGAGTGGTGTTGGCAACCAGATCGTCGACCGTGGCCGGCAGGGCCGCATCACCGTAGGAACGTCCGAGGCCACGGCAGAGGTTGGCCCCGGCGACGCCCTGCTCAAGGTCCTCCGACATGATCTCGAACCCTTCGAGTACGGGAAACCGGCCCCAGGCGGTCAGTCTTGTTCGATACGGCTGCGACGCCATCGAAGTCTTTCTCACTCGAATCCCGGAAGCAACCTCTGCCGCGGTGGATGGATCCGCTCCTGATAGAGTAGCCGGTAACCTTCGACCAGATGTGTCATAACCTCCATAACGAGCAGATCGGCCCTGGTCATTACGTGCCGGGTGCTTCGCTCGCCGAGTCCGAGGACGAGTTCTTCGAGTACGCGTAAGTGCAGTTGCATTGTCTGCCCGGCGGTCATCCCGGCCGATACCAACAACTTGGCCAAACGCCTTAATTCGTCGCCGAGGTTACCCGAACCCATAATCACGTAGGTCCGCAGCAGTTCGCGATAGTGGTCGATCAATTCGGTGGGCAAGAGTGCTTCGACCGCCGAACTGTTCGGCTGCGATACCGCGTGACCGCGGAGTGATTCCAGGTCGGCCACAAGGGTCCGTTGCTGTTGCAGCAGGTGATCGGCCTCATCGTGTTCGCGGCCGAGGCGTGCCTCCTCGGCCAGATTCAGCCGGTGGTTATCGCGGACCAATTGGTGCCGCTGAACCGCCCGAGCGGTAACCCAAATCAAATTCCGCGTGGTAGTGGTGTTGACGCAGACGTATCCATCGGCCCCAACCTCGTAGCAGAGCACGGCCATTTCCTGGTCGCTTTGAGTGCCGAGCACCACGAACGGCTCATCGGCCCCGCCTGCCCGATACCCCTCGATCATGTCCAGCGCATCGAGTTCACCCGGCTCATGGATGACCAACACGGCGTCGAACAGTTCGTCCCGCATCCGCGTCAATCCGGCCGCCGTGCCGATCGCCTCCTCCAGTTGGACCCGAGAGGCACTGTCGGCAGCGAACGCCTCTGCCAGCCACGCACCAGGTCGGGCTTGTGTGGTGATGAACAGCACTCGCATCTGCAACGGCATACCATTCCAGACGGCCGGCGACCGTGGAGTCTCGCAGTTTCTCGCGGCCAATGTCACGCCCATCTGATCTTCCTGACTCGGGCGGCGTAGAAATGGATATTCTCAGACCCCAGCATGTTCTACAGCTAGCAAAGCAGGCAATGCAACATCTGATCCCCGATGCCCCAGAGTCTTGCCGCCGAAACATTCGGGCCGGTACTCTATCGCACGTCGTCCTCGGGGTCAATATCGTGTTTGGCGCGAAAAAGGTGTCGGGGACCTCTTTCCCGCACTGACACCTTTTCCCTGCAATCTCAATCGGAACGGCCGGGCGAAATCGAATCGCCCGGCCGTTTCGACGCTTCAAAATGGGGTGGTGGATCTTGCCCTTTAATTCCACCACCAGTTGGACTGATCTGCCGCAACGGCCTTTTGTCGTGCCGCGGCCGGGGCGTCGCTTTGCCGGGTCTTGTCGGCAATCGCCCAGGTGTTCAGCAACACGCCCCCCGAGGCGCTGATGACCCAGTTGCGGCCCTTCTTCATCAGGCTGACCTGAGTGGCGATCTGCCGGGGGGCGGTAAATTCGTCGGCTTTTACCTCGGCCGGATCGAGCAGGATCGGCATGCTGTAGCCGGCTTTCCCGGCGAGTTGTTCCTTGACGATCAACGCGCCGACGATGGCCAACTCCATGCAGTTTCGCAACTGTCCGAAGATCGGCTCGGCGATGGCAAGTTCATCGTATTTCTCGGTCATGCTCTCGGCCCAGCGTTGAGCGACCGGATTGGCGCGGCCCGAGTGTTGCACGTTGCCGGTGGCGGTGAGGAAGTCTTCCTCGGTTAGTGCCTTGACGCTGGCGCCGCGCAATTCCCAGGCGAGTCCGTCCGCGCTGCACATCAGCGGTTCGTAGTCGGGTTCCAGCCACCAACGCGGCAGCATGTTGCTCATTCCCCGGCTGCCCGCCTTCATCATGGTCAAGAAACCGGGAAAACCACGAATTGGCGAGGGCTCGAAGTCCATCGCCAACCGTTTCATGCGGTAGTCGGCGGCCACCAGCACGCGGGCAAAATGGCTGTTTGCCGGAACGCCGGTGAAAGAGACCTGTTGCATTCCCAACGCGTTCTCGATCCCGGTGGCGGTAAGCCGCGGGTTGCCGATGGTCTGCAACTTGGCCACGTGGCCCCGCAGTCGGGTCAGTCCCTCGGGGGTCGGATCGATCGAGCAACTGATACCGCCTTGAGCGGCCCCACGCGCCGTGCGCAGCGCGACCAGCAGATCGTCCAGCAGCATTACCGGCCGGCCGGTGGTGATACCGACCACGTTGCCGTGCTTTTCGACCTTCCAGCCTTCGGCCGGACCGACCAGCACGATGTCTTGTTGTTCGGGATACACAAACACGTAGCGGATCTGCTGTAGGCCGGCGAGGTACTTGATTTCGTCGGGCACTTCTTCGCCGCACTTCGCGATGGCCGCCTCCAGACGACGAAGCGATACCTTGCGCAGGGGGATCACGCCGTTGAGTTCGGCGGGAATCCGCGACATTGCCTTCGCGCGGATCCGGCTCAGTTCGTTCATGTCGTCCAACAGCGCGCCGGCCAACAGGCCGTCCACGTTCACCGAGATACCACCGACCGAGCGTTGTCGGTCGAAGACCTGGGCGTCGGAACTGCAAAACGGCGTCACGACAAGCGCCAGCACGACTACCGGAAAGACTATCCTGCCAGGGGCGCTGAAGACGGTTGAACCTGGGGTTCGCATGAGAATTCTCCTGCCAATGGGTTAGGGCAAAACGTCGGCAGCGCGGCGGTATCTCGCCGTGGCTGCTCTGCTCGTGTTCCGGGCGTGCGGCCGTGACTCAAGAGTTGTGCCGGGTACGACAGGCGCGCGCCCTTTGCGCGCCGGTTGGTCACACCACCACATTGATATATCTTAGTCTGATAGCCAAGGAATTGCAAGCACACACCCCCCGGCCCCCCCTATTTGCCCAGACCCGAGTGTCTGCCTCCCCCCGACAGATCGTTCAGGAAGCCGTCGCCTCCGTGGCGTGAGTGATTTAGCGTGCCAAACCCTTGCCGGCCCGGCCCCTTTGTGGATAAGTTAGATACTGGAGGAATGGTCGTGTCGGAACTGGCGTATCTGGTAATTCGCGAAGGGACGAAATGGAGCGATGTCTTCCGGTTGGTGCCGGGACAGTCGGTCACGGTCGGCCGTGCGCCGACCAACCAGATCATCATTAAGGACGAGCGTTGCAGCCGCAACCACGTCGAGGTCTTTGTGTCGGGAGACGGCTGGACGGTCCGCGACCTCGACAGCCGCAACGGCACCCTGGTAGGCGATCAACTGGTCCGGGGCGATCGCGCTTTGCAGGCGGGCGACGTCATTCGCATCGGGCGGTCGCAACTGGTGTTCGTCTACCGGCTTGCCCAGGCCTTCTCCGACTCGAGCACCGTGCTGCACCGGCCCGGAGCCGAGGAGAAAGACCTTCCGACCGGTGGCTCGGAAGATGATTCCAGCGTGCTGGCGGCTTACGAGCCGGCCACGATCACCCACCGCCGCGGCCAAACGAGGTTCCTCGAACCGGGCGAGGAGGCGGCCAGCGGCGTATCGAAGATGGGCCGGGCAGCGGCCAAGCTCTGCCGCATGGCCTTTGAACTGGCCAAGGCGCCCGACTCCACCGCCATGGCCGACCTGGCGCTGAACGGCCTGCTGGATGGAACAATGAGCGACGCCGCCGCATTGCTCTTGCTGCCAAAGGGTTTTCAGGGAACGCCGACCGGAGACGATCTCGAAGTAGTCGCCTCGATGAGCACGTCGGATAGTCGCTATCACCGGGTTTCCAACGTGCTGGCGGCAACGGTAATGCGCGAAGGCGAGGCCGTGTTGGCGCGAAACGTGATGGGCGACAGCACGCTTGGAAGCCGCGACAGCAAGGGAGAAATCCACACTACCAGTGTGATCTGCGCCCCGGTGCGACGCGGCAGCAGGGTGTTCGGTATCATACACCTCTATTCGACCGACCAAACCCGGGTTCCCGATCCGGACGACCTCGAATTCACGCTCGCGGTGGCCGATACGGTCGCCGTGGCCCTGATCAACCTCCACCGGCGGCAGGAACTGGCCGATAACCTCACCCAGGTGCGGACCGAAAACGTGCAGCTTCGCGAACGTCTCGGCGTGCAGAGCGAATTGATCGGCGCGAGCCAGGTAATGCGAGAGGTAACCGATGAGATCCGCCGGGCCGCGGCTACCAATTCGACCGTGCTGATTCGCGGCGAGAGCGGTGTGGGCAAGGAACTTGTCGCCCGCGCAATTCACGGCAACAGTAACCGGAACGACAACGTCTTCGTCTGTCTCAACTGCGCGGCCCTGGCCGAAACCCTTCTGGCCAGCGAACTGTTCGGCCACGAGAAGGGCGCCTTCACCGGGGCCACCGAGCGAAAGCTGGGCAAGTTCGAAGCGGCCGACAAAGGCACCTTGATGCTCGACGAAATCGGCGAGATGAGCCCCGGCATCCAAGCGAAGTTTCTCCGCGTGCTCGAAGGACATCCGTTCGAACGCGTCGGCGGCAGCAAACCGGTTACGGCCGACGTTCGCGTGATCGCCGCCACAAACCGCGATCTGGAGAAGGACGTTGCCGAGGACCGATTTCGCCGCGATCTGTACTTTCGACTCCACGTCCTGGAAATCGTCGTCCCCCCCTTGCGCAAAAGACCCGACGACATCGGCGAGTTGGCCGGGTACTTCCGGCAGAAGTTCAACGCCGAAACCGGACGCAAGATCAGTGGATTCACGCCTGCCGCCAAGGCGATGTTGCTCAACTACCAGTGGCCGGGAAACGTTCGCGAACTGAAGAACGTGGTAGAGCGGGCCGTGGTTCTCTGCCGCGGATCTGAAATCGACCAGGAAGACCTCCTGCTGACGAAGCTCGCCACCGCCGGCGACACCGAGGAGCAGCAAACCGCCGTCGAAGGCGAGTTCCTCCCTGAGTCGTTGGCCGACATCGAGTGCCAACACATCAAGGCAACCCTGCAACACACCGGTTGGAACAAGAGCCGGGCCGCCGGTATCCTCGGTATCGAACGTTCTACGCTCGACCGCAAAATCCGCCGCTATGACCTGGGCGAAGATGCGCCGCGAAGGCGATAGCCGGACCCTACCGCGATACGGAACCGTTCTCCACCGGCATTCTGCGGTAGTAGTCTCCGTTGGGCGTGGCTTCGTGAAAATTCGGCCTCACGTCGGCGCCGACGTTGCCCATCGTCCACGACACGCCGCCCAAGATCACCTGCTCGAAGATCTCGCTGAAGCACACGTCTTCGCGATGGCCCAGCGAGGTATAGAAGACGCGGCCTTCGCCATACATCCTGGCCCAAGTAGCCGGTACGTTCGGGCGATGATAGAGATTGCCGTGCATTGTTCCCGTGTCCAGGGCCAAGATGACGTGCATGTCGTGGTGGACCTTCTTGAACACGTACCATTCTTCGAACATCGTGAACGATGTCCCCAGTCGCTGCATGCCCGGAAAGGCCGGTGACTTGACCAGCATTGCGGCCTCTTGCTCCGGTCCGTGTCCACAGAACTCCGCGCCCAGCATCGAGATATAGGGATCGACTCCCTCGCTGTAGAAGGTGTCGGACGCCGCGTGGATGCCCACGAACCCCTTGCCGGCCGCAATCGCCTTGAGGAAGTTCGCCTTTCCCTCGGCCGTCATTGAGGGTGTGTTGCGTTTGTTTTCCCTCGTCAGATCGCCCAGCGTGTAGAAGGCGAAGCAGTCGTATTGGTCGAGGTCCGCATCGAACACCCTGCCGTCCTTGGTGCATTCGACCTCGAACCCGGCCTTGGCGCCGATCTCGGTCAATGCCCGCTCGGCGTAGCCCAACTCGCCCTCTTTGCGCCGGATGGCCGCGTGCTCGTAGCCCACGCTTCGGGTGAAGAACAGCAACCGCTGCTTTCTGTTGTCGGCTGGAGGGGTCCATCCGAACGGGTGGTTCGACGTTTCGTTGCGATCGGTCACGCTATCACCTCCACTACGGTGATTCTATCGGGGCGGGCAAGTTTCAGATCAGACTCTCATTGTATCGTACGAGGGGCTCGCCGGGCAAGATGCACAAGATAGGCGCGCTACGCAAATCGCCTGGGGCGGCGATTTTGTAGGAGGCAACTCCAGTCGCTGACGGCACTGCCGGAAACTGCTTCAATCGGCAACTGGAGTTGCCCCCTACAGGAAACCGGAAAGTTGTTTTTTGGCCGCCTGTTGTTTTTTGCCCACCCCTTACGAGACGTTTTCCCGTCTCGCTGAAGCATCGCGGGCCGAATGCCCGACGAAAAGCCCCCCCATTCTGGTTGCTAGCAAGGCAGGCAGAAACAGCAGGTCTCCGACCAACGCGGCCACCAACAGGATGAACATCAACAGCCCGAACTGGGAGACCGGCTGGAAAGAACTCATGAAAAACGCCATCATTGCCAGCCCGGCAATCAGGGTAGTCTGCATCATTGCCGGGGCGCATCGCTGGTAGGCCAGTACAATCGCCTGCTGGCGGCTATCTCCCGCCAGTATCGAGCGGCGGAACCAGGTCAAGAAGTGAAGCGTATCGTCCACCGCGATCCCTAGCGCCACGCTGGCGGTCATCATCGCCCCTACATCGACCGCGTTGGCCATCCAGCCCATCGAGCCGAAGGTCGTCAGGGCGGGGAACACGTTCGGTAGCATCACTATCAGGCCGGCCAAGACATTTCGTAACAGCACCACCATGACCACGGCAATCAGGGCGAACGCCATGCAGAAACTCTTGAACAGGCCGCTGAGAAGTTCGCGCTGTGCCACGAAAACCAGCGGCGCGCTGCCGGTATAGATCGGCGTCACGTCCTCCGCGTGCGGATTCTGCTGGGCAAGGAACCCCTCCACCCGTTGCCGGACCTGCTCCAGGACCTTGTCGTAATCGACCTCTCCGGAACCGGTGGCCCGGGCGGTGACGCGCCATCGCAACGGTTCGGCATTCTCGCCGGGCTCCGCATCGGGGTTTTCGCCCAGATACAAATAGCGGTTCTCGACGAAGACGTGCCGGCTGTGAAGCAGTCGTTTGTTGAGCATCCGGCGTCGCATGGCGAGTTGATTGCCGAACCCGAAGGTCCTAAGCGCGGCGTTGCCGGTCCGCCCATCGCTGGATTTCGACGTCGAGTCCCGGCTGACCTCTTCGAGCGATGGGGCGAAGGTGGCGGCGGAAATCGTCGCTTCGATGTAGTCGACCGTGCTGACGGTCCGGGCAACCTGGTCGGCCAACTCCATTTGCTCGAGAAAGGTCATCCCGGTCTGACTGTCGATGCACAGCACCACCTCGATGGAAACCATTGGGCCGATCCTCTCTCGCAGCCAGCGGAAGTCCTGGATCCACTCGCTCTGCGGTGAGAAGAACTTTGCCGGTCGCACCGAGGTCTCGATAAACGCGACCCCGCAACCGCAAAGAACCAGGATCAACAGGCAGGCCGTGGCCACCGTCCCCTTGCGCCGAATGATTGCGGCGGCCAAAGAGCCCAGGAAGCGGTCTCGCCGGACGGCCGAGCGGGACTTTCGGGAACCGGTCTTCGCCAATCCGTCGCGCAACGGCCACAATTCCATCAACGCCGGCAGCAGCAGGAATAGAACCGTCAGGCTCAGCAGCACACCGACCGCCGAGTAGACGCCGAACATCTTTACCGGTATGACGTGACTGACGTAGAGCGATCCCAGGCCGACGGCCGTAGTGACCGCCGACAGTGCGCAAGGCGTCCAGCCGGCTGACATTGCACGCAGCGGGGCCCCTTCCGGTCCCGATTCGCGCAACGCGTCGCGATAGTAGTTGACCAAATGCACGGCGGCCGAAAGCGCCAGCACGTAGATGAGCACGGGCACCACGACCATCACGAGGTTCATTCGTCCGCCCGTGAAGTGGATCATCCCCGTGCCGATCACTGCGGCGTAGGCGGCGACCACAAACACCATCAGTATCAGCCGCACTCGCCGAAGCGAAATCCAGGCGATGGCCAGGGCAATGCCGGACGCCAGTCCGAGCCACGTGCGGACCGCGCGCCTGCTCTCCAAATCGATTGCGGCGTTGAATACGGTGTCGCCGCCGAGTCGCAGTTCATCGCGGCTGAGACCGCAACGCGTCACCGCAATGTCGATCAAGGCGTCCAGTGACTTCTCGCGGTCGGCGTCGCCGGTGTCGGCGAGCGTGATCAACGCGCAGGTGGAAGCGAGATCAGAACCGATCAACGTACCCTTTAGACGCCCCAACGCTTCCTTGCGCGAGAGTTCGAACGGCGGGGACATCAACGCCGCCAACGCCCGAGTGCCGGTCATCACCGAGTCGAAACACTCGGTACCGTCGCCCTCGCGACGTTTCTCCGGGGGGGGTACCAACTCTTGGGCCAGCCGTGCGCGCCGCTCGTCCCCGAGCTTGCAGCCATCACAACCGCGTAGGGCAAAGTCGTCGGCGCCGAAAACGCGCCGAAACTCCTGATCTTTCCCCGTCTCCGGAAAATCCTGCGGCAGCCACTCCGCAACACTGTTGTTCGAGTTGCGGAAGGTCTGAATCGCCCCCCAAATGCTCACCGGCAGCATGATTCCCGCCACGATCAGGATCGGCCAAGCGTAGCGGGCATAAAAGGATCGGGTCATAACGAGGCGTCTCACCCGAAAGAGGGGTAAGGGATCTGCCAAAAGCGGCCAAATTGTTCGGCCTCGGGGCCGCGGGAAGGTATGGCTGAGTATAACTTGTCGTTGCGGTCGGCGTCAATCTCGTCGACAGCGGGCCGTCGCCACAAACCTGCCCAGGCCCGGCACTACCGCGGAAAAAGGAACCCACGGTTTCGGCAGTCCCTTAGTTGGACCCCGCATTTGTGCCAAATCCGCTCTAACAAAACGGACGCAGTTGGCTGATCCGGCTATCCGCTCAAGTCTCCGCGGTCGATGGGCCTACTTGAGACTCTTCCCGAGCGTCTTCTATATGGCGTGTGATCGTGGCCAAGAGGCTTGCCCGATCAATCGGCTTGCTGGCGTAGTCATCGCATCCGGCGTCGAGGCACTTTTGACGATCGTGGTTCATGGCGTGGGCGGTCAGGGCAATGATCGGGTTGGTGTAGCCCGCCTCTCGGAGCTTTTGGGTGGCTGCGTATCCGTCCAGCACCGGCATCTGCATGTCCATCAGGATCACGTCAAACGGCAGACCTGCTTCGCGTGCTTGCAGGGCCTTGTCCAGGCCGATCTGACCGTTATCGGCAACCGTCACGTCGGCACCAGCCTTCGTCAACAGAAACGCAATCAGGCGCTGGTTGTCCAGACCGTCCTCGCACAAGAGCACGCGTAAGGAGAGCTTGGTTGCTGCTGGGGGCTTCTCCTCAGCCGGCTCGGCCGTAGCCGAGGCTTGCGTTTCCTGGCAGTTCTCCAGCATGCGGACGCCCCCGAACGGCCCGGTGTCGATGGTGAAGCGAAATGTGCTGCCGCGTCCGAGTTTGCTTTCGGCGGAAAGCGTGCCACCAAGGGCCTCTACCAGTGCATTGCTAATGGTTAGCCCCAGTCCGGTGCCGCCGAATCGCCGGCTCATCGTTTCGTCGGCTTGAGTGAAGGCTTTGAATACCTTGCCAAGCTGCTCTTGGCTCATCCCGATACCGCTGTCCGTGATCTCAATAGACAAGCGAGACTTGCCGCCACCAGGCGGCTCGACGAAGGATACCGCCAGGCGGATACCGCCCGTCTTGGTGAACTTGATCGCGTTACCGACCAGATTGGTCAGAATCTGGTGTAGCCGGGTAGAATCGGTACGGATGGTCTCCGGAATGCGGCCGTGGTAGACGACGTCCAGCGTCAGACCTTTCTCGACGGCTCGGCGGCGCATCAGCGAAGCCACTTCAGCCAAGACCTGACAGGGCGAGCACTCCTTTCGCTCGATGGTTATCCTGCCGGCTTCGATCTTGGAGACGTCCAGAATGTCGTTGATGACCGTCAGAAGGCGATTGCCGTTGCGTTGGATGATCTCGATGTGGTTGCTCATTCCTTGAGCGCCAAACTCGCATTGTCTCGGACATTCCTCCGCTATCACGTCCACGTACCCGAGGATGGACGTCATGGGCGTGCGGATCTCGTGGCTCATGTTGGCCAGGAAATCGCTCTTCGCTCGGTTGGCTGCTTCGGCGGCCGAAAGTGCAACCTGGAGATCCTCGGTGCGTTCGACAACCCGTCTTTCCAGTTGGTCGTGAGCGTGTTGAAGCTCGTCGTGGGCAACTTCGATCTGATTGAGCATGGTATTGAAACCATCACAGAGCACACCCATCTCGTCATTGCCGAGCTTCTTCACGTGCAGCGAGCAGTCGCCTCCGGCCGAAATGTACCCCATCACCTTGGTCAGTTCGTGGATCGGGGCGGTGAACAGCCGCTGCAGCCGCCCGGTGATGAGCATCGCGACCGCCAACGATACGACCATCACGGCAAGGGCAATCCAGCCGACCTGGGCAAGCTTCCTGTCGATTTCCTTCAAGTTGCTGCGCAGATAGACGGTTCCAACTTTGTCGCCGTCTCGATGAATTTCTTCGGCGATGACCAAGTATCCGTCGTCGGTGAACCGGGCGTCCGTGACGCGAGGGCAGGCCCTAGCGGCCTCACCACCAGAGGGAGTCTCCGCCAGACTCCCTCCGAATGGACGAGTGAACGGTTCAGCCGTGTACGACGCGAGAAGCTTGCCCTGGGCGTCGAAGAGGGCGGCCACTTCGACCGACGGTTGCAGACGTAGCGAAGAAAGCACTTCTTTCGCCGTGACGGGGTCGCCAAACTCAAGGGCCGTGGTGGCGTTAGACCCCAAGATGTCGGCCAGTCCGGTAATCTGCTCCACCTTGGCCGCTCGGATCATCCACACTTCGTGGATGGTGAATGCCATGCAGGAGAGCAACAAAGCCACAATGGCTCCCACTCCGGTCAGGAAACCGAGTTTACGCCCAATTGGCCAATCCGCTAGTCGAAACATGGACTTTCTCCGCTGCCCCGCAACGCACGTCGAAAACACATGCGTCGACGGAAAATAAACGCTAAAGGTGGACTCTGATACGCTCAACTCTACTTCACGACGGTAGCGATACGGAGTAGTTGGGCACTAATTTCCAGGTGTTCTCGCTCGTAGGCGGACTGCAAGATGTAGATATGGATGCGGTTCTGGTGAATCACGAAGTCGACGACCCCTCGTTGTTTCAGAAAATCCGGAGTCTCCCCTACAAACAGGATGTTCCGTCCGGAAAGCAGTTGGAGGGCGGCCTGCTGGCTTTTGCCCGCCAGGGCCCTCGACATGAACAGGATGTGGCACTCACGAACATCTTCTGCCTGCTCGTAGTTCCGCACCGCGATCTTCCGCCCGTCGATTTTCTTCACGTTGGCGATCTTGCGAAGGTCCACGCCCACGGGGTCCGGCCCCAGGATGCCGATCACGAAGGGACTGGCGTCGTCGTGGAAGGCCCTCTCTGGCCACTTGATGTAGGTGGCGAACTTGTAGAGATAGACCGCTTTTAGCGTGTACTCGCGGTCGATGGTCTGTCCTCGGGCAGACGTGGCGACGCCAGGGCCGCCCGCCGCGCATAGAAAGACGATCAGCCACGCGACCCAGCGGGGCACGCGGCCCAGAGCGGCCACGGCCCGCACGGGCGGGACTGCCCGTACCGAAAAAAGCGTTCGGCTGTTCTGGGATGATGATCGCAACGGGTTTCCTCGATAATTACCCTTTTACGACAGGGCGCCTGGTGATCCTTTTCCGCCATGGCCAACCGTGTCGGGGTTACGCCAATCAAAAACGCCAGGTGGCCCGGGCAAAGACGCTTCGACGAACGGCGCTATCGCGCTGATCCGGCCACGATGAATTCCACTCGGAATGATGGTTGTCGAACAAGTTCCGGCCGATCAGTTCCAGTTCCAAGTTCTTGTTCGGGACCCACGCCAGGCGGATGTCTCCGGTAATGTAGCTGGGAGTCCCTCGCCCGGTGAGACTATCAACGTACCGCATGGTGAGGTCGAATTGCACGGTGTCGCTAGGGTCCCAATGCGACATGAAGCGTACCTGATTGTGCGGGCTGTCACCTTCAAGGTACTCCGACGGCCAAGCAACGCCCGGCCACGAGTGGACCTGGATCTGAAGAAAGCTGTAGGATGCCTCGATCCTCCAGGTGTCGCAGACGGTGTACTGGCCAAAGATCTCCGCGCCGTACGTCTCCGTATCCGTGCCATTGACCATCGGCCATACGTCGATGTAATTGCCGTACTCGTCGTAGTACCAACCGTCGGCGTCCCAATCCCAAGCAAACGTCTTCTTGTACTGGCTGTACCATACGGAAAGATCGTACGAGAACTTGTCGGTGGGCTGAGCTCGATACCCGGCCTCGTAGACGTACACTTCCTCCGGCTGATAGTCCGTTGTGCTCGGGTAACGGTAGAACATGTCCCAAGCGAAGTCATACCAATCCGTGCTGGTTTCGTAGTGATCCATGTAGCTGGGCGTCCGCAGCGCGCGCGACCAGGCTGCCCAGAAGGTCCGTCGCTGGTCCGGTGTGTACAACAGCCGGGCGCTGGGTTGGAACTCGTATCCGGTGAAATGGTTGTTCTCGAACTTGCAACCCAGCGTCAGCGTCAGGCGATCTTCGACCAAAGCAATCTCGTCCTGAACAAACATACCGAAGAGGTGCGTGGTCAGATGCGCCGGATTGTGGATGTAGTAGAAGTTGTCCGTCTGCAGATCGAAGTTCACGGTTCTCTGGTTCAACCCCCAGATGATGCCGTGGCGATCTCCCAGCGGAAAGCGGTGTTGGAATTCCAGGTCGAACGTCTTCAGATCGTGCCGCAGCGCGTCCAACTGCCGAAACGCCCGATCGTAGTACATCTGCACCGACCAATCGGAATCGTCGTCGAAGGTGTGAGTAAAGCGAGCAAGTACGTCGTGTCCGGACATCGTGGTGTCGGCGAGGAAGTTACGCACGAACAACGGGCCTGACGGGTTGGGCCACGAGACGTGGTCGCCCGCCTTCCCTTCGTACCAGTCGCTTTGAATTGTCAGGTGGTTGCAGTTGCCAAATCCCGGTTTCCAGTCGATGCGCAACCCCCCTCGGGCCATCCGCCAGTCGTCGGCTGCCCCGACTGGATGGAACCCGCGGGCGCGCTCGAATTGCTTGCCGTAGATCCGCCAGTAGAGATCTTCGCCGACCACGCCACCGTAGCGGACGGCGCTTTGATGGAGCAACTCGCTGCCGCCGCCGGAGGTCACCAGCAGCCCTTGCGTGTCGGCCGCGTTCTTGGTAATGATGTTGATTACGCCATTGACGGCATTGGCGCCCCAGAGCGTCCCACCCGGGCCGCGGATCACCTCAATGCGATCGATGTCCTCGACCAACATGTCCTGAACGTCCCAGTCGACGCCCGCATACTGCGGCGAATACACCGTGCGGCCGTCGATCAGCACCAACAGGTTCCACGCCCAACGGCTGTTGATACCCCGAGCGGTGATTGCCCAAAGATGCGAGTTAACCCGGGCGACTTCCATGCCGGGCACCAACCGCAGCGCTTCGGGGATGTTGGTGGCGCCGCTACGGCGGATCATCTCGCTGGTAAGCACAAAGATGGCCGACGGCGACTTTCCCACCGTGCTTGCCTGCTTTGACACGCTAGTAACTTCAATATCCATGGCCGGAACCACGACGTCCCTTGTCGACAGACTATCCAGCGACTCGTCCGCCAGATTGAGAATGTCGTCCGGGTTGTCGAGCGGGTTGTCGAGCGGGTTGTCGAGCGGGTCGTCGGCCGCGGTATCGGCGGCCGCCACGTCCTGAGTGGCGGATGCCTGTCGTAGAAACTGGGACGGCGGTGACGCAGTCGGCACTTGCTGCCCCCACGCTTGATTGTCTTCCAGCGCGGCGCAGATGATCGAAATGCACAAGCAGATAGCCGTGCCGGGCCATCCGTATTTCCGCGTCTGAAGATGAAGACGTTCTCTCGGCAGGTTATGCCCGGGTATTCTATGCATGATACCGGTACCTTTACAGTTGTGCGTGAATCCCCATCACCGAACTAGTGGTAATGGGGTGACTGTACAGGTACGCGTACTGGAGAGAAAAATATCTGCCCTGGGCGATTCCGACAGCCCTGCCATCGAAATCGGAGTGCTCGCGGCTCGATCTTGACGTTACAAAAGTGACCCGCAAGAATAGCACGCATCCCGCGTCCTAACAGGACGACTGGGACGAGTTTTCCGGCGCCTGGCGCAGGAAGGGGACCAAGCCCCTATTTGGCATCACGGGCAACATTTCATGGCCGGCTGATGCCCTGGCTTACCCGTCGAGGGGACTTTTGCAGACGCTCAAACGAACGCATCCAACGCATCTTTGCCGACCACGACAACCTGTTCGGCTTGAATGCGGTCTATTCGACGATCACCGTCACTTGGGCCTTTCTCGCCCAAGTGCTCCGCGACGGCAAGGAAGCG
>Ga0180429_10001452_pt1 | contig 20153 bp, 11 predicted proteins | sample SS_ome_FD_132428 | JGI IMG/M metagenome (GOLD analysis project Ga0180429, IMG submission 132428) | Hypersaline lake sediment archaeal communities from the Salton Sea, California, USA - SS_1_S_1 metaG | ecosystem: Environmental > Aquatic > Non-marine Saline and Alkaline > Hypersaline > Sediment ...
AGACGTGAAGACCGGCCGGGGGGCGCTCTTCCCGAGCCAGCCGCGGGCCCTGCGCCTGGCGCGCTGGATCAAGCGGGCGGCGGAAACGGCCGGGAGGCGCTGCGTCTGCCTCCTGACCGAAATGGGCTCCCCCCTGGGCCGTAAGGTCGGGAACGCCCTCGAGGTCGAGGAGGCGCTGGCGGTTCTTGAGGGGCGGGACATCCCCGAGGTGCGGGAGCTGTCGCTGGCGCTCGCCGCCCGGGGGCTGAAGGCGGCGGGGATGGCGGCGGACATCGCCGAGGCCCGGGAGACGGCCCGGCGGAAACTCGACGACGGTTCGGCGCGCGAGGTTTTTTCCCGGATGGTCCGGGCCCAGGGCGGCGACCTGGAGGCCTTCGCCCGGAGGGAACGGGGCGGGGCGCACACCGGTGAGTTTAAATCGCCGCGCTCGGGCTGGCTGCGCCGTCTGGACGCCCGCTGCGTGGGCCGGGCGGTGAACCTCGCCGGGGCCGGGCGCTCGACCATCGAGGACCGGGTGGATCCCGAGGCCGGGGTGGAGCTCCTCGCCAAGCCGGGGGAGAGGGTGACCGCGGGCGACCCGCTCCTGGTCGTCCACGCCTCCACCGGGGACGGGCTGCGGGCGGCGCTGGTGGAACTGTCGGGCGGCGTGACCGTGGGCGACGAACCGCCGGGGGTACGGCCGCTCGTCCGCCGCGTTCTGGACTGATATATATTAAACTGGCGGGTGCCCGCACCCGCTGCAGGAAATTTGTTCAAGGCGAGTGTGACGAACAATTATGATTGAGGATTGATATTGAAGAACACCTAATAGGAGGTTACGATGGATTTGAATGACAGAGAGATGGAAGAGTATAGAGAATACCAGGCAATGATGTACGAGGTGTTGGATGACGCAGAAGGATTGTACCGTAAAAGTGCGGGGCTGGAGAGCACGGTAATTAGGGCACTAAAGCAAAGGTGGACGGACGAACGCAGACATAGTGAGCATGTCGCAAAGCAATTAGTTGCTGAAGCGATAGCGGTGTTGGTTGCGGGGATATACTATGAGTTGCATATAGACCCTGGCGATGAACCTGAGTTACAGGAAGAACGCATTTCTGGACTACGACGGATGTTACGTAGGTTAATAGATGTTGCACCAGTGTTATGGTATGACATGTATAATTCTGAAGAGCCTGCTGAAGGAGGATAAATGGCGGAGAAAGCCACCGCCGTCGTCGGCGCCCGGGTGCACACTGTGTCCGGCCCGGTCCACGAGCCGGGGGCCGTGGTAATTATTGGGGAGAGAATCATCGCCGTCGGACCCGAAAAGAAGGTGAAGATCCCCGAGGGCGCGACGAAAATTCAGGCGCGGGGCATGACCCTCGTCCCCGGCCTCATCGACGCCCACGCCCACATCGGCGTCTTCAACGAGGCCCAGGGCGAGGATAACTGGGACGGCAACGAGATGACCGACCCGGTGACCCCGGAGCTGCGGGTCATCGACGCCCTGAATCCGGACGCCGTGGCCTTCCCCGACGTCCTGGCCGCCGGGGTGACCACCGTGGCCACCATGCCCGGGTCGGCCAACGTCATCGGCGGCACCGTCGCCGCCATCCGCACCAAGGGCGCCACGGTGGACGCGCTCATCCGCGCCTACCCCGTGGGGATGAAGATGGCGCTCGGCTACAACCCCAAGTCGGTGTACGGCGGGGAGCAGAAGAAGCGCCCGGCGACGCGCATGGCCAACGCCGCCGTCCTGCGCGGGGCGCTCCAGGCCGCCCGGAACTACGCCGCCAAGAAGCTGCACCACGGCGCTCAGATAATAACCCAGGAGAAGAAATCCGCCGACAAGCGCGAGCCGGTGGCCCCCCTCGAGGTGGACTTGAAGCTGGAGGCGCTGCTGCCGGTGCTGGAGGGCCATCTGGTCGCCCGCTGCCACTGCCACCGCGCCGACGACATCCTCACCGCCCTGCGCATCCGCGACGAGTTCGGCCTGGAGATGTCCCTCGAACATTGCACCGAGGGGTACAAGGTGGCGGGTGACCTCGCCGAGGCGGGGGTATTCTGCGTCCTGGGGCCGCACTTCATCGAGATGCGCTACAAGGCCGAGCTCATGGGCGTGAACCCGGCCAACGCCGCCATTCTCCACGCCGCCGGGGTCAAGGTCTGCCTCCAGACCGACGCCACCTGGGGCGTGCAGTGGCTGGCCAACAGCGCCGCACTCTGCGTGCGCAACGGTCTGCCCGCCGATGTGGCGCTCCGGGCGATGACGCTGAACCCCGCAGAGCTTCTGGGATTGGACAAGGAGCTGGGGAGCCTCGAGGTGGGGAAGCGGGCGGATTTACTGCTGGTTGACGGCGACCCGCTGGACCTGCGGGACAAGGTGGTCCAGGTCTGGCTCGACGGCGAGCCGCAGTTGAAGGCGCCGAAGTAACCGGGCGGGCCGGAGCTGCCCCCCTCTCCCAGTGGGAGAGGGGATGGGGGTGAGGGCTACCTTATATAAAAAAACGCGGCGGGGATATAAATCCCCGCCCTACGTATTGCGGGCGCACCTGAAGGTACGCCCCTACGGGTCGGTTGACGATTCCGAACCACCCTCGTAGGGGCCGACCGACGGCGCGCCGTTCAGGTCGGCCCGCGGACGGGTGTGGACACCCGCCCCTACGACTAGAAAAACACTTTGGCCGAAATTTCACCCCGGTGGACCGTCTCCCGCCCCGGCTCGGCCTCCCCGGTGTAGGAAAACGTTATCGAAGCGTAGTGCTCGATGCTTATCCGCAGTGAGGCCCGCCAGTAGTGGTCCGTGCCGGGCCGCCGGTAGACCAGTGACTCGGTGGTGGGCGGGCCGGATAATTCATTCGACCGCCAGCGGTACGACAGGCTCAGGTCCCCCACGCCGCCGATGCGCAGCTCCAGGGCCGGGGTGAGTTCCCAGCTCGCCAACTCCGACACCCCGGCGTAGGCGGTCTGGACGCTCACCTCGCGCGCCGCCCGGAAGCGCGGCCGCCACGCCCCCAGGATGAACCGCGGCTCCAGCCACGCCCGCCAGCTATTCACGTCCCGGTCGGAGTCCCCCGCCCCGAAGTACGACAGCGAGCCCCGCCGCCACTCCCACTCCAGGCTCCCGCCGCCCCAGAACCGCAGCCAGGCCAGCGGATTCACCTGCCCGGTGAGGTCCAGTCCCCGGGCGCCGTAGCGCTCGTCGCGGGGGATGACGCGCCGGTCTCGCCCCTCGCGCCAGGACCAGGTCGCCTTCAGCCGCCCGAGCGCCGCGGTGGGGAAGAGGGTCAGCCCCGCCCGGGCGGACGCCGAGCCGTTCAGCGTATCTTCCCCTAAAAGCCCGCCGAAGAGCGCCCGGTCCAGGGTGCTCCCCCCCTCACCCTCGTCGGCGGCCTGCGCCTCGAGCTCCAGTTCGAAGAGCCTGGCCCAGTCATCGTCGAGTATCCGCCAGGGGGCCAGGCCCACGGAAACGCCCCCCGAAACGCTCAACGCCCTCACCGGCTCCCCGGCCGGCAGCAGCTCCCGGTCGTAGTACGCCTCGGGGTCGCCGGGATCGAAGATGTAAATCCAGCCGTCGGGGTCGTCGGGGTCCGGCTCGCGGCGGTAGCTCCCCTCCCCGTCGGGGGCGTAGACGAACTGCTCGACCAGGGGGTAGCTCCAGCGGCGGGCCAGCTCGTAGGCGGCGTCCACGGTCAGCGCCCCGGACCAGGTTCTGAATCCGCCCTCCAACCGCCCGGAATCGCTCGCCCCGGGATTGAGCTCCCCCGCGCGGCGGTCGAAGGCGTCCTCGTGGCTGTAGCGCACCGACAGCCTCCAGTCGTTCTCCCGCCAGGCGATTTGCCCCAGGTGATCCAGCCAGCCGGCCAGCTCGGGCCGCCCCTCCTCCAGGGTCCCCAGCTCGCGGCCCCAGCCCAGGTCGTAGTCCACCGTGAGGGCGGGCGCGGGGTAGAGGGTGAAGCCGCCGCCCAGCTCCCGCCGGGCGTAATCCGGCGAGCCGGTGCGGTCCTCGGTGTAAACCGACGCGCGGGGGCGGATCCAGCCGAAATCGGGGGACAGCAGCCCGTCGTGGACACGGGCCCCCACCTCCACCTCGTCGGCGATCGAATCCCCCGGCCCGAAGGCGTCCGGCGGCTCCACCGACGCCCGCCCCCCCTGGCGGCGGTAGGTGTAGGAGAGCCCCACGGGGTCGGGCCAGTTCACGCCGGTCTCCACCTCCCACAGCCGGCGCCACCACCCCCGCGACGGGGCCAGCCCCGGCTTGGTCGCATCGCGTTCCTCCGCCTCGCCGGTCAGCCACAGCCCGGAACCGCCCACCGACAGCGTCGGCCCCCAGCCGAAACCGTAGGCCGCCCCCCCCGACACCCCCTCGCGCAGGTATCGCCCGTCGGGGTCGTAGCCCCAGCGCCGGTGCAGCTCGGGGTCGTCCTCGGCCGCGACGAGCGCCCGGAAGCCCGGCTCGCGGCGCTCCCCGCCCAGGCCCAGCGTCAGGGCGTCGGGACCCAGGGGCAGCCGCCACTCGAGCTCGGTGTGCCCCGCCAGGGCCGCGTTGTCCTCGTCGTCCCGGTCAGAGAAGAGATTCTGGTCATAGTCCGACAGGGCCACCTCCCCGGTCAGGCGGAAGTCCTCCCACCGGAACAAATCACCGCCCAGGACCGCCAGCCGGTGCAGGCTCGGGGCGGGGATGGTCCAGACCCGGCGGCGGTACGCCCCGCCCGGCGAGGGCTGGAAGGAGTACTGGCCTGTCAGGGGGTCGTAAACCAGGTCGTAGTCGCCATTCCCCTCGCCCACATACTCGAAGGCGTCGGGGCCGGAGAGGGGGCGGCTCACCGGGTCGTCCCCCGCGCGCGAGAGCATGTCGCGGTCGGCGTCGGTGAGGCCCCACAGGTCGGCCGAGGGGTCGTCGCCCTCGTGGTAGTAGGCCAGCGCCAGGTCGCCGGGGCCAATTCCCAACCGGAACCGCCCGCCGTAGAAGTCCCGCCGGTAGCCGAGGGAGGAGTAGTTGAAGCGGACCAGGACCTCGTCGACGGCGTGGAGGGCCAGGGCGGGGTTGAAGGTCACCGTGCCCAGGGAGTAGTCCACGGTGTAGTCCGCGCCGACCCCGCGCGAAAGGCGCACCCCGTTGAGGTACACCTCCTCGCTCCCGGCGACGAGCACCAGGTTCGTCTCGCCCTGGGCCCCCCGGAGCTGATAGGGGCCGCACACGCCGGGGGTGGGGCGGAAGCGGTTGGCGGCGGACTGACCCCTGGCCCGGCTCACCGCCCCCCACAGGCCCCACCCGGCGTAGTCCAGGTTTAGCTGGGCGCCTTCGAGACGGCGCTCGCCGGGACCGTACCGGTCCGTCCCCGCCAAGCCCCCGTCGCGCGTGTAGTAGTCGCCCAGGTCGAGGCGCACGTTCTCGGTCCAGGCCGAGAGCCGCACCTCGTCCAGCTCCTCCAGCTCGGCGCTCGTCCCCTCCACGCTCACCGGGAGGTCGGCGTCGGAGAGGACGCCTTCCAAATAGAGCCCGGAGGCGAGCTCCCCGGAGAGGGCCACGTCGAGGGACTGGACGATGCCCAGCCCCTGGCCGCTGGTCAGGCGGAGGCCGACCCCCTTGGAGCCGGAGATGTTCACGCGGTCTCCGGCGCCCACGTAGTCGGCCGGTCGCTCGAAGAGGTTCCGCGGCTCGGTGGAAACCGGGGCTTCGCCGAGGGGCAGGTAGCGGTAGGAGACGGTGAGGACGGTCCCGGGCCGGGGTGGTCCGGCGAGGATTACCAGGACGCCGGCGGTGTAGTCCAGGCGGTAATCGGCGAGGGGTTCGAGGACTGCGCCGTCGCGCAACACCCGCTCGCTGCCGGCCATTATCAGCCGGTGGGGGAGCCGGAATCGGTCGCTCGTCCCGTCGGCGGTGAGCTCCACCCGCACCCGAGGCAGGGCCTCGTAGCTCTCGGCCAGCTCCGACGCCGCCGCGGGGTGAAGGGTGAAAAACAGGAGGATGAGAAGGGCGGGGATTTGCCTTCGGGCGCAGTTATGCCTTCGGCCGCAGTTATCCCTTCGGCCGCAGATTCCGATCCCCGCCGCTGGGGGGGCCGAAACGGTGAGTGGGGAGGGGATTCTTTGCGGGAACAAGCGGACGGCCGCACCTCCGTGGACCCGGCGTCCGGTGCGGACCGGATTGCCCCGTCAAGCGGGCGGTTCCACACGCTCCACGACCCGCACGAGGGGGGCCTTGGAGTTCCGGGCGATGCGAACGGCCGGGATGAAGGAGAGGACCAGGAGCACGGCCCCGCCCGCGACGCCCAGGGCGGTCTGCCAGGCGGTCCCCTGGCCGACGAAGACCGCCGTCAGGGCGTACCCGGCGACGAAGGCGAGGATGGGCAGGAGGAACACCAGGGCGGAGAGGCCGACCATCCTCTTCGGCTCCACCTCGATCCGGACGCAATCCCCCTCGTCCGCGCCCGCGGCGTTATCGGCAACGAGGGTGTTGGGTTTGCCGTCGGCGAGGCCCGCGCAGATTTTACAATCGCCGCATTCCTCCCCGGGGACGACCTCCACCTCGACCCGGCACCCGCTGAGGCGCCTCGTGACGCGACCGGTCTCAATCATTACGTTACCCGCGTTGGGGGATTCATCTAATTCCCACTCAAGAAACGCGAAATTTGGAGGGTCGGTTCCCTTCCGGTCAGAAGCGCGCCTCGACCCGGAGCCAGGCGGTTATCTCCCGGCTCTCGTCCAGGTCACCGCCGCTGACGTCGTAGAGCGCCACCGCCCACTGCCGGTACTCACCGCCCAGGGTGAACACGAGCTCGGCCGGCTCCGATTCAACGGTCCACATCACCCGGGGAGTGGCGAAGATGGAGAGGTCGAGGGTGTCGTCGCCCGAGGTCGCGGAGATGTCCTGCCCCGAGGCGGAGGGCTCGGTGTAGCCGCCGCCCAGCGCGAGGGTCAGGTTGTCGGTGACGTGGAAATCGCCCTCGACGTAGACCTCGTAAGCCAGGGTCGAGGAGATGAGCTCCCCGATGCCGTAGGCATCGAAGACGTCCATGCCGTCGGGGTCGTTGGACTTCCAGTAATCCACCAGACCGGCCACGTAGGCCTCGAACCACCCGGCGCGGAACACGAGCTCCGGGTAGAAAAAGAGGTGGCTTCCTCCGGTCAGGTTGTACACGGTGACCGACGGGTCTTCGTCGGCGTAGGAGGCGTAGCCCAGGGTGAGGTGGTACCCGAGCTGATCCCCGGCCCCCCCGTTCAGGGTCAATCCCAGCGCCAGTGTCTGCAGGGGATCGTTGCGGGTCGTCAACTCGTTGTCGAGTTGCTGCTCGCGGGCGAACCAGGAGCCGGGCTTGTAGTTCGTGCGCACGCCGGCTGCCCGGGATACGTACTGGGCGAAGAAGAGGTTGCGCACGTCGTAGGGCTTGGAGTCGGCCGCCGCGTGGAGCGCCACGTCCACCGTATCATCGATGTAGCCCAGCGTCAGGGCGAAGAGCGAGTCGTCGGAGGGCTCGTCCGTCCGCCCCACCCCGGCGGTGAAGCGGTAGTACAGGCCGCCGAAGTCGCGTCCCAGGCTCAGCCCCAGCGGCCGGGCGCCGTAGATGCGCGGCTCGGGATAGAGCCCGCCGAGCTCGGCGTTGTACCGGCCGCCGTCGCCGAGGGCGACGTACAGGGCCCCGGCCCGCAGCTCGCCCACCAGCGGCAGCTCCACCCCGGCCGTCACCTCGTAGAACCCCAGGGCCGCTTCGGGGTCGGTTACGTCGTCCAGGTCCACGGTGAGAACCGCCCTCAGGTCGCCCAGGTCCACCCACGAGAGGGACGGCAGGAGGTGAAGGGCGCCGAAGTAGAGCCCGTCGCCGTCACCCGCGTAGTCGGCGTAATCCAGTTGGCCCCGGGTGAAGTCGGAGCCGAAAACGGCGTAGAGGTCCGCCGAGAGTTCGGGTCCCTCCGCCGCGGCCAGGGACACGCACAGCAGGGTCAGGAAAATGGTCGCTCGCATTTATCCTCCGTCCGCCGATTAGGCTTGGGGGTCTTTTTGATTGATACCCGAGGCGGAGTTCAGCTCGTCCTTCATCGTCCGGGCCGCCTCTGCGGCGGCCTCGCGCCAGTCGCCCCCGGCCTTCTCGAAGGCGAAGATGACGCCCCGGCTGGAGTTTACCAGGTTCGCACCGGTGAGGGCGAAGGCGATGTCCGCGGCCTGCGCTCCCTGGGCCCCGTAACCCGGCAAGAGGAGCGGCGCGTCGGGGAGGAGCTCGAGCCCGGCCCGCAGCTCGTCGGGATAGGTGGCGCCGAAGACCGCGCCCGCAGTCCCTGGATACTCGGCGCCCCAGCGGGCTACGTGCCCGGCAACGCCCCGCCAGACCGGCCCGCCGGTTTTCAGTTCCAGATCCTGCAAATCGCACGCCCCGGGGTTGCTGGTGCGCACGAGGAGGTAGACCCCCCTCCCCCCGGCGGCCGCCTCCTTCAAAAACGGCTCCACGGCGTCGGACCCCAGGTAGGGGTTGACGGTCAGGGCGTCCACGGGCCAGGGGGCCTCGGGGCCGAGGAAAGCGCCGGCGTAGGCCTTGGCGGTGGAGCCGATGTCGCCCCGCTTGGCGTCGCCGATGACCAGGAGCCCCAGCCTCCGGGCGTGGTGAACCACGTCCACCAGGGCGGCCAACGCCGCGGGTCCGGCCTCCTCGAAGAAGGCGAGCTGCGGCTTGACCGCCGCGGCGTGGGGGGCGACCGCCTCGAGGACCCCGCGGCAGAAGAGGCGGTAGGCCTCGGCTCGGGCGATGGCGGGGGCCTCACCGGCCCGTTCCTCCACCGACCGGCGGAGTTCCTCGGGGAGACGGTCGTAGCGGGGGTCGAGACCCACGCAGACCCGGCTCCCCTTCTCCCCTACGGTCTGCAGCAGTCTATCTCGGTACGTGGCGGTCATGTTTCTCCGTGACCCCCGGCGAAGGACCGGGAATTGTATTACAACGTGTTGCTGAGACCGTACCGACCGGATTCCCCGTTTTACTTACCCGCCCCAGGCGGACCGACCCCGGGCGTTCAGGGGACCACACCCAGGAGGCGGTCCAGATTGTAGCAGGCCAGGGCGTAGCCGGCCCGGGCATCGGTCAGGGCCGTCTCGGCGGCGGAGAGGTTGGCCTCGGCCTCGAGGGCGGCCAGCACCGTCCCGGAACCGAGCTCGAGCTTGCGCTGGGCCAGCTCCAGGTCGCTCTTCGCCCGCTCGTAGCTCGCCAGAGCCACCCCGACGCTCTCCCTGCCGGCGTCGATTTCCAGGAGGACCAACCGAAGCTGCAGCTCCAGTTGCCGGGTCGTATCGCGCCGCGTCAGGCGGGCCCTGAGGTCATCCAGCCTCGCCGCGGCCCGCCGGGCCTCGGTGGCGAAGTTGTCGAAGGGCGTCCATGTCAGGTACGCCCCCAGTGAGAAATTGTAGCTCTCGCCCAGGGGGTCCTCGGGGAGCGGCGTGTCCTCGGACCAGGAGTAGGCACCCTGGAGGAAGAGCTGGGGCCAGTAGTTGGATGACGCGGCCCCGGCCCGGGCGGCGGCTTCGGCCGCGCCCTCCTCGGCCAGGCGCAGCTCGGGGGAGCCCTCCCGGGAGAGCTCAAGCGCCTCCTCGAGGCTCCCCACGCGGGGTGCCACGTCCAGGTTCTCCGTTATTTCAATCTCCGTCGAGACCTCCAGGCCGCAGATGAAGGCCAGGTTGGCGGCGGCCACGCGGGCGGCGTTACGGGCCTCGATGACCCGCAGGGCGGCGGCGTCGGCCGCGGCCTGGGCCTTCAGCGCATCGGCAACCGAAATGGAACCCACTGCGGCCAGGGCGCGGGAGAAGCGGAGCTGCTCATCGGCCGAAGCCAGCGAACGCTCGGCGGAGGCCAGCAGCGCCTCGGCCCGGTAGAGGCCAACGTAGGCACCGCGGGCGTCGTAGACCACCTGGGCCCGGACGGCGTCCACGTTGGCGTCGGCCGCGGCCTGGGCGTGGCCGGCGGCGGCTATGCCGCCGAAATCCGCGCCGCCCCGGTAGAGGTAGAGCGTGGCGTTGGCGCCCAGGCTGAGGCGGTTGTCCACCGACTCCGGAACCCGGAGATCGTAGTCCAGCCCCAGGTCCGGGTCGGAGAAGGACATGGTGCTCGGCCCGGTCCAATGCCTCGAGTAGCCGCCGGTGAGGCCCAGGAGCGGCATGTAGGTCCCCCAGGAGGCGAGGGTCGCCGCCTCGGCGGCCTCATAGGAGGACAGGGCCTCACCGACGCGCCGGTCGGCGGACAGGGCGAGCTCCACCGCCTCGTCCACGCCCAGGGGGGTCGCCCCGGTGACCGCCGGAACGGCCGATAGAAGCAGCAGTACGGTTATCGTCGAATATCGAAACGACATTTCCGTTCCCCGGGGAGACAAGGGGTTTAAACCCCTTGTTAAAGGACCGTTCACCGGTGTCCGGTTATTGTACCAAAGATGAGCACCCGAGGGAGGGGCTCAGGCGTAGGAGTGCAGACCGGCGATGAAGAGGTTGCTCAGGAGGTTGAAGACCGCCGCCAGGAAGGGGGCCAACGCCAGCCACGCCATGGGCCGGCCCTTCCAGCCCTTCACCAGCCGCCCGTGAAGGAAGAGGACCAGGATGAGCCAGACGAAAAGGGCCAGCGTCTCCTTGGGGTCCCAGCCCCACCAGGTGCCCCAGGCCTCCTCGGCCCAGACCATCCCCGCCACCAGCCCCCCCACCGTGTAGAAGGGGAAGGCGGCCAGGAGGCTCCGGTACGTGCGTTCCTCGAGGACGCCGAGGGACGGCAGGCGCCCCGGCCGCTCGGGGCTGGCGCTGTAAGACTTGACCAGGTACAGAAGGGCGAAGAGGAAGCCCATCCCCAGGAATCCCTCACCCACGGCCGTCAGCCCGACGTGGATGGTCATCCAGACGGACTTCAGAGCCGGCATGAGCTGCTGGACTATGCGCGAGTCGGCGATGGAGGTGAGCGCCAGCACGCCGAAGACCAGGGCCATGACCCCCAGGCCGGTGTAGTGGGCGTCGCGTCGGAGGGCGTACAGGAGGAACGCCGCCACCAGACACCAGGAAAGAAGGGCCATGAACTCGAACATACCCGAGGTGGGTGAGTGTCCGGCTATGAACCAGCGCAGGACCAGATAGGCGGTGTGGGCCACGAACCCCAGCCCCGCCGCGCCGATTCCGAGCCAGGCTATTCTCGGTCGCTTGAAGGCGAGGGCCAGGACGAACAGCAGGGCGGCGAAGGCATACGCGTAGTGCGCCCAGTCGTAGAGCGGCAGCCGGTGGAAGGTGGCGTAGATGGCGCGGTGATCCGCGTCGGGGTAACCGCCGCGCCAGGCGTTGGCCTGCTCCAGCCGGGCCACATAGGCGTCCAGGGCCTCGCGGGTCAACACCGGGTCGCCGGTCCGCGCCGCCGCTCCGACCTCCCGCGCCAGGCCGTAGAGGGCGGCCTGATCGTCCAGGTTCGCCTGGGCCGTGTCCACCGCCCGCTCGAGAACCTCTTCCCCCGACGAAACGACCTCCTCGAGGGAGGACCGGGAGGCGTCCAGGAGCGCGGCGTCGGCCCCGCCCTCCAGGTTGGACCAGACGTAGTCGTGGGCGGAGATCGGGGCGAGCCAGTAGAGCTGGATCAGGGTCGCCGATTCGGCCAGACCGCCGATCCGTCGGCGCAGGTCGCGGACGTAACGGCGCAGGGCGGCGTCATCGGAGGTCGCGGCGAACCCCCCGAGCGCGTCGAGAACCCCCTGGGCCTCCACCGGGCCGACGAAGCCCCCGGAGCCGGAGAGCCCCAGCCCGGATACACGGTCGGCGATCTCCCCGTCCAGGTCGGGGAGGGGCGGGAGGTGAAACACCGGCTCGGAGTCGGCGCCGCCGGTCAAAAACCACAGGGTCAGGCGCACCGCGTCGAGCCCTGCTGCCGGATGGTCCGGGACGAACCCGTCGAGGAGCAGCCCCTGTACGTACAGGGCAAAGGAGAGGAAGACCTCCTCGTTGCCGGTGGCCTTGAGGCCCAGCTCCTCGAGCCCGGGAGGCAGGGAGACCTCGAGCCACAGCCGCGGGCTGTCGGCGCCGGGGTCGCGGTCCGGCAGACGGGGAGTGTCGCCGGGCGGCATGGCGGACGCGAGAGTCGCCAGGAGGATGATGGGCAGGAGCCGCCTCACAGCGGATCACCCCCCTCCGGGTTGAGCAGCTTGCGCAGCTCGCTCTCGGGCAGGCGCCGGGCCTTGAGCGCCAGGGTCCTATCCTCCACACGCAGCCAGAGGCGCCGCCAGGGAAAGGCGAACACCAGGCAGCCGCCCAGGGCGACGAGGACCACCGCCGCCCAGAAGAGGACGAGCCCCGGGTCGCGCTTGACCTCCAGCCCCGTGATCGGCTCCGCGTCCGCGTTCAGGTAGCCCACCGCGAGACCGGAATCCAGATCGGAGATGTTCCCCCCGTCGGCGGTCACGGGCGCCGGGAGGACGAGCTCCCCCTCCGGGGTGGTGAGCAACAGGCCGCCGGGCGGGTCCACCACCAGGAGGGCGGGCGTCCCGTCCTGCAGGCCGAACCAGGTCCCACCGAGACCCTCGGACGGTTCCCCGGGGTAGAGCCGGTAGGGATGAACGCCCCCGGAAAGCGCGGGCTCCTGCAGGTGGGTCCAGCGGACGGCGCCCAACTCTACACTCACGCCGGCGGCGGCCAGTTTCGGGTCGAGGAACTCGGGGTGCAACCGGTAAACCAGCGCGCCCTCCACGACCGGCTCGCCCCCGGAGTAAAGGTCCAGCCGCACCGCCGGATTCGGTTCGGGGTTGGCGTTCGTATCCGCGCCCGACTCGACGAGCATGTGGTTCGTGTAATAGCCGCGCACCGCGACGGACCAGGGCGTGCCGGGGTAGGGGGACGGCTCGTCGGAAAGCTCCAGCGTGACGAAGCCGGTCCCCCGGGCGACTTCCCCCCCCTCCAGGGGCGTCAGGCGGAGTTCCAGGGATTCGATGACCAGGGGCGCGCCCTCGTAGGCCGTCCGCTCCCGGGCGTAGGAGGCGATGTCCTCCCGGGTGCCGATTAAAAGTAGCGCCGGTTCCAGCTCGTCGACGAAGCTCTGGTAAAAGGTCACTCCGTCCCGGTTGTACGGCTCGTTGACCTCGATGCGCGGGGTCTCCCGCCCTCCGGGGCCGTCCACCGACAGCTCGGTGTAATAGGTGAGCACCCGGTGGGAGTTGGGGTCCACCACGGTGTCGAAACCGGTGGCGGTGACCGCCAGCTCGGCCGCGAGGCGCGGGGGGAGGAGTTGGGTCTGGCCTTCGAAGAGCGCCAGGTATGCACTCTGGCCGGAGACGAACTTCACCAACCCGGCCGCGAGGAAAAGGACGAGCCCCAGGTGCAGCATCGGAGAGGCCCACCAGGCCCACCGGCCCTGGTCTGCATAAAGGGCCTCCCCGTCGAAGCTCTTCACCCGCCAGCCGGCGCGCTTCAGGCGCCCACCGATCCCCTGAAGGAACTGCCGCGGCTCGCCGGGTAGGTTCGCGGTCCGCTGGGCGGTGAAGTCGCGACCGTCCTGGGCCCCGCGGCCGCCGAGGGCGCGAAAACGGTTGACCGCGCAGGCGATCAGGGCGAGGGCCGTCCAGGCTTCCAGGGCGATGAAATAGAACGTGTGGAAGACGTCGTCGAGGCCCAGGGCGAAGATGAAGCCGGCGCCGCCCTCACCGTAGAGGGTCGTGTAGGCCCAGGGCGGGCCTCCCTGGAGGATGAAGGCCCCCGCCAGGCTCACGAGGGCCAGCGCCGTGACAAGCCAAAAGAAAACGCGCACCGACCCCAGGAAATTCCAGACGCGACGGCCGACGGCGCGCACATTGACACGGGACTCTTCGCTCATGCCTTCCCCGGTTGAACCCCCTTCGCGAAAAAAACTATACCACCACTTCCGTACGGGGGCAAGCTACCAGGCGAGCGTCAACCCCAGCCCCAGCGCCGGCGGGTCGAGCGGGGCGTCGGCGTAGGTGAAGAGCGGCTGGTTTAGGATGTTCGTCCCGGTAAGGGTCAGGCGGGCCACCTCGCTCAGGGCGAATCCGACCTCCAGGCCGAGGTCCACCGCCCCGGGCAGCTCCCCCCCGAGCCCGTCCCGGCGCCGGCTCGTGTACCCGAGGGCGATCGAACCGGTCAGCCAGTCCAGCGGGACGAGGTCCAGAGTTACGTCCAGGCGGTGCAGGGCGAAATGGGGCGGTGGTACGGCGTCAGCCGGTCCCCAGGGCGGTGTGGCGTCGGCCAGCTCGTAGTCCACCCGCATCCGACCCCGGCAGAAATCGGCCGGAAGCCGATAATCGCAGTAGGCGTCGAAAACGAGCAGCTCCCGCGCCGGCCCGTTGGTAAAGTCGATGCCGCCCCCGGGATCGAGGACGTACTCGGGGGGGTCGACGACCCGGCGGTAACCGCCGCGCACGCCGGCCACCGAGGATTCAGACAGGTGCAGGGAATACTCGATGTAATAGTCCTCGGTGACGCGGGTACCCATCGGATCCGGCCGGTTCAGCCCCTCGATGCGCAGCCACCGCCGGTCCGGTTCGGGGAGTTCGGCCCTGCGCCGTGCGACCAGGCTGACCAGGGAGAGAGGGCCGAAGAGGAGACGCACCGCTCCGCCGAATTCGAGGATCGGCTCCCCGGCGAAGGTCATCCCCGTCCCGGTGGAGACGAAGAGGACCCTGTCGGCGGTGAAGGTGTTGGAGAGGTAGAGCCGTACGCCGTGACGCGCGAGGGCGGCGTCGGAGTAGCGGTAGGCGAGGTCGGCGGCGAGGAAATCGCTGGAGCCGATGAAGAGCCTGGCGCCCACGGCGGCGTGCGCGTCCAGGGCGTCGAACCCCTCCGGGCCCCGCTGCTCGAGGGAGCCCACCCCCGCTTCGGCGAAGGCGGTTATTTCGTCATCGGGACGCCAGACGCCCAACAGGGACGCCGTCCACGCGTCCTGCTCCTGGTAACCCTCCTCCAGGGCGTGGCTCCAACGGTCGTAGTCCGACCGGAGGATGAGCCGGTGACCCCGTGGGTCCAGCCAGCCGGTGGAAAGCCGACCCTCTATCGACTCCCGCATCCCCGCCAGGCGGTCCCGGACGTCGTACGACCCGGCGAGGGAATAGGCGAACCGACCGAGCTCCAGGGCGTGAACGACGCCCGCCCCGCCGTTGACGTTGGAGTCCAGGGAGCCGTCGAAACGGAAAAACCGGTCGTGCGGCTCGGGATGGAGCGCCTCCCCGACGGGGTCGGTCTCGAGGACGCCGGGGCTGTCGGTGAACCGTTCCCCGGCGACGAGCACCCGTCGCGCCAGGGCCTCGGTGCGGGGGTCCGGGGAAGCGTGCTCGCCCAGAAGCTCCTCGGTCTGGGCGAGGGCCGCCTCCTCGGAACGGGTGAGGGTGACGGCGGGGAGCGTCAGGGGAAGGAGGATGGATAGAGCGATGAGGGGACGTATCACCGCAGCTGGGCGAGGCGGGTCTCGGCCTCCTGGCGGTAGCTCTGGGGGAAGTCGCCGCGTATCAAGAGGACGTACTGCCGCCGGGCGGCGACCGGCTGCTGCCGGCGCTCGTAAATCTGACCCCGGCGCAGGAGGGCGCGCGCGGCGTAGGAGGGGTAACGATCCGAATAGTCGTCGATGACCCGCTGGAAGGTGGAGAGCGCGTCGTCGAGCTGCCCGATCCCGAAGTAACACTCACCCAGCCAGAAGGAGGCCTGGACGCAGACCTCGGGTGAGGAGCTCGCCGCGGCCAACCGGTAGTACTCGATGGCCCGGGCCTCGCGGCCGTCCATCTGCTCCACGAAGGCGCGCAGGAGGCACGCCCGGTCCCGGTATCCGTCAATCGAACCGAGGGCCAGGAGCCGGTCCAGTATGTCGCGGGCCGAGGAGAGGCGGCGGATATCCTTGTAGCAGGTGGCCAGCTCGTAGAGGGCCGGGACGTAGCTCGAGCTGCCGGGGTAGCCGTTGACGACGCTCGAGTAGTGGAGGATGGCGCGGTCGTAGTCGCCGAGTTCCCGGGCTATCTGGGCGATCTCGAAGTGGAGCCCGGCGCGGACCGAGTCGGAGGTGCCGGCGGAGAGCGCCTCGAGCAGGAGGGCGAGAGCCTCGTCCAGATCGCCGGTCTTGCGGTAGCACCGGGCCAGCTCCCGCGTGGCCTCGGCCGCCTCGGGGGATTCGGCGTAATCCGAGAGGATGCGCCCGTAGAGCCCGATGGCGCCCTCTATATCCTCCGAATCCCGGTGGCTGCGGGCCAGCATCAGCGTCAGCTCCGGGGCCAGGTAGCTCCGGGGGCGGTGGACCAGGTAAACCTCCGTCGCCGCCGCCACGTCGGGATACCTCCCCCTCCGCCAGGCGGCCAACTCCACGCCGTAGGCCGCGTCGTCCACCACCTCGGTCAACCGGCTTTCCGCCGCGAGGTTGGAGTAGAGGATGTAAGCCTGGTCGTAATCCCCCAGACCGTAGCGGCAGTCGGCGATGCGCAGGCGGGCGTAATCGTAGTACCCCGAGTCGGGGTAGGCCGTCAGGAGTCGGTCGAATTCGGGCGATGCCTCGGCGTAGCGCCCGGTCTCGAAGTAGGCCTGGGCCACCAGGTACAGGGCGTCGTCGGCCAGCTCGTCGGAGGGGTAGAGCCGGACGAGCAGGGCGTAGTCCCGCCGCCCCAGCTCGTGCCGGCCGGACCTGACGTACGCCTGCGCCCGCCCGTACAGGGCCGGGGGGGCGAGGTCGCTCGAGGGGAAACGCTCGAGGAACTCGTCGAACCGCTCGACGGCCCGGGCGTCGTCCCCCGAGCGGAAATCCATCCGGGCCAGCTCCAGCAGGGCGTCGTCGGACAGGCCGCCGTCATCGGCGGCGACGGTTTCCAGGAGAAGGGCGGCCTCCACGGCGCGTCCCTGACGCAGCACCGCCATCCCCCGCCAGTAAGCGGACAGCCCGGCGAGCTGTGTCCCGGCAAGGGCGGCGAAACACCCCTCGGCGGCGCCGTAGTCCCGCTGGCGGTAGAGGCACAGGCCGGCCTTGAACCGGGCGGTATCGGACCCCTCCCCACCGTTCCCGGCGATGCCGGCGTAGGCGTCGGCCCCCACCGCGTAATCCCCCCCGGCGTAGGCGGCCTCGGCCAGAAGCCACCCGGCCGCCTCACCCCAGCGGGGGTCGTCGGTCAGACCGGCGGCCGCGGCTTCCGCGGCGGCGTACTCACCGGCCTCGTACGAGGCGTATCCCAGATAGTACCGGGCGACGGCGTCCCTCTCGCGGTCGAACGCCTCCCAACCCAGGGCGTCGTGGAGGTTGTCCGCGGCCTCGGCGTACTCGCCCAGGACGCAGAGGACCAGCCCGCGCTCGTAGAGGACCTCGGCCTCCAGGCCCCGGGGCGAATCGGCGAGGGACCTGGTGAAGGCCGCCGCCGCCCCGGGATAGTCCCCGAGGGCGACGAGGGTCCGACCCCGCCAGTAGTTGATCTGTCCGCGCCAGGCGGGCTCGTCGCAGAGGTCCCCGGCCCGGCCCAGGCTCTCCTCGGCCCCGGCGGGATCATCCAATTGAAGCTGGGTCTGGGCCAGGGCGAAGTAGAGCCGCCAGGACGGCTCGTACTCGCGCTCTATTTCCCGGTAGGCCCGGAGCGCCGCGGGATAGTCACCCAGGGCGTAGAGACTCTCACCCAGATAGAAGAGGGAGAGCCGGCGCGTCTTCGCGTCGGTGGTGACGCGCGTGACGGCGCGGAAGCCGGCCGCGGCCCGCGCGTGACCGCCCGTGGCGCGGTAGCACTGACCCACCGAGAAGAGAGACTGCTCCAGGCGACGGTCGGTGGGGTCGTTGAGAATCAACAGCTCGAGGTGGTGCGTGGCGAGCTCGGGGGAGCCTTCGGCCAGCTCCGCCGAGCCGAGGAGGAAGAGCGCCTCGGAGTCGGCGTCCAGAAGCGCCTCGGGGGTGGCCAGCAGCTCGGTGACGCCGAAGAGCCCCCGGTCGTAGAACCCCTCCGTATCGGCGCCGGCGGCCACCGGTACCGTGAAAACGGTACACAGAAACAACACCCACCCAACTGTCGTGGATAGCTTCATTTTGAACACATCTAAGGGGCTCACGTCAGCCCATTGACTTGTAGATATTATATCACGTTCGTGGCCAGAAGTCCGACGGGAAGCCAAGTCGCGCAATTCTAACCAGATGCGGTAGGCGATAATCCGCCCTTGCCCCGCCGGGGGCTTCGTGGTAGGATTACGCGGTTTTGCGCCCAACACCCATCCGGGTGTAAGGCAGGCAAGAAATGGACCAACCCTGACCGTCAGGTCACCGAGGTGAAAATGTCCACGATAGTGGTCGTAGGTGCCCAGTGGGGCGACGAGGGCAAGGGGAAGGTGGTGGACTGCCTGTCGGCCCGGGCCGACATGGTGGTCCGGTTCAACGGCGGCGCCAACGCCGGCCACACCATCGTCGTCGCCCGGGAGGAGTATGTGCTGCACCTCGTCCCCTCGGGGGCGGTGCGCGAGGACGCGGCCTGCGTCATCGGCAACGGCTGCGTGGTGGACGCCGGGCTGCTGCTGGAGGAGTACGACGACCTCAAGCGGCGGGGGATTGACTTGACCGACCGGCTCTTCGTCTCCGGCTTCGCCCATCTGGTGCTGCCCCACCACAAGGCGGCCGACGGCGCCCTCGAGGATTCGTCCTCCGCCCCCATCGGCACCACCCGCCGGGGAATAGGGCCCGCGTACTGCGACAAGTACGCCCGCTACGGCGTCCGCGTCGAGGACCTCCTGGACGACCGCGACCTGCGCGCCAAGCTCGAGGCGGCCTACGCCTACCGCGCCCGCTGGACCGGCTCCGGCGACTACCCGCCGATTGACGAGGTTTACGGACAATTGGCCGAGGAGGGGAAGCGACTGGCTCCCTTCATCGTGGACACCTCGCTGTTGATCAACGGCTACATCGCCGACGGGAAGAACGTCCTGTTCGAGGGCGCTCAGGGGAGCCTCTTGGACGTGGACTTCGGCACCTACCCCTTCGTCACCAGTTCCAACCCGGTGGCCCCCTTCGCCGCCATCGGATCCGGCGTGGGACTGGACCGGCTCGACTACGCCCTGGGCGTGGTCAAGGCCTACCTCACCCGGGTGGGCGAAGGCCCCTTCCCCACCGAGCTCACCGACTCCACCGGCGAGTACCTGCGCGAGCGGGGCTACGAATACGGCCGCTCCACGGGCCGACCGCGGCGCTGCGGCTGGCTGGACCTCGTCCCCCTGCGTCTGGCCGCCCGGGTCAACGGCCTCCACGGCGCCGTCGTCTCCAAGCTCGACGTCCTGGACGAGCTGGAGGAGATCCCGGTCTGCACGGCGTACAGGCTCCGTGGGAAAATTTTCGGCGAGATGCCGCTCCCCGTGGCGCTCATCGCCGAGGCGGAGCCGGTTTACGAGACACTCCCCGGCTGGAAGACCGACACCTCGGGCATCACCTCCTGGGACGACCTGCCGAAAAAGGCCCAGGCGTACCTGCGCTTTATAGAGGAGGGGTGCGGGGTGCCCGTGGTGGCCATCAGCGTCGGCCAGCGCCGCGACCAAATCATCTGGCTCGAGGAGGTGTTCTAACCTCCCGCCTGGACCCCATCGAGGCCCTGCGGTACGAGTTAGGAGATAAATAGGAATTAAATCGAAGGCGGGACTGTTCCCGCCTTCTTATTTCCCACTGGATATATCGGCGGACTTGGTTGGCCACTAATCCTCCGGTAGTTCAATATCCGCCCTGACCGGTCCATGTTCCGGATAGGTGCCAAAATGGTTCTCTGCAGTAATATCGTCGTTTGTGCAGTCAACCTTGCCATCCCAGCCCGCGGGCCAGATGCCCAGCGCGGGGTAGATCTCGTAGTAGCCCTGATTGCTTGTTTGATCCCTACCGATGTCGATCCAGGGGTCGCCTGTTTCTTCCCTTTTGTACAACAGTACCCACACCTCATTCACTGGGTCACCGCCCTTGGTTACTATTCCCCATACCTTATCCTCGTCGTCGGCCAGCGGCCTCACCTCGTCGTCCGTCGAGACGGCGTCTGTGCAGGCGACCAGGGCGATGACTCCGGCGGCGATTACGGCAAGGAGATAGACTCCGTAGGTCTTGAACATCTCGCCGGCACTGATAAGCGCCTTGGTCATCGCGGGTAGCTCCGCGCCCATCGAATCGTAGAGGTCTCCGAAGGCCGGCAGCACAAAGGTGATCAGCACTACCACCACAATGACGGTGACCACGCCAGCTATGAGGGGGTACCGCAGA
>Ga0180429_10001453_pt1 | contig 20151 bp, 16 predicted proteins | sample SS_ome_FD_132428 | JGI IMG/M metagenome (GOLD analysis project Ga0180429, IMG submission 132428) | Hypersaline lake sediment archaeal communities from the Salton Sea, California, USA - SS_1_S_1 metaG | ecosystem: Environmental > Aquatic > Non-marine Saline and Alkaline > Hypersaline > Sediment ...
CAGCAGTTGAGCTGACTGCCGGCGCTGTTGGCGGTCACATAGTTCACCGGCAGGTTCGGGATCAGCGCCATCGTCCAGGGCAGCGTTACGTTCTGCAGCGTCTGCAGGGTCCCGGTCTCGTCGGCGTAGACCACCGTCACCGGATCGTCGGGCCGCTGGTTACCGTCGATGGTGTAGACGATCTCCCGCAGATCCTGCGGCTGGGCGTCGGCGACGCCCGGAGTCTGCATCAGGACCGGCACCTCGGCCGACAGCGACCGGCCGGCGCCCGCCTCCGGCGCGATGTTCGGGCTATTCGCAGCCGCAGTGGCGATCACGGTCCGGGGCGCACCGGCTGCTTCTCCGGTGAGGTCCCCGGTGAGTTCCCCGGTGATGGCCACCCCACCGGCCTTGATCACGCACATGGTGGCTGCGACGGTGGACGCCAGGCCCAGAGCGGCCATGGCCATCCGGGGCCACCGCGGCGCTCGCCGGTCCGTGTCCTCGATCACCGGGCCAGTCTGGTGCGTCGCCGCCCCGGACCGGAATCGGCGCACGCGGGAGTTGCGATGCTGTTACCGCAGCTTGACCCACTTGTTTGACTGACCGGCGCGGCTGGGCCGGATCGGCGTCCACTAGCCTGCTTCCAGACACGCACGTCCGGACACGCATGTCCGGACACGCACGAAGAAAGGGGCCGTCGGTGGAGGTCAAGGTCGGTATCTCGGACAGCCCGCGCGAGCTGGTGTTCAACAGCGATCAGACGCCCGAACAGGTCGAGCACCTGATCAAAGCGGCGCTGGCCAAGGGCGACGAGGACGTTCTGAGCCTGATGGACGACAAGGGCCGGCGATTCCTGGTGCAGACCGGCAAGGTCGCCTATGTCGAGATCGGTGCGGCCGATGTGCGGCGGGTCGGGTTCGCCTGACGGGTTCGCCTGACGGCTCAGCCGCGTGCCAGCGGCACATGTGACAGCCCGCCCCAGGCGAACTGCACGGTGCCCTCGACGGCGGCCTCCTTGGAGATCGGCCGGTCGGCGTCCAACCAGTACCGTGCGCAGTCCACGCTGATACCCACCAACCCCACGGCGATCATCCGGGCGCGGTGGGCCTCCAGCCCGGAATCACGGCTGATCAGGTCGAACACCGCGTCGGTGCACGCCTCGGTGGCCACCTTGATCTGGGCCGCGACCTGCGGCTCACTTCCGTAGTCGTTATCGAAGATCAGCCGGTAGCCCTGGCTGTCGTGTTCGATGAAGTCGAAGAAGGCGTGCACCGCGGCCCGCAGCCGGCGGCGGTTGTCGGTGGTGGTGCGCAGCGCCTGGCGGACCCCGGCGACCAGGATGTCCACATGTTGCTGCACCACCGCCAGGTAGAGGTCGAGCTTGCTCGAGAAGTGTTGGTAGAGGACGGGTTTGCTGACACCGGCGCGCTCGGCGATCTCATCCATCCCGGCCGCGTGGTAACCCCGGTCGACAAAAACTTCGCTGGCCGTGACAAGTAGCTGGTCGCGACGTTCTCCGCGGGGTAGCCGACCGCCACGGACGCTTTTGCGCGCCGCTGTACCGCTCAGGTTGCCCACCGATCCGACACTACTACTCGCTCCTACCGGGGTTTCGGTCCCCGCTCCGGGATTCCGACACGGGCGTGCCCGGAGTCGCCGGATGGTCCCTGGACGATCCGTTGTGTAATCCTGGGACGGTGACCAATGAGTCGGGGCCGCCGGGGGGAGGCCGCGTGCCGGTGCTGCACAGCGAGTGGAATGAACCACTGCGTGCGCTCCGCGACCCGATGGCCGAGGATCCCGGCCGCCCCAGGTCGAACCGTGACGAGCACCGCCAACTGCGCAAACAGAGCGGTCTCGGCAGGTTCCTGGCCACCTATGGGTGGCGCGCCTATGCGCTGCCGGTCCTGGTGGTGCTGACTGGCGTGGTGCTCTATCAGACCCTGACCACAACGGCGGTGCCGGTCGCCGAGGACACCGTCAAAGGCCCGCCGACCATCGGGTCCGCCGGCACCGCCATCATCGGCGCGCCGCCACGCGGCCTGACCGAGTTCGACGCCAGCCTGCCCACCGGTGTGCTGCCGGAGGGCGGGCCGTTCACCGAGTTCGGCGACGCCACCTGGCGGATCGTCCCGGGCACCTCCCCGACGGTGGGCGAGGGCACCGCCAAGACGTTCTCCTACACCGTCGAGGTGGAGGACGGGATCGACACGTCCTCGTTCGGCGGCGACGAGGGCTTCGCCCGGATGGTGACCGAGACGCTGGCCAACCCCAAGAGCTGGACGCACAACCCGCAGTTCGCCTTCGAGCGCATCGACGATCCGACCGTCGAACCGGACTTCCGGGTGTCGCTGACCGCGCCGATGACCGTCCGGGAGGGGTGCGGCTACGAAATCGAGCTGGAGACGTCCTGTTATAACCCGATCTACGGCCCGGATGCCCAACCGCGGGTGTTCATCAACCTGGCGCGCTGGGTGCGCGGGGCGATGCCGTTCCAGGGCGATATCGGCTCCTATCGGCAGTACCTGATCAACCACGAGGTGGGTCACGCCATCGGCTACACCACCCACGAGCCCTGCGAGCGCAACGGCGGGCTGGCGCCGATCATGATGCAGCAGACGTTCTCGACAGCGGATAACGACGCCACCCGGTTCGACCCGGAGTCGGTCAAACCGGACGGCAAGACATGCCGGTTCAACCCCTGGCCGTATCCGATCGCCTAGCCCTGATGTCCCTGCCGCCGCTGGTCGAGCCCGCCGCCGGGCTGACCCGGGAGGAGATCGCCCGCTACAGCCGGCACCTGATGATTCCGGACTTCGGCGCGGCCGGGCAGCGTCGTCTCAAAAATGCCCGGGTGCTGGTGGTCGGCGCGGGCGGCCTGGGCTCCCCGGTGCTGCTTTACCTGGCCGCCGCCGGTATCGGCACGCTGGGCATCGTCGACTTCGACGTGGTCGAGGAGTCCAATCTGCAACGCCAGATCATCCACGGTCAGTCCGATCTCGGCCGGAGCAAGGCCCGCAGCGCGCGGGACTCCATCGCCGAGCTCAACCCGCTGGTTGCCGTGCGCCTGCATGAGATGCGGCTGACCTCCGACAATGCCCTCGACCTGTTCGGCCGGTATGACCTCGTCATCGACGGCACCGACAACTTCGCCACCCGCTATCTGGTGAACGACGCGGCGGTGCTGGCCGGGAAACCCTGCGTCTGGGGCTCGGTCTACCGGTTCTGCGGTCAGGTGTCGGTGTTCTGGGAGGACGCCCCGGACGGGCCGAACGGCGAGAAGCGCGGCCTGAACTACCGGGACGCGTACCCCGAGCCGCCGCCGGCGGGCCTGGTGCCGTCCTGCGCCGAGGGCGGCGTGCTGGGCATCCTCTGCGCCTCTATCGCCTCGGTGATGGGCACCGAGGCCGTGAAACTCATCACCGGGATCGGCGAGCCGCTGCTGGGCCGGCTGCTGATCTACGAGGCATTGCCGATGTCGTACCGCACCATCGGCCTGCGGAAGGATCCCGCGGCGCCGCCGATCACCGGACTCGTCGATTACGAGGCGTTCTGCGGGAACACCGTCCCCGACGAGGCGGCCGTCGTCACCCCCCGGCAGTTACGCGACATGCTCGACGCCCGGGCCGCGATCACCCTGGTCGACGTGCGGGAGCCGGCGGAGTGGGAGATCAACCACATCCCCGGCGCGGTGCTGGTCCCGATGTCGGTAATCGAGTCCGGCACGGGTCTGTCCGGGTTGCCCCGGGACACCACCCCGGTGCTGTACTGCAAGAGCGGAGCGCGCTCCGCGGCGGCGTTGGCCATCTTCGAGCGGGCCGGGTTCTCCGGTGCGGTGCACCTGCGGGGCGGGATCGCGGCGTGGGCGCGGCAATTCGATCCCGACATGGCGATCTACTGACGGCCGGTTGTCGCCCGTTGCCCGTTGCGCGCCTTACCCTGGCCATGTGATGGACGAATGCCCGCCGGAGCACGTCATGGCGGCGTTCGGGCAGAAGGGCAGCGAGCCCCAGCAGCTGGGCGGCAGCTGGGAGGGCGGTTGGCGCAGCGGCGAGATCGTGTTGTCCATGGTCGCTGACCACGCCCGGGCGGCCTGGTCGGCCAAGGTGCGCGAAACGCTGTTCGTCGACGGCCTGCGGCTGGCCCGTCCGGTGCGTTCCACCGACGGCCGCTATGTGGTGTCGGGCTGGCGGGCGGACACCTTCGTCTCCGGTGAGCCGGAGCCACGCCACGACGAGGTGGTCTCGGCCGGGGTCCGGCTACACGAGGCCACCGCCACGCTGGAGCGTCCCCGTTTCCTGACCCGGGCGCCGGTGCCGCCGTGGACCGATGTCGATGTGTTCACCGTCGCCGACCGCGCGGCCTGGGAGGACCGGCCGTTGCAGGCTCTGCCGCTGGGCGCGCCGCAACTGCCGGAGTCCGAGGACCGGGAGCGTTCGGTCGAGCTCGTCACCCAGCTGGCCGGGCTGCGCAGGCCGACCAAGGCCTCCAGCCAGCTGGTGCACGGAGACCTCTACGGCACGGTGCTGTTCACCGGCACCGCCGCGCCCGGTATCACCGATATCGCCCCGTACTGGCGGCCGCCGTCCTGGGCGGCCGGGGTGGCCGTCGTCGACGCGCTGTCCTGGGGCGGTGCCGACGACGGGCTCATCGAACGCTGGGAGGAGCTGCCGGAGTGGCCGCAGATGGTGTTGCGCGCCATGATGTTCCGGCTGGCTGTGCACGCTCTGCATCCGCGGTCGACGGCAGAGGCGTTCCCGGGACTGTTGCGGACCGCTGCGCTGGTGCGGATGGCGGTCTAGCCCGAACCGCGAGAGCCCGAATCGCGGGGAAATGCATGCCGAACCGAGCTGGGACCGGTCACCGCGACCCGGTCGTCGGTGGCAAGCACCCCTTCGGCGCGAAGCAGCTCCAGTTGTCGGGAGGCCAGGTGCGGTGCGGGCCGTCCGCTCGCGGTGATCACCCGGTGCCAGGGCAGATCCGATGAGTCATGGCGCATGATCCAGCCAACGGTCCGTGGACTGGAAAGGTTTGCCGCACAGGCGATATCTCCGTAGGTGGCGACCCGGCCCGGCGGAATGGCGGCCACCAGGGCCCGTACCGACTCCACCTGTCCCTCGGTGATCGGCGGCATCTCAGCCGAGCATGCCCCGGATGATGGCGGCGGTCTGCACCGGCATGGCGTTCGGGACCATGTGTAGGCAGTCCAGGTCCACCAGGGTGAAGTCCGACCCGAGCCGATCTATCAGCCCCCCGATCAGCGCCGTGGTGATATACGGCGGCTGGACCCTGGCGGCCCGCAGCACCGTCGTAGGAGTTCCCCGGCGCGGCAGCGCGGGGTCGCGGGCCAGTTCGCTCCAATAGGACATCATGGCCGGTGGGCAGACCCGCCAGCCGTACCGGCCGTTCGGTAGTGCGATCAGATGGTTCTCACACTCGGCATCCAGTTCGGCCGGCGGCACATCCGCCCATGCTCCGGTCGCCTTCTCGGTGCGGGCCTCGGCGGGGTCGGGGTAGTCCGGCGAGGCCAGCGAGGCTTCGGCGACTTCCCGCATCCACTGACCGTCCAGTCCCACCGCGGGATCCAGCAGCACCAGTCCGGAGACCAAGTCGGGACAGGCCGCCGCCAGGTGCAGCGCGACCGCGCCGCCGAACGAGTGGCCCACCAACAGGACCGGGCCGTCGGCCTCATCCTCGATCAGACCGGCCAGCGCGGTGACATTGGCGTCGATGGTCCAGGGTGCCGACCACGTCGAGTGACCGTGCCCGATCAGATCCGGTGCCAGCACGGCGATCTCGGAGAGGTGCCGGACGGCCAGGGTGTGCCAACGGCGGCCGTGCCCGGTCAGCCCGTGGATCATCAGGATGCGGGCCGGGCCCGGCGGGCCGAAGCGGTTCAGGTGAAGACCGTGGATCACCCGCCCTATGCTGCCAGGATGGACTCGGTCACGTTGCACAGCCTGGGTGGGGTCGGCACGGTCACCGGTTCCAAGCACCTGCTTGAAAGCGGCGGCAGGCGAATCCTGGTGGACTGCGGTCTTTTCCAGGGTGTGAAGAACCTTCGCGAGCTGAACTGGGCACGTCTGGCGGTGGACCCCTCAAGTATCGACGCCGTGGTCGTGACCCACGCCCACCTCGATCACACCGGTTATCTGCCCCGGTTGGTGCGCGATGGCTTCAAGGGGCCGATCCTGTGCACCGCGGCCACCGCGTCGGTCGCCGAGATCATCCTGCGGGACAGTGCGTTCCTGCAGGAGCGCGATGCGGCGTTCGTCAACCGGCACAAGGTCACCAAGCACCATCCGGCACTGCCGTTGTACGACAGCGCGGACGCCGAACGCGCCGTCGAACTGTTCGGCACCCGGCCGTTCGGCAAGGAGTTCGACGTGCTCGACGGGGGGCCGGTGGTGACATTCCGGCGCGCCGGCCACATCCTCGGGGCGGCCACCGTCGACCTGTGTTGGCAGGGTCGCCGGGTGGTCTTCACCGGCGACCTTGGTCGCTACGACGACCCGCTGATGTTCGATCCGGAGCCGGTCCCGGCCGCGGATTACCTGGTGATGGAATCGACCTACGGTGACCGCCGGCACGAACCCACCGATCCAGCCGCCGCCCTGGCGGAGATCGTCACCGCGACGGTGCTGCGCGGCGGCACGGTGGTGATCCCCGCGTTCGCAGTCGGCCGGGCCCAGACGCTGCTCTATTACCTGTGGCAACTGCACTCCACCGGCAAGATCCCGGATGTGCCGGTCTACCTGGACAGCCCGATGGCGATCAACGCCAGTGAGTTACTGCGCACCCATCAGCGGGACCATCGGCTGGCGCCGGAGACCTACCGGGGCATGTGCGACATGGCCACCTACACCCGCGATCCCGAGCAGTCGAAGATGATCTCGGCCGGACGGGAGCCCAAGATCGTCATCTCCGCCAGCGGGATGGCCACCGGCGGCCGCATCCTGCACCATCTCAAGGCGTTCGCGCCGGACCCGCGGAACACCATCGTGCTGACCGGGTATCAGGTTCCGGGCACCCGCGGGGCCTCGATCGCCGCCGGTGAGCCGGAGGTCAAGATCCACGGTGAGTGGATCCCGATCAATGCGCACGTCGCGAACCTGAAGATGTTGTCCGCGCACGCCGACGGCGACGAACTGATCCGCTGGGCCGCCGGATTCACCAGCCCGCCCCGGCAGGTGTTCGTGGTGCATGGCGAACCTCAGCCGGCCGACACCCTGCGTAGGCGTCTGGGCAGGGAGTTCGGCTGGCCGGCGACGGTGTCGCGCCCGGGTCAGGTTTTCGACCTGTAGCCGGCATCGCGGTGGCCGGAGTCTGTCGGACCCGCGTGATGTCATGCCCGCATGACGACTTTTCGGGTGCTGGGCGGGCCGGGGACCGGAAAAAGCGGCCTCCTGGTCGAGGCAGCCGCGCAGCGTATCGCCGCCGGACTTGACCCGGAGTCGGTGCTGCTGCTGACCGGGTCCGGCCGGATGGCCGCCACCGCCCGTGGTGCGCTGACCGCGCGGCTGCTCGGCGAGACCACGGCGGATCTGCCGGTCGTGCGCGAACCCATGGTTCGGTCGCTGCACGGTTACGCCTTCGCGGTACTTCGCAAGGCCGCCGAACGGGCCGGTGATCCGCCGCCGCGCCTGGTCACCGGCGCCGAGCAGGACGGTGTCATCCGTGAGCTGCTCGACGGCGATATCGCCGACGGCGCCCGCGGCTGGCCACCGGAGCTGCGCCCGGCGCTGTCGGCCGCCGGATTCGCCACGGAGTTGCGTGATCTGCTCGCCCGCTGCGCTGAGCGGGGGGTCGACCCGATGAGCCTGCAACGGCTGGGGCGGAGCTCCGGCCGGCCGCAGTGGGTGGCCGCCGGCCGGTTCGCCTGCCAGTACGAGCAGGTGATGTTGCTGCGCGCCGCGGTCGGCACCGCCGCACCGCAGGCGACCCTGCCCGCCCTCGGCGCGGCCGAGCTGGTCGGCGCGGCGCTGGAGGCGATGGCCGTCGACACCGGGTTGCTGGCCGCCGAGCGGGCCCGGGTCCGGTTATTACTCGTAGACGATGCCCAGCATCTGGACCCGCAGGCCGCCGAACTGGTGCGGGTCCTGGCCGCCGGGGCCGAGGTGGTGATGCTGGCCGGTGATCCCAATCAGGCGGTATTCGGGTTCCGAGGGGCGGATCCGGAACTGCTGCGTGCCGATGCCGATGCCGATGCCGATCAGACGATCAGGCTTACCCGGTCGCACCGCTGCGCCCCGATGATCGCCCGCGCCATCGCCGGGATGGCGGCCGGATTGCCCGGCCCGGTCTGGCCGACATTGGACGGCGGTCCAGACTTCGATGCCGACGGCGCGGCCGAGACCGACGGCGCGACCGGATCGGTGACCGTCCGGGTGGCCGACTCGGCGCATGGCGAGGCGGCGATGGTGGCCGATGCGCTCCGGCGCGCCCATCTCGTCGACCGGCTGCCGTGGTCGCAGCTGGCGGTGATCGTGCGCTCGGCCTCGGCGGCCGCGGCGCTGGCACGGTCGCTGGGGGTGGCCGGGGTGCCGGTGCAGACACCCAACGCCGGTGGCCCTATCGGTGCTCAGCCCGGGGCCCGCGCGCTGCTGAGCGTGCTGGATGCGGCCGCCACCGGTCTGGACGGCGAGCGCGCCGGGGAGTGGGCCGAGCTGCTGTTGACCGGCCCGATCGGCCGAATCGACCCGGTGTCGTTGCGTCAACTTCGGCGGGCCCTGCACCGCCGCGATGCCGAACTGGCCGACGCCCTCACCGGATCAACCCCGCCACTGCCGGCGACGCTGGCCAAACCGGTCAAACGGGTACGTGCGGTGCTGTCCGCCGCGGTCGGCAGCCACCGCCGCCATCGCGATCCCCGCTACACGCTCTGGCAGGTGTGGGAGCGCAGCGGCCTGCAGCAGCGCTGGTTGCGCGCCGCCGAACGCGGTGGGGTAGACGGTGCGCTGGCCGAGCGGAACCTGGCCGCGGTTACCGCATTGTTCGATATCGCCGACGACTATGTCGCCCGGACCGCCGGGGCCTCGTTGCGGGGTCTGCTCGACCATGTTGCCGCTCTGCAATTGTCGCCGGCCGCCGGTGCCGAATCCGCCGGTGACGCGGTGGCGGTGCTCAGCCCGCACGCCGCCCTGGACCGGGATTGGGAGATGGTCGTCATCGCTGGACTGCAGGACGGATTGTGGCCCAACACCACCCCGCGCGGTGGGGTACTGGGCACCCAGCGACTGCTCGATGTCCTGGACGGTCTCGGCGATGAGGTGTCCGCGCGGGCCCCGTTACTGGCCGAGGAACGCCGGCTGCTGATCGCGGCGATGGGCCGGGCCCGACGGCGGCTGCTGATCACCGCGGTCGACAGCGATGCCGGTGACGCGGTCAGCGTGCCGTCACCGTTCGTCGCCGAACTGGCCGCCTACGCCGCCGGGGACAACGCGCAGCCGCTGCGTCCCGAGCCCGCCCCGCCGGTGCTGTCGACGTCGGCGGTGGTCGGCCGGCTGCGGGCCGTGGTGTGCGCTCCCGAAGGCGACGTGGAAGATCCCCAAAGGGTCTGCGCAGCAGGACAATTAGCCCGGTTGGCCGCCGCCGGGGTGCCGGGTGCGGACCCGTCGCAATGGCAGGGGCTGGCCGAGGTGAGCACCGAGGAGCCGCTGTGGTCCGGTGATGATCACATCGTCGACCTGAGTCCGTCGACATTGCAGACGTTGTCGGACTGTCCGCTGCGGTGGCTGGCCGAACGGCACGGTGGAACGGGTCCCCGGGGGCTGAACTCCACCCTCGGGTCGGTGCTGCACGCGCTGGTCGCCGACTCGGCCAAGAACGAGAGCCAACTGGTCGCCGAGTTGGAAACACTTTGGGCGGCTTTACCGTTCGATTCGCCCTGGTATGCCGCCAACGAGCTCGAACGGCACCGCAGCATGCTGACGGCCTTTGTGGCGTGGTACTCGGCGAGTCGGCAGGATCTGACCGAGATCGGCACCGAGGTCGCCCTCGACGGGGTGGTCGACGGGCTGACGGCGGGGGTGCGGGTGCGCGGTCGCATCGACCGGCTGGAACGCGATGCCCAGGGTCGGCTGGTGGTCGTCGACCTCAAGACCGCCAAGACCCCGGTCAGCAAGGATGATGCACAGCGGCACGCGCAACTCGGCCTCTATCAGCTGGCGGTGTCGGCGGGCCTGCTGGCCGATGGTGACCAGCCCGGTGGCGGCCGGCTGGTCTATCTGGGCAAGCCGTCGGCCGCCGGGGCCACCGAACGGGAACAGACCGCGCTGGGTGCCGATGACATCCCCGATTGGCAGCGGGCGGTGGGTGCCGCCGCGGCGGCGACCGCCGGACCGCAGTTCGCCGCCCGGGTCAATGACGGTTGTTCGCACTGCCCGCTGCGACCGTCCTGCCCGGCCCACGCCCCGGAGTCGTCATGACCCACAGCCCCGCCGAACTTGCAGCCGCCCTGGGGGTTCCGGCTCCGACCGATGAGCAGGCCGCGGTGATCGCCGCTGCGCCCGGCCCGTTGGTGGTGGTCGCCGGCGCCGGGGCCGGCAAGACCGAGACGATGGCCGCCCGGGTGGTGTGGCTGGTCGCCAACGGCCACGCCGATCCGGGGCAGGTGCTGGGCCTGACGTTCACCCGCAAGGCCGCCGGGCAATTGCTGCGGCGGGTCCGCTCCCGGCTGGCCCGGCTGTCCGGCCATCGCGGCGAAGCCGTCGACGGGGCATCGGGTTCGCCGCTGGTGAGCACCTACCACGCCTTCGCCGGGCAGCTGTTGCGCGAGTTCGGCTTACTGCTGCCGGTCGAACCGGACGCCCGGCTGCTCAGTGAGACCGAGCGCTGGCAGCTGGCCTACGAGGTGGTCTGCGGCCACCCCGGGCCGCTGCCGATCGGCAAGACGCCGGCCGCGGTCACCGCGATGGTGCTGCGGCTGTCCGACGACCTGGCCGAGCATCTCGTCGACACCGGTCAGCTGCGCGATACTCACACCGAGCTGGAACGGCTGGTGTACGGGCTGCCGTCCGGACCCCGCCAGCGCGATACCGGGCCGAACCGGCGGCTGCTGGGGATGCTTGAGACCCAGGCCGAACGCGCGGCGCTGGTGCCGCTCATCGACGCGGTGCATGCCCGGATGCGGGCGTCCAGCGTGCTGGACTTCGGTTCCCAGATGTCGGCCGCGGCCCGGTTGGCCGCCGGCCACCCGCAGGTCGGTGCGGCGCTGCGGGAGCGCTACCGGGTGGTGCTGCTCGACGAATACCAGGACACCGGCCACGCCCAGCGCATCGCCCTCTCGGCACTGTTCGGCGGCGGTGCCGGCGGTCCCAGCGGTGCTGACGGAGATGACCACCTCGCGCTGACCGCCGTCGGCGACCCGATTCAGTCCATCTACGGCTGGCGCGGCGCCTCGGCCACCAACCTGCCGCGATTCACCACCGACTTCCCGTGCCGCGACGGCACGCCGGCACCCACCCTGGAACTGCGGACCAGCTGGCGCAACCCGCCGCGGGCCCTGCAACTGGCCAACGCGGTCTCCGCCGAGGCGCGCAGGCGCTCGGTGGCGGTGCGCCCGCTGCGGCCACGGCCCGGGGCGCAGCCCGGCACGGTGCTGTGCGCGCTGCACCGGGATGTGGCCCGGGAGCGGGACTGGGTCGCCGATCATATCGCCGCCCGCTACCGCACCGCCGCCGCCAACGAGCAGGAGCCGCCGACGGCCGCGGTGCTGGTGCGGCGCAACGCCGATGCCGGTCCCATCGCGGCGGCCCTGTCCGCTCGCGGCGTCCCGGTCGAGGTGGTCGGACTGGCCGGGCTGCTATCGATTCCTGAAGTGGCGCAGATCATCTCGACCCTGCGGGTGGTCATCGACCCCGCCGCCGGAACCGCCGCCATGGAAGTCCTGACCGGCCCGCGCTGGCGGTTGGGGGCCCGCGATCTGGCCGCGCTGTGGCGCCGGGCGATGACGATCGACGGGCAGCGGCCGGCTGTGCTGTCGGCCCAGCAGATCGCCGATGCGGCTGCTGCGGCCGCCGACACCGCGTCCCTGGCCGATGCGGTCGCCGACCCCGGCCCGGCCGCGGACTATTCGCCCGAGGGCTACCGGCGGATCGCCGCCGCCGGGGCCGAACTGGCCCGGCTACGCGGGTATCTGGCCCACCCGCTGTCCGATCTGGTGGCCGAGGTGCGCCGGGTGCTCGGAGTCGACGCCGAGGTACGTGCGGCTCTTCCGGCCGGAACGCCCGGTACCGGGGGAGAGCACCTGGATCGCTTCGCTGAGGCGGTGGCCCGCTACGCCGACCGGCCCGGCGCCGACCCGGCCGGCCTGCTGGCCTACCTGGACGCGGCCGCGGTCGTCGAGAACGGTCTGGCCCCGGCCGAGATCAGCGTGGCACCCGGGCGGGTCCAGGTTCTGACGGTGCACGCCGCCAAGGGTCTGGAATGGCAACTCGTGGCGGTACCGCACCTCAGTGCGCGGGTGTTCCCCTCCACGGCGTCCAAGCGGACCTGGCTCACCGACGCCGGGGACCTGCCGCCGCTGCTGCGCGGTGACCGTGCCGGTGATCAGACTGCGGCCGGTTCGCACGGGGTGCCGGTGCTGGACACTTCGTCGGTCGCCGATCGCAAGGCACTGTCGAATGTCATCGACACCCATCGCGACCAGTTGCTGGCGCGCCGGCTCGACGAGGAACGCCGGTTGCTCTATGTCGCGCTGACCCGCACCGAGGACACCCTGCTGCTCTCCGGTCACCACTGGGGTGCCACCGAAGCCACGCCGCGTGGCCCGTCGGATTTCCTGGTTGAGGTTCGCGACGTCATCGAGGCCGCATCGGCCGCGGGCGAGCCGTGCGGTGTGATCGAGCACTGGGAACCCGAGCCTGCCGAAGGTGAGCAGAATCCGTTGCGGGACAATATGATCGAGGTGAATTGGCCGGTCGACCCGCTGGGTTCGCGGCGCCGCGACATCGAGCGGGGAGCGCAACTGGTAGCCGACGCGGTCGCCGGTGCGCCGATACCGGCCGACCCGGGTGCCGAACCGGAGGATCCGCACGGCTGGATCGCCGATGTCGACGCCCTCCTGGCGGAACGTTCCCGGGCCGGGGACCCGGCGCCGGTCGCACTGCCCGCCCAGCTGTCGGTCAGCGCCCTGGTCGACCTGGACCGCGATCGCGTCGGCGCGGCCCGCCGGCTCACCCGGCGGCTGCCGGCCCGCCCGGATCCGCACGCGATCCTCGGTACCGCCTTCCACGACTGGGTGCAGCGCTTCTATGGCGCGGAGCGGTTGTTCGACCTGGAAGACCTGCCCGGTGCGGGGGATCCGCAGACCGCCGACGCCGAACAGCTCGCGGTGCTCCAGGACGCCTTCCACGCGTCACCGTGGGCGGCTCGCACACCGGTGGACGTCGAGGTGCCCTTCGAGATGGCGCTGGACGGCACGGTGGTGCGCGGTCGTATCGATGCCGTCTTCGCCGATCCCGATGGTGGGTGCACCGTCATCGACTGGAAGACCGGTGATCCGCCCGCCGACGACGCGTCCCGCCGGCACGCCGCGGTCCAGTTGGCGGTGTACCGGCTCGCCTGGGCCGGGCTGACCGGCTGCCCGGTGTCGCGGGTGCGTGCGGCGTTCCACTACGTACGGTGCGGGAGCACCGTCGCCCCCGCCGGCCTGGCCGACGCGGCCGACCTGGCCGCGCTGATCACCCCGGATGCGGAGCGTCGCGCCGAATCCTGAGCGCCTGGGCGATCATCGGGGCCTGCATAGGTAGCCGAGCCAGTGCGGCGATCCGCATCGGCCACTTCTGGGCGCCCGGCTTGTTCCACCACATCCGCGTCATGTTCAGGTTGGCCGGGAATACCGCCAGGAACAGCCCCACCGCGGCCAGTGCGCCGGCCCGGCGGGTGCGCGGTGCCAGCAGCATCGCGCCCACGCCCACCTCGGCCACCCCGGAGGCGTAGGTGTAGAGACGGGGGCTGCCCGGCAACTCGGCGGGCACGATGGTGTCGAACGGTTTCGGGGCCAGAAAGTGCCCGGCGCCGATTCCGATCAACATCGCCGCCATCCGGTAGGCGGGGCGCTGGCTGGCGGGTTCGGCTGAGCGTTCAGTAGAGGTGTGCGGCATGGTTACATAATGGCCGTGTGGTGTCATCCCGCTGGGCGAAACGCAACGGATGAGTCCGTGACGGATTGCTGTGGCTGAACGACACGTCCGGCGGCGCCTCCGGGCTATCGACGAGAATCTCGCTGCCAAGACCGACTCCGAGTTGGTCGACTACATGCACGTCCCGACGAAATACATCAGCCCCGTCCGGCGGATCGCCCGGCGGGTTTTCTACGCTCTCGGCGCGTTACTCGCCGCGGTGATCATCGTCTACCTCGACCGCGATGGCTACAGCAACTCCACCGGGAAGCCGCTGACGGTGCTGGACTGCTTCTATTACGCGACCGTGTCACTATCGACCACCGGCTATGGCGATATCGCCCCGTTCACCGAGCGGGCCCGGCTGGTGAACACCCTGATGATCACGCCACTTCGGGTCGCGTTCCTGATCGTTCTGGTCGGCACCACAGTGGAGTCGCTGACCACGGCGTCCCGGCAGGCTTTCAAGATTCAGCGATGGAGGAAAAAGGTGCGCAACCACATCGTCGTCGTCGGCTACGGCACCAAGGGTCGCACCGCGGTGGCCGCCATGCTCGCCGACGGGGTCAAACAGAACGAAATTGTGGTCGTCGATACCGAGCAATCCGCTCTGGAACGGGCCAAGGAAGCCGAGTTGGTGACCGTGCGCGGCGACGCTAACAGGTCCGATGTGCTGCGACTGGCCGGCGCTCAGAATGCCAGTGCCATCGTGGTGGCCACCAACAGCGACCCCACCGCGGTGCTGGTCACCCTGACCGCGCGCGAACTGGCGCCGAAGGCCGCCATCATCGCCTCGGTACGGGAGGCCGAGAACCGCCACCTGCTGTTGCAGTCCGGGGCCAATTCGGTGGTCGTGTCCTCCGAGACCGCGGGCCGACTACTCGGCCTGGCCACCTCGAAGGCCAACGTTGTCGAGATGATCGAAGACCTGATCACCCCGGACTCCGGGGTGGTGATCGCCGAGCGTGAGGTGGCGGACAGCGAGGTGGGAGGCTCGCCGCGGCACCTGTCCGACATCGTGCTCGGCGTGGTCCGCGACGGACGACTGCTGCGGTTCGACGATGCCGAGGTGGATGCGCTGGAGCGGGCTGACCGCGTGCTGTACATGCGTACCGCCGGCGGGGAGTGACGAGCTCGGTGAGCTTCCGGCTGCGCAACGTCCCACTGTTATCGCGGGTCGGGGCCGACCGTGCCGACCACCTGCGCACCGATGTCGACGCCGCCGTTGCCGGCTGGACCGAGGCCGCGCTGCTGCGGGTCGACGACCGCAATCAGGTGCTGGTCGTCGATGAGCAGGTGGTGCTGTCCCCGGCCGCCGAACTGGGTGACCGCCCGCCCCCCGACGCGGTGTTCCTGGGTCGGATCGCCGGTGGCCGCCACGTCTGGGCGGTGCGTGCTGCGCTCGCGGCCCCCGACGACGGGTCTGCCGCCCCGGCCCGGGTGGCTGACCCGCGCCGATCCGGGGTGCCCTTCGACGATGTCAGCGCCCAGCTGGTCGCCAGCGCGCTGGCATTGCTGAATTGGCATGACAGTGCACACTTTTCGCCGATCGACGGATCCCCGACCCGGGCGGTCCGATCCGGGTGGGCACGGCGCAATGTGCTCACCGGCCAAGAGGACTTCCCCAGGGTGGACCCGGCGGTGATCTGTCTGGTGCATGACGGAGCCGATCGCGCGGTGCTGGCCCGCCAGACGGTGTGGCCGCCGAGGCTGTTCTCGCTTTTGGCCGGGTTCGTCGAGGCCGGTGAGTCGTTCGAGACCTGCGTGGCGCGCGAGATCAACGAGGAGATCGGGCTGACCGTGCGCGACGTGCAGTACCTGGGCAGTCAGCCGTGGCCGTTCCCGCGCTCGCTGATGGTGGGCTTTCACGCTGTCGCCGACCCCGCAGAGGAGTTCGTCTTCCGCGACGGGGAGATCGCCGAGGCCGCCTGGTTCACCCGGGCCGAGGTCCGGGGCGCCCTGGAGGAAGGCGACTGGAGCAGCGACTCCACATCGGGGCTGCTGTTGCCCGGGTCGATCTCGATCGCTCGGGAGATCATCGAGTCCTGGGCCTATCTCGACGTTTGACCGGCCAGTCCGCCGCGTCCCCAGCGTTCTGGGTGCCGTCACCGACGGTCACCGACGGTCAGCGACGGTCACCGACGGTCACCGACGGTCACCGACCTCTGGGGACCACTCGTACTTTTGCCCACCTTTGAGCGACAAGGCGGGACAAGGCGGGGCAAGGCGGGACAAGGCGGGACAAGGCGGGACAAGGCGGGACGGGGGACCAGGGGGGACCGGGGGGCCAGGGGGGATTGTCGTACCCGCATGCGATGTTGCCGACATGACTGAGATCACCGCCCCGCGCGGCCTCGTGCTGCGCGGCACCGAGTTGCGTTATGTCCTGATCCGGTTGCTGCAGTTGATCGGCCCGGCGACAGTCACCGAGCTCGCCGATGGACTGCGGCAGTGGGGCTTCACCGTCAACGGGCGGCCCTCAAAAACGATTTCCGACGCCCTGCGCTGGGAGCGTAAGCGCGACCGCGTGCGTCGGATCGACCGCGGCCGCTACCGAGCTGGTGGGATGCCGCGTTCGACCGAGCACCGGATCATCTGGCGGGTGGTCGCGTTACGTGACGAGGCCGGCGTTACAGCCGACACTGGAAACTTGTCGCTCAGAGGCGGGCAAATGTAGTGGCACCCCGCACCGGGACACGCCGCCGACGGCGCACCGCCGCCGCCACGAACGCGCGGCGGCGTCAGACCCCGAGCTTGGCCTTGACCTCGTTGATGCTCGGGTTGGTCAGCGCGGTGCCGTCGGCGAACTTCAGCGTCGGGACGGTTTGATTGCCGCCGTTGGCCGTCATCACGAACTGCGCGGCCGCCGGATCGTGCTCGATGTCGACCTCGGCGAAGGATATCCCCGCCGCCTTCATCATGGTCTTGAGTCGGCGGCAGTAGCCGCACCACACCGTGGAATACATGGTGACCTGGGGATCAGACATAAGGTCCTCAAGATAGCCCAATGTCGGCGCCGGCTGCCAAGATGGACGCCATGCCCGCGCCTGCCGACCAACTGGCCGGCCTCGACGCCGAACAGCGCGAGGCCGTGCTGGCCGCCCGCGGCCCGGTGTGTGTGTTGGCCGGTGCGGGCACCGGCAAGACCCGGACCATCACCCACCGGATCGCCCACCTGATCGCCAACGGCCACGTCGCGGCCGGACAGGTGCTCGCGGTGACGTTCACCTCCCGGGCGGCCGGGGAGATGCGCAGCCGGCTGCGGGCCATGCAGATCGGCGGGGTCCAGGCGCTGACCTTCCACGCCGCGGCCCGGCGCCAGTTGCACTACTTCTGGCCGCGGGTGGTCGGCGACACCGGCTGGCAGCTGCTGGACAGCAAGTTCGCGGTGGTGGCCCAGGCCGCCAACCGGGCCCGGCTGCAGGCCAGCACCGATGACGTGCGTGACCTGGCCGGTGAGATCGAGTGGGCAAAGGCCTCCCTGATCACCCCGGAGACTTATCCCGCCGCGGTCGCCGAGGCGGGCCGCGATATCCCGCTGGATGCGGCGAAGGTGGCCGCGGTCTACGCCGGCTACGAGAAGCTGAAGGCCAACCGCGACGGGATGGCTCTGCTGGACTTCGATGACCTGCTGCTGCACACCGCCGCGGCCATCGAGAACGACGCCGCGGTGGCCTCGGAGTTCCGGGACCGCTACCGCTGCTTCGTCGTCGACGAGTATCAGGACGTCACCCCGCTGCAGCAGCGGGTGCTTGACGCCTGGCTCGGCGACCGGGATGACCTGACCGTGGTCGGTGACGCCAACCAGACCATCTACTCGTTCACCGGTGCCTCGCCGCGCTACCTGCTGGACTTCTCCCGGCGTTTTCCGGAGGCATGCGTCGTGCGCCTGGAGCGCGACTACCGCTCCACGCCGCAGGTGGTGTCGCTGGCCAACCGGGTGATCGCCGGGGCGCGCGGTCGGATGGCCGGTAGCAAGCTGCACCTGATCGGCCAGCGCCCGCCCGGCCCTGAGCCGACATTTCGCGACCATACCGATGAGGTGGCCGAGGCCGGCGCCGTCGCGCGATCGGTCAAGTCACTCATCGCTGCGGGCACCCCGGCCGCGGAGATCGCGGTGCTCTACCGCATCAACGCCCAGTCCGAGGTGTACGAGGAAGCGCTGACCGCCGCCGGTATCCCGTTCCAGGTGCGCGGCGGGGAAGGTTTCTTCAGCCGTCAGGAGATCCGCCAGTCGCTGGTGGCCCTGCAGCGCGCCGCCGATCGGGATATCGAGGGAGAGGTCGGTGAGGTGGTGCGCAACCTGCTCGAACCGCTGGGCCTGACCGCCGAGGCGCCGGCAGGTGTCAAAGCCCGGGAACGATGGGAGGCGTTGTCCGCGTTGGCCGAACTCGTCGATGAAGAGGTGGCCGCCCGCCCGGAAATCGACCTGGCCGCCCTGGTGGGCGAACTGAGGGTGCGGGCCGACTCCCGGCACCCGCCCACCGTGCAGGGCGTGACGCTGGCCTCGCTGCACGCCGCGAAGGGCCTCGAGTGGGACGCGGTGTTCCTGGTCGGCCTCGCCGACGGCACCCTGCCGATCAGCCACGCCGTCTCCAAGGGCCCCGACAGCGAGGCCGTCGAGGAGGAGCGCCGGCTGCTCTACGTCGGAATCACCCGTGCCAGAAAGTATCTGGAGCTCAGCTGGGCGCTGGCTCGGGCCCCGGGCGGGCGGCAGAGCCGGCGTCCGTCGCGGTTCCTCAACGGGATCGCTCCGCAGGCCCGCATCGAACCCACGGCCGGCGGGCCGGCTAAACCGCGCCGACAGCGCGGTGCCACCCCGCACTGCCGGGTCTGCAACGTGGTGCTCACCAGCGCTCCGGCAATCATGTTGCGGCGCTGCGAAACCTGCGCGGTCGATATCGACGAGGAACTGCTCGCCCAGCTCAAGGACTGGCGGCTGGCCACCTCGAGGGAGCTCAGCGTGCCGGCCTATGTGGTGTTCACCGACAACACCCTGATCGCCATCGCCGAATCGCTGCCCGCCGATGAGGCCGCGCTGGTGGCTATCCCGGGGATCGGGGCGCGCAAACTCGAGCAGTTCGGCGCCGACGTCCTGGACCTGGTGCGGGCCCGCAGCTAAGCGATGCCAAGTTCGCGGGCCGCGGTGTTGGCCGCGCGGGCACCCGACATCCGGCGCAGCAGCAGCAGCCCGTCCAGCACGGCCACCGATGCCAGTGCCTGACGGCGGCGCTCGGCGGCCGTCGGGGCGGCGATCCGCGGCTCCATCCAGTCCACCCAGCCGCCGATCAGTGCCGACGCCAGGCTCGCGTAGGGCTCGCGGCGCGCGCTGGCCAGTCCGACGATCTCGAAATACACCGCGAAGATCGGGTCGGCCGCCGGTGATGCCAGCGTGGGCCAGGCCCTGCGCTGCAGGTCGCGAACCGGCAGGGCCTGATCGCCGAAGGCGTCGGCCAGCGCGCTCTGCAGTTGTTCGCCCAGTGTGGCGATCACCGAGGTGATCATGTCGTTCTTGGTGGGGAAGTAGTAGACGACGGTCCGGTCGCTGATGCCGAGGCTTGCGCCGACCGCGCTGAAGGTCAGCGATCCGACTCCGGACGTGGCGGCCAACTCGACGGCGGCCGCCAGAAGCTCATCGCGTGAGTGCTTGTAGCCCACCTCTTGATCTTAGAGGGCGCACTGTCTAACATAATTTGTAGTTATAGCTACAAAATCAGGAGTGATGATATGGATGAACGCAGAAGCTCCGCAGTGCTAACCGGATTCGTGGTGGGGGCGCTGGTCGCGCTCGGGTTCGCCATCGTCATCAGCCTGCTGCCGGAATCGCTGTTTCTGCAGACGCCGCGGCGGGTGGCGGTCTACATCGCGGTAGCGCTGGTCGCACCGCCGACGGTGTGGTTCCTGCAGTGGGTGGCCCGGTTGCGCAGCCTCGATCAGCGGACGGTGTTCCTCTGGGGCGCGGCCGGGGCGATGACCTTCGACGGCCTGGCGATCGGATTCGTGCCGACGCTCTACGGCCAGACCGGCCAGGCGCTGGCCTGGACCG
>Ga0180429_10001454_pt1 | contig 20149 bp, 18 predicted proteins | sample SS_ome_FD_132428 | JGI IMG/M metagenome (GOLD analysis project Ga0180429, IMG submission 132428) | Hypersaline lake sediment archaeal communities from the Salton Sea, California, USA - SS_1_S_1 metaG | ecosystem: Environmental > Aquatic > Non-marine Saline and Alkaline > Hypersaline > Sediment ...
TATCAGCCTCTAATCTGCCAGAAAGTTATGAATATGGTCCGGCTGTATTTCCGGAAGAGGTCAGGGTGCAGGGAAGGGTCGCGGACCATCCGGAGACATTTTTGGGGACCATGTATATGGATGTAGTTATCACCGGGTCAAGCTCCCCGGTACTGCAAAAAGGAGATATCATAAGGGTAATGGTCAAGGACCGGGAGGCCATAAACAGGGATGAAATGGTGGAGGCCGGAGGAGAGCTCAGGCTGTCAGGCGCGGGCCTGGCGCTGAGGGCAGTGTATATAGAGGCGGTACCGGCGGGCCATAACGGGTTAAGCGGTATGATATTCGGGCTCAGGCAGAGGACATACAGATGTATAAGCGGGGCATTCTCATATTATCTGGACAGCAGGCATGCAGCCCTGGCCCGGGCCCTCATACTGGGGGACAAAAGGGGACTTAAGGAAAGTACCTATGATATATTCAGGCAGAGCGGAACCGCCCACCTGCTGGCCATATCCGGCCTGCATATATCCTTTTTGGCCCTCACCATATATATGATACTCAAAAAAGAATTCACCGGATACATCCTTATAACGGTACTTGCCCTGGTGCTTGGAGCATACAACTTCCTGCTGGGGCCGGGCGCCAGCATCATGAGGGCTACTATCTGGGTACTGGGAACGGCTGCGGCTGACTCATGGCACCGGAGATTCAGGCGGGAATATGTGCTGTGCATCTCTTTTATGATTGTTTCCATATCAAATCCTTCCTTCCTGATGGAGGCTGGTTTCTGGCTGTCATTTGCCGCCATGGCAGGAATAGTCTTTGCATATCCTTCAGTCAAGAAGATCCTGACGGCATTTAAATTGCCTGAAAGAGTCCTGGACAACTATATAACTGCTTCCGTATTTATGACTGTTTCTATACAGCTGGCATGCGGCCCGCTGCTTCTACATTATTTCGGAAGCCTTCCCCTTATATCTCCAATATCGAACCTGGTGGTCCTGCCCTTTTTCTATATGCTTATATTGATCCTGTTCCTGGCCTCGGCACTGTGCATAATATGGCCTCCTGCCGGCGGGGCAGCGCTGAGGCTGGTGCCTGCTGCAGCAAGGCCGGTACTGGGTTTAGCAGGTTTTTTCTCCCGGAGCTTCTTTCCTTCCCTGGAGATGGAAAGCCCGGGAGAAACGGGGCTTTTCCTGTACTACCTTGCCATCCTTATAATCTTTTCCGTTATCAAAATAATATCGGCCAAAAGAATTGATTTTTAGTTTTAAGTAGTAGAGAATAAAAAAGCATATTAAACACAAGGGGACCTGATGAAAAACGGCAAGGGGACATTAAAAAAAGCATACCTCTACATCAGCAGGAACGAGCATGCCCTGAAAGAAAAAATAGGGGAGATAAGGGATTATATGAGCAGTGGTGCCGGGTCTGCAATAGATCTAAAGGTATTTGATACTGCCGACCGCCAGTCCCTGGAGGAGCTTGAAGCCTTTGTATCCTCGCCCTCACTCTTTTCAGAGCAAAAGGCGGTCATACTGGAGCATATAGAAAAAGCTCCGGCAGGCTTCCAGAAGATGGCTGCAGAAAAGATATCCCGGGACGACGGCGCTGATACCACCTTCATATTCACTGCCCCCGGCGAAAAGATAAACAAAGCGCTTATGGATGCTGTAAGGCAAAAGGGTGTTATAAGGAGCATAAAGCCTCCATCATCGGCGGACCTGCTTAAATGGCTTGACAAAAGGTCAAAGGGGGACGGGATAGGATTTACCGAAGATGCCAGGCATCTCCTGGTAGAAAATGTAAACCTGGATATAAACCTGTTAAAAAATGAATACAGGAAACTGTCTGATTATATCAGTTCGGAAAAGGAGAAGATCATAGATGCCGGCACCGTAAAAGCTCTGGTGAGCAGGGTCTATTCCATGAAGATATTCGACCTGGTGGATTTTTTGGGGGAAAGGGACAAAAACAGATGCCTGGAAGCCCTGTATGATATACTGGATGAAGATAAAAAACTCCTGGGTCTTATTACCCTGGTGTACAGGATGTTTAAGAGCATGCTTTATATAAAGACTGAAAGCGGAGGAAAGGGTTCTGCAACCAGCTATCTTGCCGACAATATCAATATGTCCCCCTATTTTATCGGCAAGACGGTCAACAAATATATCAGGTTTTCCCAGAATTATACCGGGGAAGAGATCATAAGCATCATATGCATGTTAAATGATTATGATATGGAGCTCAAGAAGAGCATTGTCGACAACGGCAAGCTGGTAAAAAAATTGATAGTCAGTATAACCGGCACCAGTATACGGGATCAGCATGGCAGCCAATCAGGATCTATGCAGTAAAAATCCTGCCCATTATTCCAATCCAAATTCTTCACAAGCATCATTGACATATTTTAAATAAACAAAAGACGGACTTCCGCTCATAAATACAGCAACCTGGCATGCTTCCAGGATCTCTTTTTTAGTCACATTGATCTCTGCTGCATTTGAAATGTGAAAAGCAATACAGGGCAGGCATTTGGATGTTACGGCTATTGCGATCGAGATCAGGACTTTTGTCTTTTCGGAAAGTATTCCTGTTTTTTCGCTATCAATAAAATATTCCATAAAACTTTTCATATATTCAGGAGCTGATTTTGACATTAACTCATATGCGGAATTCAGCTCATGATACATCCCCTTCATGCTGATCTTGGATCCTTCTTTACTTCTTTTTTTCATCTTCCCCTCTTCTTTGACCATGTCCCCACCCGTCCCTTCAGTCTTATGTAAATATTATATTCACTATCCATTATATATTCATTAATACTAACCTATTTACCATCAAGCCTTTTCTTTATCTCATCCAGTTCTTCTGCCATTTTTTCCAGGGAATCAAAGATACAATCTACTGCCTTGTAGTTAAAATCGCAGCTGAAGATGTCAGGCCTGGAACAACTATCTTTGAACTTTAATTCACTCAGCACGATGAATCTCTGACAATTGAGGTATTCTGTCAATTTACTCATATCTTCCCATGATAATTTGTAATGTAAGTTATTATACCAGATTTTTTGTATTTACTGTCTATTTATAAACTGCAGCAGTCCTGTTCAGGAAAGAACACAGGCAAAATAATAATCCTGACTGAAGACCCCCAGTCTAAATCCAGCTGCATGATACATTTTGAAAATGCGTTTTTTTGTCCCCAAAATAATTTTTTAAAATATTGACAAATATATTTATATATATAAAATGATAATCATTATCATTATCATTATCATTTACAAAATGGAACCATATAATTACTGGAGGAGCAAATTAAAGGAGAATGGTTTCAGGCAGACCGCTGCCAGGGATATCATACTTAAGACAATCCTTGATGATCCAGGCAAGAAAAATATTGAAGAGATACATAAAAAAGCCCTGGAACTGGATCCTGATATAGGAATTGCCACAATATACAGGAATATAAATATTCTTAAGGATCTAGGATTATTAAAGAAGATCGAGACAGATAATAATAGATTGCAGTATACCTTTAATTGTGCCGGTATAGACGAGCTGGATAAAGAATCAGATGTCCTGCGAAATATCGGATATTTAAAAGATGTCAGGGATATGATGTCCAGGCAATTGAAAGAAGTTGAAAAAATAAAGAAAAAAAAGGAGATAAAATTGGAAGAGATGCTAAAAAATAGGATTGACGTCAATAGTGTCATGGAAAAATACGGCAACCGCGAAGATAATCTTATACAGATACTTATTGAAGTCCAGGAAGAGTATAACTGGCTGCCGAAACATGCCCTCTGTCATATAAGCGACAGGCTTAGTGTCCCATTGACAAGAATATATAATATTGCGTCATTTTATAAATTTTTTGACCTTGAGCCCCGGGGCAAGCATTCCATTGTAGTGTGCACCGGTACCGCCTGCCATGTCAGGGGCTCCATGAACCTTCTCCAGAGGATCGTCAATGTGCTGGGAGTAAAACCGGGCGATACTACTGAAGACCTTAGATTCACACTCGATACTGTTAACTGCCTGGGAGTATGCGCGCTGGGTCCAGTGATGATGGTTGATAAGCAGTTTTACAGCGACCCTTCCACGGCCGGATTAAAAAAGATCTTTAAAGCTTTCAATTAATTTATATTAGAAATATAGAAAAGAGGTTGAACATGGAAACCAAGATCAAAAAAATCAAGTCTGCTGCCGGACTTGATTCAGAAATAGAAGAAATAAACCGGAATGACGAGAAAAAGACCGTTATATCAATCTGTTCCGGGACAGGCTGCAGAGCTTTTTCATCTGACAGGCTGGTGGAAGGACTGGAGAAGGAATTAAAAAAACTAGGCGGTAAAAGAGCTGACGACATAGAGATAAAAAAGACAGGATGCCATGGTTATTGTGAAAAGGGCCCCATAATCGTGATACATCCGGATGAGACCTGTTACCTGGGCGTAAGGGAAAAAGACCTTCCCCGTATAATACAGGCCGTGCTTGACAAAAAGGTGGTAGAGGACCTTCTTTATAAGGATGAGGAAGGGGTTAGATCATGCCAGGAAAATGATATACCGTTTTATAGATTTCAAAAGAGGATAATACTTGAAAATAATTCAAGGATAGATCCGGAAAGCATCGAAGACTATCTGAGGGTGGGCGGCTATAAGGCACTGGCAAAAGCCCTTCTGGATCTGAGTCCGGAAAAAGTCCTGGAAGAAGTAAAGAAAGCAAATCTGAGAGGAAGAGGCGGAGGAGGGTTTCCGGCAGGCATCAAGTGGGAGACCACCAGAGATGCTGATGGTGATATTAAATATGTAATAGTCAATGCAGACGAAGGTGATCCGGGCGCATATATGGATAGAAGCCTGCTAGAAGGGAATCCTCATAGTGTGCTGGAGGGCCTGGCCATCGGGGCATATGCCATAGGTTCCTGCCAGGGCTTCATATATGTCAGACAAGAATATCCGCAGGCAGTAAGCGCTGTTTTAAAAGCTATTGATGATGCAAGATCATATGGTTTTCTGGGCAAAAACATACTTGGTTCCGGTTTTGATCTTGATGTAAAAGTACACCGGGGGGCAGGCGCTTTTGTATCAGGCGAATCCAGTGCATTAATATCTGCAATAGAAGGAAAGGTGGGAGAGCCAAAAGTCAAATACATAAGGACTGCAGTCAGCGGCCTGTGGGATAAGCCTACTAATATCAATAATGTTGAGACCTGGGCAAATGTCCCATATATAATAAATAATGGCGCAGATTGGTTCAGGTCCATCGGTACAAAGCAAAGCAGCGGGACTAAAATATTTTCCCTGGTGGGCAAGGTAAATAATACCGGCCTGGTAGAAGTCCCTATGGGAATAACCCTGAGAGACATTATCTTCAAGATCGGCGGAGGCATCAAGGACGGGAAAAAGTTTAAGGCGGTCCAGACCGGAGGACCTTCCGGAGGCGTCCTTCCCGAAAAACTGCTGGATTTGCCGGTGGATTTTGATGAGCTTGATAAGGCTGGTTCCATGATGGGTTCCGGGGGTATGATAGTTATGGATGAATCTGATTGTATGGTAAATATTGCTCATTACTTCCTTAAATTCCTTTCTGATGAATCATGCGGCAAATGTGTTCCATGCAGGGAGGGCCTGAGGCAGATGCTTTATATCTATGAAAGGATAATGGAAGGCAAGGGGAAAGAGGAGGACCTGAAACTTCTAAGCGATCTTTCAATACTTATGAAAGAGGGCTCGCTGTGTGCCCTGGGTGCTACGGCGCCTAATATCGTTCTGACCACTCTGAAATATTTCAGGCATGAATACGAAGCACATATTTATCATAATATGTGCCCGGCAAAAGTATGCAAGCCTCTTATACGCTTCGAAATAAATGAAGAAAAATGTGGCGGCTGTGCAGCTTGTTCCAGCATATGTCCTGTAGACGCGATTATGGGAGAGCCCAAAAAAACCTACCGCATCAATCAGGACCTTTGTATAAAATGCGGCAGCTGCGTGGAAAGCTGTCCTGCAAAATATAGTGCTATAGAAAGTCTTACGGGGCTTTCTGAAGAAAGAGACCTTGCGGGCAGGGAGATCAAATTATCATAAATACCTATATTCATAATCTGCCATATGGCAGCAATGGGAGGAAAAATGAAAGTAGAACAGGCAAAAATAAAGAATAAAGTCGGACTGGTAATAGACGGTAATAATATAAAAGTTGAAGAGGGGACTACCATACTTCAGGCTGCCCATATCTTAGGCATACACATCCCGGCACTGTGCTATAATGACCAGGTAAAGCCGCATGGAGCCTGCAGGCTATGCATAGTGGAGATCGAGACAAACGGAAGGTCAAAAATAGTGACCTCATGCGCCTATCCTGCAGAGGATGGCCTCATAGTCCATACCAGTAGTCCAAAGGTAGAAGAGATAAGGAAGAATCTGGTTGAATTATACATGACTTTATTTCCATATAATCCGGAGATAAGGGATCTGGCCAAAAAATATGGCCTGACCTTTACCAGATATAAAAAGGAGAATAATTATTGTATCGTTTGCGGACTATGTGTGAGGTATTGCGAAGAGGTCAAAAAGAGGAATGCTATCGGCTTTATAGGCAGGGGGATAAATAAAAAAGTAGCATTTATACCAGAATCTTCATTCTTTAAGAACTGCCAGGACTGTATGGAGTGTGTGGGAATATGTCCCACAGGGGTTTTCCCGTCAAATTACGGCATGGACAGGATCCCCCAGATAGATGATTGATCATACCTGAATGCAGTAAAACCCAACCGTTATTTAGACGGTTTATGGGCTATGGCATCTTGGAGTTTAAAAGCTTATTTACTGGTCCCGGGCAGACAACTGCATTACCCGGGGTTAAGGCAGCAGATTTCCAGGAGTTCCAGCGTTATCCTAAGGTCTATCATCTTATAATAAAAAACGGGGGATCCATTACCGGGGCGGTCCAACTTCTCCTGAGCATTCCTCACATAATCCTGAAAAAAATATCTTAAAGCTGTTTACCTGCAGCCTGCAGTTATCAAAAATTTTTTTAGCAGCATTATCTATCAGCCTCACCTTTACCGAGTTATTAAGACATTTGTTATGCGATACCAGCTTCCCGCAATTATCACATACCAGGTATACTGCAGAATTATCCCTGGAATCTTCGGGGAAAAGATAAAATGACTTATTGCTGGCAATATTTACTTTCTGTATCAGTTTTAGATTTAAAAGAAGGTCAAGCGTCCTGTAGAGCGTGGCAATGCCGATCTCAGGATATTCACTTTTAAGTTCGATATAGATGTCGTCGGCGCTTCTTGGATACCTTTCCTTTGCCAAAAAGGTGATAATATTTTTTCTCTGCGTGGTAAGCTTGTACTGGTTTTTCTTGATCACATTTATCCATTGTTTTTTAATACCGGCTCTTTCTGCTTTATTATTCATATTTGCTTTTTTCCAATTATATTTTTTACCATTCTTCCAATCCCAGTATATAAATTGCAGTATTTTATCACAAACCCACGAACAACATATAATTGAACATGTCTATTAAATATCGATTGATGATAATCCTTAACTGCAATCAATATCAAATGATATTTTATACTCTGGCCATTTTTTATTAAGACGGCGGATTGCTTTATAAAAAAAACATCTCCTGCTTCTTTTAGCAAAATAAGAAGCTTATAAAAAAATAAGACACCTTTTTGATAGTGTCTCACTTTTTATAACTGCTCTGCTAAATGGTTTAAACCCCAAACTACAGGACAATGCTGTTAAAATACTGGATCAGCTCCGATCGAGAGATCCCCGGCCGCAATGTTTAAGAAGCCTGTTTTTCCTTTATGGAATTGACAAGCCCGGCAGCCTGTGATTTCTTATTGGCAGAATAGTTCTTATGTACGGCACTGTTCTTTACCGCCTTATCCAGTGCCTTATCCAGTGCTTTAAGACTGGCTTTTGCCTCTTCCAGGTTCCCGGACTCGACATTTTCTGCAAGGTTTTTACGGGCAGTCTTTATCTTTGACTTTAGGACCTTATTCTTTATAGTCCTTTTCTTATTCTGCCTGTCCCGTTTTATCTGGGATTTTATATTCGGCATTTATTTTTCCTCCGCATAAAATATTCATCAAAAGCAAAGACACATTTTAGCACTTTTTGATTTAAATAAAAACACTTATTGGCAGCCGGTGCAGGAATATTTTTTAAGGAAAAACATACCTTGACCAAATGCCGCCTTTTGCATGCATCCAGTTTCTGCAAAGGCTCCTTAATGCTATAATACAATCTTTAGATGAGGCGGTATATATAATATTATGGTAGAAGACAGGCTGATATCAAGAAAAAAAATACTGGGGGCCACTGCCCTGGTCGTGGCAGCCATACTGCTTTCCAAGATCTCGGGACTGGCAAGGGACCAGATAATGGCAGGTTATTTTGGCCTTAACTATGACGTGGATGCCTTCACCTGGGCTTTTTTCATACCCAATCTTTTCCGAATACTTTTTGCCGAATCGCTCATAGTGGCTGCATTCATCCCCATATACTCCCTGTATATCAAGAAGAAGAGGCAGGCCGACAGCATGGTCTTCGTTAATTCCATAACCAATATAATGCTTATAGCCTTTATACTCATATCCGGGATCATCTATGTACTGTCTCCCCAGATCGGCTCCCTTCTTTCCCTGATAGCCGATAACCAGATGGATGTGGTCAAATTTGTACTGATGAACAGGATAATGATATTCTCCCTGGTGTTTCTGAGCCTTTCCGGCCTGGCTGCGGGGATCCTTAATTCACATGATATCTTTACCATCCCCTCGCTGGCCCCTTTTGTGCTGAATATCGTGACTATAATATCTGTTATTATCTTTTTCAGGCAGCTGGGGATCTATTCCATGGCCATAGGGGTGATGGCGGGCTCAGTACTGCATCTGGCCATACAGTTTCCCCAGCTCAGGGTATCCCGTCTTGGCTACAGGCCTGTCATAGATCTTAAGCATGAGGGGGTAAGAGAGATATTCGGCCTCATGTTTCCCATACTTTTGAGCCTGGGGGCAGTCCAGCTCAATAACAGCGTGGATAATTTCTTTGCCCTTAACCTGGGTGCGGGAAACACTACCGCCCTGACCCTTTCCTGGAGGGTGGCCAACCTTCCCCTGGGAGTCTTCTCGGTGGCCATAATAACCGTGCTCTATCCCCTCATATCCAGGCAGGCGGCAGAAGGCGATATAAAGGGCATAAAGGAGAGTTTCTCCCTGGGAGTAAGGGAGATAGGATATGTGATGCTGCCGGCATCAGCGGGTCTGGTGATACTGTCATATCCCATAATAAAGGTGCTGTTTGAGCATAATAATTTCGGTACCGGAGATACTTCCAGGGTGTCCTTCATCCTCATATTCCACAGCCTGGGACTGGTATTTTTCGGACTGCTAATGATACTTAACCGCATTTTCTATGCTTTTAAGAATGTCAGGACACCGCTCAAGGTGGCCGGGGCGTCCATACTGGTAAACCTGCTTTTGGACTGGATACTGATAAGGTATATGGATGCAGCCGGACTGGCCCTTTCCACTACCCTGGTGGCAGCCTTCAATGTCATAGTGCTCCTGGCGATACTCAGGAAAAAAGTGGGCAGCCTGGGGGCCAGGAGGATAATCGGCGCCTACTGGAAGATAATCCTTTCCACAGGCATGATGGGCGGTATAATATATGCTGCCTGGAGATATATATCGGTATTTGCCTACAGGGGCCTGGCATGGATGATCATTCTGGTGCTGGTCATGATAGCTGCGGGAGCAGGGATATATCTGGGCTTTACCATACTTTTAAGGATGGACGAGGTAAGGTTTGTGATGAATATGCTGGGAAGTCTAAAAAACAGGTTTGGCAGAAAAGGCAGGGATGATGACAGATAAGAGGCTTATCAGGAACTTTTCCATAATAGCCCATATAGACCATGGCAAGTCCACCCTGGCTGACAGGATCCTGGAGATAACCAGCACAGTCAGCAAGAGGAAGATGCTGGAGCAGTTCCTTGATGATATGGACCTGGAGCGGGAAAGGGGGATAACCATAAAGGCCCATGCCGTAAGGGTGCTTTATAAAGACAGAGTCAATAATGAGGAGTATATATTCAACCTTATAGATACGCCGGGGCATGTCGATTTTTCCTATGAGGTATCAAGGAGCCTGGCTGCCTGCGAGGGGGCTATACTGGTAGTGGATGCCACCCAGGGCATACAGGCCCAGACACTGGCCAATGTGTACCTGGCCCTGGATAATGAACTGGAGATAATCCCGGTAATAAACAAGATAGACCTCAAAAGCGCCAGTGCAGACGAAGTGGCCCAGGAGCTGGGTAAGATACTGGGTGTGGAGAAAGACGGGATACTCCGGGTAAGCGCAAAGACGGGAGAGGGCATAGATGATGTCCTGGAGAGCATAATAAACCGCATACCGGCTCCTTCGGGCAGCAGGGAAGCTCCCCTGCAGGCTCTGGTATTTGACAGTCAGTACAATTCCTACCGGGGAGTGGTGGGACTTATAAGGGTGGTAAACGGCAGTCTGGAAAAAGGCATGAGGATAAAATTCATGGGAGAAAAAACGGTATCCGATGTGGAAGAAGTAGGTATATTCGGCCCCGAGATGATCAAAAAGGACAGGCTTGCACCCGGCGAAGTGGGTTATTTGATAACAGGAGTAAAGGAAGTAGAGAATGTGGTGGTGGGCGATACCATAACATCGGCAGATGACCCGGCTCCCTCAAGCCTGCCCGGCTATAAGAAGCCCAAGCCCATGGTGTATTCCGGGCTTTTCCCCCTGGACGGCGGCGACTATGAGGATCTGAGGGATGCGCTGGGTAAGCTGGCCCTTAATGACTCATCCCTGGATTTCAGTCCGGAATCTTCCACGGCCCTGGGATTTGGATTCAGGTGCGGCTTTCTGGGGCTTTTGCATATGGAGATAATAAAGGAGAGGCTGAAGAGGGAATATGACCTGCATCTAATAACCACTGCTCCCAATGTGGCTTACCAGGTCACGCTTGCCGAGGGCGAAGTCATTGAAGTGAAGCGGCCTTCTGATTTTCCCGACCAGGAAAAGATGATAAAGATCGAAGAACCCTTTACCGAAGCCACCATAATAACCCCCAAAGAATATATAGGCAAGATAATGAAGCTGGCAGAATCCAAGAGGGGGGATTTCGTGGACATGATATATATATCAATGGAAAGGGTGGAATTAAAATACATACTTCCACTTTCAGAGATAATCGTTGATTTCTTTGACCAGTTAAAATCCATCTCTTCAGGTTATGCGTCTCTTGACTATGAAGTGATAGGCTTCGAGGAATCTGACCTGGTAAAACTGGATATACTGGTAGCGGGAGAAAGGGTAGACGAATTATCGGTAATAGTCCACAGGGATAATTCATATTATATAGGCAGGGAACTGGCTCTCAGGCTGCGCAAAGTGGTCCCCAGGCAGAATTTCGAAGTGCCCATACAGGCAGCCATAGGAAAAAGGATAATCGCCAAGGAAAGGCTGGCCCCTTACCGCAAGGATGTCACTGCCAAGCTTTACGGGGGAGATATCACCAGGAAAAGAAAGCTTCTGGAGAAGCAGAAGGCAGGAAAGAAAAGGATGAAAAAAATAGGCAGGGTGGATATTCCCGATGATGCCTTCATGAGTTTCTACCAGATAGACAGGGCAGAATAAAAACAGTTTGTCATAGTCCCGGTATTCTAAATTAATCATTAATCTAGTAAAATAAATCACCAGACCCTGCGGGGCAATGCAGGAATAATATAATACGGAAAAGGAGCATGAATGAAAAGGGTGATGACAGCAGCAGCACTAGTAGTCTGCATAATGTTTACTGTAGCGTTTGCAGGAGGCTGCCTGGGCCAGAGGATAGCAGAGAAAGTGACAGAAGAGATAGTGGAGAAAGCTATTGAAGGCGGAAGCGGAGGAGATGTTGAAATAGACTCTGATAATGACGAAGTGACCATAAGAGATGAGGAAGGCGAGACTACCATCAGCGGAGACGATGAAAACGTCACCATAAAATCAGGTGATGATGAAGCTGTCTTCGGCGAGGATACAGAGCTGCCTGAAGATTTTCCGGAAAGTGTACCCCTCTATGATGGTATCAACCTGACCAGCTACTGGAAGACTTCCGAAGACGACAGCACCACTTTTTCCATAACAGCTGTCTCGGAAGACAGCGTAGACGATATTTTTGGCTGGTATAAGGACCAGCTAAGCGGCTGGGAGATAAGCGGCGAGTTTACTATGGAAACGGATGAGGGAAAAAATTCTTCCTTTACTGCCGAAAGCGGCGGCATGGAGATCGTTTTGATGGTGATGAATGCGGATGAGGGCACCACAATGGTCCTGACAGTCACAGAGCGGTGAAGCAGGCAAACAGTCTTTAACCGGGGGAGAATCAGTTTTCCCCCATTTTGATTTTTGCCATGCGATATAATATAATCTTTTAGATCTAAGGCAGGCTGTTTTTTTTAAGAATAACACTTCCGCTGCAGCCGTAAAACAGTAAAAAAGGATGAGGAAAAATAAAAAATACCAGGTAAGTTTCCTTCCCTCAGGTAAATCCATCAAAGTATCCCCCGGCTATAATCTCAGGCAGGCCATACTTGATTGCGGGCTTACTATCGACTCTTCCTGCGGGGGCGTGGGGACATGCGGGAGGTGCCGGGTAAAGGTGCTTAAAGGCTCGGCAGAAAGCAAGAAGACAAAGTTCATAAGCCCGGAAGAAGAGGCTGAAGGCTATGTGCTTTCATGCCTGGCAGAGATAAAAAGCGACCTTGAAGTAGAGGTCCCGGAGCAGAAAGAGTCCAGGGCAAAGATAATCGGTGGTAAATTCAGGCCCGAGGAATATGCAGGAGTCAGCAGTTCTGAATTATCCGAGGTAGAGGTAGAACCCTGGATAATAAAGGAAAACCTTACCGTAGAAAAACCATCGCTTTCTTATGGCACCAGCGACCTTTACCGGCTAAAGAAAAGCATAGCCGGAAAGACCGGCATAAAAGGCCCGGAAATACCCATAACTATCATAAGGAAACTCCCCGATGACCTCAGGGACAGGGACTGGGATATAACCGTAATAATGGACAGGGAAAACGGGGTACTTATAGACCTTCACAGCGGACACCTGGACAGGAACATATATGGTATAGCCCTGGATATCGGGACCACCAGCCTGGTCATGTACCTGGTAGACCTTTTAACAGGGGAAGTGATGGGGACTCAGTCCGGATATAATCCCCAGATAAAATATGGGGAAGATATAATAAACCGTATAGTCTATTCCAATAAAAGGGGAGGACTTGCCAGGCTGAAGGGGGTCATGGTCGATACCCTTAACAAGATGATAGTCAAGCTGGTCAGCGGCAGCAGCATCAATGCCCGTGATGTGGTATCGGTGATGATAGCAGGCAACCCCACCATGATGCATCTCTTCTACGGGGTGCCTCCCAGGTACATAAGGCAGGAGCCTTATGTCACGGTAGCCAACAGATTTTCCGATTCCACCACCAGGGAAGTGGGCATAAAACACCTTTCCAATGCCCATGTATACTGCCTTCCCGGGATTGCCAGCTACCTGGGAGGGGATATCACCTCGGGAGTGCTTGCCAGCGGCATGTACCGGGAAAAGGAACTGGCGCTGTTCATAGACCTGGGCACCAATGGGGAACTGGTGGTGGGGAACTCGGAATGGATGATGGGATGCTCCTGTTCGGCTGGACCGGCTTTTGAGGGCGGAGGGGTAAAATGCGGCATAAGGGCCGCAGATGGAGCCATAGAAAAGGTATCCATAGACCAGGGATCTTATAAATGCAATATAGATGTGATCGGCCAGGACAGGCCCAGGGGCATATGCGGGTCCGGCCTTATAGATGTGATCGGCGAGATGTATCTTAAGGGTGTCATAGACAGGAAGGGAAAATTCAACCAGGACATAGGAAATAAGCACCTGGAATGCGTGGAAAAGGACTGCAGGTATATACTGGTCCCGGCCGGGGAAAGCGCCACCGGTGAGAATATATATATAAGCGAGGTCGATATAGACAACCTTATAAGGGCAAAGGCCGCAGTATATGCAGGAATAAGGACACTTCTGGAGGAAGTGGACCTGCATACACACGACCTGGAAAAGGTTTATATCGCCGGGGGGCTGGGAAAACATCTTAATATAAGGAATGCGGTGATAATAGGGATGCTTCCCGATATAGACCTGAAGAAATACCATTTCCTGGGAAACACTTCTGTCACCGGAGCTTATCTCAGCCTTATGTCAGGCAATAAGTACAATGAGAGCGTAAAGATATCAGAGCATATAACCTATATAGAGCTCAGTGTGAATATGAAGTTTATGGACAGGTATGTAGCAGGGCTGTTTTTGCCCTATACCGACATGAAAGATTTTCCCACGGTGGAGGAATACCTCTACCGTTAAATACAAAGGAAGAAGAATATGGGTACAAAGATAGCCATAGCCGGGAAAGGCGGAGTAGGAAAGACGACTACCAGCGGCCTTATAATAAGGGCGCTTATAGATGCGGGCAAGAAAACGGTGCTGGCCCTGGATGCAGACCCCAATTCCAATCTCAATGAGGTGCTGGGAGTGGAAGTGGAGGAGACCATAGGCAAGATCAGGGAGGATTTCAAGTTAAATGCCCCCAGGCTGGAAAGCGGCATCTATAAGGATAAGATGATAGAGATGAATGTGCACCAGTCCCTGGTGGAGGGAAAGGGCTTTGACCTCCTGGTGATGGGAAGGGGCGAAGGCCCCGGATGCTACTGTGCAGCCAATAATCTATTCAAGTCATTTATAGACAAACTGCAGGGAAACTACGGCTGGGTAGTGATGGACAATGAAGCCGGCATGGAGCACCTGAGCCGCAGGACCACCAGCGATGTAGACCACCTGTTCATAATATCGGACCCTTCACCCAGGGGCATACTTACGGCAGCCAGGATAAGGGACCTGGCAGGAGAGATAAGTATCTCAGCCGGTGAGATATCCCTTATAGTAGGGAGGGTAAACGGGAAGCTGGACCCCAGGCTCCAGGAGAGCATCAGGGACAGGGGACTGGACCTTCTGGGGACCGTGGCTGTTGATGACAATATATATGAGATGGACCTGGAGAATGGTTCGGTATTCGGCCTGCCCGCAGACTCCCCGTCGCTGGTGCAGGTACGGGAGATGCTTAAGAGGGCAGGGGTGCTGGACTGACTGAGATCGCGGTATAACCGGATGACCTAGCCTGCTTTTATAATAGGTCTGGGAAAAGATTTAACTATTTCAAATGCATTATGAATATCGACAGCCTGCTGTGCATTCAGCCAAAACTGCGGCGTAGTATTAAAGGCAGAGGCTAATTTTATCGCCATTTCTGCCGAAACCGAAGTTCGGTTGTTTACTATCCTATTAATGACTTTTATATCGCAACCAATATGACCGGCAAGCTTTTTTTGGCTTATTCCAAGCACTGATAAAAATTCTTCCTGCAAAATTTCTCCAGGGGTTGTAGGTTTTCTCTTTAATCCAAACATTTCAATCCCTTCAATTCATTTATGATAGTCAATTATTCTTACATCATCAGCTTTAGGATCTGACCAGTTTTTTTAAATGCATTAACCAAATAACATATAAAGCTTGCATTTGCAATTATTAAAACTCTAAAAAACGTAATACATATTATAATATTTGTATTGACATATTTTTATAAATGTATTCTAATTAAAAACAGATGAAAGGATAATGATTTGGTTAAAATAACCAAGACAATAAGGTTTCCCCAGGAGCTTGTCAGGGAAATAAAAACCATATCCGCTTCAAGGGATGAAAATTTCACTGAATTTGTCCAGACTGCTATAGAGTCTTATATAAGGGGTTTAAGATTCAATGATGCAGTAAATGAAAGTGCAGGAGCCTGGGACCTTAATAAACATCCTGAGCTTAAACAGGGATCAGTGAAATATATAAGAAAAGTCAGGAAAGGCAGAAAACATAATGGCTTTGTTTGATACTGATGTCCTCATAGATAATCTGCTAAATAGATATGGAGCTTCCCAGGCTTTGATAAAGTTCAAAGATGAAAAAAATTATTGTAGTGTTATAACCATTGGCGAGATATTATTTGGTATGTATCCAGATGAAAAGGAAAAGACATTAAAGCTGCTTGACAGCCTGGCACCATTAGAAGTAGACAAGGATATAGTGTTGTCGGCATATGAAATAAAGAATAAAGCCAGGGGATTTAATCTTGAACTTTATGACTGCATAATCGCAGCCACAGCCATACAAAATGATATGGTCCTGGTTACTAAAAATGCAAAGCATTATCCTGATGAGAGGATCAGGATATATGCCCCGCAATACTGATCAAGCATTAGTTGATATTTATAATAAAATCCGGCCAATAGGTGAACTGTCATGGAAAATTTTATTTTCGAGAACCCCACAAAGATAATATTCGGAAAAGGCACCCAGAAACAGGCCGGCGCTGAAATAAAGAAGATCACCGGCAGGGTGCTTTTCCATTACGGCATGGGAAGCATAAAGAGATCCGGCCTCTATGGCCAGGTCATGGAGTCCCTGGATGATGCAGGGGTCGAAGTATTTGAGCTGGGGGGAGTCCAGCCCAATCCCCGGCTGGGACTTACCATAGAAGGCGCCCGCGTCTGCAGGGAAAACAATATCGGGGCGGTGCTGGCCGTGGGAGGAGGCAGTGTTATTGATTCTGCCAAGGCCATAGCTTTAAATGCCTGCTATGAAGGTGAGAGCATGTGGGACTTTGTGGAGAAGAAGGCAAAGCCGGAGTCGGCGCTGCCTGTGGGGGCAGTCCTCACCATACCGGCAGCAGGCAGCGAGTCCAGCGACGTGGCAGTCATAACCAATGAAGACGGCATGCTTAAATGGGGATATCACAATGAACTTATCTATCCGGTATTTGCCATAATAAACCCTGAACTGACATTTACTTTGCCCAGGGAGCAGATCGCCAGCGGGGCTGTGGATATAATATCTCATGTGATGGAAAGGTATTTTACCAGGGTAAAGAACGTGGACCTTACAGACAGGCTGTGCGAAGCTGTCATAAAGACAGTCATCGCCAATGCTCCCCTGGCCCTGGAACATCCCCGGGACTATGATCCCCGGGCAGAGCTTATGTGGGCCGGCACCATAGCCCATAACAATCTTCTGGATACCGGCAGGATGGGGGACTGGGCCACCCATAAGCTTGCCCATGAGCTTAGTACATATAACGGGATCATCCACGGGGCAGCCCTGGCCATATTATTCCCGGCCTGGATGAGATATGCCTACCGGGAGGACATGGATATATTCCAAAAGTTTGCACTCAGGATATTCGATATTGAGGCCGGCAGCAGAGACAGGGAAAGCATTATACTGGAAGGCATAGAAAGACTTGCTGCTTTCAGCAGAAGCCTGGGGCTTCCCACCAGGCTTAAAGACATCGGCGAGGGCAGAAAAGGTATTGAGGAGATGGCAGAAAAGACCCAGCGGTTCGGTCCCGTCGGGAGGTTCAAATCGCTAGATAAATCAGATGTGGAAAAAATATACAGGCTGGCTCTGTGAGTACATCAATGATTTTGTCCTGCATTAACCCTGCACTATTATGTGCACCGTATGCAATAAAATGCGGTATCAGGAATGCAACTAAAACTTGTAAATAATATCACTTTATATATAATATAAAAAATTGTCCATGTGATGCACAGATGTTCATAAGAAAAAGCACGATTTAAGGCAGTATGGCAGCATCACTTTTCCGCGGCAATAAAACTAAAGTAATTGACTGAAGTTTTCTATTAAAAATGGTAGAATATCTAGGATTACTTAGACAGCTTTTACTTTAAAAGGGTGAATGGTCATTTGTAAACAATAACAAATACAAGGGGGGAAATTTTGAGCTTCCAAATCCCAAAAAACACTTACAGCGGAAAGATCAATACCTTAAAGTTGGGTACCGGGGATTTCCAGGTGCTGGTAGGAGGTGAGACTGCTTTACCATTCTACACTTTCGAGGGTGAGAACCCGAACAGGCCCATAGTGGCTATGGAAGTCTATGACGCCAGGCCGGAAGGATGGCCGGAGACTGTAGCCAGATATTTTGAAGACGTGATGGATGATCCTGTAAAGTGGGCAAAGAAAAACATAGACGAATACGGAGCTGACGCCATATGCCTCAAGCTTACCAGGATAGCTCCGGACGGCGAGGATATGAGCCCTGATGATGCTGCAGCCATGACAGCGGAACTACGGCAGGCGATATCCAAACCCCTGATCATATACGGGACCGGGCCTATAGAAAAGATAGCTGAAGTAATGAAAAAAGTATCCGAGAAGAATGCTGACAGCAATATACTGATGGGCTGGGCAGAGGAAGACAGTTACAAGACCATAGCTGCAGCTGCCATGGGATATAATAACAGCGTAACTTCGCTTAACCAGCTTGATGTAAATATAGCCAAGCAGCTGAACATACTGCTTACACAGCTGGGGCTTCCTCCGGACAGGATAGCAATGGACCCGGCAAGTTCGGGACTGGGATACGGATTGGAATACTGCCATTCTGCCATGGAAAGGCTGAAGATAGCCGCGCTGCTGCAGGATGACAAGATGACCCAGATGCCTATCATAAATGATATAGCGCCGGAGATATGGAAGGTAAAGGAAGCGAAGGAATCCGAGGAGAGCACTCCTGAATGGGGAGACCAGGAAGCCAGGGGTATAAACTGGGAAGCAGTATCATGTATGAGCCTGCTTATATCCGGTTCCAATATACTGGTCATGAGGCATCCCAAAGCTGTAGAACTTATTAAAAAAGCAATTGATGAATTACTCTGATCTTAGATCATTAAAGGATGGTGTATCAATAAAATGGCGAAGGAAAAGAAAAAGAGAAAACCGGAAGATATATCTTCGGACGCTGCCGTATGCCAGATGCTAAAAGACCTGGATCCGGAGCTTTCTACCGTATTCGACCGCTCAGAATCTATGAAGGCATGTCCAATCGGTTCAGGAAAATCAGGCATATGCTGCAAGAACTGTTCCATGGGTCCCTGCAGGGTAACGGAAGGAAAGACAGGTCTCTGCGGCGCCACCATGGGTACCATAGCCGCCAGGAACCTGGCAAGGGCCATAGCCGCAGGTGCTTCAGCCCATTCCGACCATGGAAGGGATCTTGCCCATCTTCTTGGCCTTGCCGCCCAGGATAAGGCCGAAGGGGTAAGGATAAAGGACCCGGAGAAACTTAAGGAGTTTGCCGGAGTGCTGGGCATAGAGACAGAAGGCAGGGAAATAAGCGAGATAGGGGTAGCAGTCTCGGAAAAATCCCTGTCCCTTTTCGGACAGCAGACAGGCGAGATCGACCTTATTAAGATCGCTCCCGAGAAGAGGCAGGAAGTCTGGAGAAAGAATAAGGCAGTACCCAGGGGTGTCGACAGGGAAGTGGTGGAACTTCTTCACAGGACCCATATGGGTGTTGACCAGGATGTAGAAAATATACTGGACCAGGCAGTCAGGACTGCCCTGGGAGACGGCTGGGGCGGTTCCATGATAGCAACCGAGATAAGCGATATCCTGTTCTCTACCCCAAAGCCCAACCAGGCCAAGACCAATCTGGGTATGCTGGCCGAAGATGAAGTAAATATAATAATCCACGGCCATGAACCTACATTATCGGAAATAATTGCCACCCTTGCCGATAATGAAGAGATGGTGGAATATGCCCGGTCCAAGGGAGCCAAAGGCATAAATGTGGTGGGTATATGCTGTACCGCCAATGAAGTGCTTATGAGGCAGGGAGTGGCGCCCATAGGAAACTTCCTTTCCCAGGAGCTGGCAATAATGACCAGGGCAGTAGAGGCCATGGTGGTCGATGTGCAGTGCATAATGCAGTCGCTGGGGGAGATAACCGGGAAATACCATACCAAGCTTATAACATCCTCACCCAAATGCAAGATACCCGGCGCGGTGCACATGCAGTTTGAAGAAAATAACGGACTCAAGCTGGCCAAGGAGATCATAAAGATGGCAGCCGATAATTATCCCAACCGGGCCAAGGAAGTCTGCATACCTGATATAAAGTCAGACCTTGTGGCCGGTTTCTCCCGGGA
>Ga0180429_10001456_pt1 | contig 20144 bp, 15 predicted proteins | sample SS_ome_FD_132428 | JGI IMG/M metagenome (GOLD analysis project Ga0180429, IMG submission 132428) | Hypersaline lake sediment archaeal communities from the Salton Sea, California, USA - SS_1_S_1 metaG | ecosystem: Environmental > Aquatic > Non-marine Saline and Alkaline > Hypersaline > Sediment ...
ATAACCAGGCTATGTTCGATCATTGAAGTCAAACTACGCTGCTTAGCTATTAATCTTACTAGCGAACTCATACTACCCTCGTTAGTATCATAACTGTCGTTTTCTATATTTATTGTTTCAATTTCATCGAAACCATTTCCTGATAATTCGTAGATTTCTCCTTGTTCATACTTAACAACAAGCCCATTGATATTAGGTTCAGTTGAAAAGCAGGCAAAATCAATCACTATACTTTCAACAGCCAAGGTTTGTTTCGGCCTTAGCCTATCTATTCTCGTGATACATCCCGGTTGAAACTTGTAGCTCGTTTCTATTGATAGACAATCGTTTTGTTGTGGATACTTTTCACCCAACTCATCTAGTACGGGCTGCTCCCAGCTAAGTATTGCTTCATGATCTTTTTCAGTAAAAGAAATATTTTTATACCAAGTGAGGGGCATAAGCAGAGTTCCATCCACTAGCTGAATTCGAGGAGTAAGTTGTGGAAAATGCTCATCAGCTACACCCTGAATAAGCCGTTGAGCAAAAGGAATTGGATAATAGGGGGTATCACTATGGTACGAATCTCCATTGACAAGAGGAAGGTTAAATCTTTGCTTTCCATCCCGGATAGTCATTAATGCATAAGAATATTCAGAATCAGAAAAGTGTGTTAGCAAATAGTGAGGGCGCTGATCTATCCATGCCTGAAATTCTGCATTACTTATCGGCACATCAAACCCTTGCGCATTCCAAATTTGATGAACGTAGAGATGCTGATGTATTAACGATAGAGATTCACCTAGGGCACGGTGCTTTCCACGGTATTTGTCAGTTCGGCGACCTTCTCGCCAAAGATTCACAGAACTGGTTTTATCATCCCACCAATAATTAAGGAACTTTTTTGTGGCCTTGCAGCAGAAAGCATGCGCTGCTTTGGCTTCAGACAGGCTTAACACTCCATTCCAGGCAGCTGCCGAAAGAATTTCCATGTAAGCAGTATCACCATAGGCCCCAATACTCCGTCCGTACGGAAAACCATCGCCTGATTGGTTGAGATTATTAAGCACCACCTCGCAAGATCGCCTGAGCCATTCCATCATTTCAGCAGATAGTTTCTTACCAGCTTCTCGTAGGTGATGAGCAATCTCTGCTATTAGTAAAAAACTATAGCGATCATAGCGCCCTGCACCATTTGTTTCGTCTGCAAACCCAAAACGGCCTGAGCACTTACGATAATGATCGACCATCTTACCAAGTAAGTGTTGACAGTGAGCATCTTCATCCCACCCTAAATATGACCGGATAGACGCAATACCATAAGCGACTCCATAATAATTATTAGGTTTGTTTTTATGGAGCCGATAATTCGATTGGTAGACAAAACTCCTCCAGTCAAGCTCCTTTTTAAGCATTCTAAAATCATCATCACTAACACAGGCTTCCAATAATCCGGACTGCTGAAGCATTTTCAATGCTAACAAGTAAAAATAGATACCCCAGGTATCCACCTGATGGTTAATTAATTGATGAGACATTACAGCGAACTGATTACATCGCTTGACGGTTACTGCATCAGAGGGTTTATGCTGTGTAACAAGATATGCAAGGGCTAGTGCTATCTTGCCCGGTAGAAATGGATCCTGAACATCGAATTTAAGTTCAGCATCTATGTCCAGTGTTAAAGTCTCATCAAAAAGCCTCTCACCAATATCTGTAAGTCGAGAGAATAATTCGTATTGAGGAAAAGATTCTTTACTGGATTCATGTTTAATAACATCTGGAAAATAAGATCGACGCACAGCCTGTTTAACATCATCGATATTAAGGCTTCCCATTTGCGCAAGTTGATTTGCTACCCTTGCCTGGGATAATAAGCTGACATTACTTCCTAGCGTACCCATAGAGATAGATTTTTCAAAATGATCCAATCCCTTTATTTCATTTCCTAATAATAATGCCACCTGACCTAAACTATTGTGCACTCCAGCTATTAAAATTTGGCTGATCAGTAATTCACTTACCCCCCATCTCCGAGAAAGTTGAATAATTTTATGGGCGGTGTCGATATTATTGGTCTGAAGGTTGCCAGCAGCTACGAGTAAAGCAAGTCGAGCTCTATCAGAATGTTCAGTCAAGGTGTCAATATCGAATTTAGCAAGTTCCTCCCAGTCTCCCATTAACCAATGGGTACGCAAACGGTCGAATATATTTTCATCGTAATCGACTCTTTTGAACACACCTTCAATCATATGGCCTGGGGTCTGATTTTCAGAAGATGGTTCAGAAAATTGTTTTAATGCATCATCTGAAGAGCGGGATTCCTTATTAGTAATCGAAAAATTGGCTTTTTCTTTTCGCCTTTTTTTTGACTTACGCTTTTTCTTCTTTTTTTTTGAGCTCATACAAATTGGTTTCCTTTGAGTTAGGGATTTGATAATTAATCTTGTCACCTAATCCATAGACATTTTTCTAATTTAATCAATCTTATCTGTAATAAAAGTTAATTAAATTATATTCGAAATAACATAAATAATTATTTTGGCAAGAAAAACTCTGTGAATGAAACTACTATTTCTATATGCACTCAATATCCGGTTTAATTTAAAAAGCTTTATTGCTAATCATTATATCTTTAATGAGCTCAATTTGAGCCTCTGCTTTTATAAACTCTTTATTTATTAATGGTAGCTTTCTTTCATAGTCATAGTTTTTGTTACTTAATTCCTTTATCTGTTGCTTCAATATCAATATTTCTTTCTCTGCTTTTTCTAGTTGCGTTTCTAAATCATGTTTTTCTTTTTTCAAAGAATCCAATTTGATGTTGTTCTCATTAATTTTCTTATTAGCGATTAAATTTTCTTTCTGAAAATTTTCCAGCTTAATTTTTGTAGCCTCATTATCAATATTTAGAATATCCAATTGATCCTTAAGTTGGGTTACTTTGTGTTTGTACTTGGAGTTTTCATCACTTTTAGTCTGATACCGATTCTTTAGATCAAGATATTCTATTTGAAGAGAATTCTTATTGAAATGTAATACGAGCCTATCATTGTTATATGGACTAGCTTGACCAATCAACTCATAACAGGCGTGAGACATTAGTGAACTAATACTTTTTAAATGTGAGCCCGTGTTAAAAAAATCTTCTCTAGTGCAAAAAATATCTACAAACTCGAACTCATAGATTTGTTTTGAATTGACTATTGAATTTATTATCGCTCTTTCTTCACCCGGAGTATCGATAATAAGATAATTTGATTTATCAGAAAGACTCCCTAAACTCTCCAAAAAATCTACTATCTTTTGTGATCTTTGTCTTACACACTCTTTTTCCTTTAGACCAGGGTACAACTCAAACAGTTTATCTCCAGGCGGATAGATACCATTATAATCACTTAAATTGAACTTATGGAATGATACTTCACCACCTTGAGACGTTATTACTTTATTAACAACACTTAATTGCGGAATATTTGAATACGAATCAGTTAATAACTTAGCAAATTCCAGATCAGCCTCAACAAATACGATGCATTTTGGGTCTAGCGTTAAATATTGTTTTAGATCGGAACCTCTTCCGGCCCCAATATGAAGGATGACACCTGGGTTTCCTATTTTTTTCATTGAAGCGAACATGGTCAATTAATATTTAATTACTATTCTGAATGAAATGAATAAAGGGATCAGTTTGATTTCTTGTTAAATCATTATGTTCTGATAAATAGCGATATACATCGAAATCCGATGCAGGTTTACGCCCTTCCTTAGATCCGAATAAAACATAATGGATTACAGGATCCATCCTTGACCTTTCTACTTCTTTATAAGTACATCGATACCAATTTTCATCAAAATGCACAGATGACTTAATAAGTTTATAATGTCGCCTCTGTTTTGAGGTCATTGTCAAAATGACAATCCATTTTTTCAACCATGAAGTCAACACTGAAAAGTGGGGCTTTTCTAATGAGCTTTTTAAATTTGTCATAGAATAGCTTCCATCAGTAAGCATTTTATTCAGTTTATATTTTTCCTTCATGCTTAAAAAAGGAGAGATTTCTGATGACAACCGAAAAAGTTGATCATAAATTGCTTTTACTTCGTCTTCATTTGTGATCTGGGCTATTTTTTCGTTTGCATACGATGTAAACCAATGAATTGGTGCATTATCAAAATATTTATAAATAACCTGCATAGACTCTTTTATGACCCTCTCTCTTTGCCCGAAAGTTATGTTATTCTGATGAAGTCGCGAACACGCAACAAGTTGATTAATGAAGCCAATACTCTTCTGAAAGTCTGAAAATATTCTTATCCACCAATCATAATCAAAGGCAGTCTTTAAAGACTCATCCATTTGTCCAGCTTTTTCAATCAAGTCTCTTTTAAAAAACACAGTTGGCTGGCAAATAAAACAACCATTTGCAAACTCTTTTATATTTGTGTACGGCTCTTTTGTTGGATAATAGTCCAGTGGGTCTCCCTCTTCGTTGATATGTTGTCCATGTCCGTAGAGCACTTTCCAGTCTGGATTATCTGAAAATGCTTTATATACAGTGCTCAGCGTGCCCGGCATATAGACATCATCAGCATTCAGCCAACCAACAATATCTCCTCTGGTTTTTAATATTGCCTTATTAACCGCATTTGCTGGACCTGAATCCCGTTCTGAGTAGTAAAACAATGTATTTGGATATGATCTTTTTATCTTATCCAATAGCTTCAAAGTTCCATCAGTGGAACAGCCATCCATAATAACCAACTCGATAGGATTCTTTACACTTTGGCTCAATATACTTTCTATGGCTTCTCCAATAAACTTACACTGATTGAAAGAAGGCATCACTATTGATATACAAGGCTTCATAACACTAAATCATTACCCAGAGGATCCCGACCTTCTTCCCTACCAAACAGCACATAGTGGTATAAAGGATTCATACCCTGATCTGCCACATCTACGTAAGTGGATAAATAATCGCATGTACTAAAATTTGGGGATGGGTTTCGCCCTTCATCTGCCCCAAACCTTAGATAATGCAATATTGGGTCGACTCCAGCCTCAGCCACATCTTGATATACAGTTAGATACCATTCCGAATCGAAATCACCAGAAGTACGTAAAATTTCAGCCTGCTTCATTTCAGTTTTTTCACGTTTTTTACCTGAAAAATAGCTTGAAAATAAGCCCGGTTGTTTAAACCCCTTATCACTTTGTTTTTCAGGACAGGAAGTTGGTCTCGTTTGTTTTTTTTGTTTGGATACTTCGCTGTATTTTAAATAGTAGTGTTCTAACTTTTCCTGAACCTGGTGAAGTTGTAGCAGTAAAAGTTCATTTTCTTGCCCAGTTTCCTGAGCTTTTTTTTCTTTCGCGGGAATATCTTTGATTAGAGCGTTCTGTTCCTTCAATTGTTTTTTTAATAACCCAATTTCTGAATTAGCAGATTCAACCAAATCATTCAGTTCCTTGATTTTGAATTCATTTGCTTCAATTGTTTTCTGTAGATCATAAAACTCCAGAAACAGCTGCTGATCATCAATTAGCTCTTGCTGATCAAAATTACCCAAAGGGATAGAACTTGCTTCTAGTTCCTCATTAAGTTTTTTCACCGCAAGATTATTTCTAATTAGATATTGAGCCACTAACAGTTCAGGTTGATTAATCTTAAATGAACTAGGACTAACTGGTAGATTGGAAATATCGTACCCCAGAAGCTCTACCACTTTGCAAAGAGCTTTTTCATTTTCTATTAACATCTGCGCATTTTCCAAGATGACAGACGAGCGAAATTCTCTGGAAAATTGGATTAGTTTTCTGTTTGTTTCAATCCAGCGATTGAGAAATTCATCTCGATTCTCACCAGCTTTTAAAGCATAGGCAAGCGCAGTCGCTGCATTGTTATACAGCAGTAAATAATTTGCATCAGGATTTTGAGCGATTAACGCATCTATTCTTTTTATTGGATCTGATTCATATATACAGCCTTGATCTGTCAATGTTCTTACCGAATATTCACATCCGCTATTATGGCAGGCTATTATGAATAACTTTTTCTTAATATCTGAAATGGATCGATTCTCCGTTGAATTACGCATCCCTTATCTGCCTTTCTACATAATGATTAGGAAGAAAAATTATTTCGATTAAATTTTAAGCTGTTTTTTAATTTCATTCAGCCTTTCCGCGTAAAGCTTTCCCGAGGTTTCAGGTGTGAAATCATGGGTTTTTGGTTGGAGGGGCTTTGGGTTATTATAAATTTCTCGCATCAATTCTGCTGCATGCTCGATATTGGGTTCTGCCCACCAAAGACCATCTGAATTAAAATACTGATTTTTCAAAACTTTTCTAGCTTGATACTGAACAAGACCAACGCGTTCTTCCCGACAAAAGTCCAGATTGCCTGAAAAACCCGTCGCTATTACCTGTAAGTCAAGCAATAAAGCCTCAGCAAGTCCTCTACCAAAACCTTCGGCACGATGTAATGACACAAAGCAATCACAACATTTATACAATGCCAATACTTCAGGACGACGAAGTGTCTCTGCAATCAGGTAAACACGCTTGTCCGAATCAATTAAGCGTTTGATTTGACGCCATTTTAAATTAACCTTCGGTGAATGGCTGATTTTAATGACCAGCCCCACACTGTCATTACACTTGCCTTGAGGAAAAGCTTTGATAAAAGCCCTGATCACTCCTTCGGGATTTTTTCTAATTAACGTTGAATTAAAATCAAATGAAAAAACAAACAGGTAATCATCTTCAGGAAGTTTAAACTCTTTTCGCCCTAATAAAGCTACATTATCAATAGTCACCGGTAGAGACATTGCATACACCGGGCATGAAGCCTTCCGATATGCATTCGCAGTGTAATGACTGATTCCCCAGATTTCATCGACAATATCATAGGCATGTCCACAACTAGTTGGCCATTCAGGCAATTCCCATGGCCAATAGCCAATATTGTAGCGTCCTACATAATGATCCATTCCAAACAAACAAGCATAAGTAACCTGTTCCATACCCGTTGTACAAAAAATATTTATCGCATATCTTGGTTTATCAACTATCCAGTGATCTACACTGCTATCCATTTGTGACACATTTTTGCCTGGTTTAATATTGATAATGCAAAAAGGAATTCCCTGAGACTCTAATGACTTGGCAACCAAACGTACATCTTCGCCTATGCCCAGTTCACCCTGTGCATAGCCGTACAGATTCACACCAAAACGGTACTTAATCGAAATATTTTCCCGTTTTATTGAGGGAATCTTTTGAGTGATGTCAGCTTTGGCGAGATGAGAGGGTTTCGAACGCAGCCATCCTGTCAACCAGGCCAATTTCAGCACAGGAGTAGCTATACGGATATTGCTTTTACAAAGATCATCAGATAATAAAACGTATCTTTGTTGTTCAGAATCAAATCCAGTTTCCTTGCTTTCGAAGAACTGTTTAATATCGGCCAGATATCGCGTTTCATCTGTATTATTTTTTAAACCCAGCTCACCCAAAAAATTATCATAAGAATTAAATTTCTTTTTCAAATCAGCTAATTGCCAATAATCTGCAATAGGCAGATTGTATTTATGACGTCCTACCTTCCAGTAATTGATAGCAATCCGTTTCCTCAGGCCAGCATATTTTAAAACCGGGGTAATAGAAAAATGAGAAGATGCTATTCCAAATAAAAACTGGGCAACCGAAAATCCATCTGACCAAAGAGCTTTGCGAATCATTGGCATCTGAATTGGCTTTTGCAGTTCTATGTCCCAGGCAGGAATAGAAAGCAAAATCTTGTAACGCTTCCTTCCATAAGTTGCACACCAAGCCAAAAAGCGAATGTAATGTCTAAGCTTACCTTTATGCAAGGGATACTGTTTCTGTAAATCTTCCCTGGAATGCCATATTGCAAGCATTGCCCCATACAATGAGGTTGGCAGTTGAAACGGCAGGGGTACAGCGGCAGTCAATCCATAATTTTCAGACTCTAATGAGTTTGCATAAGAAAGCATACAGAAAAACCAGTCCCTCAGTCCCGATGCTCTTTGATAATCAGGATTAGCATATGAGTAATCAATGCCATAAAAATGGCAACTACTGCAAACATCAAGGAATTATGCAATCTTTCCGGCTCTACTGGGTACTCAGGTAAAGTTGGTGTTTGCAATACCGAAACCTGTTTAAGTTTCCTGGCTGCTTCTATGCGTGTATTTTCCAGTGCTGCCAAGGCACCAGAATAACTCTCCTGGGCAAATTGTACTTTTAGTTCCAATGTTTGATATTCAGATGAAACGGTATTTAGCGCATCACCTGACTGTTGGGCCATTCTGGATTTCTCTATTTCGATTTGTTCTTGTAGCGAGTTAATTTCCGTGTTAATGCGGACAACCTCTGGTGAAGTGTTACTTTGAAAACTAATTAATGTAGATCGTTTGGCTTTTAGATCGGTGAGCTGAGCCTCGAGAGCAGCAACTACAGCATTGATACTCTCAACAGTACCAGCAGGGGAAACTAATCCTTGTTTATTTTGATAATTAAGTAGCTCTTGGCGTGTTGCAGCAAATCGCTCGTTTTGTTCGTTAACCTGCTTTTCCAGGAAGCTTACTTGCTCTTCTGCAAGGCGCTGCCCCATCAGGTTCATATGTTGTTCACCTTTTTCTAACAAAAAGGTTGTAATATCTCTTGCCATTTTTGGAGAAAACGCACTGACTTTAATACGCAAAACCTGTGCATAGTCGTCAAGCACAATGGAAACTCTTTTTAAATAGTATTCGTGCACCTCTTCCAGGTAAGTTTCCCTATCATATAGACGAGAAAAAAAATCTATATCAGTATTAGAATAATGGCTTCTAAAACCAAGTTCTTCATCAACCTTTTTGAGCATATCTACAGATAATAGATAATCACGAAGCAATAGCATGTCAGCTGTATTGGATGTTGAGCCTGCGAGTAAAGAATTAAAATCCAGGGTAGGAGCTGCAATTTGAGGACTTGCCAAGACGACGTTACTTACTGATACATAGCGATCACTTGCCAGAAACCCCCAATAAATACTAACCATGAAGATAGAAGAAACACAGAGAGACCATAACGGATTCCTGAAAATCAATGATTTGATCGTGAGTCCTTTAATTTTCATTTTTCAAACAATACCTACATAGTTACTACTAGTATAGTTAATTATTATGGTAGGCTGATATTGCCTCATTGATATCATCAAACCAGATAGCATTCCCATCTTTTAACCAGATTCCTGCCTGGCACAGCTCTTTGAGAATATCTTCTGCATGCGCCACAATGATAAGACTGGATTGACCAACTCTATCTTTAAATGCTTTCGACGCTTTTTTCTTGAACTCCCTGTCTCCAACAGCAGTAGCTTCGTCGGATAGATAGACATCAAAATCAATAGCCAATGATAAGCCAAATGCTAATCTGGCACGCATGCCACTTGAGTAAGTCCTTAAAGGTTCATCAAAAAAACCTCCAATTTCAGCAAAAGCTTCAACTTTTGCTACCAGTTCATCAATACTATCCTGGTAGCCATGTACTCTGGCAACAAATTTAACATTTTGCCTACCTGTCATCATCGATTGAAATCCACCATTTAAACCGATTGGCCAGGAGATACGGCAATCACTGGTTATTGCCCCCCGGTCTGGCATATCCATTTCGCCAATCAATCGTAAAAGTGTGGATTTTCCAGCGCCATTTCTTCCCAACAAACCCACACTGACATTAGTAGGAATTTCAAGATTAATATCTTTAAGCACCCAATCACTAAGTTGATGTTCGTGATATCGTTTGTAGAGATGCTCAATCTTTATCACAGTACTTTCATCCTCTGGTGAAAACGTAAATGCAACATCAACCCCAACGCAAGCAGGGAAAACGACCACATCCAGAGGTATCTGACATCTACCCCTGCCACCGGCTGATAATTAGCAAAGAAATAAAATCTTAAAAGCTCCAAGCCATGTACTATAGGGTTTAAAAGCAGGTATTCCTGGTATAAAGGCGGTAGAAAATTTAATGGAAAAATTACGCCAGATACCAACAACAACGGCAACATGATAACAGGCATAATTTTTTCGGTTTCTGGAATCAAAATAACTAACACAGAAACGACAAGACCAGCACCAACAGCCATAGCCCAGAGAGAAAACCAGATAAAGAGTCCCCCAACCGGATCATCTGGCATTAATGAAAAATCTAATAAAAAACTAGCCATAATGAACAACAGAAAAATAAAGGTATTGAGTAATCCCTCTATATAGCAGCGTACCATCACAGGATCTATGGGCTTTACTTGTCGATAGGCAAAAAGCTGTCGATTCGTTTGTACAGCAAACATCGATCGCAACAGGGTCTCTCTAAACATCTGAAAACCCAGCAATCCAAAGATCAACCAGGGGATGAATTCTCCTCCTGAGATGTTTAAAGATCTACCTAAAATTATGGTTCTTATCTGGACCATTACGATAACAATCAGAATAGGTTGCGCAAACAACCAAAACCATCCCAACCTGTCAGACATCGTTCTTGAAAGCGCTTCACGAATAAAAAGTGCCCACCATACACTTTTTGTAACCTGCCATGGAGTTCTTCTATTCACTTTTAAAGATGAAGGCGAAGACATGAGAATGGATCAACAACAGGGGGGAGTTAAGTCACAAGTCCATAACTACTTTGGTAGCAATGGCAATTTGATAGAGTATTTGACTAATACTGGTCGCAAGAGAAAGATTATTAGTTGGCACTTCAGGTAAAACCAATATTTCATCACCAGGCTTTAATGTTACATCCGATGCCTCGCGAACGTCTCCACTTTTTCGGACTACTAGAATACGCTCTTCATTAGCATGATTCGTGAACCCACCCGCTCTATTGATATAATCCATGACAACCATTTCTGGCTTGAACACCATGGATTGCGGCATGAGCACCTCCCCATCAAGAAGAATGGAGTCTGATTTTTCGGGTATGGTGATTATGTCACCATCATGTAAACGAATATCATAGATGACATCATTTTCAGCGACCACAACTCTTCCGGTTGGCTCTATTTCTGACGCACGTTGAACAAAAGAATGAATGAGTTCAGCTTCACGCACCCTTATTTCCGCGCCTTCCTTGGTGGCAGATGGAGCACCCAGATAAGTTGTTTCAAGGCGACGTAAACTTTCTTCGAGATTCTGTTTCTGGCGCTCTGCTACACTCAGACGACGTATCGAAATACTGCCGGTATCCGTCAGTTTTTCTGGCACCGAGATAATATCAAGCAATTCATGCAGACGTGCATCTTTTGACAAAACATAGCGAGAAGCCCCATAAAAGCTCCCTTCAAGCTGGACCACAATAGTTTCATCTCTCTGATCAGCAGTATACGAAAGCTCATCGCCATCAACCAGCTCAACATCATTAAAATCTTTCAGCTCATGATAAATTGAGATTGGACCATCAGGCCTGCCTCCGCGCTGAAGAATATGGGACACATCAGATTGTAAAGGCGTCAACTCCAGTAACGAAGCTCCATTTAGTTCTTCTTCAAGTAATTCATAACGTTGTGGACGTGGAACTTCACCTATTACGGTAACAACAGGCCCACGTGCTTCGACTAAAATAGTATCGCCATCACGAAATGCTGGCCGACTAATGTTGCCATTGATGAGAAAGTCGTATAAATCAATGCGAGCAATAACCTTGCTATTACGCAATATACTTATCTTCCGATAACTACCTAGATCAGCATCAATGCCGGCAGCCTGGTCAATGAAATAAAGCACTGAATCATTTGGTGTTCCAGCATAACGACCGGGATTCTTCGCAAAACCTGTGACGAAAACAGCCACGGGCTGGACCCCCTGTAAATTGGTATAGACGTTCACATTTTCCGGGTAAATAGTCTTAACAGCTTTACGCACAGTCGAGTCAAGAAGGTTATAAGGAAGACCTTGAACCTTGATCGGTCCAACTGATGGAATAAAAACATTGCCATGTGAATCAACAGGCATTATCCGATCAACCTCAACCGCCCCCCATAAACGTAACGTAATCTGGTCGCCAGGCATGATTTTATACATAGAATTTAAACCATCGGCTCGTACACCACGAAAGCCCCCACGAAACAGGTGTGCTCCAAAAGGTTGAATCTCTTCAGTTTCAATCTTTTGTAACTTTGGTCCGTAAGTACCTGTCTTCCAGTTGGTATTAGATGTTGGTTCCAAGGTATCAGGTATCCATTGCGCTTGCTGAGAACTTGGGATATCACCACCTTGAATTCCCAAAGAAAAAGCTGATGCCGAAAACAGCGAACAACAGAAAACTGCCATCATTAACCAGATAACTTTATTATTAACTTTATTCACGGTCATCATTCTCAACCTAATTTAAGTATCTTAATCCGGAAGTTGATATTTACCATAGATATCCTACTTATATGATTTACTTGGTGATACAGCGTATAGGTATCCAGTTACCAAATCGCTGAGCACAAACGTATTGTTTATCTGGCAAATCTTTACGACCATGTAGCAAACGTAATACTCGGCATTTGCTGCCGCCGGCAGAATGGTAAAACTCTAGAGCCATGATATCGTGATTTTTTGCCCAGGGACTTTGCTCGATCCTGGCAATTTCACCTTTTTTTGCAGTCGAAATAAACTCATTAAGTTGATCCGTTAACAATTGGCTTGTTTCCTGGTCTAATCCCACTGATTTATCAGTTGCCTGATCAATAGCAGGGAGACTGAATACCTGCGACAACCGCATAGATTCACAACCAGATAAAAAAACTGCAACAAAAATAACCAAAAAGATCCGAAACATACTCAAAACTGAAGCCACCGTTTTGGCCAACTCAACCTTCAAATTAATAAAACCGTGAAATATCTTATCTAAAGATGCAAGCGATAGCCAAAAAATTTTAGCGGTAATAAGCGAGCTCAATCAGGAATACCCGAAGTTTACTCTGGCCTAGATCATCCTGATATTATTATAGCCGCAGACTACTCTTTTCAAGCCAGATACAAAAAAATGCAACAAGGAAATATTCCTTGTTGCATCTCAGTTTATCGTTTTCCTAAATTATTATAATGAGCTTGTTATGGAAGTAGTCGCACCATTTACATCCATATACTCAACTTCAGCGCCAATTCCACCACCATTTCGAATCACAATTTCCGAAACAGCATCACCACCTAAATTACCAACACCTTCAATTACCCATTCGGCATCAAGGTTAGCTATCCAAGACGCGGCACCAATAGCATCAAAATACGAAACATTGGCACCATTGCGTACCAGTACATCATCGGTAGTAAGCCCGTCAAAATTACCTACACCTTCGATACTCCAGTCTAGATCAAGTGATCGCACAAAAGTAGTCACGTTAGCAGTAGTAAAATAGGCTATTTTAGTACCATTTCGAACCATAATTTCCGAAGCAGCATCGCCAGTAAAGTTTCCTACAGCCACAATACTCCAATCTGCGCCCAATGATCTAATGTACGTACTTACATTGCCAGCAGTAAAGTAAGAGACTGTTGTACCATCACGAACCAACACGTCGGAAGCACTGTCACCATCAAAGTCACCCACTCCTACGATTTCCCAATTTGCACCAAGAGTTCTAATGAAAGCAGGAGAACCGTCTGCATTAACATAAGAAACATTTGTGCCATCTCGAACGAGCACATCTGCAGAGTTATCACCGTTGAAATCACCAACACCCTCAATAGTCCAATTCAAGTCCAGTGTTCTGATTGAATTGGTTGCACCATTTGCTTCCATGAAGGAGAGTGCTGTACCACTACGTAATAATAGGTCATCCATGGAAACTGGATTAAAGTCTCCGACTCCCTCAATAGTTGAAACAGTAGCAACAGGAGTATCATCCCACTCTACATAAAGCTCTGCGTCATAGATAACTGTAGGTTTCTTATCACCCTTGACATAAACAACCAGGTCAAAGTCTTCAGTCAGTGGGGCACCATTGACAGAAATACCGGTTGCAGTTTCAGGGTGAACTTCTTCGCCGCTACCATCACTTATGATTGCATTAACATTAGCTCTTGCATCAACCCAGCCAGCGGTGGTCAGCAGAGGACCATTTGCATCTTCCCAGTCAAGCAGGTTAAGCGTAGTAACGGTCAAGTCACCACGTGCGTATTTGACCTGTTGATGTGAAACGGGTGGTTCCTGACAACCAGGCACACCACTTGGAACAACGGATGTTTTGTCCACACCAATTTCTACACTAGGATTATCCTGTCCAAACTTGGGTGCTTTTAAACGCCACCGAGGTCCGGATTGCAATGTCAGGTTGGCAAAATCAGGATCTGCTGCAGCCAGTTCTGGGCTGGCAAAACTTCTGTATTCACCACTTGCATTTTTATACCACCATTCAAATGGTTCACGGTCCAGGGTGGTGTACCATGCATTAGTGAAACCTTCATTGAGATCCTCTGAAAACGCTATTGGATCACCAGTACTACCTGGGTTATCGGCAGTAGGATCATAGTAGGTTTGAGCAACGTCTCTGTAGAGAGTTCTATCAGTCAAAGTACCAGAAGAACCATCGACGGGGTCACCGTCTGATTCCCAGCAGTCACGCGCTGCTCTCCAGTCACCGTTACCATCTACTACATACTCAGGTATAACCCCGGAAGCACCTTCGTTTTCCATATCCTCGGCACGAATCTGGTCATTTGGACTATTGGTAATCCAGTGTCTTACTCTCAGCTCTGCCTTGGTTACGTTATAAACATTACCCTGTTTCCACTCAGCTGGTAAATCCAACTTGGCGTAAACCCTGATATCAGTTGGCCGCTTCATGACATTACCCCAGCGGTAAAGGGGTTTGCCATCATCCTTCTTGGTCATTGAGTAGTCGTCACTTACAGCAATGTCCTTACGAACTGATGATTCATTGGGAATTAAATCAGGCACCCCGTTATCATTACCAAGTGGAGTACCGCTAACAGCACCGTTTTCAACCACATATAGCTGATTATCCAGTTTGGCATCTGCGCAGTTAGCAACCACGGCGCTGGTTTCTGGATCAACTAAATCAAGCTGTGTGCCATTCTCATCAGCGTAAAGATATGGGATGGTCTCATGGCAGCTTAAGGCATGTTCCATAACCACAAAATGTTCTGAATCACATTTTACAGTGGCACCACCTAAACCTGCACACCAGGTTCCCAGCTTCGCGGGCGTTTTAAACACAGCAGTTTCAGGACTACTAACCATTAAGCCACCGGTTAAAGCCGGCCATGCAGCGGTATCTGTTGATTCGTCTACTGGGTTACCAAACTGGTCAACCCCTGTTGCACCACCACTACCGACTGTATAATTACCGGCGTAGCCTTCAGTGTAGATACCGTCGAGTGTCTTCTGTGCAGCACCAACAAAATCCACAACCTCAAAACCAAATACACTATCGATTGGATAAAGTGTATTGGGTCCACTTACCAATGGGGGTGTATCCCCTGGACAGGCAGGACTTCCCGGAGCATCACAAAGGATATCGGGGTTATCCTGGTACCGGTCATCGTTAAAACTGCCTTGAACATCATCGATTGAAAATACATGCTTGAAACTATGGCTCTGCGTGGCCGCTTGTAATGACATCGCGGGAAGCCATAGCAACAACACCGTCACTATCCCAAATATCTTTGGGAATTTTTTAAATCGCCATATATCCATGAACTTATCTCCCATTCCTAGGAAACCAGTTATGAGCACTGGTTTAATTTACAAAATGCGGGACATAAAGAACCCGCTACCCTCATATAGATACTAGGCTCATGCTGAAGTGAAATTGTTGATCCAGGTCAATTGATCAAGGCAACATAATTAGGTTGATTAATAGCTTATTAGCAATAATTTATATTGCAGTTATTTAATGTAATTTTGAGTATAAACCAATTGTGAATCATCAACTTTTACCCTGCGTCATATTGTCGCAGCGGCTATTAAAAAGGATTTAAAAGACTTTTTAGACAGAAAATTACCTGTTCAACACTACGCAAACGGTAACCATACCAGCGCCATCAGCGGGATTAATATCAATCTGGTCGACCTGTAATCCATTTTGCCTGGAAATGGCCGCAAGCCACTGAAATACCTTGTCTGAAACAACGTTTTCCAGGCGCACCCTGACCTTGCCCTCACCCTCTGGGGTAAGTCTTTTGACGGCATTATTTATGCCATGCTTTTTGCTGGTTGAATCAACAACAGAAAGCAGGGAAGCATTCTGAAGACCCGTATTTTTTATCGCAGGCAGTGCCTGGTATTGCTGGATAATACCAGCCAGCTCGGCATACTGTTTTTGCTGAGCTGTTACCTGCGCACCTAATTGACTGACCTGGTCGTGAGCAGGCTCCCATACCAGTTGATACAGGAACAAAACCATCACCACCGACACCCCCAGAATCAGCATGCGCTGTTCACGCAACTGTAAGCTGTTAAACCAGTTCTGCATCAAGGCATCCTCCTGATACGCAAGCGTGTATCAATCGCCTTGTCCTGTGTTGTCGTTGAAAGAATTTCGACCTGCAGCAGATTTTTGTTTTCCAGGTTATTTTTCAATGTTTCAACCGTGGCAATACTATCGGCCACCAGCCTGATGTTCAGTTGCTCCTTGCGGTACTGCACACTGCTTAACTTGAGCTTCCTGTTATTTTTGAGCTCTTCACCAAAAAAATACATTAATGACAGAAAGCCCTTGTTATCACTATCGGATAGCCCCTGGCGTTTTTCCAGCTGCTGTTTTGCCTGCACAACAGGGTCGACCACCCTTTTCACCTGTGGAAAGGCCTTTCTGAATGCTGTTTCACTGGCCTCAGCTATTTGCGACTGCTTGTGTTTGAGTTTCTGGTACTGGATGGCCATATCGCCAAGCCATACCATAAAAGCCAGGCCCAGTATGACGATGGCTGCTACAAGGTACTTTTTACTGTTACCAGCGCTTTGTCCCTCAACCTCAAGGCGATTAAGCAGGTTGAGTTTATACGCAGCATTCCCCAACTCGGCAGTATCCAGCAGTCCATTGACCGGTAAATCCTGGCGGTTAACCTGATAACCGCGCAGCTTGAAGAACCTGCTGATGCGGTCAGTTCCTTGCGCTTCCCAGACACGGATGCTTTTTAAATGGTCATGATCCGTTTCATCCAGCAACCCTGCCGCTACAATCTCAAACAGGTCAATTCTGACTTTGCCACCTTCATACTCACCGTTACGAAAGATGACCTGGCCATCCTGTTCCATCACTGACCAGCCACCATTGTTCAATGGTAATAACAAGGGTTCGGGCATCACAAAACGCGCAAACAGCTTGTGTGCTATGAGGGGCTTGAGCTGTTGCCTGATTGTTTCGGCATTGGCGATAGCCACGACAGCTGTATTATTTTCTGTTTTTGTGGCGACAAAATGCAGCCTCTCAATATCCTCGACCAGTTCATCTTCGAGAATCCAGGGCACAACATGATTGGCATTGACTGAACGCCCCTGTGGCAACATCGCTTCGCGAAGCAGGACATTTTCACCCGGCATGACAACAACCAGGTCCTGGCGCTTAGCCAGTTGAGCAAGCTCTTCAAAAGAAACGAGGCGGGTTTGCCCGGAAAGCTGGCCATGCTTGTCGATCACTGCCACCTGCACGCGGCGGCTATCACCTGCGATTGGTTTTACCAGTAAGCGATCAGCCATCGAAAAGTCCTTTTTGCATGCGCTGAATCACCATTGCCTGCTGAGCTGCTGGCTGAGCTGCTGGCTGACCTGGTGGCTGACTAGTTGGCCAGTTGGCTGGCCTCAGGATCTTACTCTTGTGCCTGATACGTCGATTACTGATTTGCACAGCCCCTTCAACCAGAAAATATTCACTGCTGGTCGCCAATCCACTGGTGGAAATTTCACTGCCGGCAAACACATCATGTTTTAACCATTCATTCAGGTTTTCAATAACAGCCTGCTGACGTTCACCGATCAAAATGGCGGCTCGGACAGATGATGTATCGTCAAGAAGTAATCGTAAGTTCATTTCAGTCGCTGTATTCACATTAAGCGGTGTATAGGCGGGTAAGGCTACCACATGTGGTGCCAGTTTTTGATAAACCTCCACGTCAATGCCTTCAACCAGCATCAGTTCACTCTTGTCGGTAAAATAGCCATTGGCCGAACGATAGGGTTCAGGCCTGGTCATGTAGATGACATCTTCAGCTCCACCGGGAAAACGGCTATCAGTGTCTTTATCGATCCAGTCAAGTACCGCATTGGCAATATTTTGATCCAGGCCCTGAATTTCCAGCAGACGCGAAAAACGCTGCAGATCAACTTCACTAACTTCGCCATTAATGATCAGGTTATTCAGATTGAAAAAGCCCTGTAAATCCAGAATCTTCGCCTGAATTATTCCATTCGTCACCTCAGTTTCGGGGATGCCTTGATTCCATTTATCCAGCAGACTGTCTGTGCTATTGGTTTTCATATCCTGCTCCAGCACGGCAATTGCCCACTTTTCCAGGCCCAGCACATACTGCCATGCCTGGTTGGAATACAGGATATTTTCAGTGCGGTGTATTGAGATCTGTTGCTGCACGGACATGGTAACAGCGAGCACCGTGGCCACTGCCAGCACCAGCAACACGGTAATCAACGCCACGCCCTTGCAGGGTCTACCCCTGATGACTGTGATCATAATGTCACCGGCAATAAACGCTGCACCTGGCCAATCCCCTCAACATGAATTGTAACCCTCACCACACGTGGCAACGGTGACTGCCTGCTCCTGCCCTGCATTTGCAGGTTGACTGACTTCACATCTGAAAGTAGCTCCTGGGTATAGGGTGTCGTGCTTTGCATGCGATCCAATACGGGCCAGATAACCCGGTATAACTTACCATCCTCCAGCTGATAACTGATTCTTTGCAGTTTCGACTCAGGTACGCCGGATGGCACCAGGCTGGACCGTGTGAAGGTCAGAATGTCTTTCTGGCCCAAAGGTGCGAAAAAAGCCGGTTGCTCACTACCGAACTCGTCCCTGATGACACGATTGTTGGCGAGTAACAAATCCTGGCCCATTAACAACAGGGTATTTTGCAAGGCATTGAAACTGACTGTCGACTGTTCCAGGTGCTGCTTGGTGTTGATGACGGTGCTTAACCCGCCATAGGCCATGATGGATAACACCGTGAACACGCTGATGGCAACCAACAGCTCGAGTAACGTAAATCCTGCCTGCCTTTGCTGATTAGTTGTTTGCTTATTCATTTGGAAGACCGATATAGCCGGTAAGCGTGATCAGGTATTGCTGCTGATCAACATGACCTGCGTGCACTACCGCTTTAAGCAGGTAGGGATTCGATGTGGCCTCGACTTCAGCCAACCAGCGCCATTGGCGGCCAGCCATTTTTTCTGTTCCCTCATATTTTCCAACCTCGGGAAGATCGGAAGTAAGCTGGGAGGCCACCTGCATCCTCGTCAACTGGTTTAAAACAACCCACTCGGCAAAGACCTTTTCCTGTAAATGATTTTGAGCCGTGACAGAAGACCCGGCGGTTTGTATGACCGCCACCATGGCTATCGCCAGGATGGCCATCGCTACCAGTGTTTCCAGCAAGGTGAAACCTTTTTGAAAATCCACCGTATGTAAATTCAACGGTTTTTTCATTTTTCCAGCATCTCGATGGTAAACAACCTGCTACCATCGGTAGCAATGCGATAGGAGATACTCTCAGTAGCCGCATCAAGCAAAATACTGAATGGATCGACATAACCTTCGGCATAAATAAGTACCTGGGGCACTATTTTCCCGCCCGGGTTGTTTAGGTCGCTATCAGATGGCAGCAACTTGGTTTGCAGGCTCATTTCCCAGCGTGGATCGACTGTGAAAACGGGCAAGGTTTCATTTTCCAGCTGCACTTCCCAGCCCTGCTCCTCGACCAGCAGGAAAGCCAGGCTGTTATCTTCAACCAGCAAGCCGACCGGGTAGCCGGACAGGATGGCTTCCTGAAATGCATTTTGGAGATGCTGCCTTACTTGCTGGGCACTGGCTTCGAGTTCACGCGATTCCTGGTCAACATCAACAGACAGCACAACCAGGCTGCCCAGGATAGCTATCAGAACGATGACAACGAGCAGTTCTACCAACGTAAAA
>Ga0180429_10001458_pt1 | contig 20132 bp, 14 predicted proteins | sample SS_ome_FD_132428 | JGI IMG/M metagenome (GOLD analysis project Ga0180429, IMG submission 132428) | Hypersaline lake sediment archaeal communities from the Salton Sea, California, USA - SS_1_S_1 metaG | ecosystem: Environmental > Aquatic > Non-marine Saline and Alkaline > Hypersaline > Sediment ...
CAAGGCCGCGCGCGAACTCGCCCGCGGCGCCGGCATGGTCCGCGTCGGCGGCGTCGGCGCGGGCTGGCGCTTCCTGCGCGAAGAGGTGCTCGGCAACGGCTGGCTGCGCCTCACCGAGTCGGGGCACGCGACCGACGCGAAGGTGCGCTGCAACGTCTGCGGCTGGGCCGGCTCGCGCTTCGCGTCGCACGTGGCGCCCGGCTACGTCGACACCAACGCGTTCTGCCCGCGCTGCAAGGCCTACGCGCGGCACCGCGGGTTCGCGTGGCTGCTCGAACACGAACTGGGCGTGGAGCTCGACGCCATCGGCGCGCGCGGCGGGCGGCGCCTGTTGTTCGCTCCCGAGCCCGGCCTGCGCGCCCTGCTCCAGGCCCGCGTCGGCCCGCTCGAGGGCGTCGACATCGACCCGCACCGCGCGGGCGTCGACCTGGTCGCGAACGCGGAGGACCTCCCGCTGCCCGACGACTCGGTCGAGCTCGCCGTCTCGTTCCACGTCCTCGAGCACGTCCCCGACGACGCGGCCGCGCTGCGCGAGCTCGCGCGCGTGCTCACCCCCACCGGACGCCTGCTCCTGTGCGCGCCGATGACCTTCGAACGCCACGCGACGGACGAGTTCGGCGAGGCGCGCGCCGATCTCAACGGACATTGGCGCGAGTACGGCCTCGACCTGGGCGAACGCCTCGCCGCGGCCGGCCTCTTCGGCCCGTCCTACCGCTTCAGCGAACGACTCCCGAACGACGAGTTCGAGCGCCTGGCGCTCGTCGACGAAGCGCTCTTCTGGGTCGGGACCGACGCGACGCGCGCTTGACGCGCGTCAGCGCTCGACCACTTCGAGCTCGACCACGCCCGGACCGGCGTCGCGGAAGCTCGCCTCGACCGCGTTCGTCTCGCCGTCGATCACGGCGACTTCGGGCTCGACGAGCTCGAGCGTCGCCGCACCGAACGCCGGGCCCGGCACGACTCCGTTCGGCGACGGCAACGCCTCGGGGATCGCCACCTCGCGCCAACCGAGTGCCGTGAGGCGACCGCCCGGAGCGAGGTTGCGCCACGGGAACGTCCCGTCGTCCTCGGTCTCGCCCCTGTACGCACGCACTCGGAAGCCCGCGGCGGGGGCTTGCGGCGCGCCGTGCGTCGCCGTGTCGAAGCCGCTGCGGCGGTACCGACCGACGACGGCGCCGCCCGAGCCCGGCGTGACGCGCCACGACCTGACGTCGGGGCCGCGCACGAAGAACTCGTCGCCGTCCACGAACTGCGGCTGCACGCCTTCCGCCCAGAGCATCACGCGCTCGGGCACGACCAGTGCGAGGCGATCGAAGCGGAACGTCGCGCGCGCCGAACCGCTCGCGTCGCGCTCGACCGGGACGGCGTGACGCCAGCACGAGGGCTCACCGTGGAGCAGCACGCGTCCGTATCCGACCACATGCACCTCTTCGACGCTCTCGGGAAGACCGTCGATTCGGATCTCTCGCTCGAGCGCGCGCACGGGTGTCGAGATGTCGGGCTCGATCTCGACCTCGACGTCGAACCATGCGACGCGACCTTCGTCGTCGCGCCTCGTGTGCAGGTGAACCTCGTAGTCGTGGATGGCCCGCCTTCCAGCGGCGAACGCCTCGCCGCCCCAGCCGAAGCGCACCGGACCTTCGGGCAGGTCGCTGTCCAGCGTCAACGAGCCGAGGTCGACGAGTCGCTCCGTCGCGAGCGCTCCTTCGTACCGGTCCTGTGCCCAGCCCCTCCCGCTCGTGAGCCAGAGCCAGCGATCGGTCCAGGCGTCGGCGACGAAGAGGCCGTCGCCCTCGCCCCACAGCGCCGGGGCCGACCGCAGGTGATGGGCGAGGACGGCCGGGTCGCGCGGCGCGCTCAGTCGGGCCCTGTCCAGCGGCGCGAGGTCGACCTCGACCAGCGTTCCGCCTTCGAAGTGATCCACCTCCATGAGGTGAGCCGCTTCCATGAAGTCGAGTGTGAGCTCGCCCCCGAAGTCACGAACGGTGAGTCCCGCCCCGAGCCAGACCGACCAGGACAGCGTGGACCTCGCGACCTCCGCGTCGAGGCCGACCTCGAAGGTCCAGGTGGAGCCGGTGCGGCGCCCGAGCTGTTGGACGAAGGCGCGGCGCCCCGTCGCGTCACCGTCGCCGTCACCGTCGCCGCCACCATCACCGTCCGGCCACGCGTGGCGCGTGGCCCAGAGCCACGCCGGCCGACCCCGCTCGGTCGCAAGGTCGCGGTCCGTCCGCACGACGAAGCGCACGCGACCCGCCGCGACGCCATCGGTGTCGTAGGTGGCCGTGATCCCCGGAGCGAGCTCGACGACGCGCGGTCGTTCGGGCGCTGCGGTCACGGTCTCGGCCACGCGCTCCGGCGCCGGCTCCCGTTCGACCTCGTCCTGCGCCAGCTCGGGCGGTTCGCCCTCGACCCAGATGAACGCGTGGTCCGCCGGTTCGCCGAAGAACTCGATCCGCACCCAGGTGACGAGGCTGCCGAGTGCGAACAGGGCCGCTGCCGCGCACAGCGCGAGCTTCGTGCGATCGTCCATGTGGAGGGGAGCGCCGCGCGGTCGGAGCGCCGCGGCGTGTGGGGCGAGCCTATCCGAACGCGCGGCCGCGCGGGTGGCGAGCCGTTCGCGCCGGCTCGAGTCGCTGCACCGGCCGGCTCGCGCCCTCCTCCGACGCCCCGGCGCCCCAGCCGGAACGCGCACCCCCCCGCGAGTTGTCGGGCGATTCCGCTTCCTTCCTCGCCGCGCGGTCCGATACTCCCGCGCCGCAATGGAAGCCCTGCCCGCCGACGGACGCGTCCGCGTCCTCTACTGCTTCGGTATCGCCCGCGGCATCGACCTCGCCATCGCCGGCGAGGCCCTGTCCGACGCGCGGCGCACGACCTTCCGGCACAAGAGCGCCTTCCCCGCGCGCGAGGTCGTCGCGCCGCCGGCGCGCGTGTCGTGGCGCGTCGACCCGGTGCCGGTCGGCGGCGCGGTGACGGCGGACGAGGTCGAGGTCGCGCTGTACGACTTCGGCGCGGTCGCGATCACCTGGACGCTGCCGACGACCGCGGACCTCGAAGGACTCGTGGACACCTCGGTCGCGCTGTACGAGAACGAGGAGCTGAAGGCGCGTTCGCGCGCGGTCGCCGACGAGGTCGCGTCGACGATCGGCGCGGCGACCGAGCGCCCGCGCACGGTCGCGCTCGTCGAGGACTACGTGATCTTCGAGCTGTCGAGCGCGCGCCACGCGGCCGAGGCGCTCGCATCCGAGCACCGCGGGCTCGTGGCCCGCATCCTGCGCGCCGAACCGGAAGAGCTGTCGGAGCAGGAGATCGACGACGCCCTCGGCGCGGCGGTCAGCTACACGCGCGACGAGCTGGTGCTCGTCGACTGGCTCTCCGCGATCCTCGTCGGCGGCGACATGGACGACGAGCGGCTGTTGCTCGAGCTGGCGACCGTCGAACTGCTCGAACTCCGCGTGCTCGACGAACAGCTCGACCGCGAGACCCGGGAGGCCTACGCGCTGCTCGCCCGCCGCCGCGGCCCGATCGCGTCGTGGACGACCCAGCGGCGCGAGCTGGAGACCGTCGCGCGCGCCAAGACCGACGACGCGCTCATGCACGAGCGCATCGACAACGCGCTCAAGCTCTTCGGCGACGACTACCTCGCGCGCCTGTACCGCGTGGCGGCCGACCGCTTCGACTTCGACGCGTTCGACACGGCCGTCCAGCGCAAGCTCGATACGCTCCGCGGCATCTACGAGAGCCTCGCCGACCAGGCGTCGCACCGGCGCTCCGAGGTGCTCGAGTGGATCATCATCGTCCTGATCGCCATCGACATCGTGATCTACTTCTTCGAACCGTAGAGCCGGCCGGGCCGCGCGTCGTCGACGCCGGCCGCCCCATGGACCATGCGCCGCGCGACCTCTCGCGCTTCTCCATCCGGCGCCAGCCGGACGACACGACCTGCGGGCCCACCTGCCTGCAGGCGGTCTATTCGCACTACGGACTCGAGGTCCCGTTCGCCGAGATCGACGCGGCCGTGCCGAGGATCGAGGGCGGTGGGACTCTGGGCGTGCACCTGGCGACCGACGCCCTGCGGCGCGGCTTCCGCGTGCGCGTGCTGACCTGGAACCTCGAGGTCTTCGACCCCAGTTGGTACGCGCTCGAACGCGGTGAGCTCGTGCAGCGCCTGCGCGCGCGCGCCGCCGCGAACGAGCGCGAGAAGACGAGCGAGGCTTGCGAGGCCTACGCGGCGTTCCTCGAAGCGGGCGGGCGCATCGAGTTCACCGACCTCGACGCCGGCGTCCTGCGCCGCTTCCTGCGCCGCGGCGTCCCGATCCTCACGGGCCTGTCGGCGACCTTCCTCTACCGCGAGTCGCGCGAGCTGCCCGATGGGCGGCCCGACGACGTGCGCGGCGACCCGTGCGGACACTTCGTCGTGCTGACCGGCTATCGCACCGCGTCGCGCGAAGTGATCGTGAGCGACCCGTTGCACCCCAACCCGCTCGCGACGGTGCACACCTATCCCGTACCGACGCGGCGACTCGTCGGTGCGATCTTCCTCGGCGTCATGACCTACGACGCGAACCTCGTCGTGGTCGAACCGCCTCCCAAGAAGGCCTCCCGCAGCGGACGGCCGCCAACCGATGCGAACGATCGTCGTCACGAGTCGGCCGGGTGACTGGCCCCTCGAGCTCGAGGGCGTCGAGGTCGTGCTCGCGCACGACTACCTCACCGACCCCGCTTGGACCCGCGCGAAGCGGGTGCGCGTCTACAACCTCTGCCGCTCCTACCGCTACCAGTCCGAGGGCTACTACGTGTCGCTGCTCGCGACCGCTCGCGGGCATCGGCCGTTCCCCGGACTGATGACGGTCCTGGACACCAAGAGCCGCGCGGTCGTGCGCTTCGTCTCGGACGACGTGGAGGAGCTCGCCAGCCGCAGCCTCGCGGAGCTGCGCGCGGAGGAGTTCGAACTGTCGGTGTACTTCGGACAGAACGTGGCCAAGCGCCACGCACGGCTGGCCCGGCGGCTGTTCCAAGCCTTCCCCGTGCCGCTCATGCGCGCGCGCTTCCGCCGCGACGACGACGCCTGGACGCTGGCGAGCATCGCGACCATCGGTACGCGCGACGTGCCGGACGCCCACCGCGAGTTCCTGCTCACCGCCGCGGCCGAGCACTTCTCCAAAGCCTCGTTCCGCTCGCGCGCCAACGCTCGGCGCCCCTACTCGCTCGCGATCCTCGTGGATCCGAATGAGGAGCTCGCCCCGTCCGACCCCAAGGCGCTCGACCGTTTCGAGCGCGCGGCCGAGAAGGAAGGCTTCGAGGTCGAGCGCATCGGCAAGGACGACTACGGCCGCCTCGCCGAGTTCGACGCGCTCTTCATCCGCGAGACGACGGCGGTCGCGCACCACACCTTCCGCTTCGCCCAACGCGCCGCGAACGAGGGGCTGGTCGTGATCGACGACCCCGAGTCGATCCTGCGCTGCACGAACAAGGTCTTCCAGACCGAGGCGCTGGCGCAGAAGGGCGTCCCGACGCCGCCGACCGTCATCGTCGCCGAGGTGGACGCCGCGGCGATCGAGCGCGCGGTCGGCTTCCCCTGCGTGCTCAAGTTCCCCGACAGCGCCTTCTCGCAGGGCGTGATCCGCTGCGACGACGCCGCGAGCTACGCCGAGCACGCCGGCCGCGCTCTGGCGCAGTCCGACCTCGTGCTCGTGCAGGCCTACATGCCGTCGGACTTCGACTGGCGGATCGGCGTCTTCGAGGGCGAGGCGCTGTTCGCCTGCCGCTACCACATGGCGCGCGGCCACTGGCAGATCGTGAAGACCGGCGACGGTGGCCGGCACAGCTACGGCAAGGTCGAGACGCTGCCGCTCGACGAGGTGCCGCCCCTCGTCGTCCGCACGGCGTTGGCCGCGGCCGAGACGATCGGCGACGGCTTCTACGGCGTCGACCTGAAGCAGTTCGGCGAGCGCGTGGTCGTCACCGAGGTCAACGACAACCCCAACGTGGACGCGGGCGCCGAGGACAAGCTCCTCAAGGGCGAGCTCTACGCCCGCATCATGGCCGGCTTCCGGCGGCGCGTCGAGGCGCGCAAGCACACGCGATGAACGAGCGCCCCTACTCCCTGTTCGAGGTGGTCGGCATCGAGATCGAGTCGATGCTCGTCGACGCGGCCAGCCACGACGTCGCTCCCTGCGCGGACCGCGTGCTGCGCGCGGCCGAAGCCCTGCGCCGCGAGGTGCCCGAAGCGTCGCTGCCGTTCACGGGCGACGTGGACGACGCGCCGATCGCCTGGTCGAACGAGCTCGTCGCCCACGTCGTCGAGTTCAAGACGGCAGCGCCCGTGCGGTCGTTCGACGGGCTCGCGGAGGCGTTCCGCAGCGCGCAGCGTCGGTGCGACCGCCTCGCTCGCGCGTCCTGCGGTGCGCGCCTCGTCCCCGGCGCGATGCACCCCTGGATGGACCCGCGGCGCGACACGGTGCTGTGGCCGCACGAGGGCGCGGAGATCTACGGCGCCTACGACCGCCTCTTCGACTGCGAGCGGCACGGTTGGGCCAACCTGCAGAGCGTGCACCTCAACCTGCCGTTCGCGAACGACGACGAGTTCGGGCGCCTCCACGCCGCGACGCGCCTCGTGCTGCCGTTGATCCCTGCGCTGGCGGCCGCCTCGCCGTTCGTGGACGGCGTCGAGACCGGCCGACTCGACGAACGCCTGTTCGTCTACCGCACGAACTCCGCGAAGGTCGGCGCGATGACGGGTGACGTGATCCCAGAGCGCATCTTCGGGCGCGAGCGCTACGAGCGCGTGATCTTCGGTACGATCGACGACGAGCTGCGCGCGCTCGGTGCGGACGAAGCGCTGATCGGCGCGCCCTTCACGAACGCGCGCGGCGCGATCGCGCGCTTCGACCGCATGGCGCTCGAGATCCGGTTGATCGACGCGCAGGAGTGCGCGGCCGCGGACCTGGCGATCGCGGCGGCGGTCACCGCGCTCGTGCGCGGGCTGGCCGAGGAGCACTGGTCGAGCACGGCCGCGCAACGCGAGGTGAGGAGCGCGGGACTGGTCGCGCTGCTCGACGACGCGACGGCGCGGGGGGGAGCGGCGACCCTGCCGACCGACTTCGCGGCGCTGTTCGGCAGCCGCGCGGGCACGGCCGGCGCGCTCGTGCGCGCGCTCCTGCCGTCGGTGTTCCGGGGCCCCGCCGAGCTGGAGGACGCCCTGGGCGTCGTGCTGGAGCACGGCGCGCTCGCCGAGCGCATGCGCGCCGCCGTCGCGCGCGACGCGGACGGCCGCCCGACGCGCGCCGGGCTCGCCGAACTGCTCGAGCGCGCGAACGAGTGTGCGCTCTCCGGCGTGCCCTTCCTGCCGTGAGTCGCGCGCGGACGGCGGTGATCGTCAGCGCCGAGCACGGCGGCGCGCGGGTACCGTCCGAGGTGCGCGCGCGCTTCGAGAGCGCGGCCGCGCGTCGCGCCCTCGCGTCGCACCGCGGCTGGGACCCGGGCAGCGCGGAGCTCGCGCGCGCGTTGGCGCGGGCGCTCGGGGTGCGCGCCCTCGTCGCGACCACGAGCCGACTGGTGTGCGACGCCAACCGCTCGCGCGGACACCGCGCGCTGTTCAGTCGGTTCACGCGCGACCTGCCGCCCGCCGCGCGCGCGCGGCTGCTCGAGCGCTGGTGGGCGCCGCAGCGCGACGCGGTGGAGGCCGCGGTTGCGAACGGCGCGGCGGGCGGAGTGCCGGTCGTGCATCTGGCGGTGCACAGCTTCACGCCTGTGCTCGACGGCGAGCGCCGTCCGATGGACGTGGCCTGGCTCTACGACCCGTCGCGCTCCGGCGAGCGCGCGTTCGTCGCCGCGTGGCGCTCGGCCCTGCACGCGCGACGCGACGACCTCGTCCTGGCGCGCAACCGCCCCTATCGCGGAACGGCCGACGGGCTGACGACGCACCTGCGGCGGCGCTTCGACGACCGCGTCTACGCGGGGATCGAGCTCGAGGTGAACCAGCGCTTTCCGCTCGGCGGGGATCCGCGTGCGTGGCGGCGACTCGTGCGGGACCTGGTCGCGTCGTGCAGCGCAGCGCTGGAGCGCTAGCGCGCGTGCCGGTCAGTCCTGGACGAAGAGCTCGACCACGCCCGGCGCGGCGTCTCTCAGCGTGACGGCGAGCACGGGGTGGATGGAACGCGCCGTGCGGTCGCGGTTCGCGTCGGGAAGGCGGAGCACGAGGTGGTCCGCGTCGAACGGCGGGCCCGGCTCCGACGCGAATTCCAAGGAGCCGAGCGGGCCGACACGGTGCGGGGCCGGCGCGTCGCTCGGTCCACTCGGGGGGCGCTCGTAGACCAGCGGCCCCGAGCGCGGATCGTCCAGGCGACGCACCTCGAACCCGAAGCCGGGCGCCCAGTGCGCGTTCGGCGCGCGGTAGTTCTGATACGCAGCGAGGAGCACGCCGCCGGTGCCAGGCTCGAACGCGAGCCGAACCTCGCCCTCCTCGAGCAACGCGTCGAGGTCGTGGAAGATCGGCTGCATGCCGTCGGCGGTGAACATGACGCGTGCGCCTCGGGGCAGGCGACTCGCAGCGACTCGCCACGTGCCCGACGACGTCGCCGCGCCGGTGGGCGCCAGGTCGAGCCCGACCCGCTCCCACATCGACGCTCCGTGCGCGTCCAGCGGCCCGCGCAGCGCCTTGGAGACGCAGCCGTAGAGCGTCGCCGCGACTTCGGGCGGGTCCTCGTCGAGCGTGCTCGGCCAGCGAACCGCGACGCTCACCCGGACCTCGGGCCCCGCGGCCCGAAGGAGGTCCGACGCGCTCACCTCGGCATCGAACCGTGCTCCGCCCGGTCCCCTCCCGAGTTCGATCGCGTGCGTGCGCGGCAGCCCCGCGAAGAGCGTGAGCTCGGGCGCGGGGGCGTCGAGCCCGAAGACGAAGGCCCGATCGTGCAGCGATCCCGAGACCGGCTCCTGGCCGCTGGCGACGATCCCCGCGTGCGCGCGCCACCAGGACTCGAACGGGACCAGGACCGCGTCCTGCTCGTCCGTCGCTTCGAAGGCCAGCCACGGGACGCCCGGGCCGAACGCGTGGTCCTCCGGGCGCTCGTCGTCCTCGCCGTCCTCGACGGCGCTCGAGCCGACCGGCTCGCCCCACGGGAACGAGGCGACCAGGTCGATACGCACCGTCGGGAGGTCGGCGAGCACGAGCTCGACCTCGTTGCGCCCGAGCGCCAGATCCGCGCCGCCGTGCAGCGGCGCCGCGATCCCCGTTCGAACCGTCCAGGCGTGGCGCCCCGGCTCGAGGTCCTCGACCACGAACATCCAGGTGTCGTAGCGGATCGTGCCGAGCACGCGCCGTGCGCGCGCGTCGTCCGGCCCGCGATCCGGGCGCAGCTCGAGCCAGGCCGGCAGCCGCGGGGACGGCACCTGCTCGGGAGCAACGACGGTGAGCACCAGCACCACGCCGTCGCCGATCGGGACGAGGCGCTCCTTCCACGGCACGTCGGTCGCGGCGAGGTCCGGGGGATCGACGAGCAGCGTCGCTGCGCCGTCGGGTTCCGGGTCCGGCGCGACGACCGGCTCCGGTCGGGACTCCAGCGCGGTCCGCAGCCGGGCGGCTCCGGACGCCGCGGGCGCTCCGTCGTCCCGGACGAGCTCCACGTCGTTGGACGCGCGCGCGCCGTCGTCCGCGGGCGCTCCGTCCACCCGACCGGGCGCGAGGCTCGGCGACCACGAGAGCCGCACGATGAGCAGGGCGGTGACGAGCAACGCGCCCGCGACGGTGAGTACGGCGTTCCTGCTCCGGGGGTGCGACATGGATCCGGGGCCTCGTGCCCGCGCATACGACGGTGGGCCGCCGGCTCGTCTTCCCGAGCAGCCGCGGATCGCGTCGAGGAACCGCGGCCGTGGACCCCGTTCGGGCCGGGTAGGATCGCGCGCCCGCTCCCCCTGGCTCCCCCCAAGCCCCATGCAGAACCGCTGGAACGACGCCGACGCCGCCGCGGCCATCGAACGCTACGCCGACGAGGGCGAGGACCTCGCCCTGCGCACCTACACCTCGCGCATCATCGGCGCCGACCCCGCGCTCGTGCTGCACGGCGGCGGGAACACCTCGGTCAAGACGACGCGGACGAACGTGCTGGGCGAGGCGATCGACGTGGTCTGCGTGAAGGGCTCCGGGTGGGACCTGGCGACGATCGAGCCGGCGGGCCTGCCCGCGGTCGACATGGCGCCCCTGCTCGCGCTGCGCGGCCTGGCGGAGCTGTCGGACGAGGAGATGGTCAACCAGCTCCGCTCGAAGCTGCTCGACGCGAAGGCCCCGACGCCGTCGGTCGAGACGCTGCTGCACGCGTTCCTGCCGACGAAGTTCGTGGACCACACCCACGCCGACGCGATCGTCGTGCTCACGAACCAGCCGAACGGCGAGGAGCTCGTGCGCGAGGCGCTGGGGCCGAAGGTGCTCGTGCTGCCGTGGATCATGCCCGGCTTCCCGCTCGCGGTCGCCGTGGCCGACGCCTTCGACGCCCACCCCGACTGCGAGGGCATCTGCCTGCTCAAGCACGGCCTGTTCACTTTCGGCGACGACGCGCGGACCAGCTACGACCGCATGATCGAGCAGGTGGACGCGGCCGAGCGCTTCGCCGCGAACGCGGTGAAGGACCGGACGCTCGTGACCGTGCCCGCGGCGCCGATCGACCGCGCGGCCGTGGACGCGCTGGCCGCGACCGCCGCGCCGGTGCTGCGCGGCGCGCTGGCGACGCTGGCCGAGACTCCGTTCGGACCGCAGCAGCGGCGCCGCGTGGTCGACTGGCGCGGCGACGACGACCTGGTCGCGTTCAGCGCGTCGGACCGCGCGCAGGCCCTGGTCGAGGTCGGTCCGCTCACGCCCGACCACGTGATCCGCGCGAAAGGGCGCTACCTGTACCTCACGCGCGAGGAGGCCACCGACGGCGAGCGCTGTCGCGCGAAGGTCGCCGAGTACGAGCGCTGGTACGGGGCGTACTTCGAGGCCTGCAAGCACCGCGTGGCGTTCGAGCCCACGATGCTCGACCCGAAGCCGATCGTCGCGGTCGTCGAGGGCGCGGGCCTGTTCGCCACCGGCGCGAGCGCGAAGGCCGCCGGCATCGCCGCGGACATCGCGCAGCACACCCTGCGCGGCAAGGCGATCGGCGACGCGCTCGGCGCCTACGAGGACCTGTCCGAGCCCGAGCTGTTCGAGATGGAGTACTGGTCGCTCGAGCAGGCCAAGCTCGGCAAGGCCACGAGCCATCCCGTCCTCGCCGGCCAGGTGGCCCTCGTCACCGGCGCGGCCGGCGCGATCGGCTGCGGCATCGCCGAGGCCCTTCTCGCCGCCGGCGCCGCGGTCGTCGTGACCGACCTCGACCCCGACCGTCTCGAGACCGTGCGCGCGCGACTGGCGCGTGACTTCGCCGCGCGCGACGTGGTCGCGGTCACGGCCGACGTCACGAACGCGGACGACGTGGCGCGCCTGTTCGCCGAGGCCGCCCGCGCGTTCGGCGGCGTCGACGTGGTCGTGCCCAACGCCGGCATCGCGCACGTGTCGACGCTCGAGGACATGGACCCCGCGAAGTTCGCCACGGTTCTCGACGTCAACGTGAACGGCACGATGCTCGTGCTCAAGGAAGCCGCGCGCACCTTCCGTGCCCAGGCCACCGGCGGCTCCGTGGTCGTGCAAGCCAGCAAGAACGTGCTCGCGCCCGGCGCGTCGTTCGGCGCCTACTCCGCCTCGAAGGCCGCGGCCGCGCAGCTCGGCCGCATCGCCGCGCTCGAACTCGCCGAACTCGGCGTGCGCGTGAACATGGTCAACGCCGACGCGGTGTTCGGCGACGACGAGGTGCCGAGCGGCCTGTGGGAGATGGTCGGACCCGACCGCATGAAATCGCGCGGCCTCGACCCCGAGGGCCTGCGCGCCTACTACCGCGATCGCAGCCTGCTGAAGACCGAGGTGCGCCCGCGCCACGTGGGCGAAGCGGTCGTCTTCCTCGCGTCCGGCCTGACGCCGACCACCGGGGCCGTGCTGCCGGTGGACGGCGGGATCCCCGAGGCGTTCCCCCGCTGAATCGCGGGTCCGAAGCCGCCGAGAGGAACGCCTCGGGGCACCAAGAACGGCACCCGAGGCCGGCCGCGTAGCCGGATCGCGCGGACCGGCGTAGGCTGAAATCGTCGGGCGCGCGCCGCGTGCCCCGCCCCCCCACCTCCCTTCACCACGGAGGCCTCCGCTCCGGAGGACCAGCATTGCTCCCGATCCGCGCTCTCGCCCTCGCGTCGATCGTCCTGGGCTGCACGCTCGCCACGCACAGTCCGTCCTCTCCGTCCTCGGCCGCGCCGTCGGCCGCGCCGCCACCGGCATCGATTCCAACTCCCTCGGCGACCGGTCCCGCACCATCCCCGCTGCCGACCGCGACGACGCCGCCGGACGTGGTGCTCGTCGTGCTGGACGACATGAGCTGGGAGGACCTCTTCCACGTCGCCACGCCGAACATGATCGGACTGGCGTTGCAGGGGCAGGTCTGCACGAGCTTCTACACGCACCCGGTCTGCAGCCCCACGCGCATCGGCCTCAACTTCGGCATCTACTCCGTGCGCGAAGGCGTCGTCGGCGCGCTCAGTCACCACGACGACGAACCGGCGATGCCGGCCGAACGGCTCGCCCTCGCGCAGGTGCTGCACGCCGAGGGCTACGCGACGGCGCTGTTCGGCAAGTGGCACGCGAGCACGGCCGGTGACGGCGTGACGGACGAGAACGCGCGGCGCTTCGGCTTCGAGCACTGGTACGCGGGCGTGGCCGGCAACATCGGCAAGGAGGGCGTCGCGTCGCAGATCAACTGGCACCCCATCGAGGACGGCTACAACGCTCCGGTCACGCACTACTCCGGCGACCTGATCACGCAGGAGTTCGAGACCTGGTGGAGCCAGCCGTCGACGCGGCCGCGCTTCGCCTCGATCAACTACACGACGCCGCACGAGCCGTGGACGGCGCCGCCGCCCGCGTTCCTGCCGCCCGGCTACACGGTCGGCCCGAACAAGCGCGCGCGCTTCGAGGCCTCGATCGCGGCGCTCGACGGCTTCCTGGGTCGCGTGTGCGCGGCGATCGACCTGTCCACGACCTACCTCCTGGTCCTGCCGGACAACGGCACGCCCCACAACGTCGTGCCGCCGGGCTCTTGGTACAACGGCTACAAGCTCACCCCGTGGCAGGGCGGCGTGCACGTGCCGCTGCTCGTGGCCGGGCCGGGCGTCGCGCCGGGCTTCAATCCGCACCTGATGCACGCGATCGACGTCCCCGAGACGATCCTCGAGCTGTGCGGACTCACCGCGCCGTTCGGGTTCGAGGACGGCGAGAGCTTCGCGCCGAGCCTGTTCGGCGCGATGCCGCAGCGCTCGCCCGTCGTGATGCAGTACAAGCGCTTCGACCCGGTCACGGCGACGCTGCTCGTCGACGACTGGGCCGTGGTGAACGCGAACGGCATGAAACTCGTGTCCGACGCCGGCGTCGAGCGCATGTACCGACTCTCGAGCGACCCGTTCGAGACCACGCCGCTGTGGATGCCGCAGCTGCACCAGTCGCTGAAGGCCGTCAAGCAGGCGATCGACCCGTGATGCTCCGCGTTCTTCTCACCGCGCTCGCCGCGGTCGCGCTCGCAGCGGTGCCGCTGCGCGCCCAGTCCACGACGCCCGACCTCGTCGTCGTCGTCGCCAACGACCTGGGCTGGGAGGACCTCGCCCAGCTCCCGACGCCCCACATCGACGCGCTCGCCGCCAGCGGCACCGTCTTCCTCGAGCACTACGCCGATCCGTCGGGCGCGCCCACGCGCTTCGCCCTCAACTACGGCGCGTACGGCGCGCGCGAAGGTGTGGGCTTCGACCTCGCTCCGAGCGACCCGGCGAGCGTCGGGGCGTCGACCGAGCGCATCGCGCTCCCCCGCGCGCTCCTCCTCGCGCGCTATCGCTCCTGCTGCTTCGGGATCTGGGGCGTCACGGGTGCGGCGGACGCGCAGCCGGACGCCGGCGCGCGCATCTGCGGCTACCAGCACTGGCGCGCAGGGATCCCGCAGCGCCTCGTGCCCGCCGCGGGCGAGAGCCACACGAACTGGCGGCGCATCGACGACGGCCAGGCGAGCGTCGAGACGACCTACACGACGACGGCGATCGTCGACGCCTTCGTCGCCTGGTGGAGTGCCCCGGCCGGCGCGCCGCGCCTGGCGTACCTGGGCTTCCCCGGGCCGGGCGGTCCGCGGCAGGCCGCGCCCACCGCGCTCCTCCCCGTCGGCCATCCGGTGCCCACGACCGAGCGCGAGGAGTACGAGTCCGCGGTACTCGCGTTCGACCACGAACTCGGTCGCCTGCTGGCGGCGATCGACCTCACCTCGACCGTCGTCGTCCTCACGAGCGACGGCGGGACGCCGAGCGCGGTCACGCCACCCGCGGGGCAGTATCCCGGCTACGGCGGCAGTCCGTTCGGCGGCGGCGTGCGCGTCCCGCTCGTGGTCGCCGGGCAGGGCGTGTCGGCGACCACGAGCCGACGCCTCACGCACGCGGTCGACCTGCCCGCGACGCTGCTCGAGCTCGCCGGCCGACCGACGCCGCCCGTGGGGTTCGAGGACGGCGTCAGCTTCGCGCCCGACCTCACCGGCGTGGTCACGACGCGCGGCCCCGTGCTCGCGCTGAGCTTCCAACCCAACGGCGCACAGGTCGCGACGACGAAGCGCTGGTGCGCCGTGGACGACGACGGACACGCGCTCGTGTGGAACGGGACGAACGAGCTCTACTTCGACCTCGTGAACGATCCGTTCCAGACGACGCCGCTGCCGATCGCGGCGCCGGGGACCGATCCGGTGCTCGACGCCCTGCGCGACCTCGCGGCTTCGATCGCGCCCTGAGCCCGAGCGGCACGACGACGATGCTCCGTTCCCTCTTCCTCGGTGCGCTCGCGCTCGCGTCGTTCGCGCAGATCGGCGAGGACCGCGTGAATGCTCGTGCGGACGCCCGCGCGGACGGTCGCAGCCCGACCCCGGACGCCGCTCCGCAGTGGCCCTCCGATCCGGACGTCCTCCTCGTCGTCATCGACGACATGGGCTGGGAGGACCTCGAGCTGCTTCCGACGCAGCACCTCGACGCGCTCGCCGCGCGCGGACGCGCGTTCACGAACTACTACGTCGAGCCCGTCTGTACGCCGACGCGCCTGTCGCTCCTGGCGGGGATCTACGCGACGCGCGAGGACGTCTCGTCGGCGCTGCGCATCCGGACGCTCGAGAAGCCCGGCCTCGACGCCGATCGTCCGACCCTGGCCCGGAGCCTGAACGGGCGCGGGTGGCGGACGGCGTGCTTCGGCAAGTGGCACATGAGCACGAGCGGCGGCGGCCGGACGCTCGAGTCCGCGCGCCGCTTCGGTTTCGAGGACTGGATCGCCGGCACGGAGGGCAGTATCGGCCTCGAGGGGCGCTCGACCCACGACGACTGGGAGCGCATCGACGAAGGCGTCGTCACGCGGAGTCGGACCTACTCGGCGCTGGCGATCACCGACGCGTTCGTCGAGTGGTGGCAGGCGACGGAGGGTCCGCGGCCGCGCTTCGCGACGATCAACTACCTCACCCCGCACGAACCCTGGACCACGCCCCCGCGCGAACTCGTGCCGAACGCCGCTTCGTACGGAGCGAGTCGACGCGGACGCTTCGAACAGTCGGTCGTCGCGCTCGACACGCTCATCGGTCGCGTCCTCGACACCGTCGACCTCGCGAGCACCTTCGTCGTGGTCCTCGCCGACAACGGCACCCCGAAGGAGGTTCCGCCGCCCTCGCTCCGCTACCGCGGCTACAAGGGCACGAGCTGGCAGGGCGGCGTCAACGTCCCGTTGATCGTGGCGGGCCCCGGCGTCGTGCCCGGCACGGACGACCACCTGTGCCACGCCGTCGACCTCCCCGTGACGCTCCTCGAACTGTGCGGCGTCACGCCGAGCCGCGGCTTCGAGGACGGGGTCGGGTTCGCCGCCGCGCTCGCCGGCTCGACGATGGTGCCGCGCGCGCCCGTCGTCGTGGGATACGACAACAGCGATCGTCCCCTCGGCGACGGCCGGGAACAGCGCTGGAACTGGGCGGTGATCGAAGCGAGCGGGCTCAAGCTCGTGTTCGACGACGGGACGCTCGAGCTGTTCGACCTCAGCACCGACCCGCGCGAAGGTCGTCCGCTCGACCGACCGACGGACGTCGAGCGCCTCGCGGGGCTACAAGTCCGCTTCCGCCAGTGATCCCGCTCCACAGGACCGGGCGACGCGCGCTGGTCGCGCTCGCCGCCTCGCTCGTCACCGTGGCCTCGGGCTGCGCGGGCGAGGAGCCCGCTCTCCGCACACCGGCTCCCGACTCGCCCGTCGCCGCCGTCCCGCCCGAGCCCACGAACGTCGTCCTCGTCATCGTGGACGACCTCGGCTTCGGCGCCGCCGAGCGCGCGCCCACGCCCAACCTCGACGCGATCGCGGCGCGCGGGCGCGTGTTCGCGAACCACCGCGTGGATCCCGCCGGGACGCCGACGCGGTACGCGTTGTTGCACGGCTCCTACGGCGCCCGCGCCGGTCTCGGGAGCGACATCGATCCGGACGACCCGGACGCGCGCGGGCTCGCGACCGACGAGGTCGGCCTGGCCGAGGTGCTGCTCGCGCACGGCTACGACACGGCCTTCTTCGGGACCTGGGACCTGTCCGCGGCGGGCGACGCCCACCCCTTCGAAGCGGCGCGCGTCCACGGCTTCTCGTCCTGGGACGCCGGTCACCCGACCGACCAGCGACTGGCGACGGAGCTCGCGAGCGGGTCGTGGACGCGCGTCACGCGCGGGCGTGCACACGCCGTCGAGCGACCGGTGAGCGAGTCCGTGATCGAGGCCTTCCTGCGCTGGAGTTCGAAGCCACGCGAGGCGCGCGGATTCGTCGTCATCTCGCTGCCCGAGCTCGTCCTCGGGCAGCCGAGCGACGCGGACCCGACCGCCCGCTACGACGCCGCGCTCGTGGCGCTCGACGCAGCGCTCGCCCCGCTCGTCGGCCTGCTCGAACGCGACGACACGACGCTGATCCTCACGAGCGATCGCGGCGCACCGGAACACCTCCGCAGCGCGTCGGGCGCGCACGAGCCGCTCCTCTTCGCGACGCACGGGACGCTGATCGCCGTGGGCCCCGGCTTCGAACCGGGGCGGAGCGAACGCCTGACGCACGCGGTCGACGTGGCCACCACGATCCTCGGCCTCACGGGGGCCCCGTCGCCGGGTTTCGGCTTCGAGGACGGTGTCGACCTGTGCACGACGGCGTCCGGTGACGCGCGCAGGAGCGAGCCGGTGCTCTGCCTCGAGTTCCGACCGAACCACGCGACGCGGCCGAAGCTGCGACGCGCGTGCGTCGTCGGACCCGACGGCCACGCCCTGGTCCGGCTCGGGCAGCGCGAGACCTTCGTGCTGCCGGGGACCTCGAGCGCCGTGGACGAGGTCCCCGCCGGTCACGAGGACGCGTTCGACGCGCTGCGCCGGTTCGCAGCGTCGATCGCACCCTGAACCGCCGCGACGCGCGCGTCGAGATCGCGCGTGTCCGGGACGCGCACGCGGCGCGCAGCCGGCAGCTCGCGCGCGAGCAGACCTTCGACGAGCAGCTGGAAGCGCAGCTGCACGAACGGGTTCGTGGAGCGCACGCCGTCGTGCTCGAGCGGGAGCACGCCGTCGGGCAGGACGGCGACGAGGTCGAGCCCCGTGCGCGCGCGCTCGAAGACGCGCTCGAGGAAGGCGCGCGTGCGCGCGGCGTCGTCACCCAGGCCGTAGTGCAGCCAGAACGCGGCGTAGTCCACGTGGCTGCGATCCGCGACGAAGCCGCCGCTCGCGCGAACGGCCGCGTCCTCCGCCGCGCACTGCTCCTCCCACAGCTCCTCGATGAGCGGCGCGAAGCCGTCCGGTGCGAGCGCGTGCAGGTCGAGGCCGGCCTCGAGTCGTCGTCGCATGCCTTCGTCGACGTAGGGCAGCCCGAGCTCGTCCGCGAGCCGTCGCCCGAGCGTCGTCTTGCCCGTCCCCGCGGAACCGGACAGCGCGATGCGCCGCGCGGGCGCGTCGAGCGTCGAGATCGCGTCCACCTGCGGGTCGAAGACCCACGGGCGCTCGCCGAGCGTGTTGACGACGGCGCCCGGCGCGCTGACCAGGACCTCGCTCACCGACGCGATCGCGGGCGCGAAGCGCAGCGCTTGCGTTCCCGGCAGCCCGAGCAGCTCGCACATGAGCGCGCGGATCGGTCCGACGTGCGTCACGATCGCGACCGACCGCCCGGTCCACGCCGCGCAGCGCGCGCGCCACAGCGCGGACACGCGTGCGAACATCGCGGCCATCGACTCGCCGCCGGTCGGCGTCGCCTCGAAGTAGTCGTCCCAGTACGCGTTGATGCGCGCGCCCTCGCGGCGCGACACCTCGTTCCACTCGAGGCCCTCCCACGCGCCCATCGACTGTTCGCGCAGCGCGGGGAGGAGCTCGAGTTCGGCGCCGCAGGCGGTCGCGACGCGCTCGGCGAGATCGCGACAGCGCACGAGGTCGCTGCTGACGACGAGGTCGGGCGCCGCGTCGCGCGCGGCGAGCCAGGCCGCGAGCCGCGCGTGCTGGGCGCGCCCGCGCGCGGTCGGCGCCAGGTCGATCTGGCCGCGCACGATCCGTCGCTCGAAGCCCTCGACCTCGCCGTGTCGCAGCAAGTGAACGCGCGCCACGCCGTCCTCGGGCATGACCGCGCGCGTGGCGTCGCCGAAGCGCGCCCCGGCGGACTGGCCGTCGCGCGCGCCAGTTCGCTCGCCGGTGCCCTCGCCGGTGCCTTCACCCTCGCGCGCGGCGTCGGCGCTCATCCCGTCCGCTCGTCCAGTCGGAAGAAGCGCCGCGCGACTGCGGTGCTCGTCGCGGCCAACTCGCTCGGGTCGCGGCCGGTGACCTCGCCGACCACGCGCACGACCTCGGGCAAGAAGGCGGGTTCGTTGCGCCGCGAGCGCGGCTTCGGACGCAGCGAGCGCGGCAGGAGGTAGGGCGCGTCGGTCTCGACCATCAACCGCTCGGGCGGCACGAGGTCGATGAAGTCGTGCAGGTGCGCGCCGCGTCGCTCGTCGCAGATCCAGCCCGTCACGCCGATGTGCAGGTCGAGGTCGAGGTAGGCGACCAGGTCGTCGCGCGACCCGGTGAAGCAGTGCACGACCACGTCGACCAACGCGTCGCGGCGCGGCGCGACGACCTCGAGCAGCGCGGCGCGCGCCTCGCGCTCGTGCAGGTACAGAGGCATGCGCCGCTCGACCGCCAGCTCGACGTGCGCTTCGAGGCACGCGCGCTGACTGGCTTCGTCGGACCACATGCGGTTGAAGTCGAGGCCGCACTCACCCACCGCGACGATCTCCGGCAGGTCGCACAGCTCGCGCAACGCCGCGAGGTCGGCCTCGCCGAACTCCCCCGCCGAGTGCGGATGCACGCCCGCGGTCGCGACGAGGTGCTCGGGGTGGCGCCGGGCCAACTCGACCGCCGCGCGCACGTCGGCCACGTTCAGCCCGAGGACCACCATCGTGCCGACGCCCGCGTCGAGTGCGCGCGCGATCACGGCGTCGCGGTCGGCGTCGAACTGCGAGCTGGTCAGGTTGGCGGCGATGTCGACGAGGTGCACGGCGATGGCGGTCGGAGGTCGGAGCGCGGCGGCGCATCCTACCGCCCCGCGCCGTAGGATCTGCGGCCCATGGGTGCTCCCGACCGCAACGACGCCGACGCGAAGGATCGCGACGCCGGCGAGCTCGACGCGGTCGTCGCGCGTCACCTCGGTCAGGTCGTGCCGCGCCGGACCAGGCTCAAGGCGCACGACTACCTGAACCAGTCGGCCGTCGACCTCGTCGAGGTCACCGAACGGCGCGTGCTCGCCGCGGTGCGCGGCACCGAGCGCTACAGCGTGGCGCTCGAGCGCGTCGAGGTCGCCGGGCGCGGCACCTGGTACGGGAACTGCACCTGCCCCGCGTTCCAGAGGTTCGGGCCGTGCAAACACCTCTACGCCGCGGCGCTCGAGTGCGCGGCGACCGGCGTGTTCGAGTCGCGCGGCGGCGACGCGTCGAAGGTCGAATCGACCGGCGACCGCGACTGGCGCGTCGAGCTCGATCGGATCACCGAGCGCTACGGCCGCGCGC
>Ga0180429_10001459_pt1 | contig 20117 bp, 17 predicted proteins | sample SS_ome_FD_132428 | JGI IMG/M metagenome (GOLD analysis project Ga0180429, IMG submission 132428) | Hypersaline lake sediment archaeal communities from the Salton Sea, California, USA - SS_1_S_1 metaG | ecosystem: Environmental > Aquatic > Non-marine Saline and Alkaline > Hypersaline > Sediment ...
ATTAGACACTCTCACCTTTTTTTAAAGTTTCCCTCATATTGATCAGCTGAGTTTTCACGCTGCCATCCAAAACAAGATCGCCGATTTTGGTAACCACACCGCCGATGAGACTTGGATCCTGTTGTACATCCAGGACAATGGATTTGCCCACTCTTTTTGACAGGGCATCCCGGATTTTTTCCACGGCTTCCGAAGACAGTTGTGTGGCAGAAGTAATGCTGGCTTTGATGATCCCTTTGAGTTCATCGGCCAGATTCTTGTAATACGAGGCGATGTCTCTTAAATGTACGATTCTTCCCTTGTCAAACAGCAACATAAGAAACGAATTCATTACCACAGACAGGTTTGCCGATCCCAGAACCGCTTCCAGCACTTTTTTCCGGTCATTTTTGTTGTACAACGGATTGGTCAGGACCGCTTCAAACCCTTCCTGGGTGTCAAACAGGTTCACCACGGCTTCGAGTTCCTCATTGTACAAATCCGCCTGACCGTCTTCCTGGCCGATCATGATCAATGCCTTGGCATAACGCCTGGATACTGCTAAATTTTTCATTATGCCACCACCTTTTTCAAATAATCGTCCACGATTTTTTCCTGATCTTCAGATGAAATGGCGTTCTGAATAACTTGTTCCGCACGATCCACCGCCAGTGCGGAAATCTCTTTCTGAAGTTTCATTCTGGCCGTTTTGAACTCCTGCTCAATGGTTCGTTTGGCCATGTCCTCCAGTTTTTCCGCCTGGGTTTCCGCCTGGGCAATGATCCGTTTTTTGGCTTCTTCTCCCTGTTTGATGTAATCTTCGATGATCTGTCTGGATTCCTGATCCAGATTGTTGAAACGGGCCTGATATTCCGCCAGTTGTTTTTCAGCCTCGGCTTTTTTCTGCTCAAGCTCTTTCAGTTCATCTGCGATTTCTTTTTTCCGGGAGGAAAAAAAGGCTTTGACCGGCTTTCTCCCCAGAAGAAACAGGGCAATGGCCAGCACGGCAAAATTCAATGTTTTCCAGGTATCGATGGTCAACCAGGAATTATGAACTTCACCATGGGGGGCTGCGGCCCAGGATGTGGCAACGGCCGCCCCGAGAATCAAGGCTGTCACACCGGTCACTTTAATCTGTTTACGTGTAAAGGTGATTTTTTCCATCAGATAGCCCTCCCCAGAATTTTTTCGCCGATGGCTTTGGCAAACACCTCCACCTCATCCTCCAGAGCTTTTCGGGCCTGCTCAGTCTCATCTGCCACCTGCTTTTTGATCTGGGCGAGATTGGCCTGAGCCTTCTGATTGATCTGGTCGATAATCTCCCGTTCCTGCTTTGATCCTTCTTCCACAAAGGCTTCCTTTTGTTTCAAGCCTTCGCCTCTGGCCTGCCGCAACCCGTTCTTGTAGGATTCCTCCTGGGAAGATAGATCTGCATTGGCTTTTTCCACGCCGGATTCAAGGCCTTGAATCTTTGCTTTTCTTTCCAGAAGTACCTTTCGAATGGGTTTGTACAGCAGCTGATTGAGGATAAAGAGCAGAATCAGGAAATTGATCATCTGATACACCAAAGATATATCAGGAATCACAGTTATCATAAAATTCCCTCCGCCAGTAAATAATTATAAAAAAAACAACTACTTATATCTTACCGGCTGTCTTTATGCAAAAACAGCCCAAATTCCGTATAAAAACGTGACTTCAGTACCATCCGGGTAACCATTTGTCAACATGGAATAAGAAAATATTTCCCATGCGGACAAGTGAATGGCGCGATTTCATTGTATTTTTGGAAACGCCTTTTTGTCAACCGGATCAGCCGGTATAAAACCGTCTCATGCTGATATTGAGCAATATGCCGAACCCCACCATGTTGGTGATCACTGACGATCCCCCGTAAGACACCAGGGGCAGCGGCATTCCCACCACCGGCATCAATCCCATGACCATGCCGATATTGATGAAAATCTGCCAGAAAATCATACTGGTGATACCGAAAGCAAGGATGGACCCGAACATATTCCGGCAGTTATAAGCGATATTCAACCCCCAGCTGATCAATAAAAAATACAGCACCAGCAGAACTGCAGATCCGACAAGCCCCCACTCCTCCGCCAGCACGGACAAAATGAAATCCGTATGCTGTTCAGGCAGGAATGCCAGAGCATTTTGGGTCCCCTGCAAAAATCCTTTCCCGGTGATCATGCCCGATCCAATGGCAATTTTGGACTGGATGATGTGGTATCCCGTCCCCAGCGGATCCCGATCCGGATCCAGAAACGTCAGAATCCGGGCCTTTTGATAGGCTTTCAAACCGAAAAACCAGACAACAGGCACAATACACCCGCTCAGGCCGGCCAGGATCAGAAGTACTTTTTTTTCAACCTTGACAAACAGGGTGATGGACCCGGCAATGAGCAACAGCATGAGCCCGGTCCCCAGGTCCGGTTGATTGACGATCAATCCCACCGGAATCAGACAGATACCTGCCGGTTTGAGCAGCTGCCTGAAACTGAGACCTTCGGGTGAAACCGTAGCGGCATAAATTGACGCCAGGCTGATGATCAATGCGATTTTCATCAATTCGGACGGCTGAATGCTGATCCCGCCCAGAGACAGCCATCGCTGGGATCCGCCGCCGGATTGCCCAAAAAACAAGACCCCTATCAAAAGGCCTGCACAGACCCCGTATATAATTAGGTTCAGTTTGTTCAGATGCCGGAAATCAAAAAACAGAACCCCGGTCATGACCACGAATCCGGCCCCGATCCATATGAGTTGCCGTTCAAACAGAGAATGAAGCCCGTGTCCCTGCCACCCGGCCATGACCGCCGAATAAAGGACTATCAACCCGCAGCCGGAAATAAGCAGAACCAGCAGCAGCAATCCCCAGTCAAAATGTTCCAGCAGTCGTCTGTCAAACATCATTGTCTTTTTTATCCTTCCGGGGCTGCATCCGCTGTTTGTTCCGGTTCCAGCAGTCCCAGATATTTTTCCACCAGAGTTCCGGCCACAGGGGCGGCGGCGGAAGACCCATGTTCACCATGCTCGATGATCACGGACAGGGCGATGACCGGATTTTGAGCAGGCGCGTAACACACGAACCAGGCATGATCCTGCAGGGTTCTCACCTGATTTTCACTGTCGAACTTTTCACCGGTCTTTCTGGAAAACACCTGGGCAGTCCCGGTTTTTCCCGCCATCTGGATCTGCTTGATTCGGATACTTCTTGCGGTCCCCCGATCTCCTTGAATCACGTCGACCATTCCTTTCCTGACCAGATCCAGGGTGTTTTGGCCTGCAGGTATTCCACCGATGATTTCCGGCTCCAATTCCGCAACCACCTGGCCGTGAACATCTTTAATGGTCGATGCAACTCTGGGCCGGAACAGGGTTCCCCCGTTGGCGACGGCGGCGGTGAACACGGCCATCTGAAGGGGCGTCACCAGATTGAACCCCTGACCGATACTGATGGAAAGCGTTTCTCCCGGAAACCAGGCCTCATTGAATCGTTCCCGTTTCCAGGCTGAGGTAGGAATCAGCCCCTGGCGTTCATGATCCAGGTCAATGCCGGTAGGACGTCCCAATCCACACCCCATAGCGTACTGGGCCAGGGCATCCACCCCGATTTTTTCACCGGCAAGATAAAAGAACACGTCACAGGACTGGGACAGTGCATCCACGACATTCAAGCGCCCATGACCATGTTTGCGCCAGCAATGGTAACGCCGCCCACGAAACGTATAAAACCCCGGACAAAATGTCGTGGTGCGGCCGTCAATCTGTTTTTCTTCCAGTCCCGCAATGGCGGTCAGAATTTTATATGTGGAGGCCGGGGGGTATTCCCCCTGAATGGCCTTGTTGATCATGGGGCGACCCGGATTTTCCATAAGCGCCCGCCATTTGTTGTTGGAGATCCCACCGATAAAATCGTTTTGATCAAATGCAGGGCTGCTGACCATGACAAGCACATCGCCGTTGGACGGGTCAAGGGCCACCACGGCCCCATCCCGGCCTTTGAGAAGATCTTCTGCCAGCTGCTGCAACGGCAGATCCAGGGTCAGGTGAAGGTCATTGCCGGGCTCCGGGTCAACGGTTTTCAGCACCTGAACCACCCGCCCGTTCACATCCACCTCCACCTGACGGCCGCCCCGCCGGCCCTGGAGATAGGATTCAAAACTTTTTTCCACCCCATACCGCCCGATCTGATCGCCGGCCCTGAGAAGCGGGAAATGACCGCTTTCCAGTTCCTTTTTGTTCACCTCTCCCAGATATCCCAACAGATGGGCCGCTGTTTTGGGATGGATATAATGGCGGGTCGGTTCAATTTCAACATAGATTCCAGGCAGATCGAACTTGTGCGCTTCCACAACGGCCAGCTGATCCCTTGAAATGTCTTTTTTCAGGATAATGGGCTTGTACACAGCCCCGACCCCGGTTTTTTGAATCTGTTCCATCAAATCGACATAGGGTTCATCAATCAACGAAGACAAGAAGGAAATGGTATCGGGCACAGAACCGGCATCTTCCAACACGATCACCAGATCGAATGCCGGCCGGTTGTCCACCAGCAGTTCCCCGTACCGGTCGAAAATCAGTCCCCGGGACGGTTTGATACTTTTAAGACGCACGCAATTGGTTTCAGACAGCCGGCGATACTCTTCACCCTTGATAAGCTGGAGATACACCAGTCGGAGAAACAACATAATGAACACAATCAAGACACAGAGGCTGGCAACCATTACCCGCTGCTTCATCCAGTCCCGTTCTTTGTTTCTTTGCAGCTCAACCATGGGCCTGGTTTCTTTTCTGTTCACGGTTTCTGATCATACGCCGTATCAGGGCCTGCCAGCGCCGGCTTCCTGTGGAAATTATTCCGACACCCAGCGGAATCATCACCCCTCCCAAAGCCACCTGTCGCAGCATCAGGGCGATATCCATAGATCCGATACCTGTGTAATCCTGACGGGCAACCACTGAAAAAAAGAAAATCCCCTGCTGAATTGCAACAGACAGCAAACCGATAACCATGACAAACAGGATGCTGGTCTGAAAAACAACTTGTCTGGCCATATGGACAATCAGAAAAATCCATATATAAGAAAAGGTATAAACAAAGAACGGCCCGCCTGACAGGCTGTCCATGATTGCGCCGATACCTGCGATGGCTGCAACAGCCAAATAATGGGAAGTATTAAGACTGATATAGACAATCAGGATAATGGTCAGATCAAAACAATAGAACGCACCGGGAACAACGGGCAGCAGCACGGTTTGGAAAACAACAAGAAAAAGGCAGACGAATCCAGCAAAAAGCCATTTCATTGCTTGTACACCAACACCTCTTCCAATTTATCAAAATCCACACTGGTCTGAATAACAATGTCCTGGAACAGCCGGGAATGATCTTTTTCAACATCCAGAACCGTGCCGATTTTCAATCCCTTGGGAAAGACCTGATCCAGCCCTGAAGTCACAATGACCTCACCGGCCTGAATTTCTTCTTTGCGCAGCGCATACACAAATACACACCGGTTGTCATCCCCCCCCTTGACAATTCCCCTTGACCGGGTGTTTTGAACCAGGGCATCCACAGCGGAATTGCGGTCCGTGATGAGCAGCACTCTGGAAAAATTGGGAGACACTCGTGTAATTTGTCCGACAATCCCTTCCGGAACCAGTATGGGGGCATTTTTTGTCAGGCCGTGTCTTTCCCCTTTGTCAATCATCAGGGTTTTAAACCAGGGGGAAGGATCCCTGGCAATAACCCGGGCCGCCACATAGGTTCCGGATGCAGAGGCCGTGAACGCCACAAATTTCTTCAATCTGGCGTTTTCCATGGTCAGTTCCCGGTTCTGATTTTCAATCTGCCGAACCTGAGCCAGTTGATTTTCTAAAAGGATACTCTCCTGCGCTTTGGACACACAGGCAAAATAATTTTTCCAGACCGTTGATACAAAAGACACAGACCGCTGCAGCGCCATCTGAAAAGGGGCCGTCAAGGTGATCAGTATTTTTTCCGGTCCCTGCACCTGAAGATTCTGTTGGCTGGTCATACTGATCACAATCAGGTTGATCGCAACAAACAATCCCACCCCGACGGCGATTAACATTTTACGGGAAAACATGCCCTCAGTCGATCATCACTTCAGTAAGAATATCAATACTGTCCAGGGCTTTTCCGCATCCCAGGGCCACGGTCGTCAAAGGATCCTCCGCCACCACTATGGGCAGACCGCTTTTTTCCCTGAGCAGTTTGTCCAGATTTTTCAATAACGCGCCGCCGCCGGTCAACACAATCCCCGAATCCACAATATCGGCGGCCAGTTCCGGCGGCGTCTGCTCCAGGGCGATCCGCACGGTTTCGACGATGGCTTCAATCTGTTCGGAAATGGCCATGCGCACCTCTTCCGAATCGATGGCCAGGATTTTGGGAATTCCGGACACCAGATCCCGGCCTTTGACCTCGATGGTCTCGATATTTTCCGGATCCGGATAGGCATTGCCGATGGTGGTTTTGATAATTTCTGCGGTGCGTTCGCCGATAAGCAGGTTGTATTTTCGTTTGATATGCTGGCTGATGGAGGCATCCATCTTATCCCCGGCCACCCGTAAAGACCGGGTATAGACAATGCCGGCCAGAGAGATGACCGCCACCTCGGTGGTGCCGCCGCCGATATCCACCACCATGTTACAGGTGGGCTCTGTGATGGGAAGACCGGCGCCGATGGCCGCAGCCATGGGTTCCTCGATCAGAAACACCTCCCTGGCACCTGCGGATTCAGCCGATTCCCGGACCGCCCGTTTTTCTACCTGGGTGATACCCGACGGCACCGCAATGATAATCCGGGGCCGGACCATGGTTTTTCGATTGTTGTGAACCTTTCGGATGAAATGTTTGAGCATGGCTTCGGTCACTTCAAAATCAGCAATCACCCCGTCCCGCATGGGCCGGATTGCCACAATATTGCCAGGGGTCCGGCCCAGCATCCGTTTGGCCTCCATCCCCACCGCCAGCACCTTGTTCCTGGCTCGGGCATCCGTTCTCACCGCCACCACTGAAGGCTCACTCAATACAATTCCTTTTCCTTTGACATACACCAGGGTATTGGCCGTTCCCAGATCAATGGCCAGATCATTTGAAAAGGCGCCAAGCAACGAATCCGTAATAAAGTTCATTTTACCTCGTTTGTGTTCTTAAATTTTTTTCAAATGGGTACAGGGATCGATCATCATCTGAACAACAGTTGCTAACAAAATTAACCGTTTTTTACAAGAACAAAGTCGGTTGTCTTGACATTAATATTTCAATTGGAATCAGTTTAAAGATACCGGGCAATACAATCATGGATCTCAGGCCTGAATTTACTGATCTTCTGGTTGGCACGGGAGGGATGTACCCGGTTGGTCAGAAGAATCACAATTCTTCCGTCATCCGGATCGATCCAGAAAGAGGTTCCGGTAAATCCCAGATGCCCTATGGTCCGGCCAGAAAAATACCGCCCTGCAGCCGACCCGGTCCGGGAAGGGGTATCAAACCCCGCCGTCAGGGTATGGTTCGCATGTTTTCGGATGAATCCGGCAGTCACTCTTGGATTGAGCACCCGGGGAGACTGCGGTTCCATGGCTTGCAGAATCTCCAGACAAAGACGGTAAATTGCCGAGCCAGTCCCGAAAAGTCCGGCATGCCCCTGAATACCCCCTGAAACCCAGGCATTTTCATCTTCCACCTCTCCCTTGAGCACCCGCCCGCGCCAGGGGCAGTTACGCGTGGAGATCATCCGTAATTTCACTTCCGGCACTGGTGGCGCGGCCAGATCGATAAAAAACAGATCTTCGATTCCCAGGGGCTGATACACATGCTTTTGGACAAACCGGTCCAGCCGGGTCTGTGTGACTTCCCGGATCACCCTGTCAAGCAGCATAAAACCCAGATCGCTGTAAACCTGATTCACCCCCGGCACTGCTGTCAGCGGTTCCGATAAGACCAGACGATCCATGGCCTGCAACGGGTCCGGCTGATTCGCTGCCTGTCTGAAGTATTCCCGGTACGCCGGCAGACCAGAGGTATGTCGCAGCAACATGTCCAGGGTGATCCCTGCTTTGGGGGTTCCGGCGGTGACCGGCAGCAGGTCTTTCAGACAGACATCCGGATCCAGTTGTTGTTCCTGCACCAGCACCATCATGGCCATGGCCGTGGCCAGCGGTTTGGTGAGTGACGCCAGATCAAACAGGTCCGTGGTTGTCACCGGGCGCTGGGTCTGCAGATCCGCCACACCGAACGCCTGATGATACAAAACATCCTGCCGTCTGGCACACAGCAGCACGGCTCCCGGAAACACCTGGTCTTTGACCCCCTGTTCCATCAGACGGGTTACCGAATCCGACACCATGATCACCTGATTGCTTTCCGCCATTTCAGTGTCATGGCGTATGTATCCAGCTGAACCCGGCATCCCATGGGCAGAGCCAGATTGACAGGACCATGCCCTGCATCAAGGCCCGTCCATACCGGGATCCGGTGTTCCCCGAAAATGTCGGCAACAATTTCGGGCAGGTATTCGGGATGATCGCAGTGTTCAAATGAACCGGTAATCACCCCCCGAATATGGACAAAACAGCCGGCCAGCTTCATCTGTGTCAGCATGCGGTCAATTTTATATGCCGGCTCTCCCACATCTTCCAGAAACACCACTGCCTGAGAAAAATCAGGCGCAAATTCTGTTCCCAGCAAATGGGTCAACGTGGCCAGATTCCCGCCCACCAGGACACCTTCACCCCGCCCCGGTACCACACACAGGCCCCGGGATATGGACAATAAGGACACCCGGCCGGTCACCGCGTTGAAAAAAGCGGTGCGTGTACGGAAATCCGCATCAGCCAGGGACACCAGATTGGGACCGTGGACCACGCCGATGTTTGCCTGCTGCATCACGGCGGTCAGCAACGCCGTGGCATCGGAAAACCCGACAAACAGCTTGGGGCGGGTTTGGATCAGATTCCAGTCCAGATAAGAGAGCATTCTCATCACCCCGAATCCGCCCCTGGCGCAGATAATCCCCTTGATATCGGGATCGGCCACAAGATCATTGATCACCTGAGCCCGACTGGCATCTTCGCCGGCCAGGTACCGTTTCTGATCAAAAATCCGCGCCGGCACCTGCACGCCGAACCCCATGGTTTTCAGGCAATCGATTCCCTGCTGCAGCCGGGTTTTGTCAAACCGCGCACCTGGTGCCGCAATACCCACCTGATCCCCTTTTTCAAGAAACGGAGCATGATTGATTTTCATGCAGGTATTTTGACAAAATCCATAAAAATTGCAATACTGTTTAATTAATTACTCTTTTAATTTCCAAAGGACTGCATGCGTTCCCATACCCCCAAAATCCTGGCCCCGGCCGGTAACAAGACCACTTTTCTGGCAGCTGTCGCCGCAGGGGCTGATGCCATTTACTGCGGACTCAAACTGTTTTCCGCCCGCATGGAAGCCGCCAATTTCAACATCGAGGAGCTGTCCCGGCTGTCCCGGCTGGCCAGATCCCGGCAGATTCAGGTGCATATCGCATTCAACACCCTGATCAAGGAATCTGAAACCGAAAAAGCGTTCCGTCTGCTCTCCAAGCTGAACCAGTATGTAATGTTTGACGCATTGATCGTCCAGGATCCGGCCGTCATTTCCCTGGCCAGGCAGGCAGGGATCACCCAGGATCTTCATTTGTCTACCCTGGGCAATCTTTCTTCTCCCGCAGGTCTGAAATCCGCCCGCACCGCCGGCTTTTCCCAGGTGGTCCTGCCCAGAGAATTCTCTTTGGACGACATTCGTGCCATGGCCGATCACACCCCGGAAAACATGGCCCTGGAAGTGTTTGTTCACGGGGCGTTGTGCTACGGCATCTCCGGGCGTTGTTACTGGAGCTCCTGGTTCGGCGGCAAAAGTGCGCTGCGGGGCCGGTGTGTCCAGCCCTGCCGGCGCATGTACCAGCTCAAGGCAGAAAAACACCGGTATTTCTCCTGCATGGATTTTTCCGCAGACGTACTGGCCAAAGTACTCAAAGAGATCCCCCAGGTTGCCTTCTGGAAAATCGAAGGCCGGAAAAAAAGTCCCCATTACGTGTTTTACACGGTCAAAGCGTTTCAACTGCTCAGGGATCATCCCTCCCAAAAAAAACAGGCCCTGATCTATCTGGATCACGCCATGGGAAGGCCGTTCACTCACTACAACCTGCTGTCCCATCGCACCCAGAACCCCTTAGATCATCAGGACAACACGGAATCCGGCCTGTTTCTGGGCCGCATCAAAAACCCGGACACCCCTTTTTTCATCACCAGAGAAGCCCTGTTCACAGAGGATCTGCTGCGCATCGGCAACGAAGAAGATGCCTTTCACACCATCCTGAAAGTCACCCGGAGTGCCCCTAAAAAAGGTAAATTCATTTTACCCCGGCATATGAACCATCAGGTGAAAAAAGGAACACCGATTCACCTGATCGACCGCCGGACAGACGAACTCACGCGTCAGCTTGACGCACTGGACACCGAACTTGCAGGCATGGAACGGATTCCGGTGCGCCCCGTGACCAGAGCCCCGGTCATTCCAGACAGAAATCAGCCCCAGACACACCGGTCATCCCGGATGCAAGACCAAAGCATTGATCTCCGGGTATCCCGGAGATTGCAGGGTATCCGGCACAAATCAGAGGCATCGGGCATCTGGATCTCCGGCAGCCGCTACAGCACCCGTCCGGACAAAACCACCTGGCTGTGGCTGGATCCATCCATTTTTCCCGGGGAGGAACTGATGTGCCGCCAGTATATCACCACTGCCCTGAAAAAAGGGGCCCGCCATTTTGTCCTCAATGCGGTATGGCAGATCAGCCTGTTTGACAATCCGTCCCGGTTGAATCTGTGGGGCGGGCCCTTCTGCAACATCACCAATTCCCCGGCTGTTCAGGAGCTGAAACATCTTGGATTCAGCGGAGTGATCGTTTCGCCGGAGCTGGACAAAAAAACGGTATTGTCCCTGCCAAAATCATCCACCCTTCCGCTGGGGATCGTCATCCAGGGAAACTGGCCCCTGGTGGTTTCCCGCACCCTTTCACCGAAACTGTCTCCCGGGGATTTTTTCTTAAGTCCGAAAAAAGAAGGGGCATGGGTCACCCGGTCCAATGACCTGAACTATGTGTTTCCCAACTGGGCCCTGGATCTGACCGCCCACCGCAACACCCTGGCGCAGGCCGGCTACACCTGCTTTGTCACACTGGAGGAACCGGTTCCCAAAGGGGCGTTTCTCAAGAATCGGCCGGGGTTATGGAACTGGGATCTGACGCTCTTATAATTGTTTCGGATCCCCGGCCGCACATCCTCTATGCGGCCGGGGCCGGAGCACTTTTCAGGATCAGGGCTTGATCCGAATGGATGGATACAGGCCTTTTCGCTCTCCGGTGCGGTAGGGCTGGATGATGTTGAATGAGATATGCTGGTCATCCTGGGCATGCCCCCTTTTTTCGCCATCTTTGTGAAACGCACCGTTGAGCAGCAAGATATGGTGCAGCCGATTTTTAAACGCCTCGATAAACACCGACCCTTTTCCGGAAAATGTCATTTTCCCGATGGTCAGACTGTCTCTCACTTCTGCCAGGTCGTCTATGGCAATGGTGTGCTCTTTTACATCTTCCTGGGTTCGTATCAATCCCCATACCAGATGATCATTCGGAATATGAATGGGATATTCCGGGTCCAAGATGGTGTGGGGCATTATGATACAGCCCTCCCCCAATTGGATACGGGCGGTTTGCTTGCCATTCAGAAACGCGTTGAACCCCACGAAACACCCCTGCCCCACATCCGCATGAATGATCTTGCCGCCGTGGGCCGTGATGCACATGCCGGCCAGCGTGGAATTGACGATATAGGTGTTTTCCTGGGCATTGGACCCGTCCCCCATCACCGCATTTTCCAGGAACGCCCGCTGGGAGACCAGGACATTGTTGCCGATGCGGGTTTTCCCCAGGATCACGGCATACCGGTTCACGGCAGACGTATCCGGTGCCTGGTAAGGCTCCAGGTTCATGACATCAAACAATTTTTCATAGGATTCCTCTCTTTCCTTGACAAAATCATACATAATGCCCCGGGGCTGATGCTGGTCATTGATTCCCACAAAATAATCCAGTGCCTGTTTATCGAATTTGAATTTGAACTCGAAATTCTGACTCCGGATCCAGACGGTACCGGGATCGATCTTGCGGTGGAACAGTTCTCCCATCTGGACATAGGAAAATTCCCCCACAATGCACGAATGCAGGTTCATCAGATCCACCGTGGCAAAGGGACCTAAAAAACACCCCTCCAGGGTGGACCCGTGGATGTTGACATAATGGGTGGAAATGGTATTCCGGATGCCGAACTCTTCCGGGCTTTCCGGGTTGTGGGAGTTGCTGTGCACAAGGGTTTTGTACAACAGACTGTCCCGGATGGTGATCACCTCATCTTCCACCAGCGGAATATCCTTGGCGCACCGGATGTTGTCTCCTTCGCGCTTGAGCTCGTCTCCCCGGATATCGCTTTTATAGATGGCGGATCTGCCCACATAGCATTTGCCAAGGAAATAACTGCCGGCAATGTTGGCGTTTCTGAAATGAAAATAGATGGGATGCTGAGAGGTGATGCCGTAAAATGCGTAGAATTTGAGCATTTTTTCATGATCCAGTGCATGGATCACAAAGGGTTCAGTATCAAACCCGAACTCATCCAGGTTCACGTTCACACGGCTGATGATTCGGTCTGCCAATTGCTGTAACTGATTCATTGTCGTGCCTTTCTTATAGGTTGTCATAAAAGGAGGCTTTTTTCAAAAACAGCTTTGAAAAAAAGCATTAAATTTTATGACCATACCATAAGCACTCATTTCAAGACAAGAACTATCGACTGCTTTTCCAGTGCCAGCAACAGAAGATGACCTATCCGTCTGAATGATGAATGTCGTCTTTGCAAGCAAGCGCTATTTGAAAAATGTCAAGAATCCGTGGAGATTGGTCAACGGATGGGGCGGGCACCCGGGAATGAACAGGTCCACCGGCAGGATGCTTTCCAGACCGGACGCGACCTCTGGGCTGCCATAAAACGGCCCGCCCATGATGGCACAACTGCCCACGGCGATCACCACCCTCGGTTCGGGAACGGCTTCATAAGTTTGCAGCAACGCGGTTTTCATGTTCCGGGACACCGGGCCGGTGACCACGATGGCATCGGCATGGCGCGGCGAGGCCACAAAATTGATACCGAACCGGGCCAGATCAAAAAACGGAGTGGCCAGCACGTTCAAATCCGCTTCACACGCGTTGCACCCGGCCGCCGACACCTGGCGCAGCTGCAGGGATCGGCCGAACAGTTTCTTGAAATGCTGTTTTGAATGCCGGGCCAGATCCGGCAGGGTGCCGTCAGTCAACAGATCCGACCGGTTTGCAGTGGAAATCTCAAAATCACCCGTAAACGAGACAAAGGTCTTTTCCGACACCCGCTCACAGGTACCGCAGAACACGCACCGTCCCATGTCGATGGTTTTATTGGCCGCATCGATGGCATCCTGGGGACAGGCATCGGCGCAGGCCTGGACCACGGATTGATCCGCATCCTTATTGATATCGGGCCGCCCCCGGTATCGGGGGAAGACTGCGGGTTTCTCTTTGGGATAATTACAGGTGCGAAAGCCTTGTTCAAACCGATTTTTCAATACGCTGAGCATGGTGGCAACTCTCTTTATTCGGTAAATTCAGTAAAAAACCATCACCCGGATCCGGCCGACAACACCATGGCCGGCCGGTTGATCATCACAGATCAAATCCGCAGTAAGACAGGTTGAAACTCTTGTTGTTCAAGGGGAAATCCGAAATGCCGGTGTCGCGCAACGCCATGGCCAGACCGTTCCAGTTGTGAAAGGACGGGTCCTTGACCTTGTACCGCAAAATGCCCCCTGTCTCATCGGTGAGCAGGGCATGGGATACCTCGCCTCGCCAGGCTTCGTTGAGCGTGACACTCAGGCAGTCCGGCGGCAGGGCCGGCAGGGTCCCGTCCACCACCCGGGTGGTCACGGGCCGGTCGATCAGCGACTGGATCATTTCAAGAGACTGGAGCACTTCGTCGTACCGCACCAGGGCCCGGGCATAGACATCCCCGGACGGTTTGGGGTTTTCCGGCACCTTGAGATACGCGTAATGTTCGGTGGGAAACCAGCGCCGCACATCATAGGCCAGGCCGCTGGCCCGGCCGGCCGGTCCCACCAGCCCCAGATGAGCCGCATCTTCTGTGCTCACCCGGCCGCATCCTTCAAATCTGGCCCGGACCGTGGATGCGCTGAATATCAAATCCAGTACATGTTCCACCTGGGGTTTGAGTTCCTTGATCCGGTCATCCAGGGTCTTTCGGACCTCATCATTCAGGTCGAACCTTACCCCGCCGGGCCGCACCAGGCCCTTGCCGAACCGGTTCCCGCACAAGAGCAGGGACAGGTTCAGAAAATCCCCCCGGATCCGGCCGAAATAGTTGGCCGGCGGCAGAAACGCCACATCCATGCACAACGCCCCCAGATCCCCGATATGGTTGGCCAGGCGCTCCAGCTCCAGGGCAATGGTACGGATGATTTTCGCCCCGTCATCCACCTGAAGAGACGCCAGGGCCTCCACGGCCTGGGCCATGCAGAGCCCGTGACCAATGGTGGTATCCCCGGCAATATTTTCCGTCAGCAACGGCAGGCGTTTGGGGGTCACATCGTGCAGCAGGGTTTCCACGCCCCGGTGCTGGTATCCCAGCTGAATCTCCAGGTGAAGAACCCGTTCGCCGATGCAGTTGAACCGGAAATGGCCGGGCTCGATCACGCCGGCATGCACCGGCCCCACGGCCACTTCATGGATGTCGTCCCCTGTCACCTGATAGTAGTCATAGTTGCCCGGAATATCTTTGGTGTAGTCATTGCCGAACCGGTCCGGTTTGTCCCTGAAATTTTTGTGGTACCGCACCATCTTGAGCCAGGGATGGCCTTGAGGACGAATCCCGAACTGTTCGGCCATCTCCCGCTCAAACAGGTGAAACGGTTCACACTCACAGGTCAATGACGGCCAGGTGTCGGGCGCATCACATCCGGCCGCCACCAGTTCATCCGTGCGCAGCACGGCCAGAAACTTCAGGTTTCTTTGGTCTTGATAGGCAAAAAACTGTACCACTTTGCCGCCGGTTTTCACGATGTCCAGGGCCTGACTGCGGAAATCGTCGAATGTCAGATGGGGAATATCGGCCCGCAGAATCCGCCCGCCGTTGGGAATGGGTAAAAACGATGTCATTGCAATCCTCCACCAATGGCATGCACGGCATCTACAATGGTCTGATACAGAGCATCCGGAATAAAAAAGCACAAAATCAAAGAGGTCAGCAGCAGCACATACTGGGGCCACACCATGCCCGGGGTCTCTTTAAACAGTGCCTCATCAGAATCAGATAACGGGGCTTCGTGTTTTTCTGCCGGCGAGCCAAAGCAGATGGCCATGACCTGTTTGGCAAATCCGGCAAAAATCACGCACAGACTGAAGATGAAAATCACAGCAGCCAGGTAGTGGCCGGTTTTAAATGCCGCCATGATGATGAACAGCTCCCCGATGAAGATCCCGAAGGGCGGAAACCCGGAGATGCCGGCAAATCCGGCGAAAAACGCCACAAAGGTTTTGGGCATCTTTTTTGCCATCTGCCCGGTGTTGGCAATGAGCCGGTCCTTGTATCCCAGCAGGATGTTGCCGGACGACAGAAACAAAGAAGATTTGATCAGGCTGTGATGAATCATGCAGATCACGGCCCCGTAGACCCCGAGCCCCCCGATGCCGGTGCCCAGAGCGATAATCCCCATGTTTTCGATACTGGAGTAGGCCAGCATGCGCTTGTATTCGGTCTGTTTCAGGATATAGGTGGCCGCCGCCACAATGGACAGGAGCCCGAACACGATCAGGATGGTGCCGGAGAAATCGCCTAATCCGGCGGCCACCATGACTTTGTTGGTCTTGAAGATCCCTAAGTAGGCGCAGTTTAAAAGTACACCGGACAACAAAGCCGAAGCCGGGCTGGGCGCTTCGCTGTGGGCGTCGGGCAGCCAGGTATGCATGGGGGCCAGCCCCATCTTGGTGCCGTATCCCACCACGATGAAGATGAACCCCGCCTTGAGCCATGCCGGATCCAGCTGCCCGGCCACCGGGGACAGCGCTGAAAAAGACAGGGCCGCAGTCACCCCCCCCAGTTCCATGGACAGCGTAAGAAACAACGATCCCAGAAGGGCCATGGCAATGCCCACTGAACAGATGAGCACATATTTCCAGGTGGCTTCCAGGGACGCCCCGGACCGGTGGGTATAGATCAGGGGCGCGCTGGCCAGGGTGGTGGCCTCGATGGCGATCCACAGCACCATGATGTGGTCCGACAGGGTCACCATGGTCATGGTCGATAAAAACAGCAGCATGAACCCGGTGAAGATATTTTCCGATTTCAGTTGGTTGGCCGCCAGATAACCGATGGTGTAAATACTGATCAGAAAAAACAGCAGCGAGATCACCAGCAGAGACAGCAATCCTTCCGGGGTCACGGCGAAATATTCGGCAAACCAGGCCTGGGGGCTGTTTTTCCACAGCAGCAGGGACAGCACCAGGTGGAGGGCACCGGTGAATACCAGCAGCTGGCGGCTCAACGTTTTGGGCAGAACAAAAGCCAGCAGGCCGGTGACAAACGGGGTGATAAAAACCAGTTCAACCATGGGGCCTTTCCTATTCTCTCAGAGTTCTCAGAAGCGAGGTGTCCACATCATCAAAGGTCTGCTTGATGTTCTGGAGGATGATGGCCATGATCATGACCCCGGCCAGCACGTCCAGAAGGATGCCGAATTCCACGATATGTCTTGCCTGGGTCGAAAAAGTGGTGCCCGTCAGGTAGATCCCGTTTTCCAGCATGATATATCCGATCACCATGGCAATGGCGTTTCTCCTTGCCATGAGCAGAAACATGCCGGTCACCAGAAGCGAGATGGCCGCCGGAAACAGCAGCGCGGAATCGGTGATGGACGGGATATTCAGATACCGGGAGATCACCGCCGCCGCCACGATCAGGCCCAGCCCGCAGAACAGCGAGGCATGGTATCCCACGATCGGGGACACCTCCCGCTGGATGGCCACTTTCTTGATGGCCAGATGGAGACTCAACGGGATGATCACGCCCCGGATCACCAGGGTGGCCAGGGTAAAAATAACAGCCCCTGTCTCCATGTCCGGTGTGATGAAAAACGGAATAATGGACACCACGATACCCTGAAAGGCCATCACCTTGATCAGGGCCGGCACCCGGCTGGAACCGAATGCGAACAGCACGGACAAAAGCACCAAAGACAGCAGTGTGTCAACCGTATAAAGGGTCATTGCATCAGCTCCAGTGTGATGATGGTTGCAAAAAATGCCAGGGCGAATGAGGTCAGCACGAACTGGGGCACCTTGTCCATGCGGTACCGGGCGATGACGGACTCGATCACCCCCACCACCAGGTAGACAATCCCCAGCCCGGCAACAAACAGCAGCAGGCCCATGCCGGTGAAACCGCTTTCAAAGGGCAGGATCAATCCGGACAGGATGGCGGCATAAAAAAACAGCTTGCAGAACGCCCCCAGTTCGATAAGCGCGAAATCCGGTCCGCTGTGATCCAGAACCATCACCTCGTGAATCATGGTCAGCTCCAGATGCGTGGCCGGATCATCCACCGGGACCCGGGCGTTTTCCGTCAACAGGATGATGAAAAATGCGATCACGATGAACAGCAGCGACGGCCCTGCGATCTGCCACAGCGCCAAGGTGCCGTCACCGGAAAAATAGGCGGCAAAGGACAGTTCCCCGGTCATGTGATAGAAGAAAATCAGTGTCATGAACATGGCCGCTTCACAGATGATGGGGAAAAAAGCTTCCCTGGCCGCGCCCATACCCTCGAAAGGTGACGCCGTATCCATGGCTGCGGCAATGGTGAAAAACCGGCCCAGCCCCAACAGGTATAGGACCAGGATCACATCCCCGTTAAAGGAGATCACCGGCATCCGGCCGGCAATGGGCAGAAACAACAGCGCTGCCAGGGCCGTGGCGCAGGAGACCACCGGTCCCAGTTTGAACACCGCTGTGGTGCTGGTGCTGTAAACCGATCCTTTTTTAAACAGTTTGATCAACGTGTAATAGTTGATCAGCAGCGGCGGCCCTTTTTTCCCGCCGAAAAACGCCTTGACCTTGAGGATCACGGCCGAGAAAAACGGGGCCGTCAGAACGGCGCCCAGCCAGAGGAAAATGGATTCAAACATGCACACTCCCCGCTTCTTGAAGTTGGTTAGATGAAAAACAGCAGCAGCACGATGGCCAACAGAATATACCCGATGTACAGGTGGATGTCCCCGTGCTGGATCCATCTGAGCCGGTCGAACAGAAACTGCACCGGCCGGACCACGCCCGGTTTCATGCAGCGCTCGGCAATATCATGAACCCGGCTCTCATACCGGGTGGCGACCGGAAACCGGCCCGCAATCGGTGGATGGAGCTCTTCCAGGGGTGCGGCAGGCCGGAAAAACCGGACAATATCAAACGCATAGGACGTCCCGGTATACTGCATCTTCACCGTGGGCTGCGTAAAACCGCACCCCCAGGTCCCGGACCGGGATACCGGTTTGGCCCGGTAAAACCATGAACGGACACCGGCCACCACCAGCACCAGCACCAGGATCACGAACGCCCCGGCAGTGATGTCCCCGGTCATCTGTGCGAACGGTGCCATGGGAATGCGGGCATAGCCCAGATTCAACGCGCCCACGGCAGACAAAGACAGATTGAAAAACCATCCGGGAAACACCCCGATAATGACACAGGCCGCTGCCAGGACCCCCATGGCGGTCTGCATGGTGGTGCCGGATTCGGTTTTGTTCCGGGCCGCACCAGTCCGGGGCTCTCCCTGGAACACAATCCCCAGCACCCGGGTGAAACAGGCAAGGGCCAACCCCCCGATTACGGCCAGGCCGATGATGGCGGCCACACTCACGGCAAAGGGAATCTTGTCCAGGGTGATGCCCTGGAAACCGCCCAGGTACATGACAAACTCCCCGGCAAACCCGTTGAAAGGCGGCAGGCCGCAGATCGACAGAGACCCGATGATAAAGGCGGATCCCGTGATTTTCATGGTTTTTAGCAGCCCGCCCAGGGCATCCATGGACCGGGTTCCTGTCTGATGGACCACCATGCCCGCACCCATGAACAAAAGCGACTTGAACAGGGCATGGTTGAGCACGTGAAACAGGGCGCCCGAAAAACCCAGCACCGCCATCAGCGGGTTCCGGGAAGCCACTCCGATCATGCCCAGTCCGGTGCCGATGAGGATGATCCCGACATTTTCCACACTGCTGTAGGCCAAAAGCCGCTTGATATCGGTCTGACCCAGGGCATACACCACCCCGAGGATTCCGGACACTACCCCCGCCCCCACCACCAGATATCCGAACACCGGGGCCGGCAGTTCCAGCAGGGAATAGATGCGCAGAATTCCGTAAATCCCGGTCTTGATCATCACCCCGGACATGACCGCCGAGATATGGCTGGGCGCGGCCGGGTGGGCATGGGGCAGCCACACATGAAAGGGGAACACCCCGGCCTTGGACCCGAACCCGATGAAAAACAGCACAAATGCCAAAATCTTGGCGCCTTCGGTCAGGGTGTGCACATCCGTGAACCCGAAACTGCCGGTAAATTTGTAAATCACCCCGAACCCGGCGAAAATGAACATGGCTCCCACATGGGAAAACACAAAGTACAGAAATCCGGCATATTGGTTTTCCTTTTGCTCATACCTGTGAATCACCAGGAAAAACGAGGACAGGGACATGAGTTCCCAGGACAGCATAAAAGTGATGATATTGGCGGCCGTCACCACCATGGCCATGGACACCGTCAGCAGCGAAAAGAAAAACGCGGTCACCGCGGTTTTCACTGAAGCGGTGTCGTCTTCTGTGTAATGAAAACTGTAAACTGCGGCCATCAGGCACACCAGAAAAATCACCCCCAGAAAAAATGCGGACAGGGCATCCATTTCAAAGGCCA